>SXGR01270421.1_pt1 | contig 10495 bp, 9 predicted proteins | sample 3174711 | NCBI WGS metagenome assembly SXGR01 (sample SAMN11356860, study PRJNA531348) | freshwater metagenome | isolation source: freshwater sample F1-60 | place: China: Fuxian Lake, Yuxi | collected 2017-12-25 | reverse complement strand
GGACCCTGCGGCCGCGCCATCACATCCACCGCCTCGACTGGATCGACCGGATGGACAGCAAATTCGCCGGGTTGTGGGTGCGGTTTTGCTACGCCGACATGTACACGCGGGGGGTTGTCGATAACAAAACCCGCCTGCTGTGCATGGTGGGGGATTGTCTGGCAGTGGGCGAGAGTACCAACGCGCGCGGACATATGCGTGGCGCGATGCGCCAGGGCGCGAGTCCGCGCGAAGTAATGGAAATCATTTTCATGACCAGCAGCAATTTCGGCATGCCGCCAGCGTGGCACGCATTGGAAAATTTCATCGAGATCATGGCCGAAGACGGCCGACTTGGCGAGATCGGCAATCCACCGATGCGTGTGGAGAGCTATGCAAAATAGTGAATAAAATCAATTAGTTAAGATTATCATGAAACTCATAAGAACAGCGCTTTTCGCGCCCGGCTCCAACGCCCGCGTGATGGCCAAGGCGCTGGAAAGCGGCGCCGATGCGGTGATTCTTGATCTGGAAGATTCCGTGGCGATTGCCGCCAAGCCGGAAGCGCGCAAGCTTGTTGCCGCACAGATCGATGCTGTAGCCGCCAGCCGCGCTTCCGGCAAAGCCACGCCGGGTGTTTTTGTGCGCACCAACAGCCCGGCTACGGGCATGCTGGAATCCGATCTTGCGGCTGTGGTTCGGCCGGGACTCGACATGATATTTCTGCCCAAGGGCGAAACGATTGGGGAAATTCAGGCTTGTGCCGCGCTACTCGACCGGTTTGAAGCTGCGCAAGGGACGCCCGGCAAACCAGGCATGAAACCCGGTAGCGTGGAAATCTGCCTGATGATCGAAAGCGCGCTGGGCGTTTACAACTGCCACGCATTGATCAAGGCCTCATCGCGCGTTACAGGCACGTGCATCGGTAGCGCGCGCGACGGTGATCTGCAAACCGATCTTGGCTGTGCGTGGTCGATTGAGGGCACGGAACTGCTGTATGCACGCTCTAAAGTGTTGTGCGACACGCGCGCGGCGGGCGCCTATCCGCTGGATGGCGTGTTTTCCGACATCAACGATGAAGCCGGATTGATGCAGGACTCCATCGCGTCGGCGAGGCTGGGTTTCATGGGCCGCACGCCGATACACCCGAAGCAAATCGCACCCATACGCAAGGCCTATGCCGTGCCCGAAGCGGAAGTGGTCTGGTATACGCGCGTAGTCAGCGAATTTGAAGCCGCGGAGAAAACCGCCGTGGCCGCGATTTCCGTCGAAGGCAAGCTGATTGATTACGCCATGTATTCACGTGCCAGGCGGGTGCTGGAACTGGCGAAGTTGAACTGATCGGGCAGCAGAAGCCGGATTGCAGACAGCACAGCAAACAGCGGACGGCAAACAGTAATGGATTATTCGTTTACTCCGGAACAGAATCAAATTCGCGAGCATTTGCGCGCCCTGCTGGGCAAGGCCTGTCCACCAGAATATGCAGCAAAATGCGACGAAGGTGCCCGCCCGCCGCGCGAGGCGTACGATGCGCTGGCGCAAGGTGGCTGGTTCGGTCTGATTGTGCCGCCGGAATATGGCGGCAGCGCAGCGAGTAACACGGGCAGCGGTGGCGGCAACGGCAGCGCCATTGACCTGGCGATTCTGCTCGAAGAGTGCGGTTATGCCTTTGAGGAACTCGCCATGTGGGTGTTTCGCACGCTCACCTACGGCGGCTACGCGGTGATGCGCGATGGCACACCGGAGCAGAAAGCCTCGATTCTGCCACGCGTGGCCAGGGGTGAGATCGCCGTGTGCTTCGGCATCACCGAACCGCATTCGGGTTCGGACGCGGCGGCGTTGACCACGCGCGCCGCTGAACGCGAAGGCGGGTACGTGATCAACGGGCAGAAGGTGTTCACCTCAGGCATGGATTGCAGCGATCTGTGCCTACTGATCGCGCGCACGTCGAGTGGCGAGAAAAAGCACGAAGGCATCACCAATTTTCTGGTGGATACCCGGACGCCCGGTATCGAAATCAGGAAAATCAAAACACTCGGTCAGCGTGCCATCGGCACCACGCAGGTGTTCTACAACGACGTGCAAGTGCCGAAAACTGCGGTGCTGGGCAAGGTGGGGCAGGGCTGGCGCGCAGTGGATGCTTATATCTGGTACGAGCGCCTGTGCCTGTCGGCTGCGCGCACGGGGGCGGCGACGGCAGCTTTTGAATACGCCCTGAACTACGCCAAGACCCGCAAGCAATTCGGCCAGACCATCGGCAAGTTTCAGGCGGTTTCGCACCAGCTCGCGAATATGAAAATGATGCTCGATATTTCGCGCACCATGGTGTACCGATTTGCCTGGCTGATGGATCAGGGCAAGGCGACGCGCCAGGACGCCGCCGTGGTCAAACTGCACACCGGCGAGACCTATAAAGCGGTGTCTGATATGGGCCTGCAAATCCTCGGCGGCTATGGCTACTGCATGGAGTACCCGATGCAGCGATTTTTTCGTGACTCGCGACTGGCTACCATTGGCGCCGGCACCTCGGAGATACAGCGCAATATCATTGCACGCGGTTTGGGATTGTAGAGGGCTGCCCATGCCGCATCCGCTGCAAGGCGTTCGCATCCTCGAGCTCGGCCAAATCATCGCTGGCACCTATGGCTCGCAGGTGCTCACCGATTTGGGCGCCGAGGTGATCAAGATAGAAACGCCTGAGGGTGACCTCGGGCGCATTCCCTCGGTGGCGCCGTACAACGGGGTGTCGGCGCTGTTTCTTACATTCAATCGCAATAAGAAAAGCATCGTCATCAATCTCAAGTTGGACGAAGGCCGCGCGATTTTTCATGATCTGGTGAAAGTATCCGATGTGGTGATCGACAACTTTCGTGCCGGCGTGTTGCCGCGTTTGAAGGCGGACTACGCCACGTTGTCGGCGATCAACCCGCGCATCATTCAGTGCTCGGTGACGGGCTTTGGCAGCGAGGGCGTTTACCGGAATTTTCCTGCGCTTGATCTGGTGATCCAGTCGATCAGCGGCCACTTGTCGATTACCGGTGAGCCGGGGCGCCCGCCGGCGCGCGTGGGCATACCGCTGGCGGATTTAAGTGGCGGTATCTTCTCGTGCGAGGCGATATTGGCTGGGTTGTATCAGCGCGAAAAAACCGGCAAGGGTTGCCGCGTCGAAACCTCGATGTTCGATGGCATGCTGAATCTGTTAAGTTACATGGCTACGCATTTTTTAAGTACCGGCGAAGTGCCCAAGCCGCAAGGCACGGCGCACGAATTCACCGTGCCTTGGCAGGCATTTGCCGCGCGCGACGGTTATCTGGTGATAGCCACACGGCAGGAAGTGTTCTGGAAAAAGCTCTGCGTCGTGCTGGATCGCCCGGAACTTGCCGATGATCCGCGTTTTGCCACCAACCCCAAGCGCCTGAAGCACCGCGCGGATTTGGTCCCGATACTGGAAGGCATTTTAAAAACCCGCACCGCTGCCGAATGGCTGTCGAAGCTGTACGCGGCCGACGTGCCGGCCGCACCGGTGAACGATCTCGCGGGTGCGTTCGCTGAGCCGCCGGTGGCCGAGCGCGAAATGATTGTCGAATATGATCACCCGCAGGTCGGGCGCGTACGCCTGCCCGGCAATCCGATCAAGTTTGATGGTGCTGGCAAAACGATTTCGCAACCCGCGCCGCTGCTGGGTGAGCATACCGATGCCGTGCTGCGTGATTTGCTGCATTTGCCGGTGGAGCGCATTGCCCAACTACGCACCGCAGATGTTGTAAAATAATCAATTAAAACAAATACTTACAATTTTGGAGTGAAAGACCATCATGCGTGGAATGTACTGGGAAGAATGGAACATCGGCGCCGAGTTTGAAAGCCCCGCGCGCACCGTTACCGAGGCGGACATCGTCACCTTCGCCGGGTTGTCCGGCGATTACAATCCGCTGCACATTAACGAGGAGTACTGCAAAACCACGCAGTTCGGCACGCGTATCGCGCACGGGCCGCTGGTCTATGCCATCGCGGCGGGGCTGATTTTTCAGCTCCATTTGTACGACGACACGCTGATTGCATTTCTCGGTTTTGAGAATCTGAAATTCACCGCGCCGGTGAAAGCGGGCGACACCATTCATGCCAAACTGAAAGTTTTGGAAAAGCGTGAATCGTCGCGCGCTGACCGCGGCATCATGAAACGCCAGTTGCAGGTATTCAACCAGCGCGGCGAGATGGTGCAGGATGCAGTACAGGCGTTTTTGCTGAAGCGCAAGCCGACCTGATAAGCCACCAGTGAAGTGAACCGCGTGATATAGCCACCGGATTTTCGGCAGCGCTTCATGAATCATGGATGCTGAAGTGCTCGCGGGGTCGGCAGAATTATTGGCAGACACCGCGCAGCGCGATGCCGGACGCGATGCCAGACTGATCAAGGCAATCGGCTTGACGGCCGACTGAAAGCAGGGTAACTAAAATATTGTTTTAAATCAATTAGTTAAGGTAATTATCCTCTGTATGCCTATTCCGCTTGCGCGCCGGATTCCTTTACCACCTTCGCCCATTTCACCGTCTCCGCCTTGACGAAAGCTGTTAGCTCATCGGCCGTGGACGAGCCGACATCCAAACCTTGCAGCGTCAGTCGCTCTTTTAGGTCAGCACTGTTCAATGCCTTGGCCGTTTCGGTATTCAGCCGGGCGATGATGGTTGCGGGTGTTTTTCCGGGCGCGAACAGACCGTACCAAATGGTCACTTCGTAGCCAGGTAGCCCGGATTCCGCAAGCGTCGCTATGTCGGGCAATTGCGGATTGCGCTTCGTGGTTGTCACGCCCAGCGCGCGTACGCGACCGGATTTGATGTGCGGCAACAGCCCTGCCAGGCTGGAACACAGCGCCTGCAACTGCCCGCCCAGCACATCGGCGACCGCTGCACCAGCACCCTTGTACGGCACATGCAGCATCGAAATGCCGGTCATACTGCTGATCAACGCCATTGACAAATGCGTGGCACTGCCGATACCCGACGAGCCGTAACTGATCTTGCCCGGATTTGCCCGGGCATGGGCGAGAAACTCCTTCACGCTTTTCACCGGCATGCTGGCGTGAACCACCAGCACATTGGGCACGGTGCCGATCATCGAGATCGCCGCGAAGTCGCGGATGTGATCGTAGGGCAGCTTCTTGTAGAGCACCGGATTCACCGCATTGGTGGTGATCGATCCCATCAGCAGCGTATAGCCGTCCGCCGTGGCTTTCGCCACCATATCAGTACCGACAACGCCGCCGCCGCCGCCACGGTTATCGACCACGATCTGCTGGCCCAAACCCTCGCTGAGTCTTGCGGCCACCAGGCGGCCCACCGTGTCGGTGCCGCCGCCAGGCGCTAGCGGAACGATCAGGCGAATGGGCCGGTTGGGATAGCCGGCGCCTGATGTGGGCTGCGCGTAGGCCGTCGCACCTTGAATCAGCAATGTGGCCACGGTGTAGACAGCTGTTTTTAGCATGAGTAGTCTCCGATAGAGGAAACAGGCTACCGCGTCATTGAGTCACTGACAAGCCGCGGCGCTCCGGCCACGAACGGGTAAAATTCACCCGCAAATTTCTCCAACCGGCAATTCACTCAAGGTGTCCCAAATGGCCAACGATGACGAGCAAATCCGCCAACTCAAAGCGAAGTACGGCGCGAGGAACATCGACAACGCGCTGCGCATGCATCCCAACGATTTTGCCGAGGTGATGTCGTGGCGTGACGAAATGGATCCGCAGTTCACACGATTGAATCTCGAGTACACCTATGGCGGCCTGTCGCAGCGAGGCGTGCTGACCGAACGCACGCGACTGCTGGTGATTATTGCGCAGTGCGCGGCGATGGCCGAAATGGAATATCTCGAAAGCGCGATGCGCGCGGCATTGAATGCGGGCGTGACACCGCGCGAGGTGCTGGAAATTTTGCTGCAAACCACCGTGTATGTCGGCATACCGAAAATCAACCGCGCCGGCCGCCTGTTTCATCAGGTGATTACAGCGCTTGGGCGCATGGATGAAATCACGCAGACTCAGCCGCCGATCAAGGGCCGCAACGCAGAACGCTCGCTCGACGCTGAACGGGCCACGTGGCCGGAGACCAGGGATCGTTTGCCGCGTGTCGAAGAGATGCTCAAAAAATACGGCTGGGACGGCATCAGCGCGGGCCTGCGTTTGCAGCCCACGCATCATCCCGAAGCCATTGCGCGCATGAACCGAACCGATCAGAATTTTCTCAAGTACTGGCTGGATTTCATCTACGCCGGCATGTACGTGCGCGGCATTCTGGACGACAAAACGCGCATCCTGTGCGTGGTGGGCGTGTGCACTGCGCTCGACGAAATGGAGCAGGGGCAAAACCACGTGCGAGCCGCGCTGGCCCTCGGCGCAAGCCCGCGCGAGGTGCAGGAAGTTGCCGTGCAATCCACGCAGTACTGGGGCATGCCGCGCAGCCTGCGTACCATGGCGACGCTGGAACGTGTGCTGAGAGAGCAGGGGCGGCTGGCGGAGCTGGAGGACACCCAGTTGCCGTTACCCGCGCGAGATTAAAAAAATCAATTAAAAAAAATAGTTACGTACATGCTGTCTACAGTGACTCGACGCCAGTCACGCCCTCTGCGTCAGGCGATCGATTTCTTTTAAGTCTGGCGCCGTCAACGCCCAATCCGCCGCTTTTACGTTGGCTTCAAGTTGTTCGGGTCGTGTCGCGCCCGCGATGACGCACGCGACGATGGGTTGCGCGGCGAGCCAACTGAATGCGAGTTCCAGCAGCGTGTGCCCGCGTTGCTGGCAAAACGCCGTGAGATTTTCCAGGCGCGTCCAGTTGGCATCGGTCATGAACATTTCCTGATAGCGCGCGTCTCTGGTGATGCGCGCACCGCCCGGGGTGGGCGTATTGCGCTGATATTTGCCGGTGAGAAAGCCGCTGGCGAGCGGGTAATACGGCAACAGCACGGCGCCGTGCTTCTGCATGGCCGGAATCAGCTCGCGTTCCGGATCGCGTACCAGCAGACTGTATTCCACTTCGCAGGTGGTCAGTGGTTTGCTGCCGAGTTGCCTCGCGGTCCATTGCAAATCGGCGAGCCGCCACGCGGCCACTGACGAAATGCCCGCGTAGCGGATTTTTCCCTGGCGGATCAGATCATCGAACGCACGCAGCGTTTCTTCCCGCGGTGTGGTCACATCGAACCGGTGCAGCTGATAAATATCGATCCAGTCGGTGTTCAGCCGCTTCAGACTCGCTTCGACTGCTGACATCATGTAACGGCGCGACGCACCCTGCATCGCGCCCGCGTCGTCCATCGGGCTGCCGAATTTGGAGGCGATCACAATGTCCTTGCGCCGCGCGCCAAGATATTTTCCGAGTGCGGTTTCTGAACCGCCGCGGCGGCCGTAGACATCCGCCGTGTCGAAAAACGTGATGCCTAGATCCAGCGCCCGGTGGATCACCGGTTGGGCGGCATCAACGCCCATGCGCAGACCAAAGTTGTTGCAGCCGAGGCCCACGGTCGAAACCTTGAGTGGCGTGGTGCCAAATTGCCGCATGCGCATGGTGTCAGTCTCCAGGATTGTTCGCGGGGAAGAGCACGCGGCTCAGGTCCACGTGATCCCGCGTCAGCTGAGCAGGTGAGGTGCAGCCCAGCAGCCCCAGCACGCGGTCGATCTCGTCGTGATAAATCTGCAAGGCGCGCAGCGCACCGGCTTCGCCAGCTGCGGCCACGCCGTGCAGCGGCGCACGGCCCAGCATCACCGCGTTGGCGCCCAGTGCCAGCGCCTTCAGTACGTCCGCACCGCGCCGAAAGCCGCTGTCGACGATTACCGTGATGCGTTGGCCCACGGCGTCCACCACGCGCGGCAGTGTGAGAATCGGCACGGGCGCTGCATCCAGTACACGTCCGCCGTGATTGGAAATCACCACCGCGTCCACGCCGCAATCGGCTGCCAGCACCGCGTCCTGCGGATGCTGTATGCCCTTGACGATCAGCTTGCCCGGCCACAGTTTTCGCAGCTCGCGCACGTTGTCCCAAGTGATGTTGGCGCAGAAATTTGACGAGCGGCCCATCGGTAGTGCGGTGATTTTAGTCTGGGTTTCTTCGGGGAAATTCTGGTAACGCGGTGTGCCGGTGGTCAGCATATAGCGCAGCCACACCCCCGCCAACCAGCGCGGATGCATCAATACATCGATCGTATTTTGTGCGGTGAACTTGAACGGTATGGTCATGCCGTTCTTCAAATTGTATTCGCGGCCCGGCGCCACCGGCGTATCCACGGTGAACACCAGCGCCTCGAAACCGGCTGCCTTTGCGCGCGCGATCACGCGGTGCGACTGCGCACGCTCGGGCCACATGTAAAACTGAAACCACAGCGAACTGCCGGGGCCGCTAGCTGCTTCGGCAACTTTCTCGAGTTTGGTCATCGAGCCGAGTGCCAGTGTGAACGGCACCCCGTGCGCCCGCGCGGCGCGTGCGATGGCGATTTCGCCCTCGTGCCACGCGAGGCCCGCGGAACCGGTGGGTGCCACGATAACCGGCATCGCCTGAGGTTTGCCAAAAAGCGTGATGTGCTGGCTGCGCGTGGCAACGTCGTTGAGCACGCGCGGATTGAGTTTGATACTTTGCATGATGGCGACGTTATCGCGCATCGCCACTTCGTCGTCGTTGCCGCGATCCATGAACTCAAACAGGCCCTTGGGCAGGCGGCGGCGCGCGGCTTCGCGCAAATCGGCGGTGCTGTAGTAACCCAGGGTGGTGTCTGGCATGGTGAAAGGGGCCGCAGTTGGTGCGGCTGGCGTTGAGTTTACGACAAATGGTACGGTCGATTCGCCCATCGCCGGTCGCTGCTACACTGTGTGCTTCTTGGTGGAGGGTCAAATGGAAAATTGCATGAAATGTCGTATCCGGTTGGTTGGGTATGCACTGGTGTGCGCTGCCGTGCTGCCGGCTCCTGGCGCACTGGCGCAGGCGTGGCCGGTCAAATCGGTAAGAGTCATTGTGCCGTTCGCGCCCGGCGGCGGTTCTGATCTCACCGCGCGTCCGGTATCGGCAAAGTTGTCCGAGTTGCTTGGGCAACAGTTTGTCATCGACAATCGTGGCGGCGCAGGCGGCGCGATTGGCATGGAGCTGACAGCGAAAGCGCCACCCGATGGCTACACCGTGATGAGTATTTCCGGCAGTTTTTCCGCGACCTCGGTCACGCACAAGCTGCCGTTTGATTCGTTCGATGCCTTTATCCCCGTGATCGAATTGGGTTATGCGGCCAACGTGCTGGTGGTGCATCCGGCGCTGCCGGTGAAAAGCACAAAAGAACTGGTCGCGCTGGCACGCGCGAAACCGAATACCCTCGTATTCGCGTCCAGCGGGATCGGCGGTAATACGCATTTGTCGACCGAGTTGTTTCTGTCCATGGCGGGTATCAAGATGATCCATGTGCCGTACAAAAGCACGGGTATTGCGATGCCCGAACTGATGGCGGGGCAAACGCAGGTGATGGTGGCGGGCCTGTTGGGTTCGCGGCCGTTTTTCACTGTCGGACGCTTGCGCGCCCTGGCGGTGACTTCAATCCAGCGTTGGCCGAGCTTGCCCGAACTCCCAACCGTCGCGGAGGCCGTACCCGGCTACGAGACAGGCACCTACTACGGCATGTTCTTCCCCAAGGGCACGCCACAGGCTATCGTGACGCGCTTGAACACGGAGGCGAACAAGGCGCTGCAGGATGCCAGTGTCAAGAACCTGTTTGAGACGCAGGGCATGGTGGCGACCGGCGGTCCGTCGGCGGCGCTCGCCAAGCGCGCAAGAAAGGAATACGACGAGTGGGTAAGAGTGGTACGCGAGAGCAAGCTGAAGATCGAATAGGCTTTGTGCGTGTTTATGTAAGTATCTGTTTTTACTGAGGAAATATTTTTCCGCTCACTCATGAATTTCAGCGCGGCCCTGTTGGCACTTGCGCCGGTGCTGTGTGCCGCGTCAGCGTATCGCCGAAACCGTGCGCTGGGTGTAGCCCCATCTGCCGGGTGGTCCCCATGACCTGATCGCTTAGCGCCTGGCAAGGTGATGCATGATGACAATATTCAGGACGAGCGATAACCCCAAAGGGAAGGCATGATGGCAAAACTCAAAGACAAGGTGGCGTTTCTTACTGGCGCGGGCGCAGGCATAGCACGCGCCACCGCGAAGGCTTTCGTGGCCGAGGGCGCGAAAGTGGTGCTGATTGAATTGAATCGCGAGAGCGGTGCTGCTGCCGAACGCGAAATTCGCGAAGCGGGTGGCGAGGCGCTGTTCGTCGAAACTGATGTCACCAACGACGACAGCATGCGGCGCGCGATGGAGGCAACCGTCGCGCGTTTCGGCCAGCTGGACATTTTGTTCAACTGCGCCGGCGGTTCGCTGCAGGAAGACGTGCCGGTGCACGAACTGGATTTGGATGTATGGCATCGCACGGTGAATCTCAATTTGCTGCATCCCTTTTTGAGCTGCCGCCATGGTATTCCGCACATGATCACGGCGGGTGGCGGGGTG
>SXGR01201701.1_pt1 | contig 10495 bp, 9 predicted proteins | sample 3174711 | NCBI WGS metagenome assembly SXGR01 (sample SAMN11356860, study PRJNA531348) | freshwater metagenome | isolation source: freshwater sample F1-60 | place: China: Fuxian Lake, Yuxi | collected 2017-12-25 | reverse complement strand
CTTGCCGAGATACATCACCACCGTGTGGTCGGCCATGTGGCGCACGGTGGCGAGATCATGCGCGACCAGCAGGTAGGCCACATCGTCCTGGGCCTGAATGTCCTTCAGAAGGTTCATCATCTGCGCCCGGATCGACACGTCGAGCGCTGAGACGGGCTCGTCGAGAACGATCAGCCTCGGCCGTGAGGCAAGCGCCGCCGCGAGTGCCACGCGTTGGCGTTGGCCCCCGCTGAACTCATGCGGATACTGTTGCGCCTGCTCGCGGCGCAAGCCGACCTGGAGCAGCAGCTCGCCCACCCGCTCGTCGATCTTCGCCCGATCACCCCAGCCGTTGACGATCAGGGATTCGGCAATAGTGCGCCCCACCTTCATGCGTGGGTTGAGAGACGACCAGGGATCCTGGAATACCGCCTGCACCCTGGCGCGGTAGGCACGCAGCGCCTTGCCCTTCAGGCCATGGATCGGCTCGCCGTCGAGCATGATCCGGCCTTCGGTGGGTTCCTCCAGATTGAGGATCATGCGGGATGTCGTGGTCTTGCCGCATCCCGACTCGCCCACCAGACCCAGCGTCTCGCCCGAACGGATCTCGAAGGAAACATCGTCGACCGCCTTGATGTGGCCGAGCGTCTTGGCGAACAGGATGCCCTTGGTCAGGGCAAAATGCTTGCGCAAATTCTCGACACGCAGCAGCGGCTGCTCCCTATGCGGGACCGGCTCGACACTCATGCGGGCACAGGCCTCCCGGGGCTTCGCTGCTGTTCATCGGTCGGCCGCTTCGGCATGGCAATGCAGAGTGCCGTTCAACGGATGCCCGTCAGAACGGCATCCGGCAGCCACGTGACGGCTTTGGGGAAGTAGACCAGCAGCCCGACCACCAGGAGCTGCAGACCGATGAACGGCCAGATGCCGATATACATGTGCCTGAGGGTGATCTCGGGCGGCGCGATGCCGCGCAGATAGACGATCGACGGCGCCATCGGCGGCGTCAGGTAGCCGGTCTGCAGCATGACGAGGAAAAGAACACAGAACCACACCTTGTCGAAGCCCGCCGCCTCGATGAGCGGCATGGTGATCGGCACCACCATCAGGATGATCACCAGCGGCTCGAGCATGAAACCGGCAATGAACACGATGAACAAGACGAGGGAGAGCAGCCCCCACCTGCCGACGCCGAACTCCTTCAGGAAGTTCTGCAACGTCTCGAGTCCACCAGAACCGACGAAGACAGCGGCGAACATCTGTCCGCACGCCACGATGGTCAGGATCATCGCCGTGATGCGCACGGTGCGCATGGTCGACTCGACCAGCACCGGCCAGGACAATCTTCGGTAGGCGATCGCCAGCAGCACGGTGCCGAGCGCCCCGGTCGCCGACGCTTCGGTCGGTGTGGCGATGCCCGCCATCATGGAGCCGAGAACCGCGACAATCACGACGACCGGCGGAACCAATACCTTGGCGCTCAGCACGAACTTGGCACCCAACGACGGCTCGTCGGCCGCGCGTGGTACGCGAGGACCGTAGTCCGGACGCACGGTGCACAGAGTCACGATGTAGAGGATGTAAGCGATCGCCAGCATGAAGCCCGGGATGAACATGCCGAGCAGGATGTTGCCGACCGAGGCATTTGCAACCGGGCCGATAACCACGGCCAACACCGAGGGCGGGATGATGGTGCCGAGCGAACCACCGGCGCAGATCGTTCCCGAGATGAGGCTTTTCGAGTAGCCGTACTTCAGCATGGCGGGAATCGCCAGAAGGCCGACGACGGTTTCGGTGGCGCCGACGACGCCGCTGGTCGCCGCGAAGATGACGCACATGATGACGGTGCCAACCGCAAGACCGCCGGGAATGCGCCGCGTCCACATGTGGATCGCATCGAACAGCCGCGAGGCGATGCCCGATGCCTCGAACATGGCGCCCATGAAGATGAACAGCGGGACAGCAGCAAGCACCTGTGCGGTGGCCACTTCTTCGATCTTCTGGATGAATTGATACTGCAGGCCAATGAGGCCGAAGGAATGGAGCCCGAATACGACCGCGAGCGCCATCATGGTGAGCGCCACCGGGAATCCGGTCAGGATCGCCGCGATGAGAGCGGGAAACATCCAGAGCGCGCTCATCGGGCAATCCTTTCCGATCGGCGGCACAGCACCGATTGAGTGGCGCTAGACTCCATGCACATCGCCTGCCTCATCCCGACCGTCGAATGGCCTGCCCATCAACGATGCGGCCCGCTTGATGATCTCGGCCACGATCTGCACCGTGAAGATTGCGAAGCCAACCAGCATCACGAGCTTGAACGGCCAGACGATCGGGTTCCAGCCACCCGAGCCCGAGCGCTCGCCGCTCTCGTAGGCCGTCACGAAGTGGTCGAACAGGCCCAAGGTGACCCAGCCGACCGTCGGCAGGATGATCAGGGTGAGACCGATCAAGTCGAAGACGCGTATGCGCGGCCTTGTCCGCCGGCTGTAGAGCAGATCGACCCGAACGTGGCTGTCGGTCGACATGGCATAGGCGATCGACAGAACGAAGGAGGCGCCCATCAGCCAAGTGTTCAGATCGTTACCCCACTCCGTCGGCGCGTTAAAGAGGTAGCGCCGCACGACGTCGTAGAGCATCAGGGCAACGAGGACGATCACCAGCGTCGCCGCTATCGCGCCGCAAAAGCGGCTGACGCCGTCGACCGTCCGAACCAATCCGCGCATCGGCGGGTCCGCCACGCGGCTAACGGAACTCCGAGCGATACTCAGCAGACGGCTTCCACCGCTCCATGAACGCCCGTTGGCTCTCGATGACTTTCTTGAACCAGCCGCCGTCGGAAGCGATGTACTTGTCCTCCCAGGCGCGTGTCGCCTTGGCCACGCCGTCGATATAGGCTTGGTCGACGCGAATGAACTCGACGCCCTCGCTCTTCAGCTTGGCGAGCGCATCGGCATCCATGAGGTTGACGTTCATCCACGACTCGATGGTGGCGAGCTTGGCCGCGGCTTCGATCTGCCGCCGCGTGCCGGCATCGAAGCCATCCCACAGCGCCTTGTCGAAGATGCACTCCAGGATCGCGCCCGGCTGGTGAACGCCGGGCAAGATGATGTACTTGGCGACCTTGTGGAAACCCAGTCCGATATTGATGCCCGGCGTGGCCCATTCGATGGCATCGACGACGCCGCGTTCGAGCGCCGGGTAGACCTCGCCACCCGGCAGGATGACGGTCGAAGCACCAAGCGTGTTGGCGATCTCGGCCCACGCGCCGGACGTCCGCAGCTTGAGGCCCTTCAAGTCCTCGAGGGTGCGGATGGGCTTCCTCGAATGCATGTGTATCTCGTCGGAGTGGGAGCCGCAGGGCATGCCTACCACGCCGAACTTCTCCATCCGCCACTGCCGCCACAGTTCGATGCCGCCGCCGACGTAGATCCAGTGCAACAGCGCTTCGGCCGGCGGCGATCCGACATAACCGCCGAAAATGGCCGCCGTCTTGTCGATGCCCCAGTCGTATCCGGGCCAGGTGTGGCCGGCCTGCGCGACTTTCTTCTGTACGGATTCGGTGATTTTGAGTGGACTGCCGATGGTGCCGGCTGGGAAGACCTGGAACTTGACCTTGCCGGCGGTAAGCGCATCCGCCTGTTTGGAAAAACCCTGGGCAAACTGTTCGAGATGCACGCCGCCCGGCCACGACGTCGCGGTGCGCACGTTTTGCTGGGCGTGCACCGAGGCACCGCCGAGAAGCAGTCCCGCCGCCGCAACGGCGGCAATTGTAAGCTGTGACGTTGCCATAAGAACCTCCCTCGATCGTTTTCTTGCGACACGCGGACGGAACGCTACCAAACGTCGGGCGACGAAGGGGCCCTTACGGGCAAGAGTGCAGCTTACGCATGCTCTTGGCAAGAATGGACCGCCCATACGGCCGGCCCATCAAGATGACGCGACCTTCCAGCAATCCGCCGTATGGTCCTCGCCGACGCTGACCGTGGCCGGATAGGCATCGAGGCAGCGCTGCTCGACATGGCCGCAGCGCGAGGCGAAACGGCAGCCCGCCGGCAGGTCCATCAAAGACGGCGGTTGGCCCTCGATCGTCGCCAGCCGGCCGACCGGACCAGTCATCTTGGGCACCGAAGCGATCAGCGCCCGGGTATAGGGATGCTGCGGCGCCTCGAAGATCTGCCGCACCGGACCGCATTCGACGATGCGGCCAGCGTACATCACGGCAACACGATCGCACATGCGTCCGACCACACCGAAGTCGTGGGTGATGAACAGGATCGCCATCCCGGTTTCAGCCTGCAACCGCTTGAGCAACTTGAGATACTGGAGCTGGATCGTGACATCGAGCGCAGTGGTCGGCTCGTCGGCACTCAGCACCCCGGGTTCGCCGCTGATGGCGATGGCACCCACCACGCGCTGCTTCATGCCGCCGCTCATCTGATGAGGGTACTGGCCGATGCGCTGTTCGGGCGCTGCGATCTCGACGCGGCGGAGCGCCGCCACCGCTTCCTTCATCACCTCGGCGCCAGGCGCACGCCGGCGGCGCACGAGCGCCTCGCGCATCTGGTCGCCGATCGTGAACACCGGATTGAGCGAGGTCTGCGGGTCCTGCAACACCATGGAGATCCGCCGCCCGCGGATCTCGCGCATCTCGGCGGGGGTGCGCTCCAGGATATTCTCGCCATCGAGCAGCACCTCACCCTTGATCGTGCGGGCGCCGCCCTTCGGCAAGAGACGCATCAGCGACAGCGCCGTGAGGCTCTTGCCACACCCCGACTCACCCACCAGCCCGAGCACTTCCCCGCGCCTCAAGGAGAAGCTCACGCCATCGACCGCCTTCACCACGCCGCGGCGCAGAAAGAAATGCGTGTGCAGGTCACGGACCTCGAGAACGGTGTCGCCTTTCATAGCTGACGCAGTCTCGGGTAGAGCCGGTCGCGCAGCCAGTCGCCGAACAGGTTGACCGAAAGCACCATCAGCGTGATGGCGATGCCGGGGATCAAGGCCACCCACCAGGCATCGGCGATGCGGCCCCGCCCCTCGGAGATCATCAGGCCCCAGGTCGGTGTCGGTGGCGGGATGCCGGCGCCGAGAAAACTCAGCGTCGCTTCGGCGATGATCACGACGCCGATGTTGAGCGTGACCAGAACCATGAAGGTGTTGAGCACGTTGGGCAGGATGTGCGTCAGCATGATGCGCAGGGCCGAGCAGCCGCGCACCCTGGCGAGGGCCACGAAATCGCGTTGTTTGAGCGACAGCACCTCGCCTCTGATGACGCGGGCGAAGCTCGCCCACAGAAGCAGGGTGATGGCGATCACCAGCGTACCCAGGCCCTGGCCCATGGTGACGGCGAGCAGCAGCGCGAACAGGATGGCCGGGAAGGTGAAGGCTGCGTCCACGAGGCGCATCAGCACGCTGTCGACCGCGCCGCCGACGTAACCCGCGACGATGCCGACGGCAAGGCCAACGCCGCCACCGGCGGTCAAAGCGAGCAGCGCCACCATCAGGCTGACCCGCGCGCCGTACATGAGGCGACTCAGGATATCGCGACCGAAAGCGTCGGTGCCGAGAAAGTACTTGTCGCTGCCGCCCGCCATCCAGGCTGGCGGCAGCAGCTTGTCGCGCAGCGTCTGGTCGATCGGCGAATAGGGCGCGAGCAAAGGTGCAAAAAGCGCCATGAAGACGATCACCGAGATGATTGCGATCGGTATCCAGGGGACGCGTGCCGTACGTCGTCCCACCCCGGGAACCCTCGCCGGCCAGACGAGACGCCACAACGAGAGCCGCGATACCGCCGGATCGGTGGAAGTCGGCCGTTCAGCGAGGGCCATGGTCAGGTGACCCGGATGCGCGGATCGACATAGGCATAGAGGATGTCGACGCCGAGGTTGATCGAAAGGATCAGGATCGATTTCAGGATGATCACTGCCTGCAGCAGCGGGAAGTCGCGATAGATCACGGCCTCGTAGGTGAGGCGCCCGATCCCCGGCCAGGCAAACACGGTCTCGGTCACGATCGCGCCGGTGATCAGATTGCCGACGAACACGCCCCACAGGGTGAGCACGGGGATCAAAGCATTGCGCAGGCAATGCTTCCAGATCACCACGCCTTCGCCCAGCCCCTTGATGCGGGCGAGCTTGACGAACTCGCTCTCCATCACCTCCAGCATAGCCGAGCGCGTGATGCGCATGAAGCCGGCCACGAGGAACGTCGCGAGCGTGATGACAGGCAGGACGTAGTGCGCCGGGCCACCCATGCGGCCGGACGGCAGCCAGCCCAACTCGACACTGAAGACGAAGATCAGCAGAATTCCGAGCCAGAAGCTCGGCATGGCGATGCCCAGCACCGCGACCGTGCCCGCCGCGCGGTCGAGGAAGCTGCCGCGATGGAGGGCCGCCACGACGCCGAGCGGGATGCCGAGCAGCATACCGAGCAGGATTGCCCAGGGAATCAGCACGAGCGTGTTGGGCAGACGGTCGAAGAAGGCCTCGACCGCAGGCTGCTTCATGCGGATCGACATGCCGAGATCGCCGTGGATTGCCTTGCTGGCGAAGATCGCGAACTGGTCGAGGACCGGGCCGTCAAGGCCGAGCGTCTGGACGAGCGCCGCGCGATCCTCGGCGGTAGCGTCCTCGGGCAACATCAGGTCGACCGGGTTGCCGGTCAGCCGGCCGAGGAAGAACACGATCGTCGCGACCATGCAGAGCAGGATCGCGCCCTGCAACAGGCGGCGGGCGATGTAGCGCTTCATGGTGCGCCCAGACCCACCCGCTCCCTTATTTCTTCCAGGGTTTCTGCTCCGGGCGGGGGATGCGCTCGAATACGTCGCCCAGCTCGTGCCGGCCCGGGATCGGAGCGAACTGACCGACCTTCTTCGTATTGATCGCGTAGTAGCCCATGCCTTCGAGGATCGGGATCACCGTCCACGAATTGGCCGTCACCTCGACCATGTGGTCCGTCAGGGCCGTGCGCTTGGTCTTGTCGAGCTCGGACCCCAGGGCGCGGTAGGTCTTTTCGAACTCCTGGCATGCTGCTTGGCAGTTCTCCTTGTCGCCCAGCAGGCGCTGCGTGCTGTCCGGCGAGAAGGCGCCGTTGTAGCGCCACGGCGCGTCGGGCCGACCGGCCGTACGATACATCGAGGCCCAGCCGATGAGTGGCGCCTGGTCGCCGCGCTCCATCGGCGCGAACGAACCCCACTCGTAGTGCTTGAGCGTCACCTTGACGCCAATCTTGGTCCACATGTCGGCAATCGCGGTGCCGATATCGACCATGAACTGCGTGCCCGGCAGCGCCGTGTTGGCGAACTTCAATTCGAAGCCGTTGGGATAGCCCTCCTCGGCCAGGATCTTCTTGGCCAGCGCCGGATCGTAGCGATAGGCCTCATCCGCCCATTTCTTCCAACGGTCGGCGCTGAAGAAGTCGGTGTAGCCGAAGGTGGCGAAAGGATACGGCATCCGGGCCTTGCCGTTCATGACGTGCTCGATCACCTGCTTGCGGTCGATCGCCAGCGACAGCGCCTGGCGCACGCGTACCTTGGCGATCGGCGAGTCCTTCACCTCGGGCTTGTAAGTGCCCCAGAACTGGAAGATCGCCTGCATCGTGCCGGGCACCGACAGCACTTCCAACCCGGCGCGCGTGGCGCCGAGCATGGTTTCGGGGCCGATCGAGGCGATCGCCGCCTCGCCGGTGCGGACCATGGCGACGCGCGTGCTCTCCTCCGGCACCAACAGCATGGTGAGATCCTTGAAGTGCGGGCGGCCGCGCCAGTGCGGTGTGGTGACGGCGGTGAACTCGATGCGGTCGCCCGGCACGTTGCGCACGAACTTCCACGGGCCGCTGCCGATCGGCTTCTTGCGAAACTCCTCCTCGCCCACCCGCTCGATGTAAGCCTTGGGCATGATGGCGCCTTCCGGCGCCACTGCCCGCGACAGCCCGGCCGGCAAGCCGATCTGCGGACTGGTGGTCTGTACCTTCACCGTCAGGTCGTCGACCACCTCGATGCTCTTGATCGTGCGCCGCATGCTTGCCGCGGCGGAGGCCAGCGAGCCCGGCCCCATCTGGCGCTCGAGGCTGAACTTGACGTCGTGCGCGGTCAGCTTGTCGCCATTGTGGAACGACTGGCCCGGCCGGATATGGAACGTCCAGGTAAGGCCGTCAGGGGAGAGTTCCCAGCGCTCGGCGACGCCGGGGTCGACGCCACCCTTCTCGAGGTCGAAGCCGACCAGCGAGTCGTACATGACCGCCTGGTAGACCGCATTGCCCGGTCGCCCTTCGAGGATCGGATCGAGCGTCTGGGCGCCGAGTGACTCGACGGCGAAGACCAGGGTGCCTTTCTGGTCCTGGGCATAAGCGAATCCGGTGGCGGCAGCAAACAAGACAGCAGCAAGCGTTGCGACTCTCGCGATGTTCCGCAGCATTGTTTCCTCCTTGACGCCGACCCGGCTGACGTCGACCTGGCGTTGTTGTCTCTCGAGGGGCAACTGACGCCTGTCGACTATCCGTCGCACTTCGAAAACTTGTCAATAGTGCTGGCCTCGACGTGCGGCCCGCGCAATGCCCGCAAGATTCGAACACGATGGCGCCATCGTCTCGCGCCGCCGGGACCGGTAAGATGCCGACGGATCGACCAGTCCCCATCGACAGGAATTCGCGATTTCCGCCGTCAGCATCTTCTCCCCCCGCTCCGACCGCATGTCGCCGCCGGCCCTTGCGCTGGCAGTGCTGCTGCATGCGCTGGTGATCCTGGCGCTATGGTGGATGTCGGTGCATCGTCCACCGCCGCCAGGCGAAGAAGTCGTCGAGGTCACCTTCGATATCCCCAAGACGCCGGAGCCGCCTTCGCCGCCGCCCGCGCCCCAACCGAAACAGGCGCCGGCCGTGCAGTCCGCACCGACGCCGCTCGGCTTGCCACCCCCCGCGCCGCTCATTTCGAACAGACCGACCCAGGTGCCCCAGGCGCCCGTGCAGCCGAAGCAACTGCCGCCGACGCCGCAGCTTCCGTCTTCCCGCGAGGCCGCAGCCTCGATCGCGGCAACGCCAGCGCCCGTTCAGCCCGCACCGGTGCCAGCGCCGGCATTGCCTGACATGACGGCGCCCCCGCAGGCTGCACCGGTCCTGCCGAGACAGGATCAGCGTCCATCACCCCGAGCGCCCATCCCTCCCCGGCCGCCGGCCGCCGAAGCGGAGGAGCCGTCGCCGCACCCCTTCGTCAATCCTGCGGACACTTTCGCCAGGGCGCGGCTCGCCGACAACTATCTCTGGCAGATCGCCCGCAAGATCGTGGGTTACCAGTACCAGGCCAACACGAACGTCCGCCAGGGCACCACCGTCGTACGGATCGTCGTCGCCCGCGACGGAAGGCTGCTCAATGTCGAGATCGTCCGGTCGAGCGGCGTCCCCGAGTTCGATCGCGGCGTCCTTGCCGGCGTCCGGGCCGGCGCGCCCTACACGCCGCTGCCGCCGGAGATCAAGGGCGAGAGCGCCAGCTTCGACCTGCCGCTCGTCTCCACCAGTCGTTAGCGCTCGCCGGTCTTTCGTCGCGTGGCTTGTTGCCCTGCCAGGCGACGCCTATCATTGCCCGGAAATGCCTCTCGAAGCTTCGACACTTCTCTTCGTCGGCATCATCGTAAGGCTGGCGTGCGCCGGTGTCGCGTTGCTCGCCTGGTACTATCACCGCGAGGTGGTTTGCCTGCTCGGCTGGTCGCTGGCGATGCTGCTGAGTGCGTTCGCCATGATCGTGGGCTCATACCGCGGCGCGGGCAATGCCCTCGACGTGACCTTGATGGCCAATCTCCTGTTCGTCACGGGCTATGCTCTGATGTGGACCAGCATGCGCCGCTTCAACGACGATCGCGTGACGCCGCTCGGCCAATTGGCCGGTGTGTTCGCGGCCGCCGGCGCCTTCGTCGCGCTGTTCGTGCTGCTGTGGTGGCTGGGAGCCCCGCGGCGCGCGCTCTCGGCTCTTTTCTCGCTGTTCGTTGCCGGCCTGACGCTGGTGGCAGCATGGGAGACCTGGCGTGGTTACGCTCGCGACGGTCTTCGCAGCCGCCACGTCGCCGGCACCGCGCTCGCCTGCATCGCCGCAACGCGCCTGATCCGGCTGGCGCTGATCGGACTGCAGACGACCGGCGCCGTCTCTCCGGCCACAGGCGAATTCGTGCAGAGCTTCGCGCTCTACTTCAATATAGCCTTCTTGCTGGCGGCAACCTTCGGCCTGGTCCTCATGGCCCAGGAATGGGTCGACAGCCGCTCGGCCCGTGCGGCGCGGGCCCCTTGACGCCGGAGAGAAGCTCGCCAGACTTGGCCGCTCGCGCGAGATGTTCCCGTGCCGCAGTTCGCTGGAGACAGACCATGACCACGACCCTCGACAAGCTCGGCACCGACATCCGTGCGGCCCTGAAGGCCGATTCCGGCATCGCCGGCAAGCAGGCGGTCTGTGAACTCGTGGAAAAGGTCCTGCAGGACGAGGCGTTCGTCGCCACCCATCTGACCGCCGAGCAGTGCAAGCCACGCAAGG
>SXGR01074768.1_pt1 | contig 10495 bp, 15 predicted proteins | sample 3174711 | NCBI WGS metagenome assembly SXGR01 (sample SAMN11356860, study PRJNA531348) | freshwater metagenome | isolation source: freshwater sample F1-60 | place: China: Fuxian Lake, Yuxi | collected 2017-12-25 | reverse complement strand
TAGCTCCTGCGGAACAAGCACCCTCCAGAATAGCGACCACCGCCGCGACTAGCGCGAAGACCCACAGAGCAAAGCGCAGCTCGGCAGCACGGTGAGCATCAGGGCCGGTTGTAAATATCCTCCTGAGATCATTCATGGTCGTAGCGCCATGTTTCTTCGGCGTAATCTTCTGCCAGCGCCACCAAGAACTCATCCTCTCGGAGAGCTTTTCTAACCGCCGCTTGAAAATCATCTAGCTGGTCCCGGAAATCAATGCCCTGCGCCACGGCTGCGGCTAGGTGGACAGCTGCGGCGTGATGGTTCTCCTCGATTTCCTGCTCAAGCAGGAAGTCAGCGGCACCCCTGCGGGGCCACTGCCCGGAGGTCATGATCGTGTCCACGACCTCCTCCAGCGCCAGCTCATAGTCCCGCGCCGAAAGAAGTAACTCAGGAACATCACTGAGCCGCTCGGCTAAGTCGGCGGGCATAGCGCTAGGCATCTCTTGTCTGCTCATCTATTTTTTCCCGTAACCATTAAGATAATCGGCGACCCACTCACCGGCGCCGTGGCGGTCGATGCCGCGACGAAGAGCTGAAATTAAGCATTGCGCTGAGGCGAGGGAAAGGTTGTGACCGTCAGGTCGCTCGAACAGCTCGGTTCCATCTGTAAACCGGACGCGAACGCGCCAGCCTATAGTAGTGGTCAGCACCGGCAAAATTGACTTTATGGTGTTGCATTTGCTGTTCATAATTTCTATCCCCTTTCGTGAAGTAGTGCTTCCATTGTAAAGGCACGAAACCCCTTTGTCAAGCCCCCCCCTACCCCCCCCTACCCCCCTCCCTACCCCCCCCTCCCTACCCCTGAGCGGCCGCGCAGCACGAACACGACCGGCTGCGCTTCGGGCGATGCGCGGTAGGTGCAAACGTGCGTGTCGGTCATCGCGTTCCTCTTTCCGCTAGGACGATGGCTAGACGAACAGCCCTTGCTGCGCGTCGTATTGCTCCGGCGGAGTTTTCAGGTTCCGGATGTAGCCTGCGAATGGCGTATATCGCCAAGCGCGACGATTTCCCCAACGCGCTACGTCGCGCAGCTTTTGCGGCGTCCAGTCGAATCGCACCCAAGGTTCCTTCTCCAGTGCGTTGAGTTTCATCAGCCATTGAACGTGCGGTTCGCAGCGGTGATCCAGAACTTCCTGAATCCGCGCCATGCACTCCGCGAAAGGCTCGTTGCCGATCAGCGTGTAGACGCGCTTCCGGTTTGGTGGCTCGTCGGCCAGCATTCGCATAACCTGTCGCGCTTCCTTGGCCTCCTGTAGGTCGTCGTAGGCGAAGCGCCAAGGTCCGCGCCCAGCGTTCACCAGCGGTTTCCAGCGGGCATATACGTCTGGGGTGAAGCTCCGAGGCTCGAACCCGCTGTTGGCGTCCAGCAGCTTCACGCCTGCCGCCGTGTACCGCTCGATGATGTAGTCCTGATACTTCCCGTCCAGCCCCGACAGGTTGTTGTCGCACAGGATCGGGCGCGGCGTGAAGTCTGGGATCAGCGTGAACTCGCGCCCCTCCATCGCCGGGACGATGCAGAAGTAGCAGCCCACCGGGCACCCACGGCTGGCGATGGTGGCGTCCGGGTTGTGCCGCGTCACGGCCTCCGGGTAGTCCTTGCCGACTTCCGCGACCTCGGCCAGTTCGTGCTGCATCTTGACTTGAAACAGCGCAGGCCCTCCGGCGATCACGCGACGGCCGCACGCCTTGGCGAACATTGCGCGGCTGTACGCCTCGTCCAGTTTCCAAGTGAACGCCACCGACAGGTAGGTGGTATTTCCTTCCTGCCATTCTGCGAGTCCGCCGATCCATGCCATATAAATCCCCTAGAAAACACTAATTGACAGGTGAAACCCCCTTCGGTATAATAGCTCAAATGTCAAATTCACGACCGTCCTACAAGCTGTTTCTGGCCCGATCCGCAGCCCGTCGAGCGCGGGTAGGCGCCCTCCACGCCAGGGGGCTGAATCTGACAGAAATCGGTAGAAAACTGAAAATTACCCCGCAGCGTGCAGGGCAACTTCTCAAGGCTTTCCGAATTTCGCTGACCGCAAATAATCGTGACCTATAATTTTATGGCTGTCCGGAAGACAGCTGGGGCAGGCTTCCTAGGCTTGCGGGTTGAGGCAGGGCTAACGCCCACAGTTCCCTTCTGTCTTCCGGCCTCAGCCCGCAACCCTCGGAAGGCCTACAATGGCTGGTGATTGGCTGAAGATTGAAATCTGCACCCCCGAAAAACCAGAAGTTCACCTCATGGCTGAACATCTGAAAATAGATCCTGACGCGGTGGTCGGCAAACTCATCCGGGTCTGGGCTTGGTTCGACCAGCACACAATGGACGGTAACGCTGCCAGCGTTACGGCAGCGTTGCTCAACCGGGTCGCTGGCCAGGCAGAGTTCACGACGGCGATGGTTTCGGTGGGTTGGCTAAAAGATTCGGGCGGTGCAATGTCTCTACCAGCATTTGACCGTCACAATGGGAAAACTGCAAAGAATCGGGTGCTTAGCGCAAAAAGGCAGACCGCCTTCAGGTCTAAAACCAGTAACGCTTCAGTAACGGAGTCGACGTTACCAAGAGAAGAGAAGATATATATAAAAGAACAACCCCCCGCGGCGATGCCGCTCCCGGTTTGGGTTGATGAGACGGTCTGGACGGCGTGGTTAAAAATCCGCAAGGCCCGGAGCAACACTCCTAGTTCGTTGAAAGCAGCCTTGGCGAAATTGCAAACATTCCGCGAAGCTGGGCATGACGCTAACGACATTTTGAACACCAGCCTCGCGAACGGCTGGCAAGGGCTATTTCAACCGCAGGGGAAGCCCCTGCCACGAGCTACAGCCTCCGTTGCCTGTGGCAATTGCGATAAAAAACTAACCGGAGGGTGGTCGCAAAGCCCCAAAGGTCGGGTCTGCGAAGCTTGTCACCGCGGCTACTTGAGTGGCACGTGGCCGCAAACGTGATCCCTAAACTATTTGCAATGATTCAATGATTACCGTTGCTGAGATAGAGAAGACGGTAGATTACCTCCGGGACAATGCTCGGAAAGCCGCTCAAGCCAGGGCCGAGAGGATTTACCTTGAGGAATACCGAAAGACCGTTAAGGCCCTTCTGATGCGCGAGGTTGCGTCCGAGTCCCTGGGTGGGCAGGAGGCCAGGGCCTATGCCGACAAACGCTACACCACGCATCTAGAAGCCTTGAGGAGTGCCGTGGAGCGAGATGAATATCATCGGTGGATGATGATTGCAGCCCAAGCCAAGATTGAGGCATGGCGAACTCAGAGCGCTACTGAGCGTGCGTTGGGGAAGCTAGGGTGAGAAAGATTGCAAAAATTGACGCGAATCACAAGGAAATTGTCTCCGAGTTTCGCCGGCACGGTTGCACAGTTTTAAGTCTGGCAGCACTAGGCCGCGGTGTCCCTGACCTGCTCGTCGCTGCCCCAGAGGGGGCGACAATCCTTGTCGAGATCAAAAGCGCAAAAGGCAAGTTAACGCCGCAGCAACAGGAGTTCAGGAAGTTCTGGCCAGGGCCGTTCTCGGTCATTCGTGACGTTGCCGGCGCTGAAACTTTGTGCAAAATACTAAAAAAGGGGGGGAAAAGTGAAACGAAAAATTACGACAGAAATTCTTGAGAAAATGAAGACAATGGAAGGCGCAGGAATGAGCCGGTCAGCAATTGCAAAAGAACTCCTTCTGCACAATGCAAGCATCACCAGGGCGCTTGGCAAAAAGCGTTTTTACCCTAAGCGAATGAAAAAAGAAGCGGTAATCTCAACAGAGGTGAGTATCGAAACGCCCTCCCTCATGGCAAAAACCGCACCTGTATGAAAGTGCGGCGAATGGGCAATGGGGTGATGAGCGACAAGCAACGGGATGTCCACGTAAAGTTCTTGGCAAAATACCCTTCGCGCTCGACCACACCGTTGGCTGAATCTGAAAAGCGTGTTGGCAATTCTGGTAGACACAAACCAAAGGGGGCGAAATGAACATTGTCCACAAAGGCTACAGCGCTTATCACTGCGCGGAATTGGCGCTGGCGATTGCTTACCTGCGGCAGAGGAAAATATACATCCTAGAGTTTCCTTTCCTGCCAACCGACTCCGCAAATACCTCTGTCCGAGACACTTGGAATCGGTACAGGACTGCTCAAACAAAACCACGTTCCATCAAATTGGAGGCGGCATAAAAATGAGCGCAAATGAAATTTTCCACTTTTGCGATCCACGAGATATAAGGATTGGGCAAGGGAGAATTATTTGGGGGACAGAGACCCAAATTAGAGATGCACGGACGGGCGAAGCCGTGCATTGCATCGCCGGCTGGGTTCTCCCCGGAGGGAGACGCACCACAAGCCGTGCAGAAGCGCGGGCCGTAGCCCGCGAAATCAACAACCTGTGCCAGCGGAACTATGACCGCAAGTTTGAAGACTACTTCAAAGCATGGAATCGAAGGTTATAATTTACAAGCCATCGCATCTCCCTTTCGGCGTGCCCCCGCGGTGCGCCTTTTTTTTACCTCAAGCAGGTCAATCAAATGATTCACTATCATGGGACACCCATTACGCCTATCAAAGCCCTAGAAACGATGGGCGGCAAGCATTTCTGTGTATCCTACGCCAGGCCAGACAGTTTGCAGAGATGCTTGCGTTTGGGGCAGTCTTTAATGCTTGACAACGGTGCGTTTAGTGCCAAAACCAGAGGATTGCCCTTTAACATTGATGGATTTTATGCATGGGTCGATCCTTTACTGGCACATCCACATTGGGCTGTTGTGCCAGATGTGATTGATGGGACTGTTCAGCAACAAAGGGAAATGGTCAAAACATGGCCCTTTCGCAAAGAATTTGGCATCCCTGTCTGGCACTTGGGCTTGCCAATATTTTATTTATTGGAACTGTGCGACACCTGGGGGCGGGTCTGCTTTGGGTCAGCTGGCGAGTTTTGGCAAATCGGCACTACCAAATGGTGCGGCAAGATGGACGAAGCCTTTAACGCTATGACAAACACCTTTGGGCGGCAGTTGCCTTGGGTGCATGGATTAAGGATGCTTGGTCTATCTGCTGGCCCGTGGCCTTTGGCTAGTGCTGATTCAACAAATGTCGCGTTATCTCACTCCGAAAAGCAAGTTTGTGCGGGTTGCATGGCAAAACGCATAGATCTTACCTCCCCCCCCCACTTACATTGGGAAGAAAAACCATTACAGGAGATTTTGTTTTGATTTATCCAGCAATTTATATTGCCACACTTATCGTTGCCAACCTATTGGTGGCATGGCTTGGCCCCTGGTTTAGCCCTATAAATGCTTTTGTGTTGATAGGACTGGATTTGTCATTGCGGGACAAACTGCATGAACAATGGCAAAACGACAGGCTTTTTCTAAAAATGGGGGGATTGATTGCGGTGGCTAGTGGGGTTTCGTATTTGCTCAACCCAGCAGCGGGGGCGATTGCCCTAGCGTCGTTTGTGGCATTTGCCCTTGCTATGACTGCTGACACAATTGCTTATCACCTCTTTCGTGATAAGTCTTGGATGATTCGCTCAAATGGGTCAAATGTTGCTGGCGCCGCGGTGGATTCCATAACATTTCCTACAATTGCTTTTGGAGGGTTGATACCCGAAATCGTTGCCCTTCAGTTCTGCGCTAAAGTGTTTGGTGGCGGCATCTGGTCGTATTGGTTGAAAAAATGAAATGCCCTGAATGTGGCACATAGACAATCGTCTTCGGCGTGCCCCCGCGGTGCGCCTTTTTTTTACCTCAAGCAGGTCAAACACCCTCAATTCACTCTATTTGACTTTTAGGAGTCAGAACCGTAATGCAAAAAAACAATCCAGCTGACAAGGTTGAGCAGTGGCCCATCGAAAAGCTGGTGCCCTACGCCAAGAACTCGCGCACCCACAGCGAGGAACAGATCGCCCAGATCGCAGCCTCAATCCGCGAGTGGGGCTTCACAACCGCAGTTCTGGTGGATGAGGCAGGCGGCATCATCGCAGGACATGGGCGAGTCCTGGCTGCTCGCAAATTAGGCATGGAGCAGTTGCCGGTCATGGTGGCCAAGGGCTGGACAAAAACACAGAAACAGGCTTATATCATTGCAGACAACCGTCTGGCCCTGAACGCAGGGTGGGACAATGAGATGCTGACCATCGAGCTAAACGATTTGCTAGCCGATGGGTTTGCGTTGGAGATGCTGGGGTTCGATCCAAAAGAGTTGGGCGCACTGCTGGAGCCAGAGGTGGTGCAAGGCCTGACAGACGAGGATGCTGTCCCAGACGCTCCAGAAGAACCCAAAACCAAGCTGGGAGACATTTATCAGCTGGGCAATCATCGTTTGATGTGTGGCGACAGCACCAGCATTGACGCTGTGGATAAGTTAATGGATGGTCAGAAAGCCGACATGGTTTTCACCGACCCTCCTTATGGTGTAGCGTATGAAGGTGGACATAATCAAAAGAAGCGCAAAGGCATTATTGCTGACACGCTAGAGGGTGATGACCTTACAGGATTGTTTTATGGTGCGCTAATCGCAGCTGTGCCAAATACCAAAGATGGCGCGGCTTTTTATGTTTGGTATGCTTCTGGCAAGTCAATTGAAACTTATGCGGCACTAAGCAATTTGCCATTAAAACTCAGAGCAGTAATTCAATGGTACAAAATAAAGTCTGGTCTTGGGGCATTTATGTCGCAATACATTCCAAACTCTGAACCATGTATGTATTTGCATAAGACTGGTTGTTCGCCTGCATGGTATGGCCCAACAAATGAAAAAACAGTTTGGGAATTAAAAAAGGAATCTAAGAATACATATCACCCAACCCAAAAACCTGTTGAATTATCCGAAAGGGCAATAAACAATTCCAGCAAAGCAGGGGATGAGATATTGGATTTGTTTGGTGGAAGCGGTAGCACATTGATTGCTTGCGAAAAAACAAGCCGCCATGCCAGACTGATGGAACTAGACCCAAAGTATTGCGATGTCATCGTCAAACGGTGGGAAGACTTTACAGGCAAAAAAGCCGTTTTATTGACCGAAACAGCAGAACCTGTTGTAATTGTGGCAAATTCCCCCCTATAAAATGAATCACGAACACAAACCCACAGACGACTCACGCCGCCTGGTCGAATCCAGCAGCGGCCTTGGCTTGCCCCATGAGTCCATTGCCTGTTTGGTCGGCATTGACGACAAGACGCTCCGCAAGCACTACCGGCACGAGCTTGACATGGGCAAAGCAAAAGCCAATGGGCAGATTGCCAAAACGCTGTATAGCAAGGCCGTGGGCGGCGACACCACCAGCCTGATCTGGTGGACAAAGACCCAGATGCGCTGGGCCGAGACGGTCAAACAAGAACACACGGGCGCCGATGGTACACCGCTGCAATTTGAAAGGATCAAGCGCGTGATCGTTCATGGAAAAGCGGACGCTCAGGATTGACACCCCAGCCTGGGCGCTACCGCTTCTAGTGCCGTCTCGTTACAAGGCTGCATTCGGGGGGCGAGGCTCAGGCAAGTCGCACCTGTTCGCAGAGATGATGGTCGAGGCGCACATCCTTGACCAGCGCCGGCGCAGCGTCTGCGTCCGCGAGGTGCAACGGTCTCTAGCGCAATCAGTCAAAAGGTTGCTAGAGGTAAAAATAGAAGCCCTAGGCGCCGAAGCCTACTTCGAGGTCCAGGAGTCAGCGATAAAATCAAAGCTGGGCGATGGTCTGATAATCTTCCAAGGAATGCAAAACCACACCGCGGATTCAATAAAAAGTCTGGAGGGGTACGAGTGCGCCTGGGTGGAGGAGGCACAGTCCCTCTCGCAGCGCAGCCTCGATCTGCTGCGCCCAACCATCCGCAAGCCAGCCTCCGAGCTGTGGTTCACCTGGAATCCAACCCACAAGAGCGACCCGGTAGATCACCTCCTGCGTGGTGACGCCCCACCGTCAGGAACCACCGCGGTTGAGGTTCATCATCAGGACAACCTGTGGTTCCCCGATGTGCTGCGGGAGGAAATGGAGTATGACCGGAAACGCGACCCGGACAAGTATTTACACGTCTGGGCCGGCCAGTATTTGCACAACAGCACCCACCGAGTGTTCAAGAACTGGCAGGTAGAGGAGTTTACCGCTCCCGCAGATGCAATCCACCGGCTTGGAGCTGACTGGGGGTTTGCCGTGGATCCCACCGTTCTGGTGCGTTGCCACATAATCGGTCGCACGCTCTTCGTGGATTACGAAATCTATCAAGTTGGCTGTGAAATTGTTGATACGCCGGAATTGTTTCTCCAAGTGCCCGATGCCGAGCGTTGGCCGATTGTTGCAGATTCGGCGCGGCCAGAGACCATCAGCCATATGAGGAAGCATGGCTTCCCAAAAATCCTAAGCGCGGTCAAGGGGCCGCGGTCAGTGGAGGAGGGCATCGAATTCCTGCGCTCCTACGACATCGTGGTGCATCCGCGATGCCGTCATACAATCGACGAACTTCAACTCTACAGCTACAAGGTAGACCCCTTGACCGGGCGCACGCTGCCCGTTCTGGAGGATCGCAAGAACCATGTTATAGATGCGTTGCGGTATGCTTGCGAAGCCGTGCGCCGAACTGCGTCGTCTAAGCCCGTGACTTTCACCCCCCTCGCAACCGTAAAGCGGTGGTAAAGAAAAAGAGGAACCAATGGCAAGACTTCCAAATTCACAAGTGCTGGCTAATCTGCACAGCGAGGCTCTCAAGCAATACAACAACATCCAGACTGCGCTGAGAGATGAGCGACTGCAATGCGTCCAAGACCGCCGCTTCTACTCACTCTGCGGCGCACAATGGGAGGGGCCGCTTTATGACCAGTACCAGAATAAGCCCCGGTTCGAGGTCAACAAGATCATGCTTGCGGTCATCAGAATCGTGAACGAGTATCGGAACAACCGAATCACGGTTGACTATGTAAACAAGGACGGAACAGACACCAAGAATCTAGCCGAGCTGTGCGATGGTCTCTACCGGGCCGATGAGCAGTCCTCAGTAGCCGACGAAGCCTATGACAATGCTTTTGAGGAAGCCGTGGGCGGGGGCATCGGGGCGTGGCGTCTGCGGACGGTTTACGAGGACGACGAGAACGACACGGACGACAGGCAGCGCATCCGGTTTGAACCCATTTTCGATGCAGACTCTAGTGTCTTTTTCGACCTAAACGCAAAGCGCCAGGACAAATCAGACGCAAGCTACTGTTTCGTGGTCACCAGCATGACCCGCGAGAGCTACAAGGCTACCTATCACGACGACCCCACCGACTGGCCCAAAGCCATTCATCAATACGAATTCGACTGGGCAACCCCAGATGTGGTGTTCGTGGCTGAATACTATGTGATTGAGGAGAAGACCGAAACCATCCGAATCTTCGAGGCAATTGACGGCTCCGAGGAACGGTACACGCTGGCCGACTTTGAGAACGACGAGACGCTGGAGACAACCCTCCTTGCCATCGGGACGCGGGAGGTGCGGCAGAAGCGGGTTAAGCGTAAAAAGGTACACAAGTACATCATGTCCGGCGGCAAGGTGCTGGAGGACGCAGGCTACATTGCCGGTAAGATGATTCCGATTGTCGTTGTCTATGGCAAGCGATGGTTCGTGGACAACATTGAAAGGTGCATGGGTGCGGTCAGGCTGGCAAAAGACGCACAGCGCCTGAAGAATATGCAATTGAGCAAGCTGGGCGAGATAAGCGCACTCAGCAGCATCGAGAAGCCGATCATGTTCCCTGAACAGGTGGCCGGACACCAGGTGATGTGGGCAGAGGACAATCTGAAGGACTACCCGTACCTGCTGGTAAATCCGATGACGGGCGCCGATGGCACCACGCAAGCGGTCGGGCCAGTTGCCTACACGAAGAGCGCAGCAATACCGCCGGCGATGGCCGCACTTTTGCAGTTAACCGAATCTGATATGCAGGAAATCCTTGGCAATCCGCAAGGCGCAGACAAAATGGTCTCCGGCATCAGCGGCAAAGCAGTGGAGATGATTCAGACCCGCGTCGATATGCAGACATTCATCTACATGAGCAATTTTGCGAAGGGCATGAAGCGTTGCGGTGAGATTTGGCTCTCGATGGCGCGTGAAATCTACGTTGAGGACAAGCGCAAAATGAAGGTTGTTGACGCAGATGGGTCAGCACGACAGGTAGAGCTGATGAAGCCCATGCTAGACCCCGAATCTGGGTCTATTGTGCTCGAAAACGATCTAAGCAAAGCCTCGTTCGATGTTGTCTCCGAGGTCGGCCCCTCCAGCAGCAGCAAGCGGGCGGCGACCGTTCGGGCACTCACGGGGATGCTGCAAATGTCCTCTGACCCGGAAACTCAGCAGGTTCTTACTGCTATGGCGATGATGAACATCGAGGGCGAAGGGGTGTCCGAGGCGAATGCGTATTTCCGCAAAAAGCTGCTGCGGATGGGCGTTGTGAAGCCAAGCGAGTCCGAGGCGCAGGAACTGATGGCCGAGATGCAGGGGACTCCGGC
>SXGR01441075.1_pt1 | contig 10496 bp, 10 predicted proteins | sample 3174711 | NCBI WGS metagenome assembly SXGR01 (sample SAMN11356860, study PRJNA531348) | freshwater metagenome | isolation source: freshwater sample F1-60 | place: China: Fuxian Lake, Yuxi | collected 2017-12-25 | reverse complement strand
ATGTCAACAAATTTGTCTACATTGTCTACTAGTTGTCTAGTGGACAGGAGTAGACATAAAGTAGACAATATCTATGGATGTAGACAACTATAAAATAGATCGAAAAAAGGCTTCAGGACTGCTGAATGTCTCTTTAAGGACAGTAGACAGGTACGCCAAGTCTAAAAAGCTGTCTACTGTGGTTGTCGATGGGCGAGTTTTGTTTAATGAGAAAGAAATAGTGGCGTTTTTAGGGGGTAGACAGATGGTGGACAAAGTAGACATGTCTACTGGTCATTTGTCTATAGACAACGTGGTGGAGGAAGTAGACAATGTAGACAAAGAAGGTCAAGGATTTGTCCACTCTGTGTCTACATCACACAAAAAAACAGAAGGAGAATCTGGAGTTTACAAAAAATTATTTTTGGAGCTCAAAGAGGAGCTTCACGAAAAACAAGAACGTCTCGAAATTGCAAATTATCGTGTGGGTCAGCTAGAAAACCAGATCAAAAACAGCATTCCAATGCTTGAATACCACCGCGAAAATTATGAAAACAAAAAAAAAGAGGAAACCTTCAAAACTGAGATTGAAGAGCGGAAAAATTTAATTGAAAAACTGATTAGCCAAATCAAGTACGAGAAGTTCAGCAAGCGAATATTCATTATCATCATTCTGATTATCCTTGCTCTTCAGCCTCTCTGGCTTTTCTTCTTTAATCCATCTGGATAATATCTTTCTGAACAACATTGATCTTAACTTTCGGGAAGCTAGCCTGGAGCCTATCAAAAATTCCTCCCGGTAGTTCCAGCACGCTTTGAAGTTTTGAAGATTCACCTATTACATTAAAAACATATGGAGGAGATAGAATGCTCCCATTTAAAAATATCTGTCCATTTGGCAGAGCATCGAAACCCATAGTTTCATTCACGATCCTGATCCCGTTTACACTCACAGCTTCGCCTCCTGAATTAAAAAAATGATTGATAATATCAATTATCCAAGGGACATTTAGCTTATCATCCAGAGTAAGCGTAATCCCAGGTCCAAACACGGGAAATTTGCCATTCAATTTGCTGTATTTCTTAATCTCCTCCTCGACCACATTCAAAGCGGAATTCTGATCTGACAAAAGCTCAATATTGCTCTCTAGCTCAAGTGTTTCCTTCTTCAAACTCTCGTTTTTCTCCTTCAAAATCTTAATTTCCTCACAAATATTGCTCTGGCTGTCACGAAGCAATATCTCATTCACATTCTCCAGCGACCGGCTCTCCATGATAATAAAGAAGCCTAAAACTGCTGAAATTCCCACAATAAATATTTTTCTCTGCATTATTCGACCAGGTTTAAATAATCTACGTTCAGATCGCCATTATAGATCGGAATCTTCAAAAATTCCTTCATTGCGATCTTGAAAACCAACTTTGTTTTTGCACTTCGATCGTAAATCGAAGGCAAAAGTTTCTCATTCAGAAGCCTCTGAAGAATAATCTCCGTATCACCTACCGCAGTAATAATAAAAGGCGGTGCAATATAGGCATTATTTACTAAAATTGTTGTTCCCACAGACGAAATAGGGGAGGTTGCTATTACTCTTTGATTGTTTATAGAGATTGCAGTTGCGTCGGCCGCACTCAAGATGTTTACAACATCGCGCAAATCCGAAGCTTGCACAAGCTGTTCATCCGTGACATTTGTCCCTTCTCTCAAGGCGAAAGGGCTATCATCAAGTGTTATCTCAACTCCACGGCCAATAGCTTCGGTCAAACCGATATCTTCTTTCAGTTTGCCTAGAACCTCTAAGTTTGTCTTCTCTGTCTGGGCATTTATACTTTTTTGTGAATCTTCAATTTCCTTACGCAATGTGACAATCCTGCTCTGCAAATAGGCCTGCTCATCCAAAAATTCCTTTAAAAGCGATTTTCTAGCCTCAATTTCATCAACAGCAAAATTCGATCCTACCGGCACATCATTCTGGAACTGCCAAGTCGCAAGAATTCCTATTAACAATCCGGTTGCCAAAAACGCGTACAGAACGTTTTTTTTCATCTACCAATATTAAAAAACATCGATATACTACCTTAAAAGTGAGTAAAGTAAACTTATGATTGCATTATTTGATTCCGGTTACGGCGGCCTCACGGTTTTAAAACCGATTCTCGACCTGATGCCCGAATACGACTACATCTACCTCGGCGACTCCGCCCGCGCTCCTTATGGCAACCACAGTACCGAAACAATCAGGAATTTCAGTGAACAGGCTGTGGAATATCTCTTTAAACAAGGTGTCACGCTTATTATTTTCGCCTGCAACACTGCTTCTGCCACAGCCTTAAGCCACGTTCAGGAAAGATATCTAAAGGGCAAAGATGAAAAAGATCGCAAAATCCTTGGAGTTTTGATTCCTGTAGCAGAAAAAGCAGTGAAACTGTCCAAAAAAGTAGGAGTCGCTGCCACCCGCGCCACTGTAAATTCTAAGGCCTACGAACAAGAAATCACCAAGCTTAATCCTGAAATCAAAGTTTCTGCTAAGGCCTGTCCCTTACTTGTCCCTTTCATCGAAGAAGGCTGGCACCACAAACCTGAAGCCATTAGTATTTTAAAAAAGTATCTCAGGCCGCTCAAAAGCCAAAATCTCGATACTTTGATCCTCGGCTGTACACATTATCCATTAATGGAAACGCATTTTAAGCGTATTATGGGCAAAAAAGTTAAAATCCTCACCTCTGGCCAGATCACTGCCGAAAGTCTCCAGGATTATTTAAAAAGACACCCAGAAATTGAAAAAAAACTTAGTCGAAAGGGGACTCGTCAGTTCTTTACTACCGACGACCCGGAAAAATTCAAACAATTCACCGAAAAAAACTTCGGCATGAAAATTCCGATGCCAGAGAAAATTACTCTCGAATAAAAATTCTACGGCATTCAACACTAATAGAAATAGAAATAAATTTTGAAAAATTTATTTCTATTTCTATTCCCACTCAATAGTCCCCGGCGGTTTATTCGTAACGTCATAAAAAATCCCTGAAATTCCAGGAACCTCCGAAAGTCTCTTAACCAGTTCATCTAACTTCGCTATCTCCATTGGATAGAAATTTGCCGTCATCGCCTCCTGGCTTTCTACTGGTCGAAGAACAATCGACTCATCACCGCGACTACCCAAGTCTAAAGGAACAAGCACAGTAGGAAATTGCCATATCTCTCGAGCAATTCCGGCCTCCAGCAAATAATCCATCACAACCTTGTCCGCCTTTTGAATAGTCAAAACCCGATCCCTGGTTAGACACTTATTCACAACTGTTATTTGGCTTACATCAGCTGGTTTTAAGCAATAAAGGACCCTGTTTATATCTCCAAAGTGATTAATCAAACGGGTAGACAATCTGTGTAGTTCATCCCAGTCAACAGGCTTACCATAAAGCAAAACTGGATGCCTGTAAGTGCGTTCATCCCCCTGCACACCAACGCTTTTTAGCGGTAAAATCTTCGCTTTATATCCAAACTCTCCAACAAAAGCACCGACCTCGTACTCCACCTTCTCTTGGTCAGCAATATAGTCCGGCCCCGTAGCACATAAAACGCGAACCGCCAGTCCCGGCCCTGGAAACGGATGCCTCCATACCATTTCCGCCTTCAGTCCCAACTTTTCGCCCAAAATCCGCACCTCGTCTTTATAAAGGTGTGCTATTGGCTCGATCACTTTACCCGCCTCAATTAGCTCCTGCACTTTTTCCACGCGGTTGTGATGCGTTTTAATCTTATGGGCAAACTTCGTCCCTCCTGTTTCAATCGTATCCGGATAAATCGTCCCCTGACCGAGCATCCACTCATCTGGGTTAAGTTTCAAATCTTCTGAAACTTTCTCCTGAATCTGCAAAAACAGATCACCAATAATCTTCCTTTTCGCCTCCGGTTCATAAACCTCTTTTAATGCCTCAAAGTATTCATTGCTCGCGTCATAAACATGCAGATTTGTAACGCCAATCTCCCTCAGTGCTCCTTCCACCTGCGCTCTTTCATCCATTCTCATAAAGCCAGTATCCACAAAAAGTCCGTATACCCGACCTTCACCTAACGCCTTATCCAAGAGCAAAAAGGCGACTGTACTATCGACACCCCCGCTGATCATCAGAAACACTTTTTTATCACCAACCTTCACTCGGATCTCCTCCGAAATCTCCTGCAAATAATTATCCATCGTCCATTCCCGCGCAGCACCTGTGATCGCCACAAACCCTTCCAAAATTTTCATTCCGCACTCTGTATGAGTAACTTCAGGATGAAATTGGATCCCATAAATATTTTTTTCAAAGTTAGCCATCCCTGAAATCGGACAATCGTCAGTCAGAGCCACCAACTCAAAACCCTCCGGCAGTTTTACCACCTGGTCAAAATGACTCATCCAAACATCCTCAATCTCCTCAACATCAGAAAACACCGATTTGCGCTGCAAAAATTTCACATTCGCATGGCCATATTCGCGAACATGTCCTTTTTCCACAGTTCCTCCCAACTGATGAGCAATCAACTGATGACCATAACAAATTCCCAAAACCGGCACTCCGATTTCAAAAAGCCGCCGATCGCATTGCACACTTGCAGGGTCACTCACGCTCGAAGGCCCGCCAGACAAAATAAAACCTTTGTAATCGAGCAATTTCTCATACGGCGCATCACCATCCAGGATCTCCGTATAAACGCCCAGTTTTCTAATCCTATTGGCAATCAGATGAGCATACTGCCCTCCAAAATCTAAAACAGCTATTTTATCCATGCGAACAGCTTAAAAACTTTTTTAAAATTAATCAACCCTCGATGAAACTAACTTTTTATTTCAAAACTTTGGAGCCGCTTCTTGACAAAGATTGAATTTAGACGTAAAAAGATGCCTAAATTTAAATTACATATGGTATATCAAGGGCCTGAGCGTAGAAATGTTGATCGAGAAGAAACACTTATAGAAAAACATGCGCAGAGAGCAGCCGAAACGCGTTTCCAGTGGAATCCGGAAACCGAGAGAGCAGAGGACAACACAGGTCATACTATTACTACTGCTAGTTTCGATGGAGGAGTAAATTTTAGAGAACTTTTAATTGCGGCCGCATTCGACCAGAAAACTCGCCCTCAAGCTCCAACTGAATCTGTGGTGACAATATTTTCCCAATATGAAATGTTCCTTAATAGTTTAGATCTTTCACCAGTAGATAAGCACAAACTAAAAGAAATGATGAAACCGGATAACTATCAGATCGCCTGTCAGACAGCACAAGAAATGGGGCCAGCCCCAAATTTGCCAACATACGGAAGAATTGCAGTTGAATTAATGAAACTTCCACCTGAAAGATTAAAAGAAATTTGTGAAATACAGCAAAAACCAACAATTATCATCGTTATGCCAAATAGTTTTGATCAAAAACTGGCAACAATGAATCGTCACAAACATTACACCGGTAGAAACGGTATGAGTCAGCAGGATGTTAAATGTGATCAGGGCCTGGGCTCTCCATACAAAGATGCCCCTCAAATGGCAACCGGTAAGGTTAGCATCGTGGATGGCATCCCACATCCAAAACTTCCAAACGTCCCTCCAAGGCTTGGGGTTGTAAGAGATTATTTAATTAAACAGTTTGCTGCAAAGAAAATGCGCCTCATCGATAAAGATGAAATTGCTACACTAGCTCAACAATCTCTAATTGAATCTCAAAAAACAAATGATAACAGCAGGATCATTGATAATTGTGACAGTGAGGTGGAAACTCGTACAATGATAGATTCTCAGAGTTTATCTAACCAGAGATATGGGACCTACTATTTTTTCAGCTTAAACAATCGACGACCATACTTCCGCTATTTTTATCCCGATCGTATTGACGAGAAAGTATGCGGGCGTGCTGCTTTTCAACTCCTGGAATTTTAGCCCTTAGACTTTTTTAGCAATTTTTTCGCCTTTTCCATCGCCTTCTTCTCTTTCTTCACATTTTCCTCCAGTGGTCTTAGCAAAGGAAATAACACTGAATCCTTCAAATTATCCTGACCCGTCAGCAAAGTGACCATTCGATCAACTCCCATGCCCCAGCCCGACATACACGGCATCCCGTGCTCCATCGCTGTCAGATATTCTTCATTCATCATCATCGCCTCCTCATCGCCCTGCGCTTTCGCCAAAGCCTGTTTTTCAAATCTTTCTCTCTGATCCGTCGGATCAACGATCTCTCCATACGCATTCACCACTTCCCAGGTGTTTACCAAAACCTGAAATGTATCACACAAACGTGGATCATCATCGGACCTTCGCGCCAGAGGTTTTGTACTTACTGGATGACGAATCACAAAAGTCGGCTGAATCAGTTTCGGTCGCGAAACCTTCTTATACAAATGATCTACCAGATTTCCATAACCTAGTTTTTCCGCCCCTTCGATGACAATTTTTTTCTTCTTAATTTCTGCCAGCAAAGATTCGGAATCCTCATATTTCAATACATCAATCCCACAATCCTCCTCAATAATTTTCGTAAACTCTTTACGTGGCCATGGCGCTTTAAAATCCACCTCCACCTCTCTGCCTTCACGATCTTTAAGCTTAACTTTAGTTGTTCCCAATAATTTCTTCAAAATCGTCTCAAACATTCTCTCTGTAAAATTCATATTATCTTCGAAATCCCAATAAGCGCGATAATGCTCGATCATTGTAAATTCCTGCAAATGGCTCGGATCAATTCCTTCATTTCTAAAACATCTCGCTACCTCAAAAGTTTTTTCAAACCCGCCGACAATCGCCATTTTCTGCCAAAGTTCACCCGCCGCAATTCGCAGATAAACATCCATATCCAACGCGTTGTGATGTGTGCTAAAAGGTTTTGCCGCCGCCCCGGAAGAGATGTTTTCCAATACCGGAGTTTCCAGTTCAATAAACCCTTCTGCCCAATAAAACTCTCTAAAAGCCTTCACCAGATTACTTCGGAATAAGAATCGATCCATACTTTCGCGATTCATCACTGTATCCAGATAGCGCTGTCGGTAAATCTGCTCCTTGTCCTGAATTCCATGCCATTTTTCCGGCAGGGGACGCAGCGCCTTCGAAAGCATCTGATATTCATAAACCAAAACAGTAATCTCTCCGTGACGTGTCTTAAATAGTTCGCCAGTAACTCCCACGAAATCTGCTACATCCACTTTATTCAAAAATTTGTACTTCTCTTTGCCAATAAAATCCTCCATAAAACAAATCTGAATTCGTCCGGAAGGATCTTGTACATGACCAAAAGTCAGCTTTCCATGGGCCCGGAAAGACATCAGGCGCCCGCAAACTTTAACCAACTTTTTCCCCGGCTCCTTCACAATATCCTCAATCACCCGCAACTCACTTTTCTCACCCCATTCCAAAGCCTCTGCCGCGTTATGCGTCCGCTCAAATTTGCTTGGATACGGATTCACACCCGCACCGCGCATATTTTTCAGTTTTTCTAAACGAACATAATGCTCGTTTGCTGGATTTTCACTCATATAAAAATTTAAAACGCTAGCATTATAGGGGCCAAAAGACGGTTCGACAACCTATTCTACCGGCGCGTAATCTGCAACAGTGCGATTCTTTTCCAGATCCAAAAACAACATCTGCTCTTTTCTAAATGCCAGCTCCACATGACCAATCGGCCCATTTCTATGTTTTCGGATAAACAAATCCGTCACGCCCTTTCGGTCAGTATCTTCTTCATAATAATCCTCTCGATACATCATCAAAACCACATCCGCATCTTGCTCGATCGCACCGGATTCACGCAGATCCGAAAGTTGCGGCACCTTGCTCGGACGCAGTTCCACCGCACGCGAAAGCTGTGATAAAGCCAGAATCGGAATTGAAAGATCACGCGCCAAAGCCTTCAGCGACCGTGAAATCTCCGAAATCTCCTGTACACGGTTAAACTGATTTCCCTTCGAACTGCCGCTCATTAACTGCAAATAGTCGATTACCAAAAAGTCCAAACCATTTTCCATCTTCAGTCGTCGCGCCTTTGCCTTTAATTCTCCAACTGTAAAGCCGATAGAGTCATCAATAAATAGTTTCATCGTGTTCATTTCGTCCATCACCGAACCGATCTTGCTGAAATCATCGTCGGTCAATTTGCCGGTACGCATTTTCCAGGAATCCACCGCGAGTAAGCTGCAGAACATACGTTCTACTAACTGCTCTTTGGACATTTCCAAAGAAATAATTCCCACCGACTTTCCTTTTTTGGCGATATTTTGGGCCACGTTCAGGGCAAAAGCTGTCTTACCCATCGAAGGACGTGCCGCCAGAATCACCAGATCCGAAGGCTGAAAGCCCGACAAAATATGATCCAGAGTACGGAAACCGGTAGAAATCCCACGATATTTTTCTTTTGCTTCCGGATCGTGCAGATCCGAAATCTTCTCATAAGTCTTATTTAAAACATCTCTGATATGCACAAATCGATCACTCACAAACGTCTGCGCCACTTCAAACAGCGTCTTTTCCGCCTTATCAATCAGCTCCTCAATCTCCTGATCCTCCTGATAACCGAGACCTTTTATGTTATCGCCTGCCAAAATCAATTTACGCAAAATCGACTTTTCTTTTACGATCGTTCCATACTGGAAAATATGGGTAGCCGTGGGCACTTCATTGGCTAGTGCAGAGAGATAAGAGGCTCCGCCCACTAGTTTCAACTGTTTGCGGTCTTCCAGAATATTTGAAAGCGTCACCAGATCGATCGGCGTTCTTTTGTCATAAAGATCTAAAATTGCCTGATATATAAAATGATGTGTATCATGATAAAAATCTTCCGGCTTCAAAAAGTCTGAAATCTTTAAAATCGCATCTTTATCAATAAGAAGCGAACCAATCGTCGATTTCTCGGCTTCCAGACTGTATGGCGGAACATAACTTGGTTGAGCCATCTGTGTAAGAGTTAAATTCCTCGGTATTGAAAATTTTTTCTGAGAATTATTTTATCTACCTTTCTTTCCCATCATGATGGAAAGAAATTTTGTTATCCGTACATGCTAGGATAACAAAATCGTAGATTAATTCTCGGAAAAAATTTTCAATCCGAGCCTTTGCCCCATTGCCCAATGGGATTTTTACTATCGCACAAAGGGTCAAAGTCTACAAGAAATATTTTAAGAATATTTTAAGTTCATGGAATAAAATGGCTTCATGCAAAAAAGAGCACTTGGCAAAATTGGCGAAAAGTATGCGGAAGATTTTTTGAAATCGGCAGATTACGAAATTCTCAAAAATAACTACTTTTGCCGCCTAGGCGAGATCGATTTAATCGCCAAAGATCCGGTTACCCGTCAGCTGGTTTTTATTGAAGTAAAAGCCAGAACTTCGACTATTTACGGCACTCCTGAGGACTCCTTGACGCCGCTCAAGCAGCATAAAATTCTCAAATCCATTTTCCACTACCTAGAAAATTTCCCCCACTATTGCAGTTGGCGCATCGACCTAATTGCCCTAAAATTAACTCCGCAGGGAGGCCTCATCTCTCTCAATCATTTAAAAAATATTCTCGATGGATGACGAGCGCAAAAAAAGTTTGTGGCTGGCGATTATTTTAGGACTGATTATTTTTGTCTCAATTTTTACTTTTGTCTGGTCCAATTTTCTTAATCAGGGAAAACTGGCGATTCACGGGCCAGCGCCTTTCCTAGTTGAAGTTTTTGGCGGCCAACAGCTCGAATGTAAAAACTCACCATGTTTACTAAGTGACAAAATTGGTGAAAAACAACTGATCATTGCCAAGAAAGGATTTGAAACTCTCGTTACCGAGGCCAATTTTAAACTTTGGCGCACTTCCGAATTGTTCATAACTTTTGATGTCATCCCTTATATTGAGGAGATCGAAGATTTTCCGGAAACCGAAACTTCATCTCTGGAAATTGTTTTCGATGAAAATGCCCAGATGCAAAAGCTCATTCAAAATAGCTCACCTATTGCCATTGTCTTTTTCCCAAAGAACTTAAAAGATCCTCAAATTTTTTACTCTGAAAACTTCGCTTTAATCGTTGATAAATCTCACACTTACAAAATTGATCTGATCGAAAAGACCAAGGAAGAAATTCTTGCCCTTAAAGATGTTAAAGAAGGGGAGTGGTCGAAAGACGGGAAATTTTTTGTTTTCACCACCAATGAAAATTCTTTTTATTCAGTTTTGACCGAACAGAAAATTGTTAGAACAACCTTGAATTCCGAAAATTCTAAAGTCAGCTGGAGTGAAAATACTTTGTTTTTTATTACCAATCAGATTCTTCAATCTACAGCAGACTCCGCTTTGATGCCGGTTCCTACTCTATCGGCCGCCTTCACAGTTGGCATCTACAACCCTGCTCTCAATAACTACGAAAAAATCTCCAGTTTTCCGGATCTTACAAGCTTGCCGGAAAAGTTCCTTGCATCCAGCAACGGCAAGAATCTCTATCTCCAAAAAGATAAAAAAAATTTTAGAATAATTTTAGAAAAATTTTAAGTTAGTTTGCCATAATCGCATAAATT
>SXGR01417359.1_pt1 | contig 10496 bp, 12 predicted proteins | sample 3174711 | NCBI WGS metagenome assembly SXGR01 (sample SAMN11356860, study PRJNA531348) | freshwater metagenome | isolation source: freshwater sample F1-60 | place: China: Fuxian Lake, Yuxi | collected 2017-12-25 | reverse complement strand
GAGCTGCAACGTTCTTTCCGCGCGTAACCTTCATGCTTGATGAAGCATTGGAGAAACCATGAAACGATTGGCTGCCCTCTCACCGCTGTCGCACTCGGCACCATCTCGATGACCACGTTGCATGCCGCCGACGTGAGCTATTCGGAATGGAAAGGCTCAGAGACGGTTTCAAATACCGATGAGCTCGTCCAACGTCTCAACACGTTGATCGATACGGCGGAGCGCCAGCGCGCTGCCGATCCGCGGTTCCTCTAGGATCTGCGGGACGTGCTGGAGGCGTATGGCGCCTCGCAGGTGCCGCTCTTCATCAAGGACGGGTTTTCCGACGGCGACATCTCGCGCAACCCGGCATGGACCATCGCATCGGGCAAGTTCGGCCTCGAGAAGACCGGCGGACTGCGCAGCATCGTCAGGCTCGGCTGCTCGAGCGGCGCGCAAAGCGGCAAGCAGGACAGCGCCGCCGCCATCCTCGATACCATCCTCGGTTCCGGCAAGAGCGGCGGATCGGGCAACAGCTTGGTCAGCAACCAACGGGCCGAGCTATTCACCGCCGCCAAGAACATCAACACGTTCCGGCTGTCGACCGCGTTCATCTCGCGTTCGGCGCCGGGCCAGTTCGACTGGTTCGTCTATCAAGGCAGCGATCGGTCGAGCGGGTACAGGCTGAGCTACTATGCGGATGCCGCCTCGCCCTCGCTCGAGCTCCTGCGCGTGACCCGCAAGGGAACTTCGGTGATCGACAGCTTCGATGCGGCAAAGGCGCTTGAGGACGGCAAGACCCACGACATCCGTTGGACCCGCGCGGCCGGCGGTGCGATGTCGGTGGTACTGGACGGGGAGGAGATTCTCACCGTCACCGATCAGGGCATCAAGTCGGGGTTCGACGGGCTCTCGATGGCCAATGCCAGCGGCGACATGTTGATCCGCTCGGTCGACGTGCTGGGCGTTCGCTAAGGCTCAACGACCCGGCGACACGATCGAGGGGCTCATCCCATCCACGCGGGATGAGCCCCATCCGCTTCTCATCGGCGCGGGCGCGACTTGAGTACGCCTGACTCCTGAATAACCTGGGCACAGGCCTCCTCACCGTGCGGCGCCATGAGGTGAACGCCTGCGACCCCGGGAATCTCCTTCAGCTCGTGCATCAGCTCGATACAGATCGCGCGGCCCTCATTGGCCTGGTCGGCCGCGCCCTCGAGCCGCGCGATCAACGCGTCGGGGATGTGCACACCGAACAGATTCGCGTTCATCCAGCGCGCTGAGTTGGCCGAGCGCAGCGGGCCAATGCCGATCAGGAACGGCACCTTGCCGAGATAGCCGAGCTCTCCCAGGCGCGCCATGTAGCGGCGCAGCATGTCGAGATCGAAGCAGAACTGAGTTTGGATGAAATCGGCACCGGCGACGAGCTTGGCGCGAATGTCGCCCGCATCGAACCCCGGTTTCGGCTCGGACGGCGCCGCAGCACCGCCGATCAATAGGTGCGGCGCCGGCTCGAGCCTGCGGCCCGACGGAAGCTCGCCCTGGTCCCGCATGCGCTTGACGATCGCCATGAAGTCGCCCGACTTGAGATCGAACACCGGCTTCGCCTCCGGCTGGTCTCCCTTGTCGATGGCGTCCCCGGTCAGGCTGAGGATGTTGTGCACGCCGAGTGCGGCGGCCCCAAGCACATCGGCTTCAAGCGCCAATCGGTTCCGATCGCGCATGGTGAACTGGAGCACCGGATCGATGCCGGCACGGGCCAAGATGGCCGCGGCGGCGAGCGGCGAGAGATGCGCCCGGGCGCCCGCGCCGTCGAGCACGTTGACGGCGTCGGCCAAGCCTTTCAAGCAACCCGCCCGGCGCAGCACCGCCTCAGGATCAGCGGAATCCGGCGGACTGGTCTCCGCCGTCACGGTGAACCAGCCGGCCTTCAAGGCCGATTCGAGTTGACCCCTAGGGCGAACCGCGCCGCCCGGCATCGCGTTAGACATATGGCTTCGTCCCCAAACTATCCGTTCGTCTTTGAACTTCAAAATGCTTCGCGCGGCGGCCATACACCTTTTATGGTGCGCCGTTCCGGCAGTTTTTCGGCCGCCGCTAAGAGGAGACCGCGCCGTGGCAAAAGCTGCAATCAAAAAGCTGCCGTTCCGCTTTTACGACAACCGCGAAAAGTATTTGATGTTCGTAACCACTTGCAGCGAGAAGTGGGAGGTCGCCGCGCGGATCAGTGAAGAATTGCCGCTCCTGGTTCCGAAACCGCCGGCGCTTCGTCTCTTCGACGCTGGCATGGGCGATGGCACGGTCCTGACGCGGGTGCTGCGCGCCATGCATCAGCGCTTTCCGACCGTGCCAATCCTAGCTGTCGGTAAGGAAATAAGCCTCGAGGACGTGCGCCTGACGGTCGAGAAGCTGCCGGATCGATTCCACGAGCATCCGCAAATGGTGTTCGTGGCGACCAACATGTTCTATTCGGAAGCGCCCCAGCTCACGCCGCGGAACCCCGCGGCGCTGGCCGATCTCAACTGGCACGTGCTGCCGCTCGAGGGCAACACGACGCACGATTTCGATCTCCAAATCCGCAAGAAGCTGCAACCCACGCTGGCGTCGGGATGGCGCATCAAGACAAGCCCGAAGACTGGCAATCCGGTCTATGAGCGGCCGTCGGTGTTGGTGATCTATCGCAAAGACCACGAATTCGTCCTCGACGACATCGCGCCGCGGGCCGGCAAGGTGCAGGGGCTCTACGACCTCGTGCTCGCGTCCCAGCCCTATCAGGCGCGGGTTTCGGCAGAGACGAAAGTGCGCAACGTTCTGGCGCCGCTGGCCCGCGCCCTCGCGCCGAACGGGCGCATGATCGTGGTGCAGTCCGCCGGCAACGATCCGGGCCTTGAGATCATCCGCGCCATCTGGCCGAACGAGAGCCCGTTCGCCACGCCGCGGCGCGATTTGGTCAAGACCCTGCAAACGGCGCTCAAGACGGAACGACCACGCCTACGCTGTCTGGCCTATCCCGATTCGCGCGCATTGTTCCGCTATAGCCTGCACACTCTCCCGACCGAAGTCAGCGAAAGTATCGGCACATCGACCCTGATGGCGGCCTGGAACGCCGCCGTTTACGTCGCCCAAATCGAGGATGCGCGGCTGCTCCCCGTGCTCGAGCGCGGCGGCTATCTCGAGGCCACGAGCGACGTGTTACGCAAGCACGGCGGCCTGTGGTTTACCAACGAGGCGTTCGTGATCGTGCGCGAGGGAAGCTAGCAACCAATTCGCTTAGCTATAAAATTCGGCTGTCGCGGTCTCCGCCCCCGGCTATCATGGGTCGAACGAATCTGCCGCGGCGGAGCTCACTGATGCCCTTTGTCGAACGTGGTGCCAATGGCTTGATCGTGGCGGTGCGCGACAAACCATCGGCAGGTGCGACCGAAGAACTGCCGGCCGACCGCCAGGAACTGCTGGCGTTTCGCGGCATCGCGGATGAAGCGCGCGAGCTGCGCGAGGGGCTCGGCGACTCTGACCTCGATGTCGTGCGGGTGATCGAAGACCTGATCGAGGCCTTGCTCCGCCGCGGTCTCATCCTGCCGACTGATCTGCCCTCGCCGGCACTCACCAAGATCACGCAACGCCGCCAGATGCGCGGCCGACTCCGTGGCCTACTCGACTCCATCGAGAGCGGGCCCGATAACATCGTCTGATATCAGCGCGGGCGGCACCGCCGGCTTAATGCAGACTGGCGGGGGGTGGCCCGGCCGGGAGCTCGTTGGCCGGCCCGGCCTGATGGTGAACCATGCGCCAGCTTTCGCCCTCGCGCACGAAGCCATTCGTCGCGATGAGCACGCCGCCGTCGAGCACCTCATAGCAAACGACAAGCGCGGCGTTTCCGTAAACATGGGCGCGTGGTGCGTGGCAAAGGATGCGGGGCGCCTGCGGGCTGAGCAGAATCGCTTCCCAACTCTTCAGAACCGCCTCCCGCCCCTCGAGGGCGCTCCAGCCGGGGTGAATGCAGCAGATTGTCGCTTGCTCTGACCACAATGCCGTCATCGCCGCGACGTCCCGCGCCGTGAACGCCGCATAAAACGACTCGTTGGTCAACAGAACGGCTGCTTCATCGCCCATGACGCACCTCGACGCAGCACACCATTTAGAACCACCGGCGCAGCGTCATTCCAACACAAGTCGAGGGCATCCAGACAGCGCCTCTGCGACTCAGCCGGCGGCGGCGACAGAGAGTTTGACCGGCCGTTCGAGCAACTGGCGACCTTCGAGCCGTCGGATGAACTCCTGAATGATGCGGCGATAGAGCTCGTCCTTCAGCACCCGATCCTCGTAGCCGGTATCGATGCTCGGGTTGTCGTTGACCTCGATCACGAAGAGGCCATCGGCGGTTTCCTTGATGTCGACGCCATAGAAGCCATCGCCGATCAGATTTGCGACCCTCACCGCGAGCGAGACCACGCTGCGCGGCGCGTCCTGCACCGCGAAGGTGGTGGCGCCGCCTTCCTGGAAGCGGCCGTCGTCACCGTGCTTCACGATCTGCCAATGGCCGCGCGACATCATATACTGGCAAACGTAGAGCGGCTCGCCGCGCAGCACGCCGACGCGCCAGTCGAACGCGGTATAGATGTATTGCTGCGCCAGGATGACGTCGGACTCCTTGAGCAGAAGGCCGGCGCGCTGGAGAAGCTGCTCGCGGTTCTCGACCTTGACCACGCCGCGCGAGAACGACCCGTCCGGAATCTTCAGCACCGCCGGATAACCGATCTCGCGTTCGACCGAATCGACGGTGCCGCGATCGATGATCAGCGTGCGCGGCGTCGGGATGCGATCGGCCTTGCATAGCTCGGCAAGGTAGACCTTGTTGCAGCAGCGCAGGATCGAGGTCGGGTCGTCGATCACCGGCATGCCTTCGGACTCCGCCTTTCGGGCGAAGCGGAAGGTGTGGTGGTCGATCGCCGTGGTGGCGCGGATGAAGAGCGCGTCGTACTCCGCCAGCTCGGCATAATCCTTGCGCTCGATCAGCTCGACCTTGACTCCCATCTGCTCGCCGACACGCACGAACTTCTGCAGCGTGCGCGGCGAGGACGGCGGCATCGCCTCAGCCGGATCATGCAGGATGGCAAGCGTGTATTTCGGCACCACCGTGGTCTTCGGAATGCGCCAGGACGCGCGGGTATAGTCGTCGAGCGCAGTGCGGAAGCGGTCCTGCTGCTCGAGGCTAAGCTCGCCGAACGAGAGCGGGCGAATGCGCGCGACATGCCAGCGGCCCTCGGCCGAAACCTCGACGCGGAGGATCGGACAACGGAAGCGGTCGAACACACGGCGTGCGAACTCGGTGAAGCGCTCGTCGTCTGGCCGTCCGAAATAAACGTCGAGCGCGAAACGGCTGAGCGTCGGCGCCTCGATCTTCTTCATGCGCTGGCGCAGCACATCATCGAGCTCGGGCAGCGCATGGCGATAGATCGAGCGGTCGCGCAGCTCCAGGAGGGTGCGCACCGAGGGGATCACTTTCAGCTTCCGCGCCTCGGCCAGCAGCGAGCAATAGTAGCCATAGCCGAGATAGCTGTAGTCGGCGCACAGGTTGACCACCTTGTCTCGCCGCGCCTGGAACTGCTCCGGCGTGGTGATGAAATCGCGGTCGCGAATGACGGTCCAGTTTCGATAGGGCAGCGGAAGCTGGATCTTGCGGTCGATGACGACGACGTGCATGGCGGTCTATGGCCTAGTGTTGGGCGACCGGGCGCGAGAGAACGACGGCGGCACGCAACCGCGCTTTGCCATAGCGCGACATGCTGTCGAATTCCTCATGCGGGATCGGCACATTCATGCAATCGGTCACGGTCTTTTCGCCGTCCGTGCCGACATAGGGGTCATGGGCGTAGATGAAGTGCTGGTCCGCGCCGGTGATGGTCACCCAGTGCGGCAGCTTCTGCTGGTGGAGGCGGTAGTAGCTGATCAGCACGACCGGCACGGCGCCGCGGTCGATCCGCCGCCTGAGACCGGCGACCTGGAGCGGCTTGTGGCGGATGCGCGCCGGCGTCTCGGCGAGCTGCTTCCGGAAATCCTGCTGTACCAAGCGCATCACGGCCTTCTTCTCTTCGCTCCTCACGCTGTCGATGAAGAGTTCGTTCGGATCGCTGACCCTGATCTCCACGTCGAAGCCCCGGCGTTGCGCCGCGAGCCCGAGGCCGAACGGATCGCTGCCGCCATGGCCTGAGGTCATATAGATCGTGGTCGATTCGCGCCAGAGCCTGAGCTCGGTGCTGCGGTCGAGGGGGGAGGACGACTCGAGCGCGGCCATCGCCATCATCAGCGCGGCCGGGCCGCAGGTGAATTCGAGCGTCTGAGAATAGTAAGGCACCGGCGCGAGGGCGCGCCGCGGTTCGTGGTGGAGAAGCTTCTCCATGCGGAGCGCATCAGCATGGTCCTCATAGTAGTCGGGCGCCGTGTCAAACTCGCGAAACCCCACCCGCTTGTAGAAGTGGATGGCTGTGTCGTTGTCGGGTCGCACCTCCAAGCGCAGATGGGTGCAGTTTCGTTCCCGCACTTCGGCTTCGCAGGCCTCGAGCAGCGCCCGGCCGATGCCGTTCTTGCGGCTGGCCGGCTCGACCGCGAAGGAGTAGAGCCGGGCCAGCGGTAGACCCGCGTGAAACAGCAGCATGGCGTAGCCGCCGATCCGGCCATGGTCATCATGGACGAGACAGCTGACCTTGCCCTTGGTTAACAAATAGTGGAAATTCCGCCGCGTCAGGCGATCTCCCGCGAACGAGCCGTCCTCGATACGGAGCAGCTCGGCGATATCGCTGATGCGTGCGGCTCGGATCTTCGGCGGGATGAGCGGGGAACTCCTCGATGCGGCAATGCGGCTCGACGCGACTCGACCGCAGCGGCTCAATTAAATAGCGTCTCGCGCGCGTTACAAAAGAGGGTATCGGCGAAATCATGAGCGGATTGCTAACCGGCCTTCGCGTGGTCGAAGGTTCGGCCTTCGTTGCCGCACCCTTGGGCGGCATGACGCTCGCCCAACTCGGTGCCGAGGTGATCCGCTTCGATCCCATCGGCGGCGGCATCGATTACCGGCGCTGGCCTGTGACGGCCGAGGGCGAGAGCCTCTATTGGGCCGGTCTCAACAAGGGTAAGCGCTCCTTCGCGGTCAACACCGCCGATCCCAGGGGGCGCGAGCTGATCGCGGCGTTGATCACGGCGCCGGGCGAGGGCGGCGGGCTCTACCTCACCAACCTGCCTTTACGCGACGGGCTCGGCTATGACGCGCTTAAGGCGCGCCGCGCCGACGTGATCATGCTCATGATCCAGGGCAATCCGGACGGCTCGACCGCGGTTGACTACACGGTCAACGCGGCGGTCGGCTTCCCCTTCGTCACCGGCCCGGAGAGTGTCGAGGGCCCAGTCAATAGCGTGATCCCGGCGTGGGACTTCACCTGCGGGCTGCACGCATCGATCGGCCTGCTCGCCGCCGAGCGTCACCGCCGGCTCACCGGCCTGGGCCAGCTGGTCAAGCTCTCGCTGTTCAACGTCGGCGCGGCGCTGGCCGCCGCGCTCGGCTACACCGCCGAGGTCGAGATCAATCAGGCCGAGCGGCCGCGCCTCGGCAACGCTATCTTCGGCACCTTCGGACGCGATTTCGCGACCAAGGACGGCAAGCGGGTCATGATCGCCACCGTCACCGCCCGCCATGTCGAGGATCTGGCGCGGGCGGCCGGCGCTCTTGAGGGCTTGCGTGCGCTCGAAGCCGCACGAGGTCTCGACTTCCGCAAAGACGCCGACCGCTATGCCGGGCACGACGCGCTGGTCGCGCTGCTCGAGCCGTGGTTTGCCGCACACACGTTGGACGAGGTCGCCGGCGCGCTCAGCAAAGCGGGGGTTTTGTGGGGACCCTATCAGAGCTTTGGCGAGATGGTGCGCCACGACCATCGCTTCACCACCGCCGCCAACCCGATGATCGCCACGGTCGAGCAGCCGGGCGTCGGGCGTTACCGCGTGCCTGGCTCGCCGCTCGAATTCGGCGCCGCCCCACGCCAACCGACCGGCCCGGCGCCGAAACTGGGCCAGGATACCGATGCCATTCTGGCGGACGTGCTCGGCCTGAGCGACACGTCGATCAGAAAACTGCACGATCAGGGCATAGTCGCCGGCCCCGACGGCCGTTGAACCGCGACGAACGCTAGGGCGCGGCGCCTTCGACGATGACACTTTTGGAGTGTGCCGAGCGCTCGCGCATCGCCTTCAAGGGCGCGTAGGCCGCCGAGCCGTGCCAGGCCTTGGCGGCCGCGAGGTCGGGGAATTCCAGCACGATCAGGCGCTTCGGGTTCCAGCCGCCTTCGGCCGGCGTGATCGCGCCGCCGCGCACCAGATAGCGCCCGCCATGCGCCGAAACGGTGGGCGGCACACCCGCGCGATATTGCTCGAACAGCGTCGGGTCGGTCACCTCGACCTCAGCGATGACATAGCCCTTCATGACGTCTCCCCTTTGTTTCGCTCAAAACCAACGCACCGGATAGCGCCGGCCCGGCACGAGATTGTTGACGATGAGCGCGGCCGCGAGGACGACCGCCGCGCCGGCGAGCACCGGCAGCCCGATATACGTCCAGTCATGCGCTTGGAGCGCTGAGAACACCGCGGTTGCGCCTGCCGGCGCATGGAGCGCCCGTACAAGCTGCATCAGGCCCACGGCAAGCCCGGTCGCGAGTGCCGCGGCGCCCCACCCCGGCCCGATCAGGTGAGCAAGCCCGATGCCGAGCGCACTAGCGATCAGATGACCGACGATCACGTTGCGCGGTTGCGACATCACGCTCTCCGGCACCGCAAAGAGGAGCAGGCTGGTGGCACCGAGCGGTGCGATCAACAGAAGCTCGCCGGCCAGGCTGCCGATCAACCCGATGACCGCAACCGCTAGACCGGCGCCGACCGTACCGATGAAAATCGACCCGGCCGATGGCGCCGGGTCAGCCACCACGACGCCGCGAAACCGATAGAGCCAGCCGCGCCCCGCGTGCGGCGCCGGATTGTCCCCCTTGTCGCTTCCGGGCCTGTCAGTCACGCGGCGCCCAGGTGGACGCGCGGACCTCAGCCTCGCGGCGCTCAGCGTCGCTAATGTGGTCGGCTAATTCCGTCCTATAGTGCTGCGCCAACACCGGCTCCTGCGCTTCGGCCACGATCGGTCAGAACCAAGCCTCGCCGAGATTGCGTTCGACACCCTCGCCACGCCCATACATCCGCCCGAGCAGCAGCTGGCCCTTCGCATAGCCTTGCTCGGCCGAGCGCTTGAGCAGCGCCGCGGCCTTCGCGAAGTCGCGCGGCACGTCCTCTCCGATATAGTAGAGCGAGCCGAGCGCGAACTGCGCGCTCGCCTCGTCGCCGACGGCCGACTGGCGGAACAGCTCCTTGGCCTTCTCGACGTCCTTCGGCACGCCGGCGCCGAAATAGTACATGTAGCCGAGGTTTTTCAGCGCGCGCAGATTGCCCTTGGCCGCAGCCTCTTCGAACAACGCCGCGGCGCGCGCAAAGTCGATCGGAACACCGCGCCCTTCGAGGTAGAAATTGCCGAGATTGCGAAGCGCCCGCGCGTCGCCCTGGGCCGCGGCGGCGTCGTACCACCGCATCGCCATCGCATCGTCCTTTGGCACGCCTTTGCCCAACTCGTAATAGGTGCCGAGCGCATGCTGCGAGCCGACGTGACCTTGCTCGGCCGCCTTCTTGAACCAGACGACCGCCTGCACCGGGTCGATCGGCACGCCATGACCCTGGTCATAAATCAGGCCGAGCTGGAACTGAGCATCGGCATCGCCCTTTTCGGCCGCCGGATGTAGCGCCTCGAGCGCCTCGATATAAAGGTGCTCGTCAGCCGAGGCCTTGTTATCGACGGCGGGTTTGGTCTCGTCGGCCCCTGCCGGCGCAGCGAACAGACCGAAAGCCAAGACAAGCACACAGAAAAAGCCGAAACGCGACGAACGGCGCATAGTCATGACGATCACCCGATTCCCAAGAGGGCAGGAAGCTCGGCGAGCGAGCGGAGCTCGGCATCCGGCTTGGCCGGCAATCGCTCGGGCTTCTGCCCGAAGCGGTTGATCCAGGCGACCCGAAAGCCGAAATGCGCGGCGCCCGCGGCGTCCCACGCGTTCGACGATTGGAAGCTGATACGCCTGACCGGTACGCCGAGCCGATCCGCCGCAAGCCGGTAGACCGAGCCGTGTGGCTTGAAGATACCCACCGAATCGACGGAGAGCACGGCATCCAGCAAGGTATCTATGCCGGCGTTGCGCACCGCCGCCGCCAGCATGCCCGGCTCGCCGTTCGAGAGGATCGCAGTGCGCATGCCGGCACCTTTCAGCGCCGTCAGCATGGCCGGCACCTCAGGATAAACGCCGAGCTCCAGATAGGCGCCCATCAGCTTGTCCTTGAGACCCGGCCGCTCGAGCCCGAGCGCGGCGAGCGCATAGACCAGCCCCTCGCCGGTGACCTGCCAGAAATCGGTATCGGCGCCCATCAGGCGGCGCAGCCACGTG
>SXGR01308748.1_pt1 | contig 10498 bp, 8 predicted proteins | sample 3174711 | NCBI WGS metagenome assembly SXGR01 (sample SAMN11356860, study PRJNA531348) | freshwater metagenome | isolation source: freshwater sample F1-60 | place: China: Fuxian Lake, Yuxi | collected 2017-12-25 | reverse complement strand
GCCGAGCGGAATCTCAAGCCGCAGCGATACCAGTGGCGGGCTGAAGGAACGGTGATCCTGGAGAAAATCCGCCGAGCCCGGGAAGCTTTGGCACGGAGCCAACCAATTGTTAAAGACTAATATGAGACACTACACTAGGAGGAGTATGACGAGCAGGAATCCCGCGCTGAGGGCGAGCCGGATGGCCCGCTCCGGGAACCGTTGCAGGCCGGGAGTGGACGTCATGGGCCGGTTTAGTCGATTAGTCCCTTGCGCAGGGCAAAACGAACCAGTTCGGCGATCGAATGCAGGTTCAGCTTCTCCATGATCCGTCCCCGATGCGCCTCCACCGTGGAGACGCTCAGGTTGAGCGCCGTCGCGATCTCCTTGTTGGTGCGGCTATCTGCGATCATCTGAAGGACCTCGCGTTCCCGGGGTGACAGCAGGTCCACGGGGTCGGTGACATGCCGGCGGTAGTCCTCCAGGACCGCATCGCTAACCCCGGGGCTGAGCCAACCCTTGCCCGAGGCGACCGCGCGCACCGCGGCCCGGAGGTCCTGCTCGCTGCTGTCCTTCAACAGGTAGCCCTTCGCGCCGGCCCGGAGCGTCTCGCGGACGTATACGGCGTCCTTCTGCATCGAAAGGGCCAGCACACGCGTGTTCGGCTGGCTCCGGGTGATCTGACGGGTGGCCTCGATCCCATTGAGCTCGGGCATCGCGATGTCCATCACCACCAGGTCGGGTCGGGTCCTCTCCGCGAGGGCGACAGCCTCACGGCCATTCGAGGCCTCGCCCACCACCTCGAGGTCCTTTTGCGCGGGCAGGATCATCCGGAAGCCGTTCCGGACGACGGCATGGTCGTCGGCAAGCAGGATTCAGGTGGCGTGGAGAGGCATGGGACGGGCTGGGATCGGGAGCGGGTATACCCCCGGACCTGGAGAGAAGACTCATCGGCCCCCCGGAATTCGCCAGACGCATTCTCAGGTGGGCGAGCGGGTTAGGTTGCTGCATCCGGCCCTCCCTCTCCAGGGCTTGAGATCGTGGCAGAGTCTGGCGAGTGCATGCGTGAAAACGAAAGGAAGGCTCAACCCAGGCCAGGTCCCGAATGCCAGATCCGACAGCCGTCCTCTGGCGTGAAGTCGGAGCAGAATCTGTCCAGACGATGCGCACCGACTTTCGCGGTGAAAAACATCCGTTGCCGCTCCCCGCACCTCCGTTCCACCGCCATGGGGATCACCTCCATCCGGCAGACGGCTTGGAATCTGCTTCCCAGCTCAGAACAGGTATCAGTCCACAAAGCGGTCGCGGTCAGTCCAAACGATTGCACCCATTACCGGATCCAACGAATTCGATGGCTCGTCGCCCTACCGTGTACTAAAGTAGATTGTCAGCACTATGAAGTATCGACCCGAAATTGATGGATTAAGAGCTCTTGCGATTATTCCAGTCATTTTTTCGCATGCCGGTTTCTCAACCTTTAGCGGTGGCTTTATTGGGGTGGATGTCTTCTTTGTCATCAGTGGATATCTGATCACATCCATCATACTAAAAGAAAAACGGAGTGGGTCGTTTAGCTTGTTTTCATTCTATGAGCGGAGGATCCGGAGGATAATCCCTCCGTTGTTCACGATGCTCGTTGCGTCAGCACTATCTACTTATTTCATCCTGACGCCAACTGAGATGAAGAGATTCAGTCAAAGCCTTGTGGCGGTTATCTTTTCATCTTCAAACATGCTGTTTTGGAAAACCCATGGATATTTTGAGTCTTCTTCAGATTTGAAACCGCTATTGCATACATGGAGTCTCGGTGTTGAGGAGCAGTTCTACTTATTTTTCCCGTTAGTATTTTTATTTCCATGGCGGAATCGATCCGGGAGGCTTCCGATAATAATATTTACACTGGTTCTATGTAGCTTTGTAACGGCTGACGTTCTTGTCAAAACGGATCCTGTCTTCGCTTTCTACAATCTAATGACGCGGGCGTGGGAACTCTTAATTGGAGCATTTGTCGCTGTATTGCCTCGCAGACAAATCGAAAGTTTCCGCGGTGAAATTTCCAAGAAAGACTGGCGCAAAGTCAGTGCCGAGATCCTTGGTTTGATTGGGATTGTGTTCATTGCGCTGCCGTATTTCTTGTACGACAACCACACCGCCACCCCAGGTAAGAGTGTCTTGATTCCTACGATTGGGGCGGCTCTTGTTTTATATTATGCGAGCGGCGACAATTTTGTTGGGAGACTGCTGAGTGTTTCACCGCTGAGATGGATAGGTTTGCTGAGCTACAGCGCGTATTTATGGCACCAGCCGATTTTTGCTTTCGCTCGATATACATTTGGATCCTACTTGAACGCGGGTGTGTTTTTCTTACTAATCATTCTTGTCTTTGTTGTCGCTTATTTGAGTTTCCGGTTCATTGAGAAGCCTTGGCGAAATCCAGCCTTGATAGGACGTCGAAAAGGAGCGTTGTATCTAATTGGTTTGGCTAGCATTCTGTTAGCCTTCGGAGGGGCAGGGCATGTGACCAAAGGATATCCTGATAGACTGTCAAGCAGGGAGCGGGACATCCTTGGTCAATTTGATAATTCTCTACCGGAGATGAAATACTATTATTCAAACAAAATTGATGTAGCATTCCGGGATGATTGCAGCTTTTATAATACTTCTGCACGCAGAAACGGTGGTGCTGGGGCGATGATTCTCTCTACAAATCTCTCCGTCGATTGCTTCTCAAGGAAAAGCTTAACCTCGAAGGTTGTTTTTGTTTGGGGTGACAGCCATGCCCAGCATTTGCATTCGGGACTGAAAAAGAACATGCCGGTAGATTGGGAAATTTTGCAGGTGGCCAGTCAGGACTGTCATCCTCGTATCGTTTCGGAACCTTCCCTTGACAATTATTGTGAGTATTCCAACTGGTTTGCGTTGACTTGTATCAGGAATAGTCGTCCCAATGTTGTGGTTGTGAGTCAGGATCGGAATTGCAGCGTAGAAAATATGAATGCGATCTACGCGGAGCTCCGTAGGGCCGGTGTCGGAAAGGTTGTTTTTGTCGGTCCAAGCCCGAGGTTTTTGATACCGGTTCCTGAGGTTTTCTTGAAAACATTAAACAATGACATGTTTGATCCAAGGAAATTCATCGATAAGAAGATTTTGGATGAAGACTTGTTTCTGAAAACCGTTCTGAAAACAAATCACACCTATCGTTATGTGAGTGCGGTTGATTGTTTAAAGAATATTCCTGACGTTATTTTTATCGGGTCTAATTCTCCTGATAATTTGATTATTTTCGATACGGATCACTTGACTCCAATTGGGTCGGATTATCTTGCGAAGCACGCGTTGGTCGAGGAAATCACGGGTGGCATTGAATGATGTAGCCTTGGGCTGTTGAAGGTGGCGTTGTCGCCATTCCTCTTTTCTCCCAGGAAAAATCAAAGTCCTCGCAACACTGAAGTTTGATTGGCTGAATCAAATTCAGATCTATCGCCTCTATCCGGGCCCCGAGGATCGGAGGTATTTCAAAGAGTTTCCTGAACGGTTCCAGTTCGGGAAATGAGGGTGATCCGGGAAATGAGGGTGATCCGGGGACAGAGGGTGATCCGGGGACAGGTCCACAATTCAGGAGACACCCCGGTGCGGAAGTACATTGGTCGCCAGGAGGAATACCCTCTGGTCAGAACGTTCCGGGAGGAGCTGGTCGAATTTCTGGAGAAATCCGGGGTGACCTACGATTCGCGATACCTCGACTGAGCTGGCATCCCTCCGGGATGCGGGAAGACGTGGGCGTGGATGTCCGGCGGTGTCGCTGCGCTCAACCGCCGGCTACGTGCTGACATTCCTCCGGGATGGAACTGGAGGGGCGTGGCTATGCGGTTGGGATGGTATCCGGCGAGAATGGAGAGGGACCGAGGGTTGATGCCCCGGTTAGTTCGGGAGCGTCAGCCCTCTGGTCGATGCTGGAAGCATCCCATTGTGTAGCTTGTGGTGGATTGGAGCGACACCATCGGGGAATGCCCCGCTTCATCGGGACTGGCCGTCGGGGCGGCGGGTCTGCGCTTTGGCCCCCAGATGAGGGTTGAGGAACTCCCCGACCGCCTGCCGCCATGCGACCGGTTCCGCTTGGGCGTAGGATTGGTGGCCTAGCTCCGGGAAGAGCACCCAGGTGCCGTGTGATCCCAGCCGATCCCGGATCCGTTCGGCTTCCGCCAAGCGGACCCGGGTGTCGCGTCCGCCGTGCAGTAGGAGTGTGGGAATCCGGACCTGGGCGGCGTAGTCCTCCGGATTGTGGGCGAACCCATCGAATCCCAGCTGGACGCCACCCCAGAAAACGAGGCTCTCAGCGATGGGGAACTGGGGAAGTCCCATCAGGGTGCAGCGGTTGGCCACGGTTGTGAGCAGTCGGTCGAACGGACACTCGATGATGAGGGCGTCGGCCTCGAGCCGCTCCAGCGATGCGGCCCGCAGGATGGCGGCCGCTCCCATCGACGATCCGAAGAGCACCAGCGGACGACCGGGACTCACAGTCCGGGTCTCCTGCGCCACGGCGATGACATCCTCTGCCTCATGGAAACCGATCGACGTCGTCATCCCGCCCGAGCCACCCGATCCCCTGAAATCCACCATCCAGACCTCGAACCCCATCCCGCGGAACTCCGCCGCGATCGGCAACATGTCGGCCTTGCAGGAGATGTACCCGTGGAACATCACGACCATCGGGGCTGTCGCGTCCCCATTCGCGGATCCCGACACTGCCGGCACTCGCCAGGTCTCGAGCGGGGTTCCGTCCTTCGTCACCGTCGTCCGGGTCTCGTAGGGGAACCCAAGGGACGACGGATCACGAGCGTTGACCGGACGGGGCAGGGTGACTCCGGAGACAAGGATGGACAGCTTCTCGGTCAGTCCCAGGGATTCCGGAGCTCCCATGCGTCGGGCTCCCGGCGAGAACTGGACCATCGCCGTCGCATGTCGGTAGGCGAGGACCTGCAGCGTCACTCCCGCCAGGACCACCCCAACCCCCATCCACCGGACCCATCGTCTTGGAGACCGCCGAGCACCTCGTTCCATGCCGAGTGTTTAAATGTCGATTGTTGACATGTCAACAATACGGCTTACAACAGTCGCCGTGAACCACAGTCAGCCATCTGATCCGAGGTATCCGGCGCTGCTCCAGCTGTTGCGGACCTCGGATGTCATCTGGAACGCGAGTCGGCGGTTCTTTGAGCGGTGGGATCTCAGTCCGGCCCAGTTCAACCTGATGAACCTGCTGTTCGAGTCCGAAGCGGGACTGACGCAGAGCGATCTCGGGAGGGAGCTGCTCACGCATCGCTCCAACATCACGGGGCTGGTCGACCGCCTGGAGTCCCGGGGTTGGGTGACGCGGCGGGAGGAGGCGGGGGACCGGCGGGCCTGGCGGGTGGTGCTCACGCCGGCGGGGCGTCGGATCATCGAGGAGATCCTGCCGAGCTACGATCGCACGGCGACGCTGCTCTGGGAGGGGGTTTCGACCCGGCGGGCCATGGAGACGGCCGCGGTCCTGAAGGAGGTGGCCGACAATGCGGAACGCGGCATCGAGCGTCTGGAACAGGAGGCCGCATGAACCGGAACCGGAACTATCCACTTCTCCTTGCGAGCCAGTTCCTTGGGGCGTTCGGCGACAACGCCATCCTGGCCGTCATCGTCGGCCAGCTCACCCTCCTGCAACGGTCCGGGGAGATCGGGCTCGACGAACTCCGGACCCGGAGTGCCATCTACACGAGCCTGCTGTTCATCCCCTATGTCCTGCTGGCACCCCTGGCCGGCTATCTCAACGACCGCCATGCCAAGACCTCGTGGCTTCTCGGGGGCAACCTGCTGAAGGTCCTCGGGGCAGGGGTCTGTGCCCTGAGCCTCTGGCATGGATACGTGTGGCAGGCCCCGGGCTACCTCATCGTGGGCATCGGCTCCACGATCTACGGCCCGGCCAAGTACGGGATCCTCCCGGAAATCCTTCCCCGCGAGCGTCTGGTGAAGGCCAATGGCATGGTGGAGTTGCTCACCCTGCTGGCGATCCTCTCGGGGGCCATCGTGGGCTCCGTCCTGGTCGACCGCGCCCCCATGGCGGTCTGCTACGCCGCCCTGGTGGCGACGTTTGGAGTGGCCCTGGCACTGAACGTGTTCATGACCCCGACCCCGTCCTCCCCGGACGTCCGCTTTGGGACGAGTGTCCGCGAGTTCTTCCGTCACCTGGGACAGATGCTCTGCCAGCCGGTGCCCTCGTGGCGTGGTCTCGGTCGGACCCCCCAGTTCGTGGGTGACGGGATGGCGTCAGCGCTCCGGGGCACCCGTCTTGGGAAGATCCTGATCGGTACCGCGCTCTTCTGGGTGTGTGGCGCCGGCATGAAGATCAATTTCCAGCCCTGGGGACTCGATGTGCTGCGTCTCCCGGACAACACCCAGATTGCGCTGCTCGGGGTCTGGCTGAGTGTCGGCGTCATGGTGGGCAGTCTCCTGGCGGGGATGGCCTTCAGAATTGGGGATCTCCGGAAGGTTCGCCCGGTCGGGCTCCTGCTCGGGGTCCTGCTGGTGCTCGTCTTCGCGGTCGGAGCCCTCGGACTCAGCGGCTGGGGACGACAGGAATGGGCCACGGTGGATCCGGACGGAACCCGGCGCGTCGGACTGGTCTTCCTGCCGGCCGTGGCGTTCGTGCTCGTCGCCGCCGGCGTGGCGGCCGGGCTGTTCCTCATCCCGCTCAACGCGGCGCTTCAGGCGGAGTCGGACCCCTCGAAGCTGGGGAAGACGATTGCTGTTCAAAACTTCTGCGACAACATCGGCATGATCTCGGCGGGACTCGTGGTGCTGGGCTGCACCCGCGTCGGGTTGTCCGCCTCCCAGGTCTTTCTGGTCCTGGCTGTGATCGTCGCTGTGGTCGTGGCCTGGCTGCGGATCCCGCACACCGCGGAATCGGCATCGGAGTGACGCATGAACCCGGTTTCAGCCGAACAACGAGGGCAGGGGGATGTTCGTGGAACCTCCCCGGCCTGGATCCGGGCGGGAGTCCTCGCGGTTGGTGCCGTGGGACGCGCTGGGAGCTCTGGCGTGCGGCGGACTCACTGGCTGCCGTGCGGACTCCTGATTCAGCCGTAGATCCAGCGCCGCTGCCGCTTCTTTTTTCAGCCTGTCCTTGAACCCTTGATTCCAACCCGCTCATGAAACCCCTCCTGCGACTCCTGCTCGGATTCTGGTTCCGGTTCCGGGCTTTCAACGTCGAGGTCCTTCGGACCCCGGGACCGGCCCTGCTGCTGCCCAACCATGTGTCGTGGCTCGACTGGCTGTTCCTTGGCGTGCTGCTGGAGGACGACTGGCGTTTCGTGACCAATTCCAAGACCGCCGAGCTGTCGTGGTTCCATCGGAAGATGATGGTGAACCGACGCACCTTTCCTGTGGATCCGACCTCGCCCTATGCCGCGAAGCGCATGGCGGAGTTCCTGGGGAAGGGGGGGCGGCTGGTGCTGTTCGCCGAGGGGCGGATCTCGCTGACCGGCTCGCTCATGAAGTTCTTCGATGGCACCGGGTTCCTGGTCCAGAAGACGGGAGCCAAGGTCATCACCTGCTACCTGCGCAACGCCAGCCGGGTTCTCTGGGTGCGTCATTCTGGCTGGACGCAATGGTTCCCCCGGGTCTCCGCCCACTTCAGTGTCGCCCACGAGGTGCCGGTCCCATCCGGGGTTTCCCATGGTGTCGCCCGCCAGCGCATGACCTCCTGGCTCCGTGACGCCGCGCTCGCCCAGCAGGTCGCCGTGGAACGGGAACACGGACCCGCCCATGTGCTGGAGGCCGTGGTCGAGGCCGCACGGAGCCTCCCCGGCAAGATCGTGCTCGAGGATGCGACGTTCCAGGCCCTCACCTATCGGCGCCTGATGGTCGGTGTCGATGTCCTGTCGCAGGTCTGGCGTCGACGCTGGCAGGAGGCCGCTCCGGGCACCCGCATCGGTGTGCTGTTGCCCAATGTCAATGGGACGCCCGTGACCGTGATGAGCCTGTGGTCTGCCGGTTTCGTGCCGGCCATCCTGAATTTCTCGACGGGAGTCCCCACCATGGTGCAGTGCGTGCAACTGGCGGGGATCCGGTCGGTGATCACCTCCCGCGTGTTTGCCGAGAAGGCAAAGCTCGACCTCCGGGCGTTTGCCGAGGCCGGCATCGAGCTGGTCCATCTCGAGGATATCCGCCCCACGATCGGCTCCAGCCTCAAGGTGGCTGCGCTGATCCGTCACACGCTGTGTCCGGGCTGGGGACTGGTGCCGGCCGGTTCGCGGGTGTCTCTCCGGGATGCGAGTGGTGTGATCCTGTTCACCTCTGGATCCGAGGGCATCCCCAAGGGAGTGGATCTCACACACGGCAATCTGATGGCGAACATCCGCCAGGTGCTGGGGGTGCTGGATGTGACCGATGACGAGCGGTTCTTCAGTGCGATGCCGCTGTTCCACAGCTTCGGTCTCCTCGCCGGGGTGCTGCTGCCGCTGGTTCGGGGCTACTACACCTTCCTGTATCCGTCACCCCTCCATTACCGGGTCATCCCGACCGCGGTCTACGACAAGGTCTGCACGGTGATGTTCGGCACGAACACCTTCCTGAACGGCTATGCCCGACGGGCCAATCCGTACGACTTCAACTCGGTGAAGTTCCTCGTGTCGGGTGCCGAGAAAGTGCAGGAGGCGACCGCAAACACATGGGCCCGTAAGTTCGGGGTCCGACTCCTCGAGGGCTACGGCGCCACCGAATGTAGCCCGGCGATCTGCCTCAACTCCCGGCTGGAGCTGAAGTTCGGCAGCGTCGGCCGGTTCCTGCCCGGCATCGAATGGCGGCTGGAACCGATAGAGGGTGTTTCGGAGGGCGGACGTCTCCTCGTCCGCGGACCGAACATCATGCGCGGCTATCTCAATGCCGATGCCAATGCGCGCTTCCAGTCGCTGGGCGGCTGGTACGACACCGGCGACATCGTCCGGGTCGACGACGAGGGTTTCGTGTTCGTCCTCGGTCGGTTGAAGCGCTTCGCCAAGGTCAGCGGGGAGATGGTGAGCCTGACCGCTGTCGAGGAGGCCCTGGCCGGTGGATTCCCCCAGTATGGCAACCGGTTCGAGGTCGCCGTGGTGAGCCTGCCGGACGAGGACAAGGGCGAGATGCTGATCGCTGTCAGCAATGACTCCCGGCTCTCACTGGATCAGATCCGGTCCGTGATCAAGGGCCGTGGCATGACCAACCTCTGCGTGCCGCGCGAGCTGCGGCACCTTCGGGAGATTCCCAAGCTGGGCACAGGCAAGGTGAACCACCGCGAGCTCCAGGAGTGGGTTCGGGGCGGTGGCGCCTGACCTGCCGATTTCCTGGCGCGCCATATCCAACCGATCGGGTTGGAACCCGGGACGTGGGCGTTGTGGAACCAGTCGACCGCTCTCAGACGAGATGGCAGGCGACGCTCCGGCCGCCTTCCAGTGTCCGAAGCACTGGCTTCTCCGTCCGACATCGGGCCTCGGCGACCGGGCATCGCGGATGGAAGGGGCATCCCGGGGGCGGGTTGATGGGAGAGGGGACATCCCCACCCAGCATGATCCGGGGTCGCTTCGACGCCGGGTCCACGACGGGTATCGCTGAGACCAAGGCCTTGGTGTAGGGGTGCAGCGGTTCCCGGCAGAGGTCGGCTGCGGGGCCGGATTCCATCACCTGTCCGAGGTACATCACCACGATCCGATGGCACAGGTGCTCCACCACGGCGAGATCGTGGGAGATGAACAGATAGGCCAAGTGGCGCTGCTGCTGGAGGTCCTGGAGCAGGTTGATGACCTGGGCTTGGACGCTGACGTCGAGGGCACTGACGGGTTCGTCGCAGACGATGAGGCGGGGCTCGACCGCGAGGGCTCGGGCGATGCCGATCCGCTGACGCTGTCCACCACTGAACTCGTGGGGGTAGCGATGGGCGTGCTGGGGATCGAGGCCGACACCGCGCAGCAGCTCCCGGATCCGTCCCGTCCGGGCCTCCGTTGACGACGTGAGTCCGTGGATGTCGAGCGGTTCACCCAGGATATCCGCCACCGTGCACCGGGGATTCAACGAGGTGAACGGGTCCTGGAAGATCATCTGGAAATGTCGCCGCCGCTCCCGCAGCGCAGCGCCTTCCATTCGGGTGATGTCCTCGCCGTCGAACCGGATCACGCCGCCTGTGGTTGGAATCAACCGGATCAGGGCCCGCCCCAGCGTCGTCTTCCCGCAGCCGCTCTCACCCACGAGACCGAGAGTCTCCCCGGATGCCACCTGGAGGCTGACGTCATCCACCGCCCGGACCTGTCCTTGGACCCGGGAGAGGAGACCCTGTCGGACGTCGAAATGGACACGGACACGCTCGGCTTCCAGGAGGGCGGGGGAGGGCATGGACATCAGGGTTCCGAGATAGGACACCGTACGGCCCGTCCCGGAGCGATCTCCTGGAGTTCCGGCATCCGGAGTCCACATTCGGGTCGGGCCTCCGGACACCGGGGGGCAAAGCGACACCCGG
>SXGR01084813.1_pt1 | contig 10498 bp, 14 predicted proteins | sample 3174711 | NCBI WGS metagenome assembly SXGR01 (sample SAMN11356860, study PRJNA531348) | freshwater metagenome | isolation source: freshwater sample F1-60 | place: China: Fuxian Lake, Yuxi | collected 2017-12-25 | reverse complement strand
GCCTGGCAGTTCGATCATGCCGGGCAAGGTGAATCCCACCCAGGCCGAGGCACTGACAATGCTGTGCGCCCAGGTGATAGGCAACGACGTCGCGCTTGGTATCGGCGGTGCTTCAGGGCATTTCGAGCTCAACGTGTACAAGCCACTCATCATCCACAACTTCCTGCACAGCGCGCGCCTGCTCGCCGACGGCATGGTGAGCTTCGAGGCGCACTGCGTGCGCGGCATAGAGCCCAATCGGGAACGCATCGGCGAGCTGGTCGGGCGCTCGCTGATTCTGGTGACGGCGCTGGCGCCGCGCATCGGCTACGATCGCGCCGCGGCGATCGCCAAGAAGGCGCACCGTGAGGGCAGCACGCTGCGCGAGGCGGCCTTGGCGCTGGGGTACGTTTCCGGGACCGATTTCGACAACTGGGTGAGGGCGGACGACATGCTGGGACCGAAGCAATGAACCGACGCGGGCTCTTCGCCACTCTGGGTGCGTTGGGCGCGTCCGCGGGCTGCTCCTCGCCGGCCTGAAGCTGGCGCACCCTATATCCCGACCCCGTACGCGGTGGTCGAGGAGATGCTCCACCTCGCCAAAGTGGGCCCGACGGATGTGGTGTACGACCTTGGCTGCGGTGATGGACGGATCGTGATCGCGGCGGCGGGGCGGTTCGGCGCCCGCGGCGTCGGCATCGATATTGACCCGCGCCGGATCGCTGAAGCGAACGCCGCGGCCCGGCCCGCCGGCGTCGCCGGGCGGGTGCGGTTCGCGGTGCAGGACCTGTTTCAGACCAATTTTTCGGAAGCGAACCTGGTGTCGCTGCACCTCTACCCGGAGTTGAACGCCCGGCTGAGGCCAAAACTGCTGGCCGATCTCAAGCCGGGATCGCGCATCGTCTCGCACCAGTTCGGCATCGGCGACTGGAAGCCCCTCGCGATGAAGCAGGTGACGCCCAGGACCGCGAGCAATGGATCACCGGCGACCGCGACCATCTGTTCCACCTGTGGGTGGTCCCGCCGCGCTGAGCGACGCGGCGAGGGCGGCGCGCGCCTGCTGGGATAAGATTCGCCCCCCATGTCCGTCGTCCTCCTCCTCTCTGGCCGGGGTAGCAACCTGCAGGCCCTCATCGAAGCTGGGATTCCCGTCTCCGGTGTGATCAGTAATGTCGCCGGCGCCGGCGGCCTCGCGATCGCCGCGGCGCATGGCGTTCCCGCACAGGTCGTCGCGCACAAGGACTTCGGTTCGCGCGAGGCCTTCGACGCCGCGCTGTCCGCGGCGATCGACCGCCTGGCGCCGAAGCTGGTGGCGCTAGCCGGCTTCATGCGCATCCTGACGCCGGGATTCGCGCAACGCTACGCGGGACGGCTACTGAACATCCACCCGTCACTGCTGCCCGCATTCACCGGGCTCGACACCCATGCACGAGCGCTCGCGGCGGGCGTGAAGCTGCACGGTTGCACGGTTCATTTCGTCACTGCGGAACTCGACCACGGCCCGATCGTCGCGCAGGCTGCGGTGCCGGTGCGCCCGGAGGACACGCCGGAGGCGCTGGCGGCAAGGGTGCTGAGCGAGGAGCACGCGCTCTATCCACGTGCGCTACGCTGGTTTCTGGATGGGCGCCTTGTCCTCGAAAACGGGCGGGTGTACGTTAAGGGTGGGGATGCGCAAGCTTTCTATTCTGCTCGCTAGCCTCGCGGCGGCTGGGACCGCGCTGGCGGCCCTACCGCAGCGAGTGGCCATCGACTATGAACTGTGGCGCAACGGGTCCGCGGTGGCCGACATCAGCGAGCGCATGGAGCACGATGGCAGGACCTACCGCCTGGAGCAGGTCTGGAAGGGTAAGGGTCTCTATGCGATTCGCGGTGTTGCCCGGCGCTCCAGCGCGGGCAGCATCGGGCCCGAGGGCCTGCGGCCGGTGGCGTTCGAGGACCTGCGTCCCGGCAAGGACCCGCGCCGCGCCGCTCCTGCCGCGGGCGCCCAGGACCGACTGAGTGTACTTTGGCACTTTGCTTTCAAGCCTCCTGCGGGGCGCGTGACGATTCAGGTCACGGACGGCCGCGGCGTGTCGGAGCACATCTATAGTCCAGTGGGGCGGGAGCGCATCCGGACCCCTGCAGGGGAGTTTCACGCGCTCAAGTTCGAACGCACGCAAGACGATCGTCGCGCGCAGGTCTGGCTAGCGCCGGAGCGGGGCAACCTCCCGGTGCGCGTCTTGGTCACCGAGAAGGACGGCACCCTGGCCGAACTGATCGCTATCCGGATCGCGCCATGACCCCGCGCCCGGCGCTGGTGGGACAGGCGGCAGTGCTGCTGGGCGATTTGCTCCGCTTCTCGGGGCCCGCCGACCAGGCGGTGTCGCGGTACTTTCGCGCCCACCGCAACTTCGGTCGCGAGGACCGCGCCTTCATCGCCGAAACGGTCTACGCGGTACTGCGGCGCAAACGCTCGCTTGCGGCCGCGGCCGGATCGCAGGAGCCTCGAGCGCTGGTGCTGGCGGCACTCGTTCGCGTGCTTGGCTTCTCGGGGCGCTCGATGGAAAGCTCGCTGCAGGAGGGCGAAGCCGACCTGATCACGAAGGTGAAGTCCTTCGACATCCGCCAACTCGCGCTCGCCGAGCAGTTCGACCTGCCGGATTGGCTGTGGGAACGGCTCGTGGCGCAGAATGGTCCTGGCGAGGTGCAGAAGATCGCGCAGGCACTGCTGAATGCGGCGCCCCTCGACCTGCGCGTCAACTTAGCGAAGCTGGCGCGAGACGAGGTATTGCAACGCTTGCGTGGGGATGAACTCGAAGGGCAGCCGACGCCGCGTTCTCCCGCCGGCATCCGTCTCAAGGGCAAGCCGTCGATCAACAAGCACCCCCTGTTTCTGGACGGTTCGGTCGAGGTGCAGGACGAGGGCAGCCAATTGCTGGCCTATCTGCTTGCGCCACGCCGCGGCGAGATGGTGGCGGACTTTTGCGCGGGCGCCGGCGGCAAGACGCTCGCGCTCGCCATGCTGATGCGCAATACGGGCCGACTTTACGCCATGGACGTCTCGGCCAAGCGTCTAAGTCAAATGGGACCTCGCGCCGCGCGCGCGGGCATTTCGAACGTGCATCCGGTGGTGCTCGAGGGCGAGAACGACCTGCGCGCCAAGCGGTTGGCCGGGAAACTCGACCGCGTGCTGGTGGACGCGCCCTGCAGCGGCTTCGGTACCCTGCGGCGCAACCCGGACCTGAAGTGGCGCCATCATCCGGAAGCGATCGCCGAACTGGCGCAGAAGCAATTTCGCATCCTCACTGCTGCGGCGAAACTGGTGAAGCCCGGCGGGCGCCTGGTCTATACCACCTGCAGCCTGCTCGCTGATGAGAACGAGGAAGTCGTGGCGGCGTTCCGGCATGGCGCGGGGAAGTCCTTCGTCGAGCTGCATTGCGGGGAACTGCTTGCAGCGCAGCGCATTGCGCTGGGATCCGGGCCGCAGTTGCGCCTGTGGCCGCACGTGCATGGCACCGACGGTTTCTTCGCGGCGGCGTTCGAACGCAGGTAGATTCTTCCGCGGCCATGGCGGACAACCAGATCAGCCGGCTGCTGCTGGACCTGTGTAGCGACCTGCGGTTCCCGGGCATCCTGTGGCAGGCTGGCGTACTGGCCTCCTGTGTCCTTGCCGCGTGGTGGGTCGCGCACCTCGCGCAATGGCGCGCTCCAGAGGCGAGCGCGACTGCGCTCAAGCGCGGCGCTGCTGCGGGTCGCGTTTCCGCTGCTCGCGATGCTGTTCCTCGTCGCCACTCGGGCGGTGCTCGGCAACTGGCAAGAGACCAACCTGCTGGCGGTCACAATACCGCTGTTCGGCGCCCTCGCCGGGATCCGCTTCGCGGTCTACCTGCTACGCATCGGCGTGTCCCGCAGCGCTGGGCTGGGCGCTTTCGAGCGCTCCATCGCGGCGCGGGTCTGAGGTGCGCTCGCGCTGCACCTCACCGGCATGCTGCCGGAGATCGTGCACTGGCAGCAGGAGGTGGAGTTCGCGGCTGGCAAGGGCCGGCTATCCCGCAGTGCTGGCGCTGTTGACCGATATTGCCGGGCGCCGCCCGCGGGTGCTGCCCGATCCGGCTCCCGTGGCGCAGGTGCGGGAGCTTGCCGACAGCGGCACCAACCTGGAACTGGGGCTGTGGATCAGCGAACCCGAAGGCGGCAGCCAAAACGTCCGGTCCGACGTCCTGGTGTAGGTTCTATCGGAGTTCCGGGCCCCGGGGATCGAAATTCCCTTTCCGCAACGGGACATTAGGCTGTTGGCTGGAGAGTTTCCTAAGCCATGACATTGTTTTCATTGCGGGTTTTTGGCGTTCGCGTAGAATTGGTTGCCTGTCCTGCTGGGACGACATTAACTCAAGGCGACAATGCTCTTCTCCGGATATCTGGATCTCTCTTGGTGGCAACTGGTGCTGGTGGCGCTGGCCCTGACGCACGTCACCATTTCCGCGGTGACCATTTTCCTGCACCGCCACCAGGCGCACCGGGCCATCGACCTGCATCCGATCCCGTCGCATTTCTTCCGCTTCTGGCTCTGGCTGACCACCGGCATGGTGACCAAGGAGTGGGCGGCGATCCATCGCAAGCACCACGCCAAGTGCGAGACCCGCGAGGACCCGCACAGCCCGCAGGTGCATGGCATCAACAAGGTGCTCTGGCTGGGCGTGACTCTGTACGTGAAGGAATCGCATCACCCTGAAACCATGGCGCGTTACGGCCACGGCACGCCGGACGACTGGATGGAGCGCAACGTCTACGCCTCGCACGCTATCCTGGGGCTGTTCCTGATGGGCGCGGTCAACATCGCGCTGTTCGGGCTGGTCCCGGGACTGCTCGTCCTGGTGACGCAGATCGTCTGGATCCCGTTCTGGGCGGCCGGCGTCATCAATGGCATCGGTCATTTCTGGGGCTACCGCAACTGGGACGTGCCGGCGCCCGACGCGAGCCGCAACCTCTCGCCCTGGGGCATCCTGATCGGCGGCGAGGAACTGCACAACAACCACCACGCCTTCCCAGCCTCTGCCAAGTTCGCGCTCAAGTGGTACGAATTCGACATCGGCTGGGTCTATATCAAGGCGCTGGAGACGCTCGGCCTGGCCGCGGTGAAGAAGGTGGCGCCAACGCCCCGCTTCTCGGATCCCAAACCGGTGTGCGACGAGAAGACGCTGGAGGCCGTGATCGCCAACCGCTACGACGTCCTGGCGCGCTATGCCCGCTCGCTCAAGGCGACCTATCGCCAGGAACTGGAGCGGCTGGGGCAGCGCTCGCGCGAGGCCGAGGTGCTGAAGTCGGTCAAGGTGAACCTGGTCCGTACGCGCGACAACTCTGCCGCAGAGCAGGCCCGCATCGCCGAGGTACGCAAGGCGTCCAAGGCGATCGACACCGCGCTCACGCTGCGTGAGGAACTCGCCACCCTGTGGGCGCGCTCCAGCGCGTCGCGCGAGCAGCTGCTCAAGCAACTGCAGGAGTGGTGCCACAAGGCGGAATCGAGTGGCGTCACCCCGCTGGTCGAGTTCAGCCGGCGCCTGCGCTGCTACGCCTGATCGTACTAATACCAGCATCTGCCGGCGCGAGCTGGAAATGAAAAAGGCCCGCTAGCAGCGGGCCTTTTGCTTTGGCGCCGTAAGCGAGGCGCTACTTCAGCTTCGTTTCCTTGTACATCACGTGCTTGCGCGCCTTGGGATCGTATTTCATGAGCTCCAGCTTCTCGGGCTTGGTGCGCTTGTTCTTGGTGGTGGTGTAGAAGTGGCCGGTGCCGGCGCTGGACTCCAGCTTGATCTTTTCACGCATGCGGTTCTCCTCAGGCTGCCTTGCGCTTGGCTTCGATCTCGGCCAGAACGGCCTCCACGCCCAGCTTGTCGATGCGGCGCAGGCCGGCGGTGGACACGCGCAGGCGCACCCAGCGCTTCTGCGTCTCGACCCAGAAGCGGCGGTAGTGCAGGTTGGGCTGGAAGGTGCGGATGGTCTTGTTGTTGGCGTGCGAGACTAGGTGACCTTTCATGGGTTTCTTGCCGGTGACTGCGCAAACTCGGGACATGGTTCCGGGCCCTTTTAAAAAGTTGCGAATTGTAGCAGGAAACGGCATGAAAAAAGACTTCAAAACAGACACTTCACCCGGGGTTCAGAGCAGGCCGCGTTCGGCGAAGGACAGCGCCTGCCGGCCGGCGACGATGAAGTGGTCCAGCACCTTCACCTCCACAAGGGCCAGGGCCTCCCGCAGGTTGCGGGTCAGGAGTTCGTCAGCCTGCGAGGGCTGAGCTACGCCGGACGGGTGGTTGTGGGCGAAGATCACGGCCGCCGCGTTCGCCGCCAGCGCCGCCTTGACGACCTCCCTGGGGTAGACCGAAGTCCGGGTCAGGGTGCCCCTGAACAGTTCCCGGGTTTCGATCACCCGGTGCTGGGCGTCCAGCCACAGGCAGACGAAGACCTCGTGGGACAGGCTGCCCAGCTGGAGCCGCAGGTAGTCGCGCACCGCGCCGAGCGAGGTGAGTGTCGCGCCGGCCTTGAGGTCCTCCTCCAGGCAGCGCCGCGCCACATCGAGAACTGCGCGCAGCAGCGCGCGCTTGGCGGGTCCCAGGCCCTTGGCGCGGAGCGCGTGGGGCGCGCGGAACAGACCGCCCAGGCCCCCGGCGTCCCGGAGCAACTCGCGGGCCACGTCGACCGCGGTTTTCCCGCGCACCCCCGTGCGCAGGAACACCGCCAGCAGCTCAGCGTCGCTCAGTGCCGCGGCACCCTGCGCCATCAGCCGTTCCCGCGGCCGTTCGGCCAGCGGCCAGTCCGATATCGCCATGACAGAAGCCTTCCCCCGGATTCCTCTACAATCAAAATCCCTTAACGCCCGGGGTAGCTGGCCCGATGACATTAAAAGGAAAGCGGATTCTGCTCGGCCTGACTGGCGGCATCGCCGCCTACAAGGCCGCCGAGCTGGCGCGTGCCCTAGGCCGCGTGGGCTGCGACGTCCGCGTCGCCATGACCGAGGCGGCGACCCGCTTTATCACGCCGGTGACGATGCAGGCCCTGACCGGCCAGACGGTGTGGACCGACCTCTGGGATCCGCGTGTCGAGGACAACATGTCCCATATCGAGCTGTCACGGGACCGCGACCTCATCCTGGTCGCGCCGGCGTCGGCAGATTTCATGGCGAAGGTCGCGCAGGGCCTCGCCGACGATCTGCTCTCGACCCTGGTGCTGGCGCGTCGTTGCCCGCTGATGCTGGCGCCTGCGATGAACGTGGAGATGTGGGACAACTCGGCGACGCAGCGCAACCTGCGCACCCTGCGCGCGGACGGCGTCGACTTCGCCGGCCCGGCCGCAGGCGACCAGGCCTGCGGCGAGACCGGAATGGGCCGCATGCTGGAACCCGGGGCGATCGTCGCCGAGGTCGAAGCGCTGTTCCAGCCCAAGCGCCTTGCGGGCAAGCGCGTGCTGGTGACCGCAGGGCCGACCGAGGAGCAGATCGACCCGGTACGCGTCATCACCAACACCAGCTCCGGAAAGATGGGCTACGCAGTCGCGCGCGCGGCTCGCGAGGCGGGCGCCGAGGTCACGCTGGTGAGCGGGCCGGTGGCGCTGGAGGCGCCGCAGGGCGTGGCGCGCGTGAACGTGCGCAGCGGGCAGCAGATGTTCGAGGCGGTGAAGGCGGCGGTGAAGGGCAGCGACATCTTCATCTCGGTCGCCGCGGTCGCGGACTGGAAGGTGAAGAATTCGTCGCGGCAGAAGATCAAGAAGGCGAACGGGCGCGCGCTGGCGCTCGAGTTCGAGGAGAACCCAGACATCCTTGCTTGGGTGGCGGCGCAGAAGAGCGGGCCCTTCTGCGTCGGCTTTGCCGCCGAGACCGAGAAGGTGGAGGCGCACGCTCGCGCCAAGCGGCTGAAGAAGGGCGTGCCGCTGATCGCCGCCAACTTGGCGCGGGCCGCGATGGGTGCCGACGACAATTCAATCACGTTGTTCGACGCAAAGGGCCGGCATCCGCTGGGCCGTGGACCCAAGCTTGAGCAGGCGCGCAAGCTGGTCGCCCACGTCGCGGCGATGTTGAAGAGGGCGCGCTAGTGCGGCGCCTGGACGTGAAGGTCCTGGATCCGAGGATCCGTGAAATCCTGCCGCAGTACGCCACCCCCGGCGCGGCCGGCCTGGACATGCGGGCCTGCATCGACGGGCCGCTGACGCTGCAGCCGGGCGAGAGCCGGCTGGTGCCCTCGGGGATCGCGATCCACATTGGCGACCCGGGCTATGCGGCGATCGTCCTGCCGCGCTCCGGCCTCGGGGCCAAGAACGGGATCGTGCTCGGAAACCTGGTCGGCCTGATCGACTCCGACTACCAGGGCCAGGTGTTCATCTCGATGTGGAACCGTGGTCAGGCGGCCTTCACCATCCAGCCGATGGACCGCATCGCGCAGTTGATGGTGCTGCCGGTGGCGCAGGTCGAGTTCAACGTCGTCGAGGACTTCGCGGCCTCGACCCGCGGCGCGGGTGGTTTTGGCAGTACCGGCAGGAACTGAGGCGCCCGGTTAGTTAGCCAAGGCTGTCAGCCCAGATGCTCCGTGCCCAGTTCCACGCGTAGTTCGCCTCGAGTTCGCTGCGTGCCGCCGACACCCCGCCTGCGCCCTTCACCGGGACCAGCGTACCCTGTCCGGCGTTCCATTCGTGCACCGATGAAACGCGGATCGCCTCGTTCTTCGACACGAAGCTGTAGCAGGTATTGAGGATCTTCGGGTCCGATCCGGCCTCGCCGCGGCCGGTGAGGGCGCCGACGATCGCGGCGGCCGCGATCTTGGCGTGGTTGTTAGCCATGCTACCTGACTTGGGCATGACGGGCGCCGACAGCGTGGCGTCGCCCAGGACGTGGATGTCGCGAACCTTCTTCGATTCCATGCTGCGCCAGTCAACGTCGCACCAGCGGTTGTTGTGGGTGATCAGCCCAGCCTTCATGGCAATGTCGCCAGCGCGATGCGGCGGCACCACGTTGAGCACGTCGCCCTTGACAGTATCGAACTCGGTGCGGACCGCTTGGCCCTCGATCGCGACCACCTTCGCGTTGCCGCGGTATTCCAGGACACCGGCGTAGTGGTCTTTCCAGGCCGCCTTGAAAAGGCCACCCTTCGAGGTGACGTCGGCATTGGCATCGAGCACCAGCAGTTTGGACCGGGGCTTGGTCTGCTTCAGGTAGGCCGCGATCATGCAGGCACGCTCATACGGTCCAGGCGGGCAGCGATACGGCGCGAGAGGGATCGACAGGATCACGACGCCACCGTCGCGAAGGCCTTCCAGCTGGCGCCGAAGTTGCATCGTCTGCGCACCGGGCTTCCAGGCGTGGAGCACCTGGCCCTGCTGCATCGCGAGCTCGTAGCCCTGGATTTCACCGAAGTTGAAGTCGATCCCCGGGGAGACGACCAGACGTTCGTAGGCGACGTCGTCGCCTCGCGAAAGGCGAACGGTTTTCTTCACCGCGTCGATCGCCACCGCTTCGTCCCGCACCACCTGCACTCCGTGCTGGCGCAGGCCGTCGTAGCTGTTGGTGAGTTCCTGCATGCTGTTGAACCCGCCCAGCACCAAGTTGGACATCGGGCATGAGACGTACGCGCTTTCGCGCTCCACCATCACGACATCGATGGAGGGCGCCCAGAGGCGGATGTACTTGGCGGCTGTAGCCCCGCCAAAGCCGCCGCCGATGACCACCACGCGGGCCTTGGCAGGAACGGAACTGGCGCATCCTGCCAAGCCCGAAAGCGTGCCGAGGGCGGTGCCAGCGCCAGCTAGCTTGATGAAGTCTCTGCGTTTCATGGCGGTCCCCTAGCGTTTCTGGGCCGCGTACCAAGCGGCCATGGCATTGATCTGCGGGTCGGTATAGCCCTTCGCGATCTGGTGCATCACGCTCGCCGGACGCTTGCCGTCGCGGAAGGCGCGCATTTGCGTCGCGATGTGGTCGCTGGGTAAGCCCGCGAGCGGGACCAGCGTATTCCCCCGCACGACCTGGCCCTCGGTGCCGTGGCAGATGGCGCAGGCCGAAGCGAGGTTTCGTCCCTGCACGTCCTGCGCGATGGCGGGCGCGGCGGCAAGCGCCAGCACGGCAATAACAACAGCTCTCATTGGGTACTCCCTCCCGTTTGTGGATGGGAAGAAGTCTCTCCCCGGCCAGCGCGGACTGTCAAGTCAACGCCGCTTGTAGGCCTATACGCCGCATAAGTGCGCCACTGGCCGGTGCGCGGTACTCAGGCGACCGGTTGCGCCGCCGTCGTCGGCGAAGCCGGCGCGGCAGTCGGGAATTCGAGCACGATCTTGCCGGTTTCATCGGCGTCGATGGTTACCTTGCCGCCATGCAGCAACTTGCCGAACAGCAGTTCGTCGGCCAAGGCGCGGCGGATGGTGTCCTGGATCAGGCGCGCCATTGGGCGCGCGCCCATCAGGGGGTCGAAGCCCTTCTGCGCCAGGTGCGCCTTCAGCCGCGTGGTGAAGATCGCCTCGACCTTTTTCTCGGTGAGCTGTTCCTCAAGCTGCATCAGGAACTTGT
>SXGR01286188.1_pt1 | contig 10499 bp, 8 predicted proteins | sample 3174711 | NCBI WGS metagenome assembly SXGR01 (sample SAMN11356860, study PRJNA531348) | freshwater metagenome | isolation source: freshwater sample F1-60 | place: China: Fuxian Lake, Yuxi | collected 2017-12-25 | reverse complement strand
GGCAGTTTGGATAAAATAAAAGTTATATAAAAAATTATATACTGACCTTTTTCAGTGGTATTAAAAATACTTTTTCTATAAGTGAATTCGCAATCTGCATTATTGAGTTCTAAAATTTGGTGCGTTTGAGTGTTAAAAACCGTCACTGACTTAATTATGTTTTTGGCTTCTTGACCATAAGCTCCCACATTTTGCACAGCAATGGCCCCTGTGCTTCCGGGTATGTGCGACAAATTTTCCAGCCCCCACCAATGATTTTTCACAGCAAAACTAACTACTTCATCCCAAACTTCCCCACTGGCAACTTTAAGTAAAATTTTCTGCTGATTACTGTTTACTGATTGCTGATTAACTGAGTCAATTACTTCAATACCCTTATTTTCCACCTTAACCACTAACCCATTAAACCCATCGTCGCTAACCAACACATTACTTCCCCCACCAAGCACAAATACCTCCAGTTGATGACTTTTGGCAAACTCATAAGCTTCTAAAGCGTCAAACTGGTTTTTAACAATGCAAAAATACTTGGCTGGTCCGCCAATTTTAAAAGTAGTATATGGAGCTAATATAACATTTTCTTGTATTTGCATTTATTTTGCTTTAGGGTTCTTTCTCCGCCACTCGGCTTCTCGCTTATCAAAGTCATGTTTTATATCACCATGTTGTCGTTCTTCCACATTTGCCACTGAGCCTCTTCCCCAATCTGCTGCAAGATTAAACTCTGCATCAGAAATTTTTGATGCCCTTTGTTCTAAACCGAAATCTTCAAAAAGTTGTTTTTTTTGTTTTTCAAACTCAGCTCTGATGCTATTCATTAAGATTCTGCGTTTATAATCTAAGTTTGCTTTCTCAATAGCTTCTTCTTGATTTATACTTTGGGCAACTCTGCTTATAAACCCTCTTCTTGATACATTTTCAGAACGTTTTCGTCTATAACTTGCTTCAATATCAAAAAACTCTCTTTTATATTGTTCATCAGCTTCAGTAATTTTAGTGTCTCTCGTCTGTTCTACTTGCTTATATAACTCAGAATAATTTTTGCTAAATTCATATTCCATATTATAGAATGCTAATTAATTCATAACCCAGTCTATTAAAATTACCAACTGCCATAATTATTACAACATCACCGGGTTTTAATTCTTTTTTTAAAATTTGCAGAGCCTCTTGCTGATCTTTTACTCTCCTCACTGTTTGCTGTTTACTGATTGCTGATTGCTGATTAATTATTGCATCAATCACTTGAGCTGAAGTTATATTAGCGTCAGCAACTTTTTCCCGCGCTGGGTAAATCTCCGCAATTAACACCTCATCTGCCAGTTCAAAACTCTTAACTAAGTCTGCAAGGGTAGCTTTGGTCCGACTAAAGGTATGGGGTTCAAATACTGCCCAGAGTTTAGGGGAAGGTGTTAGGTGTTGGGTGTTAGGCGGTAGAGGAAAATACCGCAAACGGGTAGCAGACAAGGTTTCCCGAACAGCAGTCGGGTGGTGGGCATAATCATCAATCACTGTAATTTGGTTTTTCACTCCTATTAGCTCAAATCTTCTTTTTATCCCTTGGTAAACTAATAAATCTAGTTGAATGTCCGCTTGTTTAAAACCTAAAGCTCTTAAGGTGGCAATTACTGCCAAAGCATTATACACATTTAATTTACCGGGTAATTGAATTTTGTATTGTTCAGTCTGACCCAACAGAGCCGAGGAAATATTGTTGGAAAATTTGTTAAAAACTTCAATTTCCGTATATTCCCTACCATACTTTATTTGTTCAACTTTAAAATCAGCCGTGTTATCTACCCCAAAACTAACTTTGGCCACCTCAGTTTTTTCTGCTAATTTTACTAAATTTGCATCGTCGGCGTTATAAACCAAAAGTCCATCCTCGGGCAAATTAGCAATTAGCTGTTCAAATTCATTCTGCAAATCTTGGAAAGATGAAAATAAATCCGGATGATCATATTCCAAATTGGTTAAGACTAAAATATCTGGTTTATAAAAATGAAATTTGGGAGTTGGGTCATTAAACAAATTTTTGTACTCATCACCCTCAAACACAAAATAATGTCCTGTGCCTAAGTGAAAATTCTTTCCACTATTTTGTAGGACTCCCCCAGTTAAAAAAGAGCTATCATCAAGCCCTTTAAGCACACTGCCTAACAGCCCAGCTGTGGTGCTTTTTCCATGGGTGCCAGTTACTACAACTCTTAAATAATCTTTTGACAATTCATACATTAACTCCACAAAACCCACATAGGGCAAATCACTATCCAAAATATATTTCACTTCAGGGTTTTCCAAACCTTCCCCAGCAGACAGGACATACAAATCGGCTTTTGAATTTTTTATATTTTCCTGATTATACCCAATAAAATAGTTTAAATCAGCTTCGTCTATTACATCTTTAGCCGGACTATAGACATCTTGACTATCTGAGCCAACTACTTCATAACCCATCTCTTTGGCAATACAAGCAACTGCGGACATGGCAATCCCACCAATGCCCACAAAATAAATTGTTTTTATAGCATCTAAATTAATCATTTTGATTTCTCGTTTATTAATTGCCTAATCTTCGGCAGTTGTTCCAGGGCAGTTGTTCTACCTAAAATATACACTTTTTCAATACTCTTAAAATCGGTAAAATTTAAATAAAGAAACCGTTTCCATAAGGGAAGAGTGGAAAGAGGTGGGCGAACTAAAATATCACAAAAGTATTGATTAAGTATATTCCGACTGTCAGTATGAGATTTTTCCGCTATATTTATTGCTTTTGACAAAATACCTAACATACTTGGCATTTTTCTCTCTCCTTCGTCTAAGGTTGAGTGATGAAAAAATCTAAGCGATGCGTTTTCAGTTCGTTTGAGCCTTACCAAGCTCCAAAACCATTCTTGATAATTAAAACTAAATAATTTTTTATATGCTTGATAAAACTTTCCGAGCTTAATTTCCCATTTTTCAAATACAAACGGAGTGGTGCGAAGATCAAAACCAATCACAATGTCACAGCCTGCTTTTTTTGCCACATCCCCGGGAATGACCGAGACTATCCCCCCGTCTACCAGTGGTTTATTGCCCCACATTATAGGCTCAAATATACCAGGGAGGACGCAAGAAGCACAAGCAGCTTTTGCAATATCACCCATAGATAATACTACTTGCTCACCTCTTTCAATGTCAGTAGAAACGAATTCTAAAAATGGTCTCACATCGGCAAAATTTTTCCCCAGAGTAAATTGCCTTATAACTTCCCCCACACGATCCATATTGTAAAATCCACTCTTTGACTCATCATTACCAATAAGTGAAAAAAGTAATTTTCTATTTAAATTTAAAACGACCTTTTTTAATTTTTCTAGTGTCCCACAAGCAAAAGCTGCTGCAACTATAGAACTTGACGAAGTTGCAGAAATATAATCAATTTTAATATTTTGCTCTTGCAAAACCTCCAAAAATCCTATATAAAAAACTGACCTTGTAGAAGCACCACTTAAAGCTAAACCAATTGTGGGTCGTTTAGTTTTTTTCATTGGTAAATTTAATAATTATTTTTGCAATTTTTTCTGCAGAATTTTTTTGCATGATTTTAGAAATGTTCGTCCTTAAAGTTTCTTGCACTGGTAAATCAAACAATAATTTTTTTATTAACCTAGTTAAACCTACGCCAGTGACCTCAGTTTGATTAAAAACTAAGGCGCATCTTAAACTCTTCAATAAAAAAGCATTGTATTCCTGATGCGAATTTGGCAGAGGGATAATTATACTTAATTTAGAGAGGTTAGACAATTCTGTTAAGGTAGAAAGCCCAGCTCGAGAAAGGACAATATCTGCTACAGCATAAGCATTTGTCATATCTGCAAGAAAGGGAAAACTTTGGTAATTCTTTGCGCTAAAAGGCTGAGGATTTCGGTTACTGCCGGTTATGTGAATTATTTGGATTGTTTTAAATAAATCTGCTGGCGCGGTATAAATTAAATCATTAATAAACTTGGAGCCAGTCCCCCCGCCTAAAACTAAAAGCACTGGTAAGTCATTGTTTAAGTTTAAGGTTTTTAATGCGATTTTTTTATTTCCGTCTGCCAAGGCTTCTCTAAAGGGATTGCCCGTTAGCACTACTTTTTCCGAATTAGGCTTCTTGTAAAAGAGCCCAAAATTCGCCGAAAAATCTGTTAAAGATTTTTCAAAGCACACAGTTATTTTTTTTACAATCAACTCGCATAATTTATTAGCTAAACTCGGCACTACATCTTGTTGGTGGATTACGCTCGGAATGTTTAAAAACCAACCCGCCCAAATAACCGGCACTTGCACAAAACTCCCTGCGCCAAATATGCAATTAGGTTTAAAGTGCCTTAAAAATTTTAAGGCTTGAAAAAACCCAACAACTAACAACACAGGAGTGAATAAATTTTTTAAACTAAAATACCGTCGCCATTTTCCAGAAACAATGTGGACAAAGTCAATTTTAGCTTCTTGGGCTAAAAGTTTTTCCGGACCAGTTTTAGTCCCAATTAATAAAAACTTAGTCGCGGAGTTTATTTTTTTTATACGTTCGGCAACGGCAATAAGCGGCACCACTGGGCCTCCGCTTCCGCCACCAACAAGTAAAATTTTCATAGAGTCATGTAATCATTCTATCATCTTAACGTTTTAACAAGATCAACAAAACGTTTTAAAATAAAAGAATAATAAGATGTTAGAATGTTAAGATGTTTAGATGTCACTATAAACTTTCAATGTTTCCTTCGCGCACTTTTCCCAACTAAATTCTCGAGATCTTTTTAGAGCCTTTTCCCTTAACTGCATATAGTATAACCTATCTTGGGCTAAAAGTTTTAAACACTCAGCAATGCTCTCTGGGCTGTTAGGGTCAAAGTAAATGGCTCCAGATTCATAAATTTCATTAAAGACAGGGATGTTGCTCACAGCAAGCGGTAGCCCCCTAGACATGGCCTCAAGCCCTGGGAGGCCGAAACCTTCAAATAACGAAGCTGAAACAAAAGCCGTGGCTTGATGATAGAGAATTTCTAAATCTTCATCATTAAAATGTTCAATGAAGACTAAATTCTCACTTAAGCTTAAGCAGTCTTGGGTAATGTCCGGATAATGTGGGTCAGTCCTGCCAGCTATTACTAAATCAAAATCCAACCCTGACTCTTTTACAAATCGACCAAAGGCCTTACAAAGCATGGGTAAATTTTTATTCCTTTGCTTTACTCCCACAAATAAGAAAAAGGGTTTGTCTAATAAATACTTTTTTTTAAATTCATTTATCACTTTTGGTAAAGAGGTTTTGGCCTCAGTTGAACCTTCGTAAATGACCACAACTTTTTCCTCAGGAATATTAAACTCGTTGATTATGTCAGACTTGGAGCCTTCAGAGACTGTAATTATTTTTTTTGAGTTTTGAACAGCACTTTTTATAATTTTTTTGTAAGCCCAAAAATATAACCAATTACGTTTTTTTACATTCCCTAATTTATGGTGAATAATGTCGTGAATGGTAACAATAAAAGGTTGCTTATATAACAACGGCACATTAAAATTCGGGAAATGGACAATATCCAAATTATATTTACTCAATATTTTTGGAAAAAATACCTGCTCCGCGACAGAATAATGCCGAACATTCACAGGAATATAGTGAATAGTGGGTAGTGAATAGTGGGTAGTGAATTGACACTCAAGTTTATCTATGCCATCTTGGTTGTGAAATAAAAAATACTCATTTTGATTATCAATTTTCACTAAATTTTTTACTAATTCCAAAACATACCGACCAATTCCGCCGTGCTTTGTGCCAGCCATTCTAAAATCTATACCTATACGCATAATGCAGAGAGAGTTAATTTAGCGCAATTTTCCCAAGTGAAATTTTTAACTCTTAAACTTCCCTTATCCGACAGAATATTTCTCAAAGGTTCGCTGGTAGATAAATTTTCCATAGCTAAAATTAAATCGCGACTATTTTGAGGGTTAACTAGTAGCGCAGAATCCCCTGCTACTTCTGGTAGGGCGGAAACTTGAGAAATTACTGCGGGGGTGCCCACGACCATTGCTTCTAAAACCTGAAAACCAAAACCTTCATAAAACGAGGGATATAAAAGGGCTGTGGCCATTTTAATCAGACAAGACTTATGGTCTTCGTCCACATAACCCAAATAGTGGATTTTGTCCTTTTTTGAATTATTTTTAATGGCATTCATAATTTGCCTAGTTTTCCAGCCAACCTTACCGGCAATAACTAAATGTTCACGAACATTAGAATATTCAAAAGCTTTAATAATCCCGACTAAATTTTTTCTAGGCTCCAAAGTATTTAAAAATAAAAAATAATCCTTAGGTAATTTATAAAGATTTCTCGTTTCCCGAAGTAGTTGATTATTTGAATAGATAGTTTGATTAGTTCCAGGATAAATTACCTCAATTTTGTCAGGGTTCAAATTATAGCACTGCACTAAATCTTGTTTAGTGAACTTGGAAACTGCCAAAATTTTAAAAGCTTGTTTAAACAATTGCTTGGGCTGTAAAAACTTATGCCAGAGCAATCTTTTAATGTCATAAAATTCGGGGCATCTGGCAAAGGACAAGTCATGAGCAGTAATTACAATTTTTACCAACTTTTTCACATTAATAATATTCAAATTGGGCATAAAGAGAACATCAAAATCGCCAATTAAATTTTCCAGCTTCAAAAGCCTAAATTTAAACAAGAGATTTAAAAGTTTATTAGGAAACCGCGTTCTAACTATTTTGACATTAATAAAATTAAAAACTGGAAGGTTTATTTGTTTTACGGAATTAAAAAACAAAATATAAACATTACGTTTATCTTGGCTCAATAATTCATCCAGTAAATTCAGCACATAATTTTCCACTCCAGAGATGGAATTGTTTTGTAAACTTCTTAAATCAACGGCGATGTTCATTTTCTAATAACTGATTAATTTTATTTACAAACACACTTTCCGAAAATTTTTTAGCATGACTGCTTAGTCCATCCAATTCATATTTTTCTTGATGATGTTCCGAAATTATTACACTAAATTCATTTTTATCGTATTTATTAAAAAACTTCCCAGTTTTTCCTTCTACCACTGTTTCCAAACCCCCGCCTTTAGCAAAAGCAATAGTTGGAGTTCCACAAGCCGCGGCCTCAAGGGGCATAAGACCAAAATCTTCCTCTTGCGGGTAAATAAAAGCCAAAGCTCCGCTATATTCATCCCTTAATTGCTCATCGGATATTCTACCTAAAAATTTAATATTGGGGTTGGCAATGGATTTAAGAAAATTTTCCTGTCTGCCCGTTCCAACAACATGAAGTGATAAATTTAATTCATTAAAAATTTTTACGACCCAAGCTATTTTTTTATGAGCTTGCAAGCGACCAGCAACTAAAAAATAATTAGATTTTTGCCTCGTAGGTTGCCAAAAATGGGTATCAATGGGTGGGTAAAGCACTTCTGACTCCCTCTCATAAATGTGAGAAATTCTGTTCTGAACTTCTATTGAATTGGCTATAAATTTATCAACCCTTGCAGACCCTGCCAAATCCCATTTCCGCATCCATTTCAAAAAAATTTTAATAATTGGTCTTAAAACAACAGGAGTTTCTTGCTTAACATAATCCTTATCTACCCATAAAAATCTGGCTGGTGTATGGCAATAATTCAGGTGAATTGCAGACTTTGGCACTTGAATATTTTTCACAAATCCGGAAGACGAAGAAATAATTATATCCGCGTTCTGAATTTTTATAGACCGAACAGCAAAGGGAATTAAAAACAACCAATACTGTAATTTGGGAATGAGATTATAAAAATATTGAAGCCAAGTCGTTCGAATTTGCCATGAGTCATAGTGGGCAGATAACTTTTTATCTAAAACCAAACTATAAACAACTGCCTCGGGGAACATTTTATGCAAAACCGCCATAACTCGTTCTGCCCCCCCGAGTTGAGTGAAACTATCGTGCACTAAGGCAACCCGTAAATTAGGAATTGAGAATTGGGAATTTTGCATTTAATAATCCCCTCTTGGTTTTTTTGAAAAAAATAACAACCAAAACATCTTGGCTAAAATTTTTATGTCTAACCCCAAAGACCAATTTTCAATGTAAAAGGTGTTCAGGCGAATTTCTTCTTCAAAGGGTAAATCCGGCCAAGTAACCTGAGCGATTTGCGCCATGCCAAAAACCCCAGGTTTTATGCTAAACATCCGCTGATACCGATTTTTATACCTTTCTACCTCATCTAACACATGAGCTCTGGGTCCCACCATGCTCATATTGCCAATTAGAACATTCCAGAACTGCGGGATCTCGTCTAATTTGGTTTTCCGTAAAAATTTTCCCACTCGGGTTACTCTGGGGTCATCTTTAATTTTTAAAAAAGGCGAGGCTTCGCCTCCACGGTTATTTTTTTTCCAAAGCTCTTCCCGAACTTTTTCTGCCTCTTTCCCACCATAGTTTTCCCCTACAGACAAATGCTCATACATAGTCCGAAATTTATAAAAATTAAAACTTTTACCCATTCCTCCCCGCTGGGCGGAATAAATAGCCTTCCCTTTGGAATCAAGTTTTATAGTTATCCAAATAAGCATAAAAATCGGTAAAATAAGAATCAAGCAGATTAAACTTGAACACACATCTAAACATCTTTTTGCCACTTTACCCCAGCCGTCTAACGGAGTATTTTTTAAACTGATCATTGGAAAACCACTTAAACTGCTAGTTTCTACCGAATTCCTTTGGACATTAAACAAATTGGGCAAAAAACTAAAAGCCAAACCATTGTTCCGAGCATATTCCACAAGACTTAAGGTGATTTCATCGGTTATGGTTGTATTGGCTAAAAGAATTTCATCAATTTGCTTAACTTTATTTAATTTATCTAATTCTTTAAACAAGGACTCATTAAAATCTAACTCCGCAACTACCAAATAGCCATAGGTTTTATTTTTAAAAATGCTTTCAATTATTTCCGCAGTTTGAATGTTTTCCCTAATAACTACCAATTTATGAAGTCCAATGTTTTTTGAAAACAACCAGCCTTGAAAAACTTTTAAGATTATTCTTCCAAAACTTACTAAAATAATCCCGAGTCCCCAAGTGGCTAAAATTATAAATCTGGAAGGAAAAATAGTTCTATCAAAGAAAAATAATAGGATAACCAAAAGTAAACCTAAGGACACTGCCACCAAAACTTTTACAAATTCTGAAAAAAATTTTCTGGTCCCTTTTAAATTATAAAGTCCGAAAAGTGCAAACACTAAAATTAGTGGGGGGATTACTAACCACGAAGCGGATATTAAATCCCGAGGACTTAATTTAAAAAGAATCGGGCCAACAAACTGGACACTCTGGGTTCTTAAATAAAAAGACAGCATTCCAGCTAGTAGGAGCATAAATGCATCTATGGGAATTGAGGCGATATTAAATGCCAATTCTGATTTTTTCATTCCAAATAAAGAATTAAAATTCAAATTTACTGATAATATAAGCTGTAACTTTATGATTCTTTGCCCATAATTTTTGCATTAACTTTTTTTCTAACGGGATTCATTCTCACATTATACCATTATTCATTGACAAAAACAAGAAAATCTGATAAGCTACTTTAGCTTAAAGTATACCGAACAATCGCCCTCTATTTTAAATTTAAAGTGGGGGGAGGAAAGTCCGAACACTTATTTGATAGCCACTTAAGAGTTATCAAAGCGAGTAGCGGGTAACACCCGTCCGCCGTAAGGCGCGAGATGCGAACAGAGACGTCCCGATGCGAAAGGATTGGGACGCCCCGCCGTTGGCGGGGCGAGTTATGATAGCAATATCATAAGTGAAACGGCTAAATTCTTACTTGAGTGCAAGACCAAATTTGGTAGGTCGCACGATCCCGATGGTAACATCGGGACCAGAGAGATGATTGTTAACCCCGTTAGAAGTAGGACGCCAAAAGGCGTCCGTCGGTGTCCTGAGACACCGGACTTCTAACGGGGTGAACAGAATTCGGCTTATGAGTATACTTTAAGCATTTTAAAACCCTGCTCCAATTTACCGGAACAGGGTTTTAAATTTCTAAAAATTTTTTTATTTCACCTCAAATACTAAAGTCATATTTTGAATAACGTCTTGGTTTCCAGGTTCTATATTAGGGGAAGCTGACTTATCCATAGCCCCACCGCCAAACCCCGCATTTAGCCCCATAGCTTCATACATAGGTACAGGGTAGCCACCACCTCCGGATTCAGACACGCTTACAACCTTGCCCAATTTCAAACCTGCTACTTTTGCGAGTTCATTTGCTTTTTCTTTAGCCTTTTTTATTGCTATCTCTCTTGCTTGTTGTCTTAAATTATCAGGATCATCAAAGCCTAAAGAAACGCCGTAAATTTGGTTGGCGCCTTCAGAAACTGCTCCACTTAAAATTTTTCCCAAAATCTCTGTGGATTTATCAACCCCTTTTACTTTCACAGTTATGGTTTGATCAAGCTGATAG
>SXGR01235149.1_pt1 | contig 10501 bp, 8 predicted proteins | sample 3174711 | NCBI WGS metagenome assembly SXGR01 (sample SAMN11356860, study PRJNA531348) | freshwater metagenome | isolation source: freshwater sample F1-60 | place: China: Fuxian Lake, Yuxi | collected 2017-12-25 | reverse complement strand
CCCATAACACAGTGCCACTTGAGACACGGTTATGGATTCCCGCCTACGCGGGAATGACAGCTTAAGTGTTGCTGTTTTTTCTCTCCAGGGAATGTCATGACCATACGCTCCATCACCCCCATTGCCCTCGACCTGCCGTTTGAAGTCGGCGGTCCCAAATCGCAATTCGCCGGACGCCCGCGGCAGATGGCCATGCGGTTGGTGTGCGTGGAAACCGAAGACGGCATTGTCGGCTGGGGCGATGCCTTCGGCTACGCGGTGTGGCCCGCCACGCGCGTGGCGTTGGAAAAGCTGGTGGCGCCGATGGCCATTGGCAGGAACGAAGACGACATCGCCGGGCTGATGGATGACTTGCAGCGCAAGCTGCACATCGTCGGGCGTACCGGCCCGGCGGTGTACGCGTTGTCAGGGCTCGACATCGCGCTGTGGGACATCGCGGGCAAGAAGGCGGGTAAGTCCGTGTCGGCGCTACTCGGTGGCGCGCGGCGCACCAGCGTGCCGGCTTACGCGAGTCTGGTGCGCTATGGCGACGCGGCGCTGGTGGCGAAGAACGCCAAGGCCGCCGTTGCGCGCGGCTTCAAAGCGATCAAGCTGCACGAAATCACCGTCACCGAAGTCAAAGCCGCGCGCGAGGCCGTCGGCCCGGATATCAAAATCATGATGGACACCAACTGCCCGTGGACGGTGGATGAAGCGCTGGCGGTGGCCGCGCAGGTCAAGCCGTACGACTTGCTGTGGTTGGAAGAGCCGGTGTTCCCACCCGAGGATTTCAAGGCGCTGGCGCGCGTGCGGCGCGAGGGCGGCATCGCCGTTTCCGCCGGTGAAAACGCCATGAGCCCGGCGGATTTTCGCGCGATGTTTGAAGCGGGCGCGGTGGATGTGGCGCAGCCCAGCGTCACCAAAATCGGCGGCATCAGCGAAATGATGCGCATCTACCGGCTGGCGTTGGAACACGGCGTGACGCTGGTGCCGCATTCGCCGTACTTCGGCCCCGGTTTGCTCGCCAGCAAACACATGGCCGCGACGTTCGAGCGCGAGACCATGGTGGAGTATTCGTTTGTCGAGTTGGGCGCCAGCCCGATGGGGGATGCAATTGCGGTTAACGATGGCCGCATTGCCGTGCCTACTGGGCCGGGGCTGGGGCGTGACCCGGATGCGGAGATGATTGTGCGTTACAGAGTCGAATGATTGTAAGTGATTGTTTTTATTAATATTTTTAAGTCATTAGTGATCGGCTGCATGTGGTGCGTTTACGCCTGCGGACAACCTACCATGGACGTTTGAATTAAGCCGTGCCGCTTTGAGGCGTCGGCTTGAATGAATTGTTAGCCCAGCTATTCGGATTACACCTATTTCAAATGACTAGAAATAAAGGAAGTCATGATTTCAAGGGATTGGTCTGCTGCCTGCAAAATGCCGGGGCTAGATTGAAATACATGAGGCATGCCTTCCCATGAATGTAAGCTGACGTTAGCCGCTTCAGCATGAGCGCGCTGGGTATAACGAACTGAATCGTCTAGCAAGACTTCGCTCGTACCCACATGGATTTGCAATGGCGGAAGTCCATGCAGCAGCGCGTTCAGAGGGAAAGCCTGCGGATGGCTTGCCTTTTCCCCACCAAGATACATGTCAGCATAGGATTGCAGCGTATCTTTGGTCAAATAGAGTTCCTCGTCTGCTTTGCTGGCAATACTTTCGCCGCTCAAGGATAAATCTGTCCAAGGCGACATCACGACTGCGGCAGCCGGCTGATGTGTCGTCTTCGCGGCTTCAGTCTGCAGCAATGACAAGAGTGACAAACTCAAACCGCCCCCAGCAGAATCTCCAACCACGACAATTTGTGTGGCTCCCTCTGCCAGTAGGCCGAGATACGCGGCATGCGCATCTTCAAGGGCTGCTGGAAATGAATGTTCTGGCGCCAAACGGTAGTCGGCGATAAAAACAGCCGCTTGTACGCGCTTTGCAAAATGTCCCGCAAAATGTCGATAGGCTTCTGCCGATCCCACCACAAAACCCCACCATGCAAGTAGAGAATGGATACCCCCGCACGGGGCTGAGGGGGGGTGCACCAAAAACCTTTAATGCCACCAACAATAGCAGCTTTAAATTGAACATCCTGTGGTACTGGCACATTACGCATCATCGCGTCATACGATTCTCTGCTTTGTGCTCCGAACGCAGCACCCTTAAAGGGAGCAGAGTATTCACGAAAATTAGCCACAGTTCCCTGATCTTGGGCGCTTAGTGAGTAGTGGGTGGTAGATGTTGTTTTCAAGATTTATTTCCTGTGTAAGAGTGATGGCTTGAGTTGTTGCGGCTGAACTGACGAACACCGCCATAGAGGGCTAACTAGTTTTCTACAGCAAAACCGCCGGACAACGTCCCGGACTGTCGGATAACATTCTAAAGAAATCCACAAAATATCATTTAAAAACAGATACTTATTTAAATTCTCGCCGTATAACATTCCGTTAAAATCGGCGTGATAAGCAACAACTTCCTCAAGCGTGGCGCTCATTCAGTGCAAGTACAAATGTTACGCGTAAATGATCATCCGTCACCGATAAACCGCCTGTATCAACGCCCGCAGATAGCCAATCACAAATGCCTGATTCGCCGCTTGCGCGCCCGGAAACATCGGTGAGCGGTCGCGCGAGAACTGGCCTTTGAAACCCGCGCCCCGGTGGAAGCGCATGTCAGGCATGCAACCTGTCAAAAGCTATTGCCCGGCGCTATGCCAACCTGGAAGACCTATAGATGCAGTTTGAACGTTTTGCTCACCAACGTGCTTCAACGAGTCCGATGCAGCTAAAGTTAGGCGGGAAGTGTGGCAGGCGAGAACGAATGTATGCCAGCCAGGCGTTTTCTAATGCTCACCTCGGCGGTTTTTAGATCGTAAGACGCTTGCAGATTGAGCCAGTATTGCGGCGACTGATCGAAGGCGCGACCGCACAGCAAAGCCAGTTCTGCCGTCACGGGACGCGCCCCCTTGAGGACATGTGAAATCCGCATGGGCGATACCCCAATGGTTCGGGCGAATTCAGCTTGCGAGATACGCATTTCTTCCAGAATTTCCCCCAGGAATACCCCCGGATGAATTGCAGGTAACCCATTCTTGGTCATGTTGATTATTCCTTAATGATAATCGACGATTTCAACATCAAAGGCATCGCCATTCTTAAAGCGGAAGCATACACGCCACTGTTCGTTGATACGAATACTCCACTGCCCTGCGCGATCATGAACCAGCGCTTCCAGCCTGTTGGAAGGCGGAAGACGCAAATCCTCAATGCGCGTGGCCGCATCCAACTGCATCAAACGCATTGCCGCTCGCTTGAAAATTTTCGGCGGCAGCCTGCGTGACTTGCCGGTAGCAAAGAAGCGTTCCGTTTCAGGTGCGGCAAATGTTTGAATCACGAAGAAAACTATAAACAAAAAGTTTATGAAGGTCAAGTCGCTTCGTGTGCTGGTAAATCCTGGATAATATTTCTTAAAAACAAATACTTATTGAAGCTCGCGCCGTATAACATCTCGCTAAAATTGCCATGAAAAGCAATATCTTCCACAGGCGGTGCGCTCTCCCGCCGCAGGCGCAGCAATCATCCGTCACCGATACACCGCCTGTATCAGCGCCCGCAAATAGCCAATCACAAACGCCTGATTCGCCACTTCCGCGCCCGGAAACATCGGCGAGTGATCGAGTGAAAACGGGCCTTTGAAACCCGCGTCGCGATAGGCCTGCATGGCGCGGAACATGTCCACGTCGCCGTTATCGACGAAGGTTTCCTGAAAGTGCGGAAACTCGCCACGCACGTTTCTGAAATGCACCATGACGATTTTGTTCATGGAACCCATTTTGCGGATCGCGTCGTAGACATCGACGCCTTGCATCTCCGTAACGCAGCCCTGGCAAAACAGCATGCCGTTTGAGGGTGAGGGCACGAGATCGAAAATGCGCTGATAGTCATCGAGGCTGGAGACGACATGCGCTGCGCCCGCCAGCGGCGGCGTGCCCAGCGGTACCGGCGGATCGTCGGGGTGCAATGCCATGCGCACATTGGCTTTTTCGCAGGCGGGAATCAGCGCTTTCAGAAAATAGTGGAGGTTGTCCCGCACCCGCACCTCGTTCACCGGCGGCGTGACTGGAGCGGCGGGCTTTTTCAGATACTCGGCGTAGTCGAATGAAATATACGTCGATGTGCCGCGCCCCTGCGTGGGCGCTGAGCGCAGCAGCTTGGAATTGAGCAGCTTAAAGTTGTAGGCAAGGATCGGAACGCCCACACGGCCCATTGCGCCAACGGCGTTTTGCAACCACGTAATTTTTTCTTCGCGTCTCGGCTGGCCGCGTTTGACTTCATCAAAGCCGCTGGTGGCGAGCACCGTGCGCAGTTCCATGCCGTGCGCAGCGACGGTTGCTCTGGCTTGGGTGAAAAAGGCTGTTGCGGCGGCGAGTGTTGAACAATCAACTGCAGGATTGACGCTTGGTCCATCCGGTAGTTCGAGTGCCACGCAATCCACGCCAAGAGTTTGCAGAAGGGCCAGATTTTTTTCGAAGTTTGCGTCCCATGCTACTTTGTCCTGAATCAGCATTGTCTGGGTCTTTCTGTTGCACTGAGGTTTGTAAGGTAACGTGCTATGCAAACACCGTCGTTCCGGCGAAGGCGGGAACCCATAACACAGGCACCACTGGAGACCGCGTATGGATTTCCGCCTGCGCGGGAATGACAGGGAGAGTTTTGTGAGTTGCCGAACGTTGAGTAGTCACTCTCCTTTAACCCCCGCCACCGCCACTACCTTCTTCCACTTAACCACCTCATCGCGAATGTAGGCAGTAGTCACTTCCGGTGTCATCGGCGAGGCCTCCGTGCTCTGATTCCCCAGCGCGGTGATGGTGTCCACCGCACGCGCGGCGTTGTTGACAGCTGTATTCAGCGTGGCGATCACCCCGCGCGGCGTGCCGGTGGGCACGGCAAACGCGGTGAAAGACACCGATTCAAATCCCGGCACGCCGGCTTCGGCAATGGTCGGAATGTCGGGCAGCGCGGCACTGCGCTTCAGGCTGGTGATGCCCAGTGCGCGGATGCGTCCGGATTTGATGTGCGGCGACATCGCTGGCGCCGATCCGAACATGGTTTCGACCTGGCCGCCGATCAGATCCGGCACGGCGAAGGCGGTGCCCTTGTACGGCACGTGCAGCATGCGCATGCCGGTCTGCATCATCAAAAGTTCCATCGTCAGATGCAGGCCGCCGCCGATGCCGGTGGAGGCGTAAATCATTTTGCCGTTGCGGACTTTGGCCAATGCGACCAGTTCCTGCACGGTTTTCACGGGCACGTTCTGGTTGACGGTCAGCACATACGCGGCAATGCCCAGCATGGCCACCGACTGAAAATCCCTCGCGATGTCGAACGGCAGGTTTTTGTATAGCGGCTGGCTGGCGACGATGGACGTGTTAAGGATCAGAAGGGTGTAACCGTCGGGCGCCGCGCGCGCGACGATTTCCGCTGCGATATTGCCGGAAGCGCCTGACCGGTTATCGACCACGAACTGTTTACCCAGCGTGTCGGCGAGGCGCGGCGCGTAAATGCGGCCGATGATGTCGGCGCTGCTACCGGGTGGGTAGGGCGCGACAATACGAACGGGCTTGGTGGGGTAGGGCTGGGCGAACAGCAATGGCGATGACAGGGTCAACAGCACGGCAAAGGGTGCTGCGTGTAATCGGTGGAGCATACGGTGGTGCATACGGCTGTCGAACACGGCACTCAAGGGCCGTTGCTTATTGCGCCTTGTGCGCATGGTCTTCACCCGGCACAAACATTACCAACACATTCCCCAGCACGATGGTAGCTGCCAGCCAATAGAACGTTGCCTGCAAGCCCTGCGCATCGGCAATCATGCCGAACAGTGCGGGCGAAAAGCTGCTGCCTATGGCGCTGATCGAAAACTGTAGCGCCACACCGGTGCCGGCGACATGGCGCGGCGTGCATTCAATGGCCCATGCCTGCAAAACTGAACGCATGGCGTAGAGGAACGAACCGACCAATCCGACAAATACCACGAACCACACACTGTTGCCGGCCAGCACCATGCCGAGGATGGTGACGCCGGTAAGCGCCATGCTCGACATCACCACGCGGCGCCGGCCCCATTTATCCGAAAGATGACCGGCGACGGGGCTGGCTGCGAATCCGGCGATCTGCAGTACCGCCATGCACACACCAACCAGAAACAGGTTGTAGCCGAGTTCATGGGCCAGATACAGCGGCAGAAAGACCAACAAGCCCGCCTGCGTCACCGAGCGCACCATGGCGCTCAGCGATACCATCATCAGCGCCTTGTTTCGCAACAGCGCGCCGATGTCGGCCAGGTACTTGCGTGCGCTCCACGGCTCCACGGCGCCGGCATTGATGTGGTTGGTGTCCGTGCCCCTGGCTGTGCTGAACGCGCCGAGCAGGATCAGTATCATCGCCGCCATCACGATGCCCGGCACTACGTTCATCACCACCACCGTGCGCCAGCTGAACCAGGTGAGCAAAGCGCCGATGACCAGCGGCGCCAGCGCCTCGCCGAAGTTGCCCGCCATGCCGTGCACCGACAGCACAAAGCCCTTGCGCTCCGGGTAACGATAGGCAAGGGTGGGCATCGCTGCCGGATGCCAGATGTTGTTGCCAATGCCCACCAGCGCCATGCAGGCAAGTAGCACCCAATAGCTGTGGGCGACACTCATGACGGCGTACGGTATGCCGATCCACAGCAGCGATAGCACCAGCAGATAACCTTTTTTACCGCAGGCATCGACCACGGCGCCGCCCGGCAGATTGGCGATGGCGCTGACCACATGTTGCACGGTGAGGATAAGGCCGATTTCGGTGTAGGAAAGCCCCAGTTCCTTGCCGATCAGCGGCAGCATCAGGTAGAAGGTGGCGGGATACCAGTGCGTCAAGCCGTGGCCGGAACAGATCAACCACATTTCTTTCAGGTACTGGGCGCGGGGAATCGCCGGGGTTGCCGTTGCTGCTTCGGTGGCTGTGTTCACGGGGTTTACGGCGTTTTCGTTGGTGGGCAGGATTTGTTTTGTCAGATGATAGCACTGCGTGGCATCGTATAATCGCGCCCTTCAAACACCACTACAGTGATTGCGCACCATGCGCTCAGACCTCGAACGATTTTTCAGCCCCAAGTCCGTCGCCCTTATCGGCGCTTCACAAGATTTGATCACCATCAGCGGCCAACCGCTGAGCCATCTGGTGAATCACGGTTACGGCGGCAAGCTGTATCCTGTGAACCCGCGCTATCAGGATGTGTTGGGTCACAAGTGCTATCCCTCAATAGCAGAATTGCCCGAGACGCCCGAACTCGCGATTATCCTGATCAACGCCGCGCGCGTGGCGGATATTCTCGAACAATGCGGCAAAAAGGGTGTGCCGTACGTGATTATTTTCAGCTCCGGTTTTTCCGAAACTGGCGCGGACGGTGTGGCGTTGCAACAGCGCCTGACCGATATCGCACGCCAGTACAACATCGGCGTCATCGGCCCCAACTGCCAGGGCATGATGAACGTGGCCGACAAAGTGTGGGCAGGCTTCGGCTCGGTATTTTTTACCAAGGAGTTCCCGGCAGGCGGTGTCAGCATGGTGTCGCAGTCGGGTGGCTTCGGCTTTTCGGTGCTGGCGTTGTCGTCGCTCGACGGTGGCCTCGCGTTCCGGCAGATGGTGACCACCGGCAATGAAATCGGTGTGTCCACGCTCGACTTCATCGATTACTTCATCCGCGATCCGCATACCGACGTGATCGTCGGTTATATCGAGGGCGTGAAAGACGCGCACCGGCTGCACGGTATCGGTATGAAAGCGATGGACGCGGGCAAGCCGATTTTGATGTGGAAAGTCGGCAACACCGACGAAGGGCAAAAGGCCGCAGCGTCGCATACCGCGAATCTTGGCGGCGCGATGGCGCTCTACAAAGCGGCGTTCAAACAGACCGGCATTATCCAGATCGACGATATTCCCGACATGGTGGATTACGGTCGCATGTTCCGCTGTGGCAAGTTGCCCAAGGGCAATCGCATCGCGATGATTACGGTGTCCGGCGGCGCGGGCATTTTGATGACTGACGAGTGCATCTCCGGCGGCATGCGTCTGGCCGAGCTCGCGCCGGCCACTGTGGAAAAGTTGCGCGCGTTCGTGCCGTCGTACGGGTCGCTGGGCAACCCGGTGGATGTGACGGCTTCGATCTTTAATGATCTGGCGCTGATCCGTCAGGCGCTGCAGGCCATTGTCGATGACCCGGGTGTGGATTGCGTGGCGCTGCTCAATGCCTCGCTGCAGGGCGAGATTGCGACCAAGATAGCCGCAGAAATTATTGCGATTGCGCGGAAGACCGACAAGCCCATCGCCTGCGCATGGAGCGCGCGAGACGTGATGGCGAAGGACGCGTACGCCGCACTCGACGAAGCGCGCATCCCGCACTACAAGTCGCCGGTGCGTTGCGGGCGCGCGTTTGCCGCCATCAGTGGCTATGCCGAAGCCAAACGGCGCATCGCAGCGCAGCGTAATGAGCAGCCGGCGGTCATAGAAAAAAACCATATAAAACAAATACTTACAAATAGAACGGCAGACGTTACCGAATTTGAGGCGAAAAAGGTGCTGGCCGAATACGGCATCCCGGTGACGCAGGAAGCGCTCGCCACCACGCGCGAGCAGGCGCTGGCATTGGCGAAAAAAATCGGCTACCCGGTGGCGATCAAGGTGCAGTCGCCGGATATTTCGCACAAGACCGAGGCGAAGGCGGTGAAGCTGGGCTTAAGCTCGGATGCCGAACTTGCGGCGGCCTACGACGACGTGCTGGCCAACGCCAAAGCCTACAACGCCCGAGCGCAACTCGACGGCGTGCTGGTGCAGGAAATGCTGCGCGGTGGCACGGAAGCGATTTTAGGCATCACCAATGACCCGCTGTTCGGGTCTGCAGTGATGTTCGGCTTGGGCGGTATTTTTGCGGAGATCATGAAGGATGTGTCGTTCCGTCTGGCACCCGTGACGCCATCGATGGCGCACGAAATGATCACCGAGATCAAAGGTTATCCGCTTCTCGCGGGCGCGCGTGGGCGCGCACATGCGGACGTGGATGCGCTGGCCGACGCGATAGTGAAGCTATCGGCGCTGGCGGTGGATTTGAAGGATCATGTCGCCGAGCTGGATATCAATCCACTGTTTGTGATGGATCGCGGCAAGGGCGTTAAGGCGGCAGATGCTTTGATTAAGCCGAAGGCCAAAAGCTAAGTTCATCTGTAGTTAAAAAGATTTTGTTTTTTGAGGTAAAAACCATGACCCCCTACACTCCGGAAGAACGCGCCTTCGCCGACGAAGTCGCCCGCTTCCTGCGCAAGGAAGTTGATCCACGCTCGCGCCAGATCGAGGAAGACGACGCCATCCCCGATGAGTTGATGAAACTCGCTCGTGAGATGGGCTTGTTTGGGCTTACGATTCCCGAGCAGTACGGCGGCAGCGGCCTGACGCTGCGTGGCAAGTGCGCAATTGAAGAGGTGATGGGCGCAACCAACTACGGCTTCGCCACCGTGATCGGCAATCACACCGGCATTAGCACGGCGGGCATAGTGGCACTCGGCAACGAAGCGCAAAAACAAAAGTATCTGCCGAAAATGGCCACCGGCGAATGGGTGGGCACGTTTTCGCTGACAGAGCCTTCCGCGGGTTCGTCACCGGCTGATATGCGCACCACTGCGGTGAATAAGGGGGACCGCTACATTCTCAATGGCGAAAAGATTTACATCACCAATGCCGGCATCGCCAATGTGTTCACGGTGATGGCGATTACCGACAAATCCAAGGGTATCAAGGGCATTTCGGCTTTTATCGTCGAGCGCAACTTTAAAGGCTTCAGCATCGGCAAGAATGAACTGAAGATGGGCATGCATGGCTGCACCACTGCGCCGCTGGCGTTCACGGATTGTGAAGTGCCTGCTGAAAATCTGCTCGGTGGCGAGGGTCTCGGTTACATTCAGGCGATGAAAACATTGACGGCGGGGCGCGTCACCGTGTCGGCGCGCAGTTGCGGCATCATGGATCATTTGATCAACCGCAGTGTCGATTACATGAAAGTGCGCACGCAAGGCGGCAAGAAACTCGCCGAGCATCAAGGCCTGCAATGGATGCTGGCGGATATGAGCGTGCAGCGTGATGCGGCGCGCGGTCTCACCTATCGCGCCATCGATGCGCTGATGCGTGGTGAGCGCGGCACCATGGAGGCTTCAGCGGCGAAGCTGTTCGCCACCGAAGCGCTGGGCAAGGTGGCCGATGCTGCCGTACAGATTCATGGCGGCATGGGCTATATGCGCGAAGCGGGCATTGAAACCACGTTCCGCGATGCGCGCATCGTGCGGATTTACGAAGGCTCGTCGGAGATTCAGCGCAACATCATCGGCGGCTTGCTGCTTAAAGATTAGCTGTAGGGTGGGCAGAGCGGAGCGTGCCAACCAACCACT
>SXGR01226288.1_pt1 | contig 10501 bp, 9 predicted proteins | sample 3174711 | NCBI WGS metagenome assembly SXGR01 (sample SAMN11356860, study PRJNA531348) | freshwater metagenome | isolation source: freshwater sample F1-60 | place: China: Fuxian Lake, Yuxi | collected 2017-12-25 | reverse complement strand
CCCTTTGACCACTCGGGCATCCCGCCAGGGGCCGCGGGACCTTAGCGGAGGGAAGGTGCCCGACTCAACGCCTGACCGATTTCGGGCAGATCGGACCATGGTCCCGCCACCTCCACCACCCCGATGCATCCCGGGCAGATGACGAGCGCGGCCGGCGTGGTCAGTGGGCGGCGCCCTCCGGTGTGGGGTCAAAGCGGTAGCCCACTCCGTAGTGAGTGACCACGAACTCGGTGCCCGGGATTGCCACCTTCAGCTTCTGTCGCACCTTGCGCACGAAGACGTCCACCGAACGATCGCCGGCCATAATCTCGTAGCCCCAGACCTCGCGGTAGATCTTGTTTCGCGCGAGTGGCTTTCCCGCCGCCTTGGCCAGCACCAGCAGCACTTCGAACTCGCGCGGGGTCAGCCCCACGCTCTTGCCACCCGCGAAGGCCTGCATCTGGCCCGGATCGATGAGGAGCTTGTCAGACTCGATGGCGCCGTCATCCCCCCGGGACAGCTCGTTGTCGCGACGGCGCAGGTGTGCCGACACGCGGGCCACCATCTCCTTCATCGAGAACGGCTTGGTGACGAAGTCGTCGGCCCCGATCTCCAGCCCGTGTACCCGGTCGTGCTCGCTGGTGCGGGCGCTGCACATGATGACCGGCACCTCCGGGTCGTCTGAGCGAACCTCCTCGGTGAACCGCCAGCCATCCATCTGGGGCAGCATCAGGTCGAGGATGATGATGTCGGGTCGCTCGCGACGAAACAGGCGAAGCCCCGTGCCTCCGTCGGCCGCCTGCAGCGTGCGGTACCCGGCCCGGCCGAGGTGGTACGCAAGGGAGTCGGCGATCGCGGTTTCGTCCTCGACGATGAGCACGGTGTGGGTGGCCACGCCGGAGACGGTATCAGCGGGAGAGGGTTCTCCGGTACGTGATGGGATGCGTCGCGTCGGACCCGATCTCTACGGTGCATGCGTGCGCACGACCGGACCTCGATGATCGGCAGCGGCGACCTGGTGTCGGGTCGCTATCGTCTTGACAAGCCGATTGGCAGCGGGGGCATGGCCACTGTGTGGCGTGCCCGCGACGAGGTGACCGGCCAGGCCGTGGCGCTCAAGCGCATGCACGCACGGGTGCAGGACGATCCGGACCTGATCGAGCGGTTCCGGCGCGAGGCGCAGGTGGTGGCGCGGTTGTCGCATCCGGCGGTGGTGCGCCTGCTTGATGAGGGCGCCGATGACGACGGGCCATACATCGTGTTCGAACTGGTGGAGGGCACGAACCTGAAGGCCCTCATCCGGTCGCGCGGAGCGCTGTCGCCCGAGCTGGCTGCGTCCATCACCAGTCAGGTGGCACGTGGTCTGGAACTTGCGCACCGATCGGGTGTTGTGCACCGTGACATCAAGTCGCACAACGTGCTGGTGGCCGACGACGGCACGGCCAAGCTCACCGACTTCGGTATCGCCCGGCTGCTCGATGGCGACCAGGGTGGCCTCACGCGCACCGGCACCGTGCTTGGCACAAGCGACTATCTGGCGCCAGAGCAGGCCCGCGGCCTGCGCGTGGACGGGCGAACCGATGTGTATTCGCTGGGCATCGTGGTGTACGAGTGCCTCACGGGGCAGCTGCCATTTCCCGCCGACACGCCCATGGGCGTGGCCCAGCGCCAGGTGCGCGATGCAATGCCCGACCCTCGCGACGTGTTGCCGGGGATCCCTGCGCATCTGGCATCGGTGGTGCTGCGCGCGTGCGAGAAGGACCCGTCGGCGCGATTTGGGTCGGCACTCGAGATGTCCGACGCGCTGCTCGACGTACCGCTGGATGCCACCGGCGTGATGCCGGTGATCACGGCCACCGAATCTGAAGAGGTGACCGGGGTGCTTGGGGTGACACCCGGGTCGGTGGTGCCGCTGGACGATGGTGACACGCAGTCCCGCCCGGTGGTGCCCCTTGACCTGCCGCCCTCGACCCCGACCCCGCCCGGGGAGCCTGCGGCGCATGTCCCAGAGGTTGAGCCCTCCCGCGATCCGGATGCCGAGGTGTTTGTGGCGCAGTCATCGGGGCGCCGTCGGGTGTGGCCCGGTGCCGTGGCAGCGCTGCTCATCGTGGCGCTCGCCGGGGTGGGTGCGTTCATCGTGTGGCGTGGCAGCGGATCTGATGCCGGCAATGTGGTCACTCAGGCGGCCTCGTCCACCTCCCAGCCCACAGCACCACCAACTGACGTGATGGGCGCCGTGGGTCCATTGCAACTGGCCTCGGTGAAGGACGTTGATCCGGGCGGGGAGGGACGGGAGATGTCCGGCGAGGTTCCACTGGCATATGACGGCAACGAGGAGACGGCCTGGCGTACGGAGCGGTACGCAACGGCCGACTTCGGTGGGGTGGACAAGACGGGCGTGGGGCTTGATTTCACTCTGCAGCAGCCGTCGGTGGCCACGCGCATGAACCTCATCACCAAGGGCACTGGCGGTACGTTCCAGGTGCTTGCCGGACCCCCCGCGACCAACGCCCGCGTGGTGGGCGAGGGGACGTTCGGGGATGGCCGTCAGTCGGTGGATCTCACGCCGGGCGCAGCGTCCGGCATTTACACGCTGTGGATTACGTCGCTCCCCCCCAACATCCTCGGCGGCGGCTACCGGGCCTACGTGTCCGAGGCCTCGTTCGAGGGCACCGTGCCAGAGGGCTGACCCCCGTGGTGGAGGGCGCCCCCTCTCGGCGGCGAACCAGTCCACGTGGACCTTCCGCCCGCATGGGAGGAGTCCCTTCGGGAACTCGACGAACGCCTGTCGCGGCAGGGGTCGCGTGCCCGTGCGCTGGCACCGGCGTCGCGCGCCGGTTACGTGCGCGATTGCCGTCGGGTGGCGGCGTGGCTCGCCCCCCGGGGGGTGGGGAGCCCACGCGCCATCACCCCATCCATGCTCGAGGCCGCACTGCGGGAGATCGGGTGGGGAGCGGCCAGTCGCCGCCGCGCCCTCACGGCGCTCCGGGAGTGGCTCGCCCCGCTGTTTGACCGCGGCCGGTCGCCAGCCGATCTGATCGACGCCCCGCGTCCGCAGAGCACACCCGTCCCCCGCCTTTCGCAGGACGAGGTTATTGCCATGGCCGATCACATGGCCCTGTTGGTCACCGACGCGACGCCACGATCCACGGCCCGTGCCCTGGCCATCCGCGACCGGGCCATCGTTGAGGTGCTCTATGGCAGTGCGCTGCGCCGCCAGGAGGTATGCGACCTGGTGTTGTCGTCGCTCGACTTCGAGAATGAGCTGCTCTCAGTGGTGGGCAAGGGTGGGTACTCGCGCACGGTGCCCATGACTGAGCCGTGCGTTGATGCCTTGCGCGAGTGGCTGGGCGAGGGGCGACCGAGGCTGGTCGCCATGTCGGGGCTCACCGCCGCCTCGCGCGCCCGCGTGTTCCTGTCGCGAACCGGCGCCGCACTCGACGGCGCCACGGTGTACCGCATCGTCAACCGCGGTCTCGAATCGCTTGGGCGGCGCGGTGGCCCGCACCTGCTTCGCCATGCCGCGGCCACGCATCTGCTGGAGGGCCCGGGCGGACGCGATGGTGCTCACCTGCGTGTGGTTCAGGAGTTTCTGGGGCACTCAAGCATCGCCACCACCGAGCGCTACACCGGGGTCACCACCAAGGCGCTGCAGGAGACTCTGCGTCGCGCCCACCCGCGCGGATGACGGTGCAGGTGGACGACGCAGGGTACCGCGCGCTGGTCGCCGGTTTTCTTGCCACACGCGGCAGTGTCAATACCCGCGCGGCGTACGCGCGCGATCTGCTCATCCTGGGTGAGGCACTTGGGGTGGCCGCAGGCGGTGAAGACGGTCCCTCATTTGGTGTGGAGGATGACCCGGGCGCCCGCCGGGCTGCTCTGCAGATGGCTGCCATTCCCCCGGACTGGTGGCAGCAGTGGCGGGATGCACTGAAGGGGAGGCAGTCGAGCCGTGCCCGCCGGGTGGCCGCGGTGCGCGCATTCTGCCGTTGGTGGTCGCGTGCGCTGGCACTGCCCAATCCCGTGCAGGACCTGCGACCGCCATCTGCCGCCGCGCGCGGTCAGGAGCGTCTGCAGCGCGAGGTGTCGGCGCTCACGCCGTCGCAGATGCGCCGTCTGTGCGACGCCGCTGCCGCCATGCCGGGTCCGCTGGGTCTTCGCACCCACGCGCTCATCGAGGTGCTCTACGGGTGCGGTCTGCGGGCCACCGAGGCGTCGGGCCTCGACATGTCAGCGCTCCACCTCGATGACCTCGAAGATCCCTACGTGGTGGTGCTGGGTAAGGGCGGCAAGCACCGTGCCGTTGCGGTACCGGTGGTGGCCCGCGAGGTGCTCACGCGGTATCTGGCCACGGGCCGACCAGAACTGCGCGCACGTGATGTGACCCCTCGCAAAGCCCAGCAGCAGCACCGTGATGCCGATGCCGTATTCCTGAGTGCGCGCGGCCGGCGAATCGGGCGATCGGACGTGTGGCGTGAGGTAAACCGTGCGGCCGACAAGGCAGGTCTGGTGTCGGAGGGCGTGCGCGTGTTCCCCCATGCGCTGCGCCACTCATGCGGCACCCACCTGGTGCAAGCGGGAGTAGATATCCGGTACGTTCAGGCCCACCTTGGCCATGCCAGCCCAGTGACCACCGAGGTGTACACGCACATCACCGCAAGCCACCTACGGGAAGACTTCGACCGCGCCCACCCAAGGGCGCGACGAGCCCCGTAACCATTTGTGACCCAATCTGTATGGGGTCAGACCCCACCCGGGGTCTGACCCCATTGATGGGTGAAGTCTCGCTGAGCAGGCAGTTTGCAAAACCGGGTTTTGCCCTACGAGAGACGCACGGTGGGTGTCGTCACCAGTTGTGACCTGATCAGTACGGTGACTGGCACCGGGGGGTGGGGCGGATTTCTCCGGTGATTCCCGCGTCGCTCACGGTCAGTCTTCCCACGGAGGGCTGCATTGCCTGCGTGCCCAATTGCCGGCGATAGCGGCGTACCAGCCGGTCGGCGACTCCTGCGGCGCCGGGGCGGGGCTGGCGGTCTCCCTCCAGGCTTCCCCACGGGCACACCGCTCCTGGGTTCATTACCAGCACTCCATCCACCTGCGCGATCACCGCCTCGTGCCAGTGGCCGAATACCACGGCATCTACGCCCTCAAATGCGCGCGCCATTGCCCGCACCCGGCTGGCATCCCACCCGATTCGCCTGCCTGCCGCTGCGTGCGCCACCACCACGAGTGCGTCGGTGCCCGGGCGCTTGCCGTGGATGAGCCCAATCCGGTGCCGCCCCACCTGAATCACCGCCCGACGCGGCAGGTGTGGGGCAGATGGCAGGTCGTGGTCTCCACGCACGGCCACAACGGGGGCGATCCGCTCGAGGTCACGGATGACCGAGCCATCGGAGAGGTCCCCGGCATGCAGGATGAGGTCGCTGCCCTCCAGCGCATCGAGCACGACCTGCGGCAGCACGCCCAGAAACTCACCGACGTGCGTGTCGGCGAGCACCCCGACGCGGATCATCCGCGGTACGCAGCCTTTGCGGCATGGCGCTCGGTGGCGAGCTCGATGAGCTGCTGCACCAGCTCGGGATACGCGAACCCGTCACCGGCCATGAGGCGCCACCACACACTGGTGTCGGTGAACCCCGGGATGGTGTTGATCTCGCTTACGTACAGATGATCGCCCTCGAGGAAGAAGTCCACGCGGGCGAGGCCTGAACAGCCGATGGCATTCCAAGCCGCGACGGCCAGCTCGCGGGCACGTTCCTGAACCTCGGAGGGCACGTCGGCCGGCACGGCCAGGCGCATTCCGCCGGGCTGGTACTTGGCGTCATGGTCATACCAATCGGCGTCGTGGAGGATCTCGCCGAGGGGCGACGCATGGGGCTCGGCGTTGCCCAACAGTCCCACCTCTACCTCGCGGCCCAGCGCCCGGCGCTCCACGAGCGCCTTGTCATCGTGGGCAAAGGCCAGTCCGAGCGCAGCGTCCAGATCGCCGGCCGTGGGGACCGGGCTGATACCGAACGACGACCCGAGGCGCGCGGGCTTCGCAAATGCCGGGTATCCGCACGTGTTGGCCACCTCGTCGCGTACTGCAGCCGGATCGGCCTGCCACTGCGCATGCAGGACTACCACCGTCTCCACGCGTGGAATCCCCGCTGCGGTGGCCAGCACGTGGAAAAGCGCCTTATCCATACCCGTGGCCGAGGCTGCAACGTCGGCGCCCACGTAGGACACTCCCACGGTCTCGCAGAGGCCCTGCACGGTGCCATCCTCACCCCACGGACCGTGCAGAACGGGGAACACCAGATCAACATCGGCGCTCTCGCCGCCATCAAGGCGTATCAGCCGTGCGATGTCGCCCCCTGCAGGCACGAGGGCGACGGGGTTCCCCTCGCTCGTCCACGCACCATCCCGGCCGATCGTGACCCTGATCACCTCATGCAGCGACGGGTCGATGGCGTCGGCCACCGACGCGGCCGACGCCATCGAGACGTCATGCTCGCTGCTCCGGCCGCCCCCGAGGACGGCAATCCTCATCCGGTTGGTGCCGGCGGCTGGGCGCCACCGCCGCTCGGTGCCCCACCACCGCTCGGTGCCCCACCACCGCTCGGTGCCGGTGGCTGCGACGATCCGCCGCCGGAACTCTTGGTGGTGGTACCCGCCCCCGATCCGCCCGACCCTCCACCGCTGCCGGTGGGGTAGGCCACGATGATGGTGACGGTGCTGCCCGACGTCACGGTGGATCCCGGACCCGGCGTCTGGTCGATAACGGTGCCCTCCGGCTGTGACGACTCGGCACCGGACGACACCACGTTGAACCCGAGGCTCTCAAGCTTGCTGCGGGCGGTGCTGGCGTCGCTGCCGGTGACGTCGGGCACGTCAACGCCCGACGACTGCCCCGCGACGATGAGACTGACCGATGACCCCTTGGCGGCAGATGAGCCCCCGCTCGGATCCTGCGACACCACGGTGCCCGGCGACTGGCCAGAGGTACCGTCGTCCTCACTCACGCTGCCCACGGTCAGCCCGGCCTGCGCGATGTCGGCCTTGGCGGTTGCGGTATCGCTCCCCGTCACGTCGGGCACGGCCACCTTGGTGGTGCCCTTGCTCACGCTCAGGGTGATGGTGTCGCCAGATGCCGCGGTAGTACCCGGCTTCGGATCCTGCTTCACGATGGTGCCGATGTCCTTCGTGCTGTCCACCTGAACGGTCGTGATCTGCAGCCCCACCTTCTCGAGGGCAGCCGTCGCCTGTTCCACCGTCTGGCCGAGCACGCTCGGTACGGTGACCTGCGCCGGCCCGGTGGACACCAGGATGGTGACGGTGGACTCCTTGGCCACATCGGTGCCCGCGGCGGGGTTACTGCCGATAACCACACCGGCCAGCACGGTGTCGCTGGGCTCCTGGCGCTGCGCCGGCTTCAGCCCGACATCGTTGATGGCACGGGTGGCAGCCGGTACGTCGTATCCCGCAACGTCGGGCACCGGGATGGTGTCGCCACCACCGCTGGTGAGTGCAAGTGCGAGCGCCACGGCCAGAGCGGCGATGAGCACCGCGACGATCCCCCATACGGCGGGCCGGTTGTTGCGTCCTTTTTGCTGCTCGCGTCCACCACCACCGCGTCCACCGCCACTATTTGCCATTGTCTGGGTCTCCGTGGTCGCAACCGCCCCGGCGACCGCCGTGGGGGCTGTGAGGATGAGCGTGGACTGCTGGCCACCGGACATGCCTGCGCGTATGTCGAGGAGCGCCGCGCTGAACTCATCGGCCGTGGTGAAGCGGTCTTCGGGGCGCTTCGACAGGGCCTTCAACACCGCGGCGTCAAGCTCGTGCGGGATACCCGACTCAAACACCCGAGGCGGGATGGGCGGCTCGTTGATCTGCTTCATGGCCACCGTCACCGGACGGTCGCCATCAAAGGGCACGCGCCCCGTGAGCATCTCGTACAGCACGATTCCCACCGCGTAGGTGTCGCTGGCGGCTGTGGTCTCCTCGCCCTGTGCCTGCTCGGGTGAGAGGTACTGCGCGTTGCCGATGTCTGATCAGGCTTCTGTCATCTGCTGATCGGCGTCTGCGCGCGCGATGCCGAAGTCGGCCACGCGCAGGCGGCCATCCTCGCCCACCATTACATTCTGCGGCTTGATATCCCGGTGCACGATGCCCGCGCCATGCGCAGCGGTGAGGGCCGAGAGGATCTGCAGGGCATTGTCCACCGCCACCGCGGGATCGAGAGGCCCCTGCTCGCGGATGACCTTCTTGAGGTCCGGCCCCGAGAGGTATTCCATCACGATGTAGTACGTACTCTCAGCCTCGCCGCGGTCGTACACCGCCACGATGTTCGGATGGTTCAGGCCGGCTGCGGCCGACGCCTCGCGGCGGAACCGCTCCACGAATGCCGGGTCCTGTGCAAAGCGGTCAGCCAGCACCTTGACCGCCACCTCGCGGTCCAGAAGCTTGTCGTAGGCCAGATACACCGTGGCCATCCCGCCGCTTCCCAGCTGGTGGCCCAGCTCGTAGCGCTCGCCCAGTTCACTGCCCGGTCCGATGCTCATGGCTGAGGCTCCCCCTGCACGGGCGTGGCCGAAAGTGCCGTGCGCATGACCGCTCCTGCGATCGGTGCGGCCACCTGGCCACCGGTTCCTGATGTGTCCTCCATCACCACCGCCACAGCCACCTTTGGGTTGTCAGCGGGCGCGAATCCGATAAACCAGGCTTGGTTGCGATTGGGGTCGCCCGTCTCCGCGGTACCGGTCTTGCCGGCCACGGACAGTCCGGAAAGACCGGCCTTGGTACCAGTTCCCTCGCGCACCACGTTCTGCATCATGCGGGCCACCTCGGACGAGACATAGGCGCTGGCCACCGAATCGAGTGTCTCGGGGTTCTGCTGCTTCACCACCACGCCGTCCTTTGTGATGACGCGCTTCACCAGATACGGCCGCTGCATGCGGCCACCGTTGGCCACCGCACCGGCCACCATGGCCATCTGCAAGGGGGTCACCAGCAGGTTCTCCTGACCAATTGCAATACGCGCGGCATCCTCATCCCGTTGGGTATTTGAAAGCAGCTTGCCGTTACGGTAGCGACCCGACACGGCCACCTCATCAGAGGGCAGGTCGATCTCCACCGGGCGGCCGAACCCGAACTTGGTCATCTCGCCCCCCAGACGCGACGGACCCAGCCGCTTGCCCACCTGGGCAAACGCGGTGTTGATGGAAAACGTGAGTGCGTCGGTGAAGTTATGCACGCCGAACTTGGTATTCCCGTCATTCCTGATGGTCTGGCCGTCAACCACGTACTTCCCGGTGTCATCAAATGTGGATGAGGGGGTCCACTTGCCACTGTTCAGCGCCGCGGTGGCGGTGACCACCTTGAACGTCGAACCGGGGGGGTACCTGCCCTGCGTCGCGCGGTTGACCAGCGGCGCGCCACTCTGCTTGCGAATCGTTGCGAAGTCGAATGCCACTTGATTGAGGTCGAACGCCGGGGATGATGCCAGTGCGAGCACCTGTCCGGTTCTCGGATCGATGGCCACCACGGCGCCACGGCTCCCCGCGATCAGTGCCTCGGCCGTCTTCTGTACCCGCGTGTCGAGGGTCAGACGGATGTCGGCGCCCTCCTTCTGCGCAGCGCGCAGCTTATCGAGAATCGCACCCGCGCCGTAGCTGCCCGCCAGATACTGGTTGTACTGCTGCTCCAGCCCCGTGGACCCCTGCTGCGGGGTGGCGTAGCCCACCACCTGCGCCGCCAACGCACCCTGCGGGTAGTAACGGCGGTAGTACCGATTGCCCTTCTGCCTGTAGGCAATGCTCTCGGCCAGCACCACCTTGTCGGCCGAGATGATGCGCCCGCGGTCCACCAGGCGCTGCTTCTCGAATTGGTACGGATTGTCGGCACGCTCGTCAAGGCCCCCGGCGGCGATCACCTGCCAGTACCCCAGCATAAGGATGAGCACGCCGAATCCCGCGGCCAGGGCCAAATACAACGATTTGATGGATCGGTTCATGTGGCAGGCGCCCCATGCACCGCATCAATCAGTCCCTGGCGCGAGCGCTGACTGATGATGAGCAGAATCGCGACGATGCCGAAGTTGACCACCACGCTTGATCCCCCGTATGACAAGAATGGCAGCGTCACGCCAGTCAGCGGCACCAAGCGGACGATGCCGCCAATGATGATGAACGCCTGAAGTCCGACCACCGCGGTCAGGCCGCCGGCCAGAAGTTTGCTGAAGCCGTCACGCGCGGCGGTCGCGATCGCGAACCCCCGGGCCATGAACAGGACGAAGAGAAGCATGACCCCGACGGATCCAACGAATCCGAGGTCGTCCGCAACCGCGCTGAAGATGAAGTCGGTCTGCAATTCGGGAATGCGCGGGGTTCCTCCGGGGGTCACCAAGAGCGCCCGGCCAAATCCCGGACCCACCAATCCGCCGTCGGCAAGCGCATAGAGCGACTGCACCATCTGGTACCCGTTGCCCTGCGCGTCGTCAAAGGGGTTGAGCCACGACCCCACACGCACGGAGATTCTG
>SXGR01578401.1_pt1 | contig 10502 bp, 4 predicted proteins | sample 3174711 | NCBI WGS metagenome assembly SXGR01 (sample SAMN11356860, study PRJNA531348) | freshwater metagenome | isolation source: freshwater sample F1-60 | place: China: Fuxian Lake, Yuxi | collected 2017-12-25 | reverse complement strand
TGCGGGCGGTGGCGACCCTGGGGGGCAACCTGTTGCAGGAGGTACGCTGCCCCTACTTCCGAGACCACGAAATGCGCTGCTTACGAAAGGGCGGGGCGACTTGTCTGGCGCGCGAAGGTGTCCACGATCACCACAGCGCGTGGGACCTCGGGGCCTGCCTCGCCATCGCGGCGGGCGAGTTTCATACTGTTGCGTTGCACTCGGACGGTTCCGTCAGCGCCTGGGGATCCAATTGGGAGGGCCAGTGCAATGTCCCGTCGAACGTCGGTTCCTGCCTCGCCATCGCGGCTGGTGAGTTTCACACCATCGCACTGAGGGATGACGGTACGGTCAGGGCGTGGGGGGCGGGAAACAGCGGCTGGCCAAACTATGGTCAATCAGTTGTCCCTGTCGACCTCGGTCCCTGTAGCGCCATCGCGGGGGGGCTTCTTCACACAGTAGCGCTCCGCAATGACGGGACAGTCAGGGCGTGGGGAAACAACTTCCTCGGCCAGTGCACCATCCCAACGAACGTCGGTCCCTGCAGTGACATTGCGGCGGGCGGTCTTCACACCATCGCGCTGCGCACCGACGGTACGGTCCGGGCGTGGGGGAACAACGACGCAGGCCAGTGCACTATCCCCACAAACCTTGGTTCCTGCAGCGCCGTCGCGGGAGGCTACTACCACTCGATTGCATTGCGCACGGACGGCACAGTGAGAGCTTGGGGCGCTGGAATCACCAACACGGGTTCACTCCCTAACTATGGTCAATCCATCATTCCAGAGAACCTCGGCCCCTGCACCGCTGTCGCGGGGGGCTACTACCACACCATCGCGCTGTGTACTGACGGGACCGTCAGGGCGTGGGGAAACAATTTTTTGGGCCAGTGCACCATCCCTACGAATCTCGCTCCCTGCAGCGCCATCGCAGGGGGCGGCCTTCACACCGTCGCGATCAAGAGCCCCATCACTCCTGCTTGGGCAGAACTTATCGAGGCCCTTCCCGATCCGGCGGTCGTGACAGATCCCAATCTCCGCGCCGCGATCACGGAGACCGGTCTGGCCTGGCGGGTCAAGGATAAAGCCACCCAGATCGAGATGGTATTGATTCCACCTGGGGCCTTTCAGATGGGTTGCACCGCGTCTCAGCAGACTTCCTGCAATCCAAATGAGAACCCGGTACATACCGTCAGCCTCAACTACCCGTTTTACATGGGCCGGTACGAAGTCACGCAGGCGCAGTGGCAGAGTGTGATGGGCTCGAACCCGAGCTTTTTTCAGGGTCCGAGCGGCGAAGTACCAGTGGACCAAATTCCCAATCGTCCGGTGGAGCAGGTGACATGGAATATGATTCAGGGATTCCTCCGTGCAGGCATGCGCCTCCCCACCGAAGCGGAGTGGGAGTATGCGTACCGAGCAGGTACAACCACGGCATTCCATGGATTTACGGGATTCGCAAGCGGCACAAACGATGACAATCTGCTCGGGAACATCGCGTGGAACTACCTAAACGCTGCTAGCCAGACGAGGATCGTGGGCCGCAAGCTCGGCAACGGCTACGGCCTACACGACATGGCAGGAAATGTCTGGGAGTTGGTGAACGACTGGTTTGACAGCAGTTACTACTCAAGTAGCCCGCAGAATGATCCGCCTGGCCCAACGACCGGGACGTCTCGTGTGGTACGGGGCGGAGGTTGGCGCTTCGTGAACAGCTGTCGAGCGTCGCGCCGCATCAGTTACTCCCCGTCGTCCCCGATCAACGACATCGGATTCCGGGTCGCTAGGACTCCGTAATGTAGAGGGCCTTTCGCAGTCTCGTTCGAAGAGATTGGGCGCGACCATGGCGATCGTGCCGCCAGGCAACCTGATGCGCTCAATCGGACCGACCCAATCGTCAAAGGAACTCGGTCGCTCCGGACGAGCGCGAGTTTCCGCAGATGGCAGGGCCCTGCGAAACACTCCTCGTTGACATCATTCCGAAGTCACTTTCGGGGGGGCAAACTGCAGACCTTGCACGATACGCAGCAACCGCGTGCGTCCCGCAAGGACAGGCGCCAGTGCGTGACGCAGCACAACCTGGCCGGACCTGAGAACACGGGGGGCCAATGTGCCGCAGCATCGAGTGCCGCGCCGAAGTCAACCTAGCCGGACCTGAGAACTCGGGGTGGGTGAGGGCATGCGTCAACCTTCAAGATGCTTGAAGGTTGATGCACTGTCGAGGAGCCATTTCCGGAACCACGCCGCCTTCGCGCCTCACGGCGACGGCACGGGAATCGACTTGCCGGCCTCGGCGTCGCGGCGGCCCTCGATGCAATCCAAGATCACGGTCGCGATCGCTTCGGGCTGCAGCGTCTTGGCCGGCGGAATGATCTTCTCGTCCCAGTTCTTGCGCAGCATGCGGGTCTCGACGGCGCCGGGATTGATGCAGAAGGGGCGGATCCCATGGCGACGGCCCTCGCGCCAGGCGCTGCGCGTGAACGAATCGAGCGCGCTCTTCGCCGCCGCGTAGACGAAGAACCCCGGGAAGGGGTCGAGCGCGCCCATCGTGCTGATGTTGATGATGCAGCCTGACTTCTGCTGCACGAAGTGCGGCCAGCAACGCGCGATGAGCGCTGCGGGGCCGAACGCGTTGACATAGAACGTGTTCTCGAGCAGCTCCTCGTCGGTCGCCTCGATGGGCGCCTTCGGCGCGGCGCCTGCACCGTTCACGAGGCAGTCGATGCGGCCCCACGCGGCATGCGTACGGTCGACGACCATCGCAGCCAGGTCAAGATCGCAGACATCGGCGACGCACGGAAAGAGCGTGGCGCCAGGCACGCGCTCGCGGATGAGCGCTGCGGTCTCCTCGAGCGCCAGCGCCGTGCGACCCACGAGCGTGACGCGGTGTCCATGTTCGGCAAGCATGATGGCGGTGGCGCGGCCGATGCCGCTGCCGGCGCCGGTGCTGATCGAAACGGGCTGGTCCATGGCGGGGGCTTCGCGCGTGGGGGGCCGCTGGTTTCGTCAGCCCGCTGTGAATGCGCGCCGACTCCCGCGGTGGGCCGCCGGGCTCAGCCCGTCACCAACCGGGCGACATCGTTGAAGAAGGTCACCACGAAGAGCGCCCCGAAGAGCAGCAGCCCCGCCAAGAACGCGATGTTCTGGAAGAGCACGCTCGGCTCGCGGCCGGTGATGCGCTCGTAGATGAGGTAGCACATGTGCCCGCCGTCAGCGATCGGCAGGGGCAGGAAGTTCAGCACGGCCAGATTCACGCTGATGACGGCGAGGAAGAAGACGAGGTAGGTCCACCCACGATCGGCGACCTGCGTGCCGATCTGCACGATGCCCACCGGCCCGCGCAACTGCTTCACGGCGACGGTGCCACGCACGAGCCGGTCGATCGTGAGCCAGGTCATGATCACGAGCTTGCGCGACTCCCTGAAGCCCATCGCCACCGCCTGCAGCGGATTGCCATTGGCGCTGATCGTGACCATCAGGGGCTCGAACCACTCGGGGCCGATCGGACTCGACCACGCAAGGGCTTCGATCGTCTTCGCCTGGGCGTCGTTGAAGCGCAACTCGGCGTTGATGGTGGCCTCCCCGGTGCCGGGCATGCGCACGGTCATCGGTACCGAGCGCGATCCCGTGACGAGCGCGCGCTGGATCGCAATGCGGATCGAGGCCCAGTCGCGCACGGCCTCGCCGCCAACCGACACGATCGTGCTGCATGGCACGAGGCCCAGGCCCGCAGCAGGCGTGCTCGCCACCGCGTCGCCGTCCTGCGTCGACTCGATCGGACCGGCGATCATTGGCAGGTTCGTGGCGTACCCGATCATCACCTCGAGCCGGCCATTCGCATCGACGCGCGCGTTCACCGACACGCGATCACCATCACGCAGCACGACCAACGGCACGACCGATCCAGCACGCTTGGCCAGGAGCGCACGGAACTCATCCATACGCGGCCCTGACTCATCGCCGGCGGCGAGGATCGCATCGCCCGCCCGGAGGATCTCGGCGTTGGCGCTGCCCGGCAGCACATCGCGCACCATCACCAGGGGCACGAGGCCCGCCACGCCCAGCTCAAGATCCGCAGCGCCTGCGCTCGAACCGGCTGCGTAGAGGATCGGCTCGAGATCGGCGATGGGCTCGAGCGAGACGGACATCGTGGTCGCATCGCCAGCCCAGTTCAAGTCCCATGTCGTCGGGATCATGCTGCCCGAACTGGCCTGCGCTGCGACTCGCAAGCCTGCAGCGCTCGCTGCATTGCGGCCATCGATCGTGCGCAGCGTCGCGCCGCCCCACTGGCGCACGAATGCTTCGCGATCGCCTGCACACTCGAACCAGCCCGTTGGTGCCCCCTGCACGCGCGAGCGATCGAAGAAGCCCGCGCTGGTCAAGGCCTGGTGCAAGAGCGGGATGCTCTGGCGATCCACTGACAGCGCCACGCCCTCGGCCGGTGCGATGCCGAGCCGTTGCAGGCCGGCGGCAGCCTCGTACTCAGGCACGGCCTTCAGGTCGAGGAGCTCGCCACCTCGATCGATGGTGATGTGCAGGGGTTCGTTGCCCACATGCATGGCGCCGCCGAGGATGACATCGGTGAAGGTTGCGGTGGGCGTGCCGTCGATCGACTCGATCCGGTCGCCGGGCATGATTCCTGCACGCGCGGCGGGCGAACTCGGTGCCACGCCGCCCACCATCGGCGCTTCAGCCTTCACGCCCGCGAGGAACGCGATCATGAAGAAGAGGATCCCGAAGATGATGTTCATCACGACGCCGCCCGAGATGACCACCATGCGCTTGCCGACCGGCGCGCTGCGGTAGCTGCGCGGATCGCCCTGTGCGGCAACGGCCTCGCCTGGAGCGGCATCGTCCTGCCCGAGCATGCGCACGAAGCCGCCCAGCGGAAGGAGCCGCAGCGTCCACTCGCACTCGCCCAAGCCCGCTTCGCGCAGCACAGCCTCGGGGATCATCGCGGTGGTGGTGCAGCCGAAGCGCCGGCAGAGCTCAGGCTGCGAGCTGCCCAGCTGCACGCCAAGGCCACGCCGCCATGAACACAGCACTGGCCCCATGCCGATCGCGAAGTTGTCGACGCGGATCCCGGCCCAGCGCGCGGCGAGGTAGTGGCCGAGCTCATGCACGAGGATCAGGAACCCAAACCCCAGGATGACGACGAAAAGATTCAGCCCGCCAACGAGGTCCATGTGGGGAGTCTAGTGATGCTGCCGAAGCGCGGTTCGGGGCAGAGACTCGAGACGGCTCATTGAGCTGGTTTTCGAATCCACCGGCCGGCACGGTTGTGCATATGGCCTCGTGCAGGCCGACGCCGATTCAAGTGCGCAGTGCGGCCGATCGACCGAGTCGATCCGTGCACCACGCGCGCGCGGCCGCATCGGCGGCAAGCACCGCATCGAGCGACGATGCCGGGCCGCATGGCATGGCGGCCATGCATTCGCCCACAAGATCGGCAATGCCCATGAACGGCAACCGGCCATCGATGAAGCCCTCGACCGCAATCTCGTTCGCTGCATTGAGCGTGCAGCCCGCCGTGCCACCGCGTTCGATCGCATCCAGCGCGAGCCCGGGTGCCGGGAATCGATCGTGATCGATGGGTTCGAACTGGAACGAGCCCAGCTGCGCCCAGTCGACGCGACGCGTCGGCCCATCCACTCGGTGCGGATGCGCGAGCGCGATCTGGATCGGCAGCCGCATGTCCGGCGGGCTGATTTGAGCCATCACGCTGCCGTCGACGAACTCGACCATGGCGTGGACCATGCTTTGCGGGTGCACGATCGCGCCGAGCCGGTCGCGACCCACGCCGAAGAGCCAGTGGGCCTCGAGCAGTTCGAGGCCCTTGTTCATCATCGTCGCGCTGTCGATGGTGACCTTGCGGCCCATCGTCCAGGTCGGGTGCTTGAGCGCATCGGCCAGCGTGATCGAGGCCATGCGTGCGCGATCCCACGTGCGGAAGGGACCACCGCTTGCGGTCAGCACGATGCGCGCGACTTCGTGGCCGGGGTGGTTGCCAAGGCACTGCAAGACGCCGCTGTGCTCGCTGTCGACCGGCAGGAGCGCCACGCCCCGCTCGCGCACGCGCGCCATGACGAGTTCGCCGGCAGCCACCAGCGTTTCCTTGTTGGCCAGCGCGATGTTGCAGCCTGCATCGATGGCGGCGAGCGTGGGCGCGATGCCGGCTGCACCCACCATCGCGGCGAGCACCAGGTCGCCGGGGCGAGCGATGGCTTGGATCAGCTCGCGCGCGGCATGCTCGCCCGTGAACGCCGTGAACCCCGAGAGTCCAGCGGGATCACGAGGTGCGACGACCGCGACATGACGGACGCCGAACTCCGCAGCCTGCTGCGTCAGCAGCGCGGCGTTGCTGTGCGCCGCGAGGCCAACGACCTCAAGACGCGGGCCCCCATGATCACGCCAGCGCCGCAGCACATCCATGGTGGATGTGCCGATGGAGCCGGTGCTGCCGAGCACGATCAGCCGGCGTGCCGGAGCATCAGCGTGCAGCGCGGTCATGGCGGATCACTCCGCCCGGCCCTTGGGGGCTTCGCTGGGCTTCAGCCGACGCGTGGTCGCGCCGTAGAGCGAGCGACGCTTGGGCTTCTCCGGTAGAGCTGCGCCGGCTGCCGGTGCGGGGCTCGGTGACTCGGCAGGTGCCGATGACGAGGGCTCGCTCGGCGCGGCTCGATCGCCCGACGATGCGGCACCTTCGGATCCGCCGGCCGAAGCGTTGTTGCCGCCGGCATCGGAGCGCCGTTCGTCGCGCGGGCCACGCTCATCGCGGTCGCGACGACCGCGACCGCCACGGCGGCGGGGCGTGCGACGCTTGCCGTCGTCGCGGTCGCCATCGCGCTTGTCGCCTTCGGCGCGATCGCCGTCGTCCTCGCCTGCTGCGTCGCTGGTGCCGCCGGCATCATCGGCGCCAGCGTTGGTCCCGGCATCGCCCTCATCGTTGGATGGGCGCTCGCCACGATCGTCGTCGCTCGCGTTGCCCGTGTCGGCCGCGTCGCCTTCAGCACCTTCGGCTGCCGGCCCCGCATCGCCCTCGCGCGATCCGCCCTCGGCGCCATCACGATCACGGCCACGACGGTTGCGACCGCCACGGCGACGGCGCTTCTTGCGCCGACCGCCATCCCGATCATCGCCTTCGGCACGCTCCGTGCGAGCGCTGGGCGAAGCCTCGTTCGGCGCACCCTCGCCCGAATCATCGCCCTCGGCGCTCGACGGACCGCCGGCCGCGGAGGCCGGGGCGCCAAGGAGGGGAATATTGAAGATGTGGCGGGCCACGGCCACGAGCTCAGGGGTGAGCATGTCGAGGCCATCGGTGACCATCGGAGCGACTTCCTCGTGCGCAGCGCGAAGTTGCTCAAGCAGCGCAGAGGGCTCGACCCCGCACAGCGTGGCAGCTTCGGCCACTGACACGGCCTGCGGGAGCGCGGGCGCGTTGCGACGGTGACGGCGCTTTCGGCCGCCGCGGCGTCCACGGTCGTCGCGGCTTCCACGATCGTCGCGGCTTCCGCGGTCGGCGCGCTCGCTGCGATGCTCGTCGTCGCCAGCGTCCTCGTCGCGGTCATCGCCGCGCGACTCAGCCTTGGCGGCCTTGCGGACCATGCGCTTCTCGTCCTCCGATTCGCGGATGACGTGCATGAGCGGTCGTTCGTCCTCGATCACCGTCGGCAGGTCATCGAAGCCGCCCGCGAGCAGGATGGCGTTGGCATCGGCCGGGGCCGGCTTGCGACGGCGACGACGGCGGCGCTTGACGCGCTCGTCGGTGTCCTCGTCATCCACGTACTCGGGGATCTCGGTGTAGAGGTCGGCCAGCAGGGGGCGCGGCGGGCGCGGCAGCCGGTCAAGCTCGATCGCGTGGTTGCGATCATCGAAGGCCGAGGCCTTGAACTGGTCGGCGCGCAGGTGGTCGTCGATGGTGACCTCGACCTGCTTGCCGAACTTCTCCTCGAGTTCCTGCAGCGCGCGGCGACGCACGCTGAGCAGCTCGCCTGCCACACGCGAGGTCACGGTCAGGCTCACGCGCTTCACGGCCAGGTAGGCGAACAGCAATGAGATGCGGCGCAGCGCATCCGCCGCCACCACGTCGGGCATGCGCACTTCGCCGGCGCCGGCACAGTGCGGGCAGTCGATGTAGTGCGTCTTGCGCATGCTCGGGCGCATGCGCTGGCGGGTCATCTCGACCATGCCGAACTCGCTGATCGGCAGGTGGGTGGCCTTGGCGCGGTCGCGCTTGAGTTCTTCCTCGATGCGGGCCTCGATGTCCTTGCGGTGCTTGGACATCCGCATGTCGATGAGGTCATTCACGATCAGGCCGCCGAGGTCGCGCAGCCGGAGCTGCCGGCAGATCTCGCGCACCGCCTCGATGTTGGTCTGGTAGGCGTTGGTCTCGGAGTCGCGCGCCGAGCGGCTGCGGCCGCTGTTCACGTCGATCGCCACCATGGCCTCGGTCTGGTCGATGACCAGTGCGCCACCCGAAGGCAGCGGCACCTCGCGCTGGTGGATCAGCTCGACCTGCTCCTCGATGCCGAAGGCGTTGAAGATCGGGATCGGGCGGTCGTAGTAGTAGACGGCGGGCGCGTTCACCGGCGCGACCACGTCGAGGTACTGGGTGGCGCGGTCGAAGGCGCTCACGGAGTCGACGACGATGCCCTTCATGCAGGGATCGCCCGAGTCGCGGATCGTGCGGATCAGGAGGTCGCCTTCGGTGTAGAGCGCGCAGGGGCCACTGGTCTTGGCGGTGCGGGTCTGCATGGCTTCCCAGAGGCGGGTGAGGTATGCGGCATCGCGCTTGAGTTCAGAGTGCGAGCGCTCGTAGCCCGCTGTGCGCATGATGAAGCCGAAGCCCTCGGGGAGTTCGAGCGAGTCGAGCATGCGGCGCATCGAGCGGCGCTCGTCCTCGTCCTCGACCTTGCGTGAAACGCCCACGCGGCCCATGTCCGGCATCATCACGAGCAGGCGGCCCGGGAGGCTGATGTAGCTGGTCAGGGTCGGGCCCTTGGAGCCGATGCCTTCCTTGATGACCTGGACGGTGATCTCCTGGCCCTTCTTGAGCGCATCCTGGATCAGGGGGCGCTCGCGGCGGGGGATCTTCTTGCCCACGCGCTCGGTGCGTTCCTTGCCGGGGAAGTACTTGGGGTGGAGGTCACTGATGTGGAGGAAGCCGCTCGCGCCCTCGCCGAAGTCGACGAATGCCGCCTGGATGGCCGGCTCGATGTTCAGCACGCGACCCTTGTAGATGTTGCCGACGTGCGTGGCGGTGGCCGTGCGCTCGGCGAAGTACGCCTGCAGCACGTTCTCCTCGAGGATGCCGATGCGGCACTCGTCGGCCGTGTCGTTGACGATCATCACCTGCGGCTTGGCCGAGGGCTTCGAGCGTCCGTGGCGGTGGGTCGAGCGCTCGGTGCGATCGGCGGCCTCGCTCACGGCGGCCATGCTCTTCTCGGCGGCTTCATCGTGGCCGTCGTGGTGCTCGTCGTCGGAAGCGACGACCTGAGCCTCGTCGTCGGAAGCGACGACCTGAGCCTCGTCGTCCATCAGGTTGGTGGGCGCGTTCACTGGCTCGATCGGCAGCAGTTCGGCATCGCCATCCTCGCCGGCCGATGGGGTGCGCAGGTCATCTGCCGAGTGCTGCGCATCGATCCTGTCGACCACGCGGTCGAACGCTTCGGGATCGGGTTCGATCGGTTCGTCGTCGCCCGCATCGGTCGGGTCGACGGCGGCGTCTTCGGCGCCGTGCACCGATTCATGGGTTGAATCATCCGCGTCGCCGTGCGGCGTGGTGGAGGGGTTGGCCTGGCCGGCCTGATCGGCTGCGGGCTTGCGGCCCTCAGCGGTCGTGTCGTCGTGCGAGTCTGCGTTCATGTCTGCCATGAGTGAGTCCTGCCGCGATGTCGCGGCGAGCATGGCAGCCGGGGTGATGTGCTCCTTGGGATCCGCACGATGCGGATGGGTCACCATGATCATGGCGGGCCGCGCGCGCATGATGCGCGCGTGCCGGGTGATCTTTGCTGGTGCCGTTCAAGGTGTTCATCGCCGCCGTCTGCCCGCGCCGCTCGCACGCCCGGGCGCTGTCCTGCCGCGGGCCATAGGCCCGGGGGTCTTCAGCGGGGGGTGCGCGAACGGCGCCTGTTCTGTTGCGTCGACCGTCAGCCGTCGAGGTTCACGGCGTCGGGGTCGACCTTTCGAAGTTCGTCCTGCAGGTACGAGAGCACCTGCCTGTCCGAGTCGAACGAGCCCACCTTCCTCGCGATGAGCTCGCAGTGTTCGATCGTGGTCGCGCGCAAGACCCGCTTAACGGCGGGAATCTGCGCAGGAGCCATGGAGAGTGTACGGAAGCCGAACCCCAGCAGCAAGCAGGTGAACAGGGGCTCCCCGGCGAGCTCGCCGCACAGGCTGCAGTCGATTCCCGCGTTCACGGCGGCCCGGACGCTGGCCTTGATCAGGGTCAGGACGGCCGGATTGGCCCCGTTATAGAGCGGGGCGACCCGTTCGTTGCCGCGGTCGACGGCCAGCGTGTACTGG
>SXGR01609898.1_pt1 | contig 10504 bp, 14 predicted proteins | sample 3174711 | NCBI WGS metagenome assembly SXGR01 (sample SAMN11356860, study PRJNA531348) | freshwater metagenome | isolation source: freshwater sample F1-60 | place: China: Fuxian Lake, Yuxi | collected 2017-12-25 | reverse complement strand
ATGGCTCAAGACGGAACCAATGGCGCCCAATACTCTTACACCTGACGAGCGAAGTGCATTGGTTGACAGGCGTCGTTATGAGTACGTCATGGTGAACGGTAAGCGGGTACGAAGAATCCGTGACAGAGGTTTACCAGCCGAACTGCGGATGCGCCCGCTTCCGAGAAGGCAACGACTAGCAGGACGACGTGGACGCCGACCGCTCGCGGTGTATCAGGACGTCATTGAGAACGGCCAGCTAGTACGGAAACGAATCGGTACCACCTCTACGGCACGGTATCCACTATGGCAAAGCTACGCCGTCGACAACCTACGCGACATGCTCGCCGTCGTCGAAGCCGTCGAAGCCGCTGAACAGCTGGATCTGGCGCGACGAAACGTCAAGCTCCAGTTGATACCCCTGCGTAAGCGCCTCGCGAAAATCAAGCACTACCAACAGCACAAATTGATCGCTGGCAACACCGCAGATGAAGTACGCGTAAAACAACGACTCAGGGAGATTTACGAAGCAGTACAAGCCGTTGTCGGCGAATCTCTCTTGATCGCCGAGATCGAGGCTCGTCTTGAAAAAGCCTGGGAGAACCGTCGCAACAAGGAAACCACCAGTTACCCCGAGATTGGTAAATCCCTCATTCAACAGCTAGGTTGGCGAGAGGGGCACTCCGAAGGGCGTAATCGGTGGCTAACGAAGAAGATGAACGAACTCTACACGCGCGGGAAGGCTGTAATCGCTAATACCGCGCAAGGAAAGTTTCCAAAAGACAGCTGATAAGGCGCACTGTCTATCTCGCTCATACAACTGGCTCGATAAGAGTTCCGAGGATGGTCTTGCACTGCGTTGCATGAATGTCCTGACCCTTATTTAACCAATAATTGATCAGGCAGCTCGTTTTTTTCGTCTCTTTATTATTAGTCATGTTCGATGAATCTCTCATCGAATAACACTTAAATATAAGGAGACTGAAGATGAAAATAGATGTAAAGCATAAAGAAAACGAGCTTTCGCAAGATCGCTCGACAGCGACGCTAACAGTCGACGATAAAACGACTGTCGTGTCACACGACAATCAAGCTGCTCTGCCTGTGCTGAATTCCGAAATGACTTATAGCGAAGCAACAGCGCATATCAACGCACTGTACAAGATGCGTATTCAGTGGGAAAGCGATCAATATCGCACAAGCTGCACTCAGCTTTATGAGCTGCTGCGTGAGTGCTATCGAGTCGCGATACACGAAGATATCGACAATCTTGACTCATCGCTTCGTCGATGCATCGAAGATCAGTGCGAACGAAAGATGCTGAAAATAATTAAGAGCACAACTATCGAGGCGAAGATCGTTCGATCAGTGTTTGAGTCGCTTAATAATAGACAGCGAGTAAGTGCGTACGCGATTGTGATTCAAGCCGCAAAACTCGCCGACGTCAAAGTCGATGGGTTTGTTGAATGGCTTGAGTTGCAAGGTGGCGTCGAGGAAGTTCGCTTATCGAAATCAAATAATGCTCAGCGTTCTAAGAAGCGCCTCAAAGTCGCAAAATACAAACCGCCCTCTGCTGCAGCGATTCGTCGCGGACAGGAAAACCTCGACGCGCTCTTAAGTCGTATGAACGGAACTGAAGACAGCGTTGAAAGCACTGCTATCGATCAGTCAATCACTCTGTCAGACGACAGCAATACTGCCTCAAATAGCACTGATGACGTTCCGCCGTCGACACACAAGCATTTAGACATCTGCACTGATGAAAAGTGCTACTGCAACGATATTGCATCCAATGACGAGACGTTTGTCTGTGAGTCGATCGACAACACAGTCAAACAGTCAGAAGCATCAATCGCATCTCAGAGCTACACAACGAACCGAAATGACGACGAACTTATCGTCTGCGTCGCGCGACGTCGTGGGTCAGAGGACGTCGCTGAGATCGTGTTTGCAGTCGATGACGATCGATTGTCACGACTTGTCTTAGCACGATACACGGCGGCGCTTTACGGAAAATCTGAGCAACTGACGAAGTTGACTCAATCGATTCTTTCAGAACTTGCAGCTTAATTTAACAAGGAGATTATTTTATGAATACACAAACAGTCACAAAGACAGTTACAGCGATCTATCAGACGTCGAGCGTTTGGAACATCGACTTCGATCTCGAAGGCGTACATGAGTACTGGATTAAGTGGGACACCGTATTCGTTGTACACAACGAAGGCGACGACGCTATCGAGTACAGCCCTGACGTGTCTGCGGAGGACGATCACGAGGCGTATAAGCAGCCTCTCGAGGTTGTCGTTGAATAAGTCTGCTGCTGCATGACGTGGATATGGGGTCTAATGTCTAGCCACATTAGACCCCTCTTTTATCACTATGTCGCGGCGGCTATCGCCAACGTGACAATAAAGAACGTTCGACGCAGCCCTCACTTCTGTCTTGTTTTTCATTGAAAATCAGCTAAAACTGACCTTCCGTTGATAACCTCACAGATTGATAGTATCGCGTGCCCTGTAGGGTATGCGCCTGCGTTGTAAAAATTGGCTAGCGTTCCAGACCGCTGAAACGGTATCCATCGTCTACGGCAGATTTCTTATGTACCAAAAAGATATCAAGGATGGGTATTCGAACTATCGGACCACGGCGATCGCACTTGCTGCGTTGTCGTTTTTCGTCTTTGGATCCTGTACCTCAAGCGCTAACACCGCAGAACACACTGACTCGAACAACGACATCGCCGCGATCATAAAAAGCGCTGAAAACGGAGATGCAGAGGCACAATTTGATCTTGCATTAAGTTATGCCAATGGCGACGGTATCAAGCAAGATGATACTGAAGCCATTCGTTGGTATCGAAAGTCTGCGGACCAAGGATTCGCACCAGCCCAATTAAACCTCGGAAACAGATATCGGACGGGACAAGGAATACCTCAAGACGCACGTTCGGCTGTTCTGTGGTACCGCAGGGCTGCCGAGCAAGGATTGCGAGAGGCAGAGTACAACTTAGCGGTGTCGTATCGAAAGGGTATTGGTGTTACGCAGTCTTCAGCAGAGGCGATCCGATGGTACAAGGCGGCTGCTGATCAAGGACATCCCCAAGCCCAAGGCACGCTTGGAGTGATGTATCTCAATGGAGAGGGGATCGCCGCTGACTACAAAGAGGCTGCCCGCTGGTTAACGATGGCGGCGAAGCAAAACGACATTCAAGCGCAGTACTTTCTCGGGAACATGTATATCACTGGCTCGGGAGTCGCTCGCGATCCGAGTCGTGCCTACTTTTGGTTGAGCGTTGCCTACGCGCAGGGTGCTGAGCAAGCAGCGCCACAGATAAAGCAGCTAGAGAGACAGTTATCGAAACAGCAACTGGCGAGCGTCAACAACGAGCTAGAGGAGCTCGGTCTAAAGAACTAGGCGCACCAAGAGGTAGCGCTCGATCGAGTCATCGCTACATTTTGCTGGCTGATAAGAGGTGGTATCCACTTTAAGAGCGAGCAAGATATTGGTTACGGTTCTGAGGGAACTGCATGGAACCCGCGCGCAAGCAATCGTCGTTCGCTATTTATGAGGAAGTCGATACCTTGTTTCACGGCAGGGTTCGGCGTGTCAGAACATCTATCGTCCTGACGCTGTCGCTCCTATCAGCGATCTTAGGTTTCGCTCTTATCGCGACGGAGTATACAACCCTTGGACTGATCCTATTAACCACTATCGCACCATGTTTTCTTCTCTACCCTGCTGTTCGCGCGACTATTTTTATGGGGAAAGACAGCTTCCTGGCGGTTGTCGTAACTTTTGTGCTAGAAGAATTGCTGAAGCATAAGATTAAGAAAACGATACGAAAGATCGAGGAAAAGAAATATTAAGCCAAGTCAATGTGAATGGCACAGAGCTCGGTATTAGATCCTGTCAAAATTATCATCAAGTGAGTATTGATATGAATTTCGAAGACATCTCTTACCTCGTTTTCTTTTCTCTTGGATGCGTGACACAGCTTGTGAGCACAAGTTTTTACGTTAAGAAATTGGACTGGTTAGATCGAGTATTCGCAGATCGACTTATCGAATCGGAAAGAAATTACGGAACTATTGATGTTAAAAATCCAGAGGCGTTACGAGCTTGGAAAGATGAGCAAGTGAAATTTATGGCACGCGAAAACGCCATAAGGCTAGCGCTTCTGGTTTTTAAGATGTTTGGGCTCGGTCTGGTGTATGTACTTATCGGGACAGCTCTACATAAACTATTCTGGTGAGTATTATCGATAGAAGTAGTAATTCCGAATCATCTTTTTCGCCACTGCACAGAATTGCGAGTCTGGTCCCAAAGCTTAGAAAACTGCTCATCATGTTTAGATGCTTCGTATGGTGTCTTAAGTAGATCCAAGAAGAAGAGCTCAGGTTGTCGAGTCTCCGTCGCTCGAATGACTCGAATACCTTCGCTCCAATTGTCGGCGTGCTTGGATCCTACTTCCACCGTCCAATACGAGTCATGCTGCCCAGAATAAAAGCAGTGAATTTCTTCTGCCGCAACGCCAGGGATGTTTTTGACTTCTTGCGCTACGGTTATCTTTACGCCGAAAGCGAAACAATCTTCGCGATGTAACACGTATCGCATGAAGGCATAGTGCTGACTCTGCTCTAATTGAAGGCGGTTCATGACAACGATGAACTGCATTCCGTTACGAGAGACGCCCATGAACACTTTCGGAAGAACCGTGCCTGACTCGAGTAGGTTTTCAAACCACCCGACCAACTCGTTAACGAGTTGACGGCTGACGGATTCAATCTCTAGGTCGTCAGGAACGAGTAGCGGGGTTAACCCATCGTACTTAGCAAACAGCTTACTTCCGCGATATATCGGCGGGGGTGCAACATCTCCGCCAGTGCCAGTATTCAAAGGATCATCTGCCGTTGCGTATTCAACGTAGGCGAGATGCCCTGTGGTGCTTAGCTTCAGAACCTCGTTATCGACCACTCGCACCGTCGCGGGCAACTCACGGATCGGATTGGCGCGATGAGCGCCAAACACAACAACCCACTCGGGTCCTGCCTCTCCCTCATACCAAATAGACGGGCTTACCTTTGGCGCGCTCTGCCAGCTCAGCAGTTTTTTGCCGCTTTTCTCCAGATCATGACGGACAAGTTGAACGGCGAAGTCGTGTAACTCCCATGGGGTCATTTCCTCAGGGGTATCGGTGACAACGTCCAACGGATTGAACAGGCGCTGAGTTTTTAAATCCATCAACCCCCAGCCTGCTGCATCGGGACGCCATCCTCGATCTCTGAACCGCATCGGCATGATCAGCGCATGCCCTCGGCACTCTCTGGCAATCCACTCGAGCCCCTCCGTTGACCCTGGTCCAAGGACGACCCCGTCAACGTCCTCTACACGGACGAAAAACACTTGGTTCCCGATGCGAAAAGACAGGTGCTCAAGGAAGGGCGGGTCGAGGTGAGCTCGCAGCCAAAAAAGCGCCCCTTCGCTTGGGCTTGGAGATGGCGCCCCGCAGCTGACCAACACTGCGCGAAGCCAGGGGAGGCGTGGTCCATCGGAATGTGACGGTCAGAGGCACTCATGGGGGCATCTCGCGGAGTAGGAGTCCCGTCGTTTTGCCGAGCATACCGTAGGGCAAAGGGCGCCCGAGCCTAAACCTATGAACCTCTGGCGAAAAACGACGCCCATAGACCTCTGATTTAGCTGCCGAAAGTGACCAGCATGGCGAAGTTCCATCTCGATACTGGTTGCCATCATCTACAGCCCCAGTGTGCCAGGGCGTAACTCGAGCGTTGATCTGGTTGAACCGCCTGACCGAAAAAATAATTTGTTCATTGTGGCGATAAAGCCATTGTGCAAAGTGTATTGTTTTGAAGAATATGCTTTTACTTTTAACTACTCTACGCATCATGGAGATTTTGAGAGACGCGTGCAAAGCGGGTAACGCCGTACCGTAACGAGTATGGGGGCGATGGCGACCACGACTAACGAACGCTCTTCTCACAGATAACGTTATGGATGCATCACCAAATCCCAGTAGCGTTGACCAGATACGGCAGCTCGCAGAACGCGGTAATGCAGACGCTCAGTATTGGCTCGGTTTTATGCATTACTGCGGCTCTCTCGTGGCTCAGGACGACGCCGCAGCGGCTCGGTGGTTCCTATGTGCAGCTACGCAGGGACATCCTACCGCTCAGAATGACTTAGGGGTGCTTTACGCTAACGGACGCGGCGTGCCTCACGATGATTACGAGGCGGTGAAGTGGTACGCCAGAGGTGCGGAGGGAGGGAATGCCACTGCACAACTGAATTTCGGAAGAATGTTGTACGACGGACGCGGAACCCCGAAGAACGATGTTCAGGCGTTGTTTTGGTCGCAGCTCGCAGCTGATGGTGGCGACGCGACAGCAAAGAGTAACGTCGAGTTTATTAGTGGGAAATTAACCGTCGAGCAAGTCGCTAATGTCAATACGCGAGTTCTACACTGGCAACGATCACATTCCGCGAATGACTCCGAGTGCCATCGTGGAGACTGAGCGTTTTTTAACCGCCATAGAACAGTAATGACCTATCAAAAACTCCGTCAGTTCATCTTGACTGAGATGCGTATGTCGCAGGTCTATCAGCCTGTGATGCTGATGGAGTTACTTCGGGCTGGTGGTAAGGCGTCCATTTCGCAAATAGCGCAAGCCATACTCGATAAAGATCCCACGCAGATCGAGTACTTCTCGGAAATAGTAAACAATATGGTGGGTCGCGTACTCACGAAAAACAGGGGGGTCACAGAGCGCACAGGTGATCACTATACTCTGATCGGCGCAGCGGATTTAGAACCCTGGCAGTTCACAGATCTATACGAGCTCTGTCAAAACCGTTTGGCAGAGTTTGAAGTACGGAAGGGACGTGAAGCGTGGGAGCATAGACGGCGAGGACACCGACCGATTTCGGGTTCTGTGAAGTACCAAGTCTTTTCACGTGCGAAATTCCGATGCGAGTTATGTGGCGTATCGGCTGAAGAAAAGGGGCTCGAAGTGGACCACATCTTCCCCAAGTCTCGCGGCGGCAAAGATGACCTGTCGAACTATCAGGCATTGTGCTACTCGTGTAACTCGGCGAAACGAAACACCGATGACACAGACTTTCGCGCCTTCAAAGAGATGTACGAGCATCGCGCAGAAGGCTGTGTGTTCTGCGATGTGATGGCGAAAGACACGTCTCGTATTGTGGGTGAAAACTCACTCGCCTTTGCGATTCGCGACGGATTCCCTGTGACCGAGGGTCGCACACTCATCATTTCCAAGCGTCATACTGCAGAGTACTTCGATCTTGTTCCCGCAGAAGTTTCCGCAATCAACCTGCTCCTAAAGGAGCAGCGGAAGACACTGATGGATTCAGACAGCACGATAGAAGGCTTCAACATCGGAATGAACTGTGGCGAGGTTGCGGGACAAACCGTGTCTCATTGTCACGTTCATATGATTCCAAGGCGCAAAGGTGATGTTGCGAATCCGAGGGGCGGAGTGCGTCACGTGATCGCGGGTAAGGGGTACTATTAGGCGATGTCCGCCCCTGACCACTACTCCGTTCTTGGTGTCCTCCCCACGGCTGATGATGTGGTGATTCGCGCTGCGTATCGCGCACTCGCTCAACGCTACCATCACGACAAATCGACGAGCCTTATATAGGATCTTGTGACCAGAAAAGTCGGAGAAGGTATATTTCACTTCGCCCACCGCATCTTCAGCTCTCCACAGAGCGATTCTGGGGAAGTCCCAGAATTAAGAAGCTCGATTGCCTCAGTCATCCGTTTACCAAAGTGAGTGATTGGAATCTCATCGAGCGCATCGCCTGCCATGCCTGAAAGATATGCTGCGGCTACTCGTTCGAGTACCTTCGGATCCGTTATCTTTAAGTGGGGGTTGGGTCGAACACCGACCTCAATGAGCTGTAAGATTGACTGATCTTCGTTCGACAACATCGTCGCACCCTTGTCCAGCATTGTTCTCTCACCTTTAATCACTACTAACGCTACTCAGTCACGCAGGCTCCACATCCCATCCGATCCCAAAAACATATTGAAGTGCATCATCTTTTGACAAAAAATATCCGACTGGATCTTCCTCAGGGGTCCACACCGTATACACACCCAGAAATTCGAGTATCACTACCGAAAAGTCGTCTGCGCTGGAGTGAATAACCGACTCCCAAACAGGCGTCGACTCGTTAGCTATTAAATCGCTCAGATAGTCTTCGACGATACTCCAGTCGTCACCGTTGCTTTGGTTGGGACGCACTGAATAAAAGATTGTTAGGTCTGATATCTGGAGGTCGCGAGCGACACGATCTTGAACCGCTGCTCGCGTGATCAACTGTCTCGAAGCTGTAGTTCGATTTACCGCGCCGAATTGTTGTGCGAGATAACTACTTTCAACCATAACCAAGTTTAAGTCGAAGACTGGGGATCGATATGGAGCTCATCAGTCACGGGACCCGTTATTAAGTTGCTCGATCGCCTTGTGAATAGATTGCATGACTTTTGTGTCGTGCCATTCGGTTGCCTTTAGCCAATCCACAACCCGAGATTCTGCGAGGGCAGAAAACTCAATCCAATGATCCTCATTGTCTTTTTCCTCATACAGTCCAAATCCAATTACTTGATCGTACTTAATCTCATTGACCGACCTACCATTGATCTTTTTCGGGAGCTTGTACTCGCCAGTCTCTTCATCAAGATAGTCGTCTGCATCGGCGAGGAACTCGTCCGCGCCAATGAAAAGACGATATGGAAGCACGTCGCCTTTCCGTAAACATAAATATTCTTCCCAGTCACTGAATCTGTTTGACGCCTCGCGCGACTCGATAATGATTGGAGATGCGTCGGCGGTGACAGGCAGCTTTTTCCGCTTACTCATACCGCGTTGCCTCCTCGCTAAAACGAAAATGGGCACATTGGGTAAACCGCCCCGCGGACTTACCGTCGCGCGCCTGCGGTATGCCGAACCGCATACGATTCGGCGATTCCTTTCATGGCGGCATCCCTAGTCAGCCTGATCAAGTCATCGAGTGCCTGAGGAGTCACGTCGGTCAGCGGGCTTTTGTTAGATGGCATTTCTTCTAACGCGACAGATCAGTATTTTTTATGTCCGCGAATAAGAACCGTCTTCCCATATGAATACTGCCATTTTTGGTGTAGTACTTCGTCGTTGCGACCATGAAAAGTGCTACCTGCGCACCTGTTAAGCGACGAACTATCGGTCCGTCGACTCCTCTGATCGTGTAGCGACGCCCAACGTCTTTATAGACGAAGAGATTTCCTTTTATGAGCGATCGCGCAGCTTCTAGAAGAACCTCTTCGGTGACACTGTCCATCCCCACGACGCCAGTCTTATACCGCGTCGTATCCTCAGCAGACTCATTCTGCGCTGTCGCCTCACCTGATGCATTCGCGCTACGCGTGATTTCGGGTCGCGTGAACATAGAGGCTCCTTGCTTGAACATAGGGTCGTCCTTGGAAACAAAACCCTTAAAAGTCGCTTTTCCCATCGGCGCTACCCCCCCCCTTGTATGCACTGTATTCCGTGATTTCCCGATGCCCTGGGCTGATCTACTAACCGACTCACGCAAAAGTCTATCGAGACGCATCTTTAGCCCAACATGTGACCCGCGTTAACAGTCCCCCAGTGTCTCCAACTGTCTGCAGCATCACGATAAGGCGCCGCACGACAACATCCATCTTGCCTTGATCTGAGATTGCCCACGACGACTTACTCGAGGCGTCAAGCAAAGCAACCTCTTCAAACTTCGCAGGTGGGCGTAGATATATCTTGACGCCTGACGGATCTATTGGTGGTCGCGCCGTGCCCAGCAGGATTGACGATGAAGCACAAGCCGTAAGCGCACTAACTGCTGCAAATACCAACAATCCTCTAATAAAAGCACGCATTTCCACCTCCACCATGACGACCCAGATTACATACGACGCTCTTCTGAGCGAAACTCAAACGGAAATAAATGTAACATTGACTGCACCTCTTGAGTATTCTACTTCCCATAAAGAGCGTTGCTGATTAATGTTTTAGAAGCCTGTACAGCACGTTTGGGACGTAGGAGTCAGAAGTTCAAGATCGCAGTAGTATCGGTTCAAACCCTACAACTTCTCCTTCGTCAAAGCCTGAATCGTCCTCGTCAACTCCCTGATCGTTTTCTCTAGGCTCTTGATCATGGCGTTGGCTTTCTGAAGTTCGGTCTTTTCATTAGCCGCTTTTATCTTTCTCTTCTCATTCAATCCGCTGAAGTCCGCCGCACGATCCTCTACCTTGAACTTGCTGTAATGTCGTTCAAGCATGATCCTGCTCGTACCCATCTGTATCGCAAGATCGTCCCAAGTCACACCATTGCGCAGTTGTGTCGTAGCGTAGGTGTGACGAAGGCTGTAGAGCGTTCTCTCCTGACCTTCTTTATCGGTCAGTAGATCGTATTTCCTTAAGAACACCTTGAAGGCTTTGACGAGCCGCTCATGTCTTGGTCT
>SXGR01023270.1_pt1 | contig 10506 bp, 12 predicted proteins | sample 3174711 | NCBI WGS metagenome assembly SXGR01 (sample SAMN11356860, study PRJNA531348) | freshwater metagenome | isolation source: freshwater sample F1-60 | place: China: Fuxian Lake, Yuxi | collected 2017-12-25 | reverse complement strand
GTATTCGCCACGGTGCTCCTGCACCAGGCGTACTGCGCGTTCTTTGACTTCAGGGGAATATCGGTTAGATTTGCTATTGGATTTGGTCATGGCTCCATTTTCTCAGACTTTGGAGCCTCCTCAATTCCCGGGGCGGTTCAAGCTTGGTCACCAAGTAGACTACGGGGACTACACAACCACTGAATGGCGTCGTCGTCCTCAGGTCGAGAAAGAGGATTTTGCTCATCGCTATGCTGCGAGAGCTTTCGCGTGTTTGAAACGTCGAAGGTTAGTGCCTTTCCCAATGATTGTTCGCCCAAAGCTCATGAAGCGCGAGGGTATGGAAAGAGCATGGTTTGTTGCAAAATAGCGACTTCTAATAATCCACTCCTGCCGAATGCGCGAATGTTCGCAATTGGGTGGCCTGCGCATTTCAGGCTGTAGCCGCGACTGAGCTCAATCAGAAAGAAAACACACTTATTATGGATACACACGATCATTATCACGACGGCCGCAGAGTCGAAGACCAACGCCTGATCACCGGCCATGGCAAATACGCCGCCGACTGGACCGTGCCGGGGCAACTCTATGGCCACTTCGTGCGCGCGGACCATGCGCATGCGGAAGTTGTCTCGGTCCACACGCAGCGCGCACTTACGGCGCCCGGTGTCAAAGGCGTTTATACCGGCGCGGATGCGGTGGCCGCGGGCTACGTGCGTGCCGCGCATGGGCTCGGCGGCGCCGGCAAGAACGGCATGAAAGCGCGCGCGCTCGACCGCCCGGTGCTGGCGCATGGCAAGGTGCGTTTTGTGGGCGAAGCAGTGGCGCTGGTGGTGGCGGATTCCGCCGGGGCCGCAGCTGACGCCGCCGAACTGGTGGAAGTCGAATATCGCGTGTTGCAAGCCATTGTTGACCCGGAACAGGCGCTGGCGCCCGGCGCGCCGCTGCTCGATGACGCCGTGCCGGACAACCTGGTGTACGAGTGTGAAACCGGCAGTGAAGCCGCTGTTGCTGAGGCCATCAAGAATGCCGCTCACGTGACGCGCCTGCGTGTCGATTGCACGCGCGTGACGCCCAGCCCGATGGAGCCGCGCGCGTGTCTGGTCGCCTACGACCCCGCGAATGAATCGTATCGTTTCAACGTGGTGATGCAGGGCGTAACCACGCAGCGCAAGATGTTGTCCTCGTGGACGGGGGTGCCCGAGGACAAGCTGATTTACGAAGCGTACGATGTCGGCGGCGGCTTCGGCCAGCGCACGCCGGCGTACCCGGAGTACGCCGCGCTGATGATCGCGGCCAAGGCGTTGGGCAAACCGGTCAAATGGGTTTCAACCCGTGTCGAATCGTTTCTTACGGACAACCACGGCCGCGGCAACATCGCCGATGGCGAATTGGCGATGGATAAAGATGGCCGCTTCGTGGCATTCCGGCTGAACTGGATCGCCGACATGGGCGCGTATCTGTCGCCCGGCTCGGCGGGGCATATTCGTAATACCACCATGTGTCTCACGGGCGTGTATCACATCCCCGCGCTTTACGCGCTGTTTCGCGTGCCGCTGACCAACACCACGCCGATGGGCTCGTATCGCGGCGCGGGGCGGCCCGACATCGCTTACGTGGTAGAACGTTTTGTCGATCAGGCCGCGCTGGAAATCGGCATGGATAGAGCTGATCTGCGGCGCCGCAATTTCATTCCGCCGCAGGCGTTTCCCTACAAAACGCCGACGGGCTCCACCTACGAGAACGCCGATTTTCCCGGTGTGCTGTCGAAGGCGTTGGCGCTGGCCGATTACAGCGGGTTCGCCGCGCGCCGTGCGCAGTCAGCAAAGAATGGCAAGCTGCGCGGCATTGGCATTTCCACCGTGATCGAGACCCTCCGGCGCGGGTAATGCGCCCAAGGATGAAGTAGAACTAACGGTCGATGCCGCAGGTACGGTCACGCTCTACATGGTGGCAAAGTCGCAGGGTCACGGCCACGAAACCACGCTGGGCACGATAGTCGCCAACGCGCTGGGTGTGCCGCTCAAACAGATCAAGGTCGTGCAATGTGCGCCGGGCACCACGCTCATCGGCGGCCATACCGGGGGCTCGCGCACGACGGTGGGCGTGGGCAGCGTAAGCCACCTTGCAGCGCTGAAGCTGATCGAAGAAGGCAAGGCACTTGCCGCACTCGAACTGCAACTGGAACCGTCGCAAGTGCAATACGCGAAAGGCGAATTCAGTTCGAAGGATTCCAGGCGGAAGGTGAAGCTCGCCGACATCGCCAAAACAAAAACCGTGAACGTGCTGGTTGGCGGTACGTTCGGCTCCACCTTTCCCAACGGGTGCCATATCAGCGAAGTCGAGGTGGACAAGGAAACCGGCGAACCGAAAGTGGTGTCGTACTGCGCGGTGGATGACTGCGGCGTGGTCATCAACCACGCCATTGTCGAAGGCCAGATGCACGGCGGCGTGGTGCAGGGCGCGGGGCAGGTGTTTGGCGAACAGATCGTCTACGACAAAACCTCCGGCCAGCCGCTAACCGCGAGCTTCATGGATTACGTCATGCCGCGCGCCGGGCTGGTGCCCGAATTCCGTGGAGAAGAGCATGCCACGGTGAGCAAAGTCAGTCCGCTCGGTGTGAAGGGCGTGGGGGAGTCGGGGTGTACGGCTTCGATCCCTTCGCTGGTGAGTGCCACGCTGGACGCGTTACAGACGGTGGATGTTACGCATCTGGATATGCCGCTGACAGCATCCCGGATTTGGGGGGCGATGCGGGCTGGTAAGTAAAAATGTCAATAAAAACAGATAGTTATAGATATTCGGATGCAAGGGGCGCAGCGGTACCTTGGGGCCGCGTGGTAAGTTATGGTGCGCGTATTAATTGAGCATTGAGTGCGCGGAAATATCTAATTCAATTCGGCCAAGCAAGCGATAAACCCGTAGTACGCTTTGCCATCTAAGAGGCGTGATCGCTGAACAATAAAGCGCGATGGTCGGGGAAATCTGGCAGTATCCACACGATTGCTTTTTTCCATTCAACTGAAATAATTACTTTGCCCTCACATCCGTCTAGAGTAGTTGATTTCCCTCAGTCTGATCCGCTTCCTGAGCTACCAATTGAACTTGGTCCGAATGAAGAAGGGGTCGGTATTTGGGTGCCAACCGAAAAACATAGACTGCTTTGCGATTGGCTTATTGGTACCCGCCACGCATGGAAGGGTTGGTCCCATAGGGTTTTGATTGATCCGTTTTGCGGTCCCGGACGGATTCAGGTTAAGGGAGAAAAAAATACGAGGGACGGCGGTAGCATTGTCGCATGGCGCCAATCTTTGGCGAATCAAGCACCATTTACTCAAATGCTTGTTGGAGATATCTCCGAATCACGTGCTACTGCGAATAATCAACGATTAACCGCGTTAAACGCTCCGGTTGAACACTTTGTCGGAGCGGCACAAACCACAATTTCAGAAATGATCAAGCGAGTTCCGCAGCGTCGTTGCCTTACGCTGGCTTACATTGACCCTTACAACCTAGAATTTCTTTCGTTCGATATTATTCAGACGCTCGCTAAATTGCCGACGGTCGACTTTCTAGTACATTTTAGCGTCTACGATTTACAGCGAAATATCGAGCTCGAAACTGATGCAGATCGATCTCGGTTTGACTCGGCCGCGCCTAATTGGCGCAAAGTAATCGACCCAAACAAGTATGGAAAATTAGTGCTTCGCGAGGAATTTTTCAAGTACTGGGTTGAGCTTATTAAAGGGCTCGGCTTTAAGATTAGTAAGTCAATGCCGCTAGTTGGAGGTGACGATAATTCACCGCGCTATCGATTGGTTTTCTTTTCCCGAAACGAGAAAATTGCGTCAAAGGTTTGGACGGACGTAGCGCAAGGGAACAACAGAATGCTTAATTTTGGTGACTAAGAATTCGCCGAAGGGAAGCCATCATGAACTTCCCCACCTAAACGCCGACCTGTGGCGTGCTTGCCAAGTTTGAATAGTTGAATTTCCTTGCCTTCTCGATCAGTTAGCATCACAGTGTCTATGAGCTTCTTTGTTCCGTTTGCGTGTGGCCCCCAGTGTCCCCACTGCTTAAAATGAAATGGAACGCCTGTGGCTAAACATTGGTCACGTATTGATTCTGCCCAAGCCGGATTCATGGGCCTAGACTTTGGGCCGCTTTCACCGCCTGCGATTACCCAATTTAGGCCTTTTTTGGATGAAGCAGGTGCTAACCATTCGGTCAAATCTATCGGGCCTAGTAAAGGTTCGCAAGATACAAAGCGTACAGCGGCTGGGTAACTCATAAGATGAGCAATGCGCTCACGCGCCCAATTTTGCTTTTCTGCGGTCGTACCCAACCATACATTTCGCGGCCAGTTTCGTTTCCATGGCGACAATCGGCCTATATTCTGCGGACGTTTCGTGAGTAGCAACCAGTCTAACCAAGGTGTCGAGTCGATGATTGGCCATAACCGTGAGCGCCAAAGGTCAAGATCGCGCCTATTTTCAAATACGTCTGCCATAGATGCGCAAAACACGCGCCTACGCTGACCATCTCGTTGTGCCTCCTTGTTCCATTTAAAAGGTTCGGCCCAGTGGTGATCTGAGAAAAATCGACGTTCGGACGCCGCTCCCCATGCTTCGACGCCTACGCGGCGCGCCCACGTTTCTGCGTAACAGAACTTGCACGCCGGCGACACTTTCACGCAACCCCACCAAGGGTTGAAAGTATGGTGCGTCCATTCAATTTTAGAATTCTGGCCCATGAATTTCCTCGTATTAAGATTATGCCAGACAGCCCCAAGGCTCCATATGTTTATAGGACTTGGGAGCGACTAAAGGGTCATTCCGCAATTGGACCTCTTAGAAATATCTAATTGATTTTATTGGTGTCTCATGTTCAACAAACCATGGCTATTATAGTTTGATAGCTGTATATTAATACAGTTTTTTTTGCGGTGTCAAAATCGATCGTGACAAAGCTCGTGTAGAGCACAATCGGTACTGCGCTTCATGATTTACTCGCATACTGCGTGCGGTTCAACGCACCTCACCTATTGGCACCCTACGGTACATCGGCAGCCACCGCCTCAACCCCAAACGCCCCCGCCGCTAACAACATATGCCGATCATTGGTATAGACACGCCGCAACGCATGCTCCCGGGCACAAACTAGATGTAGCGCATCCGCCGAGCGGATGGTTATGGTTTTGCTCAGTGTACGCAGGGATTCAGCAGTGCTTGCGATCAAACTATCCGTGACTGCAAGCCACGTCCATAGCCCTGCTGCGCAATCGTCGGTGAACTGAGCCGATACTTCACGAAACTCGCCGTCGGTGAAAGCGCCTTCGCGCCACTTGCGGTGAAACACGCTGGTGACTTCGATACGGCCGAGTGCGCTGCAATGCGCGCGTCCGAGAGATTCGGCCAGCCGCCGGATGGCATCACTTTCGGGTTCGTCCACGTAAAACTTGGCGATATATGCCGAGTCGAAATAACTCACGCGCGATCCCGGTCTTCTGATACCGATTGAGTACTATCCGTGCCGCCGTTGAGTTTGCCGAGCAGGCGCGCGTAGCCTTTGCGCAGCTTGCGTGCTGCGAACGGGTTGGTTGCGACGGTGGCTTCTACAGGCACGATTTGCGCGATGACTTTGCCGTGGTCGGTCACCGTGATGGGGCCAAGCGTTACGCTGCGACGTACCCAATCACCGGTCTTTTCGTGCAGTTCGCGGATGGAGATGGTTTTCATGTGTCACAGTGTGTCACTTATTACAGCATCTTTCAAGGCGTTCAGCTCTGCTTGATGTGAGGGCGATTAGGCACGAGATGCTGTTGAATAAACTAAATAAAAACAAATACTTATAAAACTTCAGCACGTAGTGCTGGAAAATTGACCCCCTCCCGCACGTATGCCTCCAGCAAGATATCACCGCAAAGCCATGCGCCATGCCCTAGAATTGGCAAACTTTTTCAAGTCAACTACGCATGCGAGGTAACCCCATGCCCACAATCACCATGAATGTCTCGTTGCCCGATACGCTCAAAGCGTTTGTCGACCGCCGTGTTGCCGAGCGCGGCTATGGTTCGCACAGCGAGTATGTGCGTGACTTGGTGCGCAAGGATGAGCAGGAAGGCGCCAAGGAGCAGATGCGCGCGCTGATTGCGGCGGGTCTGAATTCGCCGCCGGGCCTGCCGTGGAGCGAGTTGCGTGACACGCTGATGCAGCGCGCGAAGCCGCCGGGCGGCGCGTGAAGCGCGTCATACAACGCGCACTTGCACAACAGGATATTGTTACGGCGTTCGGTCATTATCTTGCCGAAGCCGGCGTGCCGGTGGCCGAGGATTTTGTGCGTGCGGTGGATGACTGCATGCAGCACATTGAACGTTTTCCCGAAGCGGGGTCGCTGCGGTATGCTGGCTTGTTGGATGTCGAAGGCTTGCGCTTTGCCGTTGTTGAGCGGTTTCCGTATCTGATGTTTTATTTTGAACAAGCGGATTATGTGGATGTCGTCCGCGTGTTGCATCAACGGCAGGATATTCCCGCGCTTCTCGTTGAATAGTTTTACCACTTCCACCCTACAAAAATTACACCGCATGGAGGAGACAGAATGAAATCGCACAGGCTACGCCACGCCTTGCCCATGGCACTGGCCGTGCTCGCCGCCACGTTCACGAGCACGAGCGCCACCGCCCAGGAATTCCCCAACAAACCCCTACGCATGATCGTCGGCTTCGTCGCCGGCTCGGGTGTTGACGTATCAGGGCGTATCGTGTCGCAGATTTTATCCGAGGGCTTTGGTCAGCCGGTGGTGGTGGAGAACTGGCCCGGCATGGCGAGCATTGTTGCCGCTCGCGATGTGTCGAAGGCGACGCCGGATGGTTACACGCTGTTCATGTGCACCACCAGTTCGCATGTGACCGGGCCGTATCTGACGCGCCAGCCGCCGTATGATCCGATCAAGGATTTCACGCTTATCGCGCAGGTGGTGGAGTCGTATCTGGTGGCTGCGGTGCCCGCGACGATTCCGCCGAACTCGCTCAAGGAATTCGCCGCGTGGGCCAAGGCCAATCCCGGCAAGGTACTGTACGCGTCGCCGGGTGTGGGCGGTAGTTCACACCTGTTGGCCGAACGGTTGAATCGCGGCGCGGGCTTGGGCATGACGCATGTGCCGTACAAAGGCTCGGGCGTTCCTGAACTGGCTGGTGGAGAAACGCATCTCTTGTTCGGGCTGCTGGCGACGGTCAACATCGGGCCGCGGCTCAAGCTGCTGGCGGTGAGTGGTCCGCGGCGCATGTCGGAACTGCCTAACGTACCCACGGCGCGCGAGGCGGGCTTTCCCGATGCTGAAACGGTGCTGTGGCAGGGTGTGTGCGGACCGCCGAATATTCCGAAAGCGGTGGTGACGCGGCTTACCGAAGAAATCCGCCGCGGCCTTGCGCGGCCCGATGTGCGTGATCGTTACACGAAGCTCGGTACGCCGGCGACGTATCGCGCGCCGGCGGAATTTGCCGAACTCGCCAAGGCCGACGTCGCGAGCTGGTTGCCGATTATCAAGGCTTCGGGCGCGGTGATTGATTGACCGCTTACCCACGCCGCGTGAAGCGCAACACCAGCCGCTTTCGGTCGTTCGCATGCGGGGGTGGGTAATACCGTATTTTCGGCTACAATTCTGCCGTGAGTTTTTAGCACCTTTTTTGCAGTAACTTGCCGGGCGGTTCCCTTCCGGCAAATCGCTTGAACTCCAGTTCCAACTCTCTTTCCACTGTCTACTGAAAGGAAACACCATGGCACATCAAGGCATGACCACCGATACCATCAAAATCGCCGGCCACAATGGCGACAAAATTTCTGCTTACATCGCCAAGCCACTGGGCAACGGCCCGTTCCCCGGCGTGGTGTTGTTGCATCACATTCCCGGCTGGGACGAGTTTTATTTCGAGACCACGCGCCGTTTCGCGCATCACGGCTATTCCGCGATTTGCCCCAATTTGTTTAACCGCGCGGGCGAGGGCAGTTCGGACGACATCGCAGCCAAGGTACGCGCCGACGGCGGCATTTCTGATGCGCAAGCCATGGGCGACGCGCAAGCCGCGGTCAAATGGCTGCGTTCGCAATCGCACTTGAACGGCAAGGTCGGCATGTTCGGTTCGTGCTCGGCGGGCCGTCAAACGTTTATGTATGCCTGCCAGAATAAAGACATCGATTGCGCCATCGAACTGTGGGGTGGCCGTGTGGTGATGGCGAAGGAAGATCTGAATCCGAAAATGCCGGTAGCCCCCATCGACATGACAGCTGGACTATCGTGCCCGTTGCTGGGCCTCTTTGGCAACGATGACAAAGCGCCGTCGCCGGAGCAGGTGAACCAGCACGAAGCGGAGCTCAAAAAACACGGCAAGAACTACGACTTCCATCGTTACGACGGCGCGGGCCACGGCTTTTTCTACTATGACCGTCCGCCCTATCGCACAGAACAGGCGCTGGACGGCTGGAAGAAAGTGTGGGCGTTCTACGAAAAACATTTGTCGAAATAATTAAGAAAGAAGGTTCGCGATGTGCACATCCATCCTAGAGATCGTCGAAACCGACGGCATGGGTAAAGGCGGCGAAGGGTGGATCGTTCTTACGCATGCCGTGGTGTCTTATGATCACCCGCACCATGCCCTGTTTGATGACTGTATCACCATCGATTTCGTGAACAAGGCTCTCGGGCCGGGTTCACGAATCGCGTTGGAGATTTCTTTGGATTCGGCGAAGGCACTTTCCGCCGCGCTTCAAAGCGCTATCAGACAGGCGGAGTTCGGCGGGCGAGGTGGTTACGACGATGCCCCTGCCGAGTTGAGGCAGCAAAAGTAAGAATAAATCGTAAGTATTTGTTTTTATTTAGTATTTTTTCAAGGGCCAGCCAGTCTGGCCCTTGTTGTTTAAAGCTGTGCCGTGCCGAGTTCCACCGCCCGCGCGCGGAATCCCGGCTCAAAGACCTGTGGCGTGGTCATCACCTGACAGCGCAGCATCATGCGGTGTTCATCCGGGCCGTAATCGGGTAGCGCATTGTGCAGCGTGCCGATGTGCTCCCAGATCAGCAGATCGTCCACCTTCCATGAGTGGCGGTAGATGTACTTTTCCTGCAACTGATGATTGAACAGCATATCAAGCACCCGGTCACTTTCTGCCTCGCTCATTTCGTTAATGCGGATGGCGTAGCCTGGGTTGCAATAGAGCACCGTGCGGCCGGTGATCGGGTGCGTCATGAACAGCGGATGCACCACCGGCGGTCGCTTGGCGCGCTGTTCAGGCGATAGCGGTGGGCGGCTGCTGCCGTGGTTGTGGCGCATGTTGTCCCAAAATTTGTTGAAGTCATGCGTCGCGGTCATGCCGGCCAGCCGCGATTTCCACTCGGGCGCGAGGTCTGCGTACGCCGCCTGCAGATTGGCGAACAGCGTGTCGCCGATGGCCTGGCCGCCGCGCACCGGCACTTTCACCGCGTAGAGTACGTTGACGAAGCCGATGGTCTCGCGGTACGACATGTCGGTGTGCCAGTCCTGCCCGGCATCAGCGAGGCCGATCGGCTTGCCGTTTTCGATCACGTTGGACAGGATGCCGACCTCGCGCACGTCGGGGTGGCGAAAACTTTCACTCACGCCCACCTGGATCGGACCAAAGCGCAGCGAAAAATCGCGTATCGCGGCAGCGCTCAGGTGCTGGCCCGAAAAGCGCAACACGCCGTGCTCGCCCAACGCTTGCAGGGTTTGCGCGAAGTCGGCGCGGCTTAATGGCAGGGACAGATCAACGCCGGTGATTGTTGCGCCCAGTGTCTTGCCGGTGGGGGTGATGGTCAGCATCGCTTTTTTCTCCTGCACAGGTGATCGGTATTTTATCGTAACTATATGATTTTATTGATATTTTTGTGGATCATGGCCGTTATCAAACGACTCCGGTTTGACGCCCGCCTGTTTCAGCACGCGCTGCCAGCGTTCGGCATCTTTCTCCAGAAAGCGCTGAAAAACTTCCGGTGTGGCTTTGGCTGCCTGCATCAGATCCTGCAGCAATTGCCAAAGCTGCGTGTAACCGTCCGCCGTCGCGGGTGCCGCCGCCACCGTGCCGATCGGGCCGTTGGCACCGCTGCGGTTTTGAACGATCACGCTTTGGCCGAGCGACGCCGACAGGTCCAGCGCCAGCGTGCGCGCAATGCCGTCGGTGGGGCCGCCAGCAGCAAAGGTGATGATGATGCGGATGGGTTTGTTCGGGAAACTTGCTGTTGCGGCATCTTGCGCATTGGCAGCGCCTGACGTGAACGTCACCGCGAGTGCGGCGGTCAGAACGCGAGCGGCGTCAACTTTTATGCTACAGACGGCCTTCATCGACTGGCAGCCCCAGCAGGTAGCTGCCTGCGAGTTCATAGTGCGCGAGGCGCCCTTGCAGATGTTGTGTGATGACGTGAATGTCCTGAAAGTGGCGCTGGATCGGACTGCCTTCGAATATGGCATTGCCCCCGCTGGCCGTGTACAGGTCTTCCACCACGCGCACCGCAAGCCGGATC
>SXGR01448532.1_pt1 | contig 10508 bp, 12 predicted proteins | sample 3174711 | NCBI WGS metagenome assembly SXGR01 (sample SAMN11356860, study PRJNA531348) | freshwater metagenome | isolation source: freshwater sample F1-60 | place: China: Fuxian Lake, Yuxi | collected 2017-12-25 | reverse complement strand
CACCCCTTCGCGCAGCACGGCGGTGGTCGCGGCAGGAATCCCCGGCGGGCCGGCGGTCAAGCGGCCGATTTCCGATAGCGTCGCAATCAGCGACAACAGCCTTTTGGCGCCGTCGTCCTTGGCATAGGGAAGGGCTTTCGGCACGCCCATTAGCGAATCGTTCTCGGTGATCGCGAGAGCAAAGAACCCGTTCTTGTTGTTGACGAAGGGTTCGAGCGAATTGGCGGTGCCGACGAGCGCGACGACCTCGTTTCGCAGCATGGAAAGCTCGGCCTCGTTGCCGTCGAAGCCGGGAACGATCTGGATGGGCGCGTGCAGCGCGTTCTGCAGAATGCGAGTCTCTATGTACGCGGCTGATCCTATGCCGGAAGCGGCGAACTTCACCGGCGTCTTGGCGTTCATGATGGCATCGAAATCCTTGACCCCGCTTTTCGCGGAGATCACGACCGCGCGCGTATCGTCCGCCGCCTTGCCGAGATAGGTGAATTTCGCGAGGTCGAATTTGATGCCGCCGCGCCCCAAAAGCTGGTCGTAGATGAGCCCGGTGTTGAAAATGCCGAAGGTCAGCCCGTCGGGGCGCGCAGCGTAGATCGTATTCGCGCCGACGATATGCCCCGCGCCCGGCACGTTGCGCACGATGACGCGCGCGCCGGGGAGGTATTTTGGCAGGTAACGCGCGAGCAGCCTTCCGTAAGTGTCGTAGCCGCCGCCGGGACCGGTCGAGACGATGTAGGTGATCGTCTTGCCGCGGAACATGGCGTTATCCGCCGCGAATGCGGGTGCAGACAGGGCCAACGCCCCCGCTACCATTGCCGAAATGAACTTCAGCATGTCGTTTCCTCCGCGGCACCCTTCATTCGGGTGGGGTATTTCTAATACCCTTCGGCGTTCTCCAACTGATCGAACCAGTCGAACCCCATCGGCTTCAGGATGCGGCTGTTGATGACGACGATGCGCGCTTCGTTCTTCGGGTCGGCATTGAAATGCTTATGGATGACGTAAGGCGGTATGTAGACGAAATCGCCCTGCGACCACTCGAAGCGTTTGGGCTCTTCTTCCCAGGAAAATTCCATCTCGTGGTCGCAGTCGAAGCGCACATCCCAGTGCAGATCGTAGCCCTTCCCCTCGATCACGTAGAACACTTCCTCCGACAAATGCCGGTGCTTGCCGCTGGCTTTACCGGGCGGAATAAACTGCTGATACATATCGAGGCAGCATTCCTTGGTGCTCATCTTCTCGTTGACGATGTGCTTGATGAGCCCGTCGGGAGAACGTTCGAGCGGCATCTGGCTTGCCTTCACGACGTTGAGGCGGCCTTGATACTCTTCGCGGAATTGTTCGGAAGCCTTTAGGGCTTGAGAATAAAAATCGACATAGCCGACGCTTTCGTCATGCGATTTTGTGCGTTCGTTCGGATCGACAACCCGGCTCATTTTATATCTCTCTATATTTCTGACGGCGGAACGTAATCGCGCTGCGCCTGGCTTTCGGCTTCCTTGGGCGGCCAGGCGGCCACTTTCTGGAAGATGAGGTGCATAAAGAGGAACAAGGGTTTGGCCTTGGCGACGAGGACAATGGCTTCCTCGTTTGGGTCGTCGTTTAGATGCTGGTGGACACAAGCATTTTCGACGATCAGCGCGTCGCCCGCTTCCCAATCGAGGCGCCGCCGGTCGTGGACGTCGTGCCCCTTGCCTTTCAGCACATAGAACACCGCGCTGTTCATATGGCCGTGGCGTTGGCCGTATCCGCCCGGCGCGAAGCAATCGATATGGGTTTCGATGCATTGGGCGACCTTGGCCGAACCCGGATTGATGACTTTCTTGCCGAAATTCTGCGGCCCGCCTTTCCATTTGAGGTCGGTCGAGTGGTAGACGCGGGGCTGGGTGAAAAGCTCATGGAAGAGTTCGCCATACGTCCCTTCGAGGGCACGCACGAAGGTCCGCTTCTTCTGCCAGCGTTCCCAAATCACCGGCTCCTGACCGCTATTATGGCCCGGACCTGCCGCAGGCTGTTTCGTCAATTGATCGCTATCGGCCAATGTTCCGTCTCCGAATTCGATAATGGTGCGGGCGATTATGCCCGCCGCTAGCGGCCAGCGCCACCCTAGTGTCCCGATTCCGAAATTCGCTTCATCGTTATATCGGGCTCCGGGCGAATTTTGGAATCGAAGGACACTAGCAACTTCTTGATTCTAGTGTCGTTTCGGTTTCGAAGTTCGCTACCGAGTGCGATATCGAGACTGAAGCGAACTTCGAAACCACGACACTAGGTTTTCTTGCCGTTCCATAGGGCTAAACGCCTGTCAAGCCGGGGAAAATCGGAGCGGGTTACTTGGTCAGGAACGCCGCGAGCGCGGCTTGCGCTTCGGGCGAACGGCGCTGTTCGGTCAGCCTTCGCGCGGTGTCCTCTATGAGGGCGTCGTCCAACTGGGGCACGCGCTGGCGAGACAGCAGCGTCTTGACGGCCGCAAGGGCCAAGGGCTTGCCGGAGGTAAGTTCCGCAGTCATGCGGTTGGTCGCGTAAGTAAGCTCGGCGGCCGGAACGACTTCTTGTACTAGGTTGAGGCGTCGGGCTTCCGCGGCATCGAAAGTTTCCGCGCTCAACATATAGCGCTGGCAGGCGCGCATCCCCATTGCTGAAATCGCATAGGGCGAAATGACGGCGGGAAGGATCCCAAGCCTCACCTCGGAAAATCGGAACGTGGCGGTATCGGCGGCAATCGCGATATCGCAGGCGGCAACGAAACCAACGCCCATGCCGATGACAGGTCCGTTCACGGCGGCAATCGTCGGAACGGACAGGGTATGCAAGCGATGGAGAATCTTCGCGAGCTTCAGCGCATCGCGGAAATTCTCGTCATACGAGGCCCCGCCCGATTCCTTCATCCAGGCAAGATCGACGCCGCCGCAGAAATTCCGCCCGTTCCCGGTCAGCACAAGGGCGCGCAAACTCTTGTCTTGCGAAAGCTCCTCAAGCGCCGCCGCCAAAGCATCGGCCAGCGCCGCATCGAGAGAGTTCCCCCGCTTTGCACGATTGAGGACAAGGCGCGCGATGCCGCTCTCGGCTTTTTCGATGTGCAGCGGTTCCTGCATGTCACAGCCCTAGAATACGTTCGGCGTTGCCATGGTAGAATTTTTCCAGGAAGGAATCCGAAAAGCCAAGCTCCTCCCATTCCTTGAACAGGCGCGCATAGGGAATGGACGGGTAATCGCTTCCGAACATCATCTTGTCCTGGAGCCGCCCGCGCATGTCGCGCACCAGCGATGGCGGCAGGTATTTCGGCGCCCAGCCCGACATTTCCCAATAGACATTGCCCTTATGCAGCGCGACGGCGGTCGTTTCATCGATCCAGGGGTAACCCGGATGGGCCATGACGATCTTGAGCGTCGGGAAATCGGCGGCGAGCGTGTCGATGGAGGAGGGGTGCGCGTGGCGGGTTTTCGCCCCCATGCCGCCCGGCATTCCCGCGCCCATGCCCGTCATGCCGACATCGATCATCACTGCGGCGTTAAGGGTCGTCAGTTCCTCGAACAGCGGGTAGTAGCGCCTGTCGTCCACGGAGAAATGCTGCATGATGGGATGGAAATGCAGTCCCAGCATTTTCAAGTCCAGGATCGCGTGCCGGGCCTCGGCGATGGCGGCGTGTCCCTTGGACGGCTCGACCGCCCCCCAGGCTTGCACCACGCTATCGTGGCGGTCGCGGAATCCGGCGACATAGGGATTGGAACAGGGCGGCGTGCCGATGGTCGCGGACAGGTCGAGCGCGACCAGGCATGCATCGACCTTGGCGTCATGAAACTCGGAGACTACGATCTCCTCGGGCTTGGCGTGCCATTCGCGTTTCCAATAGGTGCCGAGTGCCTCTACATAGGGGCCCTGGCAGTCGATCCATTCCTTGGTGCCTGGATAGGCGTGCAGATCGATCTTGCGCATCATTCACCAATTTTCCCCTCCCCCCATGCGGGGAGGGGCTAGGGGTGGGGGGACGACAATCACTTTACACGCGATACGGCCGAAGCCGCCGCCATTTCCGAAAGCTTCTTCTTCGACACTTTACCGAAATTCGACAACGGAAGCTCGGGGAGGATGAGCAGGCGTTCCGGCAGCTTGATCTTCGCCATCTCTTTCGATTCCAAGAATATAATCAATTCGTCGAATGTCAGCACGGCGCCGCCTTGCGTGACGATACAGGCGCACATGCGTTCGCCAAGTTCCTTGTCCGGCACCGGCACGCAAGCGGCGTTTTGTACCTTCGGGTGCGAGAGAATCAGGTTCTCGATTTCCTCGGCGCTGATTTTTTCCCCGCCGCGGTTGATGAGGTCCTTCTTGCGTCCCTCGACCATGTAATTGCCAGACGGATGCTGGCGCATCAGATCGCCGGAGCGGTAGAACCCCTCGCGCGTGAAAGCGCGCTTGTTATGCTCGGGCGCGCCGTAATAGCCGCGCAGCGTATAGGGCCCCCGGCAGCAGAATTCGCCCACCTCTCCGAAGGGAACGATGTTGTCGTCCTCGTCCAGCAGCATGATTTCATCGTCCGCGCACACCGGACGGCCCACGGTTTCGAGCCGCACATCCAAAGGATCGTCCAGCCGCACGAACATCAGAACGCCCTCCGCCATGCCGAAATTTTCCTGCACCGTGACGGAGGGAATGAGGTCCTTTGTCTTCAGGCGCGTTTCGGGTTGCAGACGCTGGCCACCAGATTGAATGACGCGCAGCGAGGACAGATCGTAATTCTTGATCTTGGGATCGTTGAGCCAGCGGATCAGTAGCGCCGGGACGACATGGATATGTGTGACGCGATGTTTCTCCACCAGACGGAAGATCGTTTCCGGTTCCGTGCTTGTCGAAAGCACGACACGCGCGCCTTTGAAGATGAACCCTTGCAGCCCGGGGCAGGCGAGCGGCAGATTGTGGGAAATCGGCAGTACGTCGAGAAGAACGGAATCGCCGGTAATTCCGGTGACGGAACCCGCCATTTTGGAATTGTAGACGTAATCATTGTGCGTGCGCGGGATCAACTTGGGTACGCCCGTCGTGCCGCCCGATAACAGGAACAGCGCTGGATCGGTGGGATCGATGGCGATGCGGGCAAGGTCTTCGGGTGCGCGCTTAGGTTTGCGTTCGATCAGATCGGTTAGGGAATGAAATCCCTCCGGCGCATCGCCAAGAACGATCCCGTGCGCGAGTTGCGGCTGTTCGTTTTGAATCCGGCGCATGAGATTCACAGAATCGAAATCGCGATGGCGGTCCGGCATGACGCAGCCTATGGCGCCTGCGATTTGTACAAACTGGGAGATTTCGAGGTAGCGGTGCGCTGGCAACGCCATCACCGGTATGGCGCCGATTTTCTGCAAGGCAAGATAGAGATAGGCGAACTCTATTCTGTTCGGCAGTTGCACGATCAGCCGGTCTAGCGGCTTGATGCCGATGCTAAGAAGATTAAGCGCAAGGTTCGTTGCCCGCGCGTTCAGTTGCTCGTAGGTGGCGCTCTTATCGCCGTCGATCACTGCCACGCGCGTGGCATGGAGGCGGCAGCAATCCTCCCACACCGAAGCGATGGTCCTGTCTTCCCAATAGCCCAAAGCGCGATAGCGCGCGGCAAACTCAGGCGGGAACGGAACGAAACCTTGAAGCATGTTCTTGGTTCTATAAAAGGGGCAACACAAAGGACACAAAGAAGGCACCAAGAGACATTGGTCCGCGCCTTGGCGCGGACCTAAAACTTATAGGATCAATCGTTTGATCCCATTTTTTAGTAGAACCACGTTGAAATTGATAAGCAATGCCAACCTGCGGCGCGAAAACCGCAAATACGTCAGCAGTTGAGCTTCATGGATAGGGGCCAACGCCGCAACGGCTTTGATTTCAACGATTACGGCATGGTCGACCATAAGATCGATTCTATAGCCTGCGTCCAACGTTATTGAATCGTACACAACGGGGAGCGACAATTGTTGCGCGACATTGTGGCCCCGCTTTTTCAATTCGTAGGCAAGGCATTCCTCGTAAACGGATTCGAGGAGACCGGGTCCAAGCGCACGGTGAACGGTAAGAGCCGCGTCCACAATGCTGCGGGAAATTTTATCCGTTTCGGGCGGCAGTGCTTCGTGAACTTTGTGCCCGCTTTGTGACCTTGGTGTCGCGTCTTCCTCACTCATGGGTATCTACGTCGTATTCGCGAAGCCGCCGTCGATGACGATGGTTTCGCCATTGACGAAGCGGTTGTGCAGGATGAGGGAGAGGATCGTGTCGGCGACGTCTTCGGCGGTGACGCACCGCCCCAAAGGAGTCGCCTTGGCGCGCCGTTCCATAAGGCGGTCGTAATTCTCGCCCAGCATCCGCTCCATCCAATCGCCTTCCATCCAGCCGGGCGCGACGGCGTTGACGCGAATCTCCGGGCCGAGGGCGCCCGCCAATTGCTTGGTCAATGAGACAATCGCTGCCTTGCTCGCAGCATAGGGCAGGGGCTGGGGCCCCGGGCGAAGGCCGACGATGCTCGCCGTGTTGACGATAGCGGGCTCCCTTCCCTTCTTCAGCAGCGGCACGGCGGCGCGCGTTACCTGGAAAAGCCCCCGCACATTCACCGCGAAGACGCGATCCCAGGCTTCGGCCGTGACACCCTCCAAATCCCTGGGCGGCGTCTTGATGGTGGTTCCAGCATTGTTGACGAGGACATCGAGTCCGCCGAACGCCTCGTCCACGCGCGTGAGCATCGCGCGCACTTGCCCATCGTCCGACACGTCGCAACCAAGGGTCAGGACGCGAGCGCCCGCGTCTTCCGCCGCCGCTGCCGTCACGCGCGCGGCATCCCCGCTGCTGTTGTAATTGATCGCCACGTCGAACCCAGCGCGGGCGAGCGCGAGCACCGCGGCGCGTCCGATGCCCGTCGCTCCGCCCGTGACCAATGCGCGCTTGCGCGGCTCCATGATTGTCCCGCCCCTTTTACGCACCCCTCTTAATGCAAATGACGGGCGGCGTGTAAATCCGATATAGTCGTGGAGCCTTATCGGGAAAACACCTATGCGTCACGCTTGGTTCGTCTCTGCCTTAGCCGCGACTTTGCTGGCGGGCGCGCAAGGCGCCATGGCCGCCGATGCGCGAGACATTCACGAGAAGATCCTGACGCTCGACACCCATATCGACACGCCGATGAATTTCGCCCGGCCCGGTTGGGACATGATGGACGCGCATACGTTCCACGACGACCTTTCGCAGGTCGATTACCCGCGCATGGCGAAAGGCGGCCTCGACGGCGCGTTTTTCGCGATCTACACGCCGCAGGGGCCGCGCACCGAAGCGGGCCGCGCCCGCGCGCGCGCCGCCGCGCTGAAGCGGGGCCGGGAAATCCTCGACATGGCCGCGCGTCATTCGGACCGTTTTGCGGTTGCCCTCCGCGCGGATGACGCGGCGAAGATCGCGGCGCAAGGAAAGCGCTTCGTCTTCCTCAGCATGGAGAATTCTTATCCTCTCGGGGAGGATGTCGCATCGCTGAAGGCCTTCTACGACATCGGCGTGCGCATGGCGGGGCCGGTGCATTACACGAACAACGATCTTTCCGATTCCGCGACCGACCCGAAGGGCGCCGAATGGCATGGGTTGTCGCCCCTCGGAAAGGCGTTCGTCGCGGAAGCCAATCGCCTCGGCATGGTTGTGGATGCGAGCCACGCCTCGGACGAGGCTTTCGATCAGATGCTGGAATTGTCGAAAGTCCCCATCATCCTGTCGCATTCGGGGGCGAGCGCCGTGTTCCGTCATCCCCGCAATATCGGCGACGACCGGATCAAGCGGCTTGCCGCCAAGGGCGGCGTCATCCAAATCAATTCCTACAGCGATTATTTGGTTCCCGTGAAAGCGATCCCGGAACGTGCCGAAGCCATGCGTGCTCTGAACGAGAAATACGGCAATTACCGCGCGCTTGAAGGCGCGAAATTCAAATCCTACATGAATGAACGCCACGCGATCGAGGCGAAATACCCTCTCCCGCGTGCGAGCCTCGACGATGTGATGAACCATATGCTGCATGTTTTGAAACTCGTGGGCGCCGATCATGTCGGCATTGGCCTCGATCTCGACGGCGGCGGTGGCGTTGCCGGCATGGAAGACGCGGGCGATCTTCCCGAGATCACGAAGCGGCTTGTCGCGGCCGGCTATGGCGAGAACGATCTCGCCAAGATCTGGGGCGGCAATGCGCTAAGGGTGCTTGCCGCCGCGGAAAGCCTGGCAACGCATTGACGGGCATCAAGTTTATCTTGAGGGCGGCTGTGATAGTAATAACCGCTTAACGTTAAGCTTTTAGTTATCGTATGTGGCAAATCCGGAGCAGACCATGAACACGACAACGCAAGCCGATATCGAGGCCCTTATTGCGGAGATGAAAAACCTGCGCGCCGATGTCGAACGTATCGGCGGCCTGCTCAAGGACACCGCGCGCCACGGCGCCGCCGGCGCGAAAGAGGCGGTGCGCGACACCGCCGAGATGGGTTGGCGCGAGGCCAAGGAGCAGGTGCAATCGCTCATCGGCGAGATGGAACAGCGCCCGATGCAAAGCGCGCTGACCGTTTTTGGCGTCGGCATTCTGCTCGGGCTTTTGGTCGGGCGGCGGTAAGGCCGATCCATCGACCATGAGCCGGTTCTTCGCGCGCCTCGCCCTCTCCATCGCCGCTCTTCTGGTGATGATGTTCGCGGTGCCGTTCGCGGCCGGCTTTTTTGCCTATGGGCTATATCTGTTACTTGCCGGATTCATTCCGCCCTTCGTGGCCGCCGGACTGACGGGCATTCTCATCCTGGTATTCGCAAGCCTCTTGGCCGTCGCGGTTCTCGCCGGAACCTGGAAGAAGCGTCCGGGCGAAACGGAACAGATGCGTGTCGCGCGCGAGACCATGTCCGAGCTCGGCGGCGATTTGGGCCGGAAGCTGGCGGACGGGATGGAATCGAACAAGCCAGCCACAATGATCGCGGCGCTGGTCGCGGGATTTGCCGTCGGCATGAGCCCTAAGCTGCGCGGGTTTCTCCTGAATATTCTCAAGAAGTAATTTTCCTGCCCGCCAAGCCTCAAGGGTCGCCGCGCCGGGCGATACGGTGACGCTTTCTTTCCCCGCCGAAAAAGCCGTGGCTATCAGCCAGAGGTGAAATTCTGGGCTGCGAAATCCCAGTTCAACAGATTGACCGTTACGGACGTCAGATGTTCGAGGCGTTGGTTCTGATAGTCGAGATAATATGCGTGTTCCCATAGATCGGCACAAAGCAGGCAAGTTTCTCCCCGTGCCATCGGGGTCATCGCATTCGCGGTCGTCTCGACGCTCAATACGTTGTCTTTAACCACCAGCCAAACCCAGCCGCTGCCGAAATGCTGCACACCGGCGCCAACGAATTTTTCCAGGAAATCATTATAGCTGCCGAAGTCGCGATTGATCGCTATCGCAAGATCGCCCTCAGGCGTCCCCCCAGCAGGACTCAACAAATTCCATAAGAACTCGTGATTCCACGCCTGCGCCGCGTTGTCGAATATCACCTCTCTTTGGGGATCGCCAAAGGACGCTTGCACGATTTCTTCAAGGTCCTTCCCGGCGAAATCCGTTCCCTCGATGAATGCGTTCAACTTCTCGACGTAGCCCCGATGATGCTTGCCGTAATGCAACCCCATCGTTCGGGCCGAGATTGTCGGGGCGAGAGCATTCTCTGGATATGGAAGGGGCTTAAGCTCAATGGCGGTTGTTTTCGTCATGAGGTTCATGCGGCTGCTCCAAACCGATCGCGTCGAGGGTCTTCAGAGATTTGGGAATTACCGGACGGCCGCGCAACCGCATGCAAGGATGCGGTCTGAAAATGTGATTGGATCGGGTGACACTTCTATTTGATTGGGCAGTAAGGAACTTTTTCTAAACGAGGTGTTCGCGGCCAAGAAAGGGGCTTCCACACCGGCTCTGTGAACGCTATACTCTTACGAAATCATGATCGATAATAAATAGGTAAGATTATGACCGACACGGCGACGCTTTCGGCGAAGTACCAGATTTCCATTCCGAAAACAGTGCGCGAGGCCAAGCAGTGGAAAGCCGGCCAAGAATTTGCCTTCCTTCCTAAAGGAACAGGGGTGCTGCTTGTGCCCGTGCCGAAGCAAGCCGAACTCGCCGGAATCGCGAAAGGGGCGAAACCCAAGGGATACCGCGACCGGAAAGACCGCTTCTGATGCGGCTCATCGATACGTCCGCCTGGGTCGAGTGGCTTATTACCTCCCCAACCGGAAAAGCCGTTGCAGGGGAAATTCCGAAACGGGAAGACTGGCTCGTCCCGACGATCGTCCAGCTTGAACTCGCCAAATGGCTCGCCCGCGAGGCTGACGAGGAGAAGGCCGATCAGGTTGTTGCTTTCACACAAATGTGCACCGTCGTTCCGCTCGACACGAAGATTGCCCTCGCCGCGGCGGAGATTTGCAGCAAGCTCAAGCTCGCCACGGCCGACGCCATTGTCTACGCCACGGCATTGGAACACGGTGCCGATCTTGT
>SXGR01416466.1_pt1 | contig 10508 bp, 13 predicted proteins | sample 3174711 | NCBI WGS metagenome assembly SXGR01 (sample SAMN11356860, study PRJNA531348) | freshwater metagenome | isolation source: freshwater sample F1-60 | place: China: Fuxian Lake, Yuxi | collected 2017-12-25 | reverse complement strand
GGCGTCGATCTTCCGGTCCTTCAGCGCGTTGACCGACTCGGCGACGCCAAGCCGTTCGCGCCGCATGTCCTTGTCCTTGTCCAGTCCCGCGGCTTCGATGACGCGGAAACCGAATACCTCGGTGGCGCTGCCCCCCGATCCGGTGGAAACGCGCTTGCCCTTCAGGTCCTGGATCTTGGTCACACCGGTGCCTTCGACCGAGACCACATGCATGCGGTTCGGGTACAGCACTGCGAGCGTGCGCACCGGAATGGGCTTGCCGGCGAACTTGTCCTGGCCCTTGAGGGCGTCGATGGCAGCATCGGCCTGGGTGAAGGCGATGTACGGCTTGCCGGTTCCGATCAGCTGCATGTTCGCAACCGAGCCGCCGGTGACCTCCGCTGTCGCCGTCATGCCGGGGACCTTCTTCGACAGCAGCGCTGCCAAGCCGCCGCCCATCGGGTAGTAGACCCCGCCGGTGCCGCCGGTGGCGATCGAAAGGTTCTGCGCCTGCACTGCACCCGCGAGCGCGATCAGCGTGAGTCCTGCGATTCGAACGATGCTTTTCATGTCCCCTCCTGTTTGGGTTTTGCCGATTCTACTGCGACTTCACGCCGAGGCTCGCCAGCGCAGCCGCGCGCCTGGCCCTCGAGTCCTGATTGACCTGCGCGTACAAGCTGCCCCCGTGGCTGTCCATCGCGACCACCAGCGGGCCGAAACCGTGCACGCGGAATTTCCACAGCGACTCCGGGTTGAGGTCATCAAGGTCCACGTCCTCGATCGCCTGCACCCAGGTGGTCTCCAGCGCAGCCGCGCCGCCGATGATGGCGAGGTACGCGCCACCCAGTTCCCGAAACGCCGCTGCGGACCCGTCCCGCAGCCCGCCTTTGCCAATGATCAGCCGCACGCCGTTTTGTTCCATCAGCGGCCGGGTGAAGCGCTCCATGCGGTCGCTGGTGGTGGTGCCGATGCACACAGGTTCGTATCCCGAAGGCGCCGAGGCGCTTGCGGCGACCTTGCGCACGTTGGGGGCGGTATGCATCACCGCCTGACCCTTCAGGTCGAAGCGCGTCTGGCGGCCGCGGTCGAACAGGTGGATCTGCGTGGCGTCGCGGATGCCGAACAGCGTCCCGTTGAGTGTGACCGTGTCGTTGACGCGCAGCGCACGCACCTGGGCATCGGTGATCGGGCCGCTGAGCTCGTGGTGCGCCACGCCTATTGCTTCCCGCCCAGCAGCGCGCCCTTGAGGTCGTTCTGCACCGGGCGCTCGCCCAGCCAGATCCGCAGCAGCGCTCGGTAGAAATCCTCGCCCGGGATCGCCGCGCCCATCGGCTTGCCGTCCACCGTGACGCGAGTGCCCGTGCCGGGCTGCCAGTCGAGCGTGATGCGCAGGCCGGCGCCGTTCAGGACCAGCGCACCCTCCGCGTCGGCGAGCTTGAGGCCAGCGACCTCTACGGCCTGGGCCGGTGCCGCGAGCAGCAGCGCAATCAACGCAAGGACCCTAATAGCCATACTCGACCCCTCCGGGACCGAAGGTGGCGCGCGCCCTGCGCGCCGAGTGGCACTGCATGTTCACCGCCACCGGATTCATCGTGATATGCGTGGCTGCGGTCTCGACATGCACCGCGAACGCGGTGGAATCCCCGCCCAGGCCCTGCGGCCCGACGCCCAGCAGGTTCACCGCCTTGGTCAGCGCTTCCTCCAGCTTCACGCCTTCCGGATCCTCGCAGCGCGTGCCCAACGCGCGCGTGGCTGCAGCCTTCGCAAGATGGACGCACAGGTCCGAAGTGCCGCCAACGCCGACGCCGACGATGGTCGGCGGGCAGGTCTTGCCGCCGGCCTCCAGCACGCAATCGACGACGAAGGTCTTGATCGCGTCCACCCCTTCGGCCGGGATCGCCATCTTCAGCCAGGAATTGTTCTCCGAGCCCGAGCCTTTGGGGACCATTTCGATCTCGAGCGTCCCCGGACGGTCGGAAAAATCGATGTGGATCACCGGCACGCCGCGCCCGGTGGAATCCTGGTCGTTGGCGCGCGTGGTCGGGTGCACCACGGAGGAACGGAACGGATGCTCCCGCGTGGAGCGGGCGCAGCCGCGCCGGATCGCCTCCTTCAGGCCCCAGCCGTCCACCTCCACGCCGCGGCCGATGCGCACGTTGTAGATCGGGATCCCGGTGTCCTGGCACAGCAGGTTCGCGGTGTCCTCAGCGACCTTGATGTTGCGCACCATGGTCCCAAGCATGCGCTTCGCGCTGGCGTCGGTCTCGCCGGCGGCGAGGCGGTCCAGACCCTGTTTGACGTCGGGCGGCAGCAGCTTGAGGGCCCGGATGTACAGCTCCCGGGCAGCCTCCTCGACCTGCTGCAGTTCAACTTTCACTTCACCTGGATCTTGCGGGCGCTGACCACGGACCTCCAGAGCTCGGTCTCGGCCTTCATGGCGCGGCCCATCTCCGCCGGTGAATTCCCCACCGAAGCGAGGCCCTGGGCAAAAAACTTCTCCCGCATGCCCGGATCCTCCAGCGCCTTCTTCGTGTCCAGGTAGACCTTCTGGATCACGGCCTGGGGCGTGCCGGTGGGCGCGACGATGCCGAACCAACCGGCGTTCTCAAACCCCGGGATGGTCTGCGCGATCGGCGGTACGCCCGGCAACTGAGGCGCCTCGACGAGGCTGGTCACGCCCAGCGCGCGCAGGCGTCCGCCCTTGATGTGCCCGATCGCGGCCGCCACGTTGGCGACCATGAAGTGGGTATCGCCGCCGATCAGGCCGGCGAGGCCAGGACCCTCGCCCTTGTAGGGCACGGCGATGGCATCGATTCTCGCCTGATGGACGAAGTTCTCCCCCGCGAGGTGGACCTGCGAACCGATTCCCGCGTGCCCGAACGTCAGCTTGCCCGGATTGAGCTTGCCTGACTCGACCAGCGAGCGTACCGACTGGTACGGGGAGTTCGCCGGCACCACCATCACCTGCGGGCCCGAGACGACATTCGTGACTGGCACGAAGTCCTTCTCCGGGTTGTAGGTCATCTTCGCGTAGATGTGCTGGTTGGCCGTGACCACCGAACCTGAGGGGAAGAACAGCGTGTAGCCGTCCGGGGTGGCGCGCGCGGCCTCCGCCGCGCCGACGCCGCCGCCGGCGCCGCCGCGGTTCTCGATCACCACGGTCTGGCCCCAGATCTCCTGCAGCTTCTGCGCGAGCAGCCGCGCCGAGATGTCGGTCGCACCTCCAGGCGGGAACGGCACGATGAACTTGACCGGCTTGGTGGGCCAAGCCTGCGCATGGACGGCGCCAGCGATGGCCATGCCGGCGAACAGGGCTGCGAGTTTCGTGAATGCCATCGTTTTCTCCTCTGGATATCGTCGAAAATTCTACAACACGAGTGCAAAGGCAAGCCCAACGGCCAGCGAGACCCCTGCCGCGACCGTTGCGAGTGACTTGTGCCAGTCACGCCAGGGAAGGAACTCCAGCGCGAGCACCCTCAGGCCGCCGGCAAGGTGCGCCGCCAGCAGCAGCACCAGCCCCCACTCGGAGAACTTCACCAGCGGATGCGCGGTCCAGGCAAGGAACGTATCCAAACTTGCGGCGCCCTGCAGCGCCTGACCCAGCGCCCAGAAATGCAGCGGCAGGAACAGTGCGAGCGCAATACCCGACACACGATGAACCAGTGCAGCGAAGCTGCCCACGTGCAGTCTCTTCGTCGCGGTCACCGGAATACTCCGAACACCGCCCGCATCCCCGCCCACCCGAGCAGCGCGGCGAACACGAGCAGGGCAAGGTCGCGCGAGCGGCCACGCCAGCCCAGCCACTCGCCCAGCACCGCGCGCAGGCCGATGGGCGCGTGCACCACCACCGCGACGACGAACACGGTATAGAACGAAAGCCACGCGAAATTGCCCTGGGTGCGCGACAGGATCTCGGCCGCGGTGAGGCCGCCGCGCACCGCGTAGATCATCGTCGCCAGGTGCACTGCGACACACACGCCGAGCACCGCCGCGCTGGCGCGCTGCGCCACCCACAGCAGGGTCTCGGCGCGAAACCTCACGCCGCGCTCACAGCTTGCCCTGCAGCGCCGCCTTCGCCACCGCGCGCTTCAGGCCCGCGATGCCCGCGGTGGGCGAGATCTGCTTCGGGCAGCGCTCGGTGCAGGACAGGTGCGTATGGCAAGCGTGGCAGCCGGCGTCGCCCGCCACCGCGCGCAGGCGCTCGAGGCCGGCCATGTCGCGCTCGTCCTGCGCCAGGGTCCAGGCGCGGTTGAGCGCCGCCGGGCCGAGGTAATTCGGGTTGGCCGCCACCACGTCGCAGGAGGCGTAGCACACGCCGCAACTGATGCATTCGATCCCGGCGTTCGCCTGTTGCCTCGCTTCGGATTGCGGGGATACCTGCGCAAACGGTTCCTTGCGCGTCGACTTGCCCTTGAAGCGGCCCTGCGCGCGGGCCCACTTGTCGAAGAACTCGCGCATGTCGGTGACCAGGTCCCGCACCACCGGAAGATTGCGCAATGGCGCGACTTCGAGCTGGCCGCCCTCGGCCACTTTGTCCACGTGCGTGCGGCAGGTCCAGCGCGCCGCGCCGTTCACCGTCATGGCGCAGGAGCCGCACATGCCGACGCGGCAGGCGAAGCGGTAGGCGAGCGTCGGGTCGATGGCGCGCTGGATGTGCGTCACGACGTCGAGCACGGTCTGGCTTTCGTGGCGCGGGACTTCGTAGTCGCGGAAGCCGCCGTCGGCCCCGCCGCGCCAGACGCGAACCTGCAGTTTCCCTGCCGGTTTGGCGCTCATGCGTACCTCAGCAGCAGCCTGGCGGTTTCTTCGGGGGCGCTGACCATGGCGTCGTGGCCGGTCTTCAACTCGATGAACGGCCAGCCGGGCTGGCCGCGAAGGCGGTCCTTCACCGGATTGAGTCCGGCGTAGACCGGGTCGGTGCAATCGACGTAGACCCTGGGCAGGCCGTGGCCCACCGGACCACCCCAGAAGAGCTTCTGGTCGTAGGGGGCGAAGGGTTGCGGGGTCAGGCGCCGCTGCACCCACTCGAGGTCCTCGGGCCTGCGCAGGCCGAACACCTCGGCGTTTGGTACCGGCATCGACACCCCGCCGCTGGGTTCGGCCAGCTTGCGGCGGTCGGCCTGCATCTGGGGCGTATGCGCGTCGGACCAGGACTGGCTGTCCTCGACGACGGCCGAATCGAGGTACACCAGCTGCCGGATGCGCGCCCTAGCGCGCGCCGCGACCCCGGTGATGACCATGACGCCGTAACTGTGGCCGCACAGCACCACGTCCGACAGTTCCTCGGACTCGAGCACGCCGACGACATCCTCGATGTGCGTGGTCATGTTCACCTGGCGGCTGAGCAGGTGCGCGCGCTCGCCCAGGCCGGTGAGGGTCGGGCGGAACACCCGGTGCCCCTGCGCGCGCAGCAGGGGCGCGACGCGCGCCCAGCACCAGCCGCCGTGCCAGGCGCCATGCACCAGGACGAACGTGCTAGGCAGACTCGTACAACCTTGTCAGCACGAACTCGCGGTGTCCCAGCGCCTCGGCGGCCGTCAACCGTCCATTGGCGGTGCGGAACATGCAATCGAGCAGCTTGTCGCCCGCCTGGTCCGGCGTCATCTCCTTGCGCAGAAGTCCGGAGACGTCAACGTCCACGTGCTCGCTCATCGTGCGCACGGTGCGCGGATTGGCGCAAATCTTGATGGCCGGCAGGATCGGATTGCCGATGACATTGCCCTGGCCGGTCGGGAAGAAGTGCACCGCGTAGCCGGCTGCCGCGCAAAGCGTCACCATCTCCGCGGCTGCCGAGGACGAATCGATAAACCAAAGGCCCGGTCCGGTGGGCCGCTCGTGCTTGTCCAGCACCCCGTCGATCTTGCACACCCGGCCGATCTTCTGGATGTTGCCGAGGGCCTTCTCCTCGATGGTGGTCAGGCCGCCGGCGATGTTGCCCTTGGTCGGCTGCGAGTCGGAGAGGTCGCTCGTCTTGTGCTTGTCGATGATCGCCTGGTAGCGGTCGAACAGGAACTGGAACTTCTTGCGCACCTCGTCAGTGGCGCAGCGTGCCGCCACCAGGTGCTCGCCCCCGGTCAGCTCGGTGGTCTCACCGAACGCCAGCGTCACCTTGCGCGGGTAGAGCTTGTCGAAGGCGTTGCCCACGGTCGGGTTGGCGCCGCAGCCGGAAGTGGTGTCCGATTCGCCGCACTTGGTGGACACCCACAGGTCCTTCAGCGGCCGCTCCTCGCGGCGCAGCTCGGAGGCCCACTGCACCAACTCCTTCGCCTTTTTCGAGGCGCGCATGATGGTGTCGTGGTCGCCGTGCTGCTCGATGCCGAAGTAGGCCACCGGCTTGCCGGTGGCGGCGATGGCGTCGGCCACCTTCTTCGCCCAGCCGTCCTCGATGCAGATCACCACCACCGCGGCGACGTTCGGGTTGCAGCCGGTGCCGATCAGCGTGGCGAAGTGCAGGTCCAGGTCGGCGCCGAACTGCAGCCGGCCGTAGGGATGCGGGATAGCGAGGGTGCCCTTGATGTTGTGCGCGACCGCCTCGGCGGCGGCGTTCGAAAGGTCGTCCACCGGCAGGATGATGACGTGGTTGCGCACGCCAACACGGCCGTTCTCGCGCTTGTAGCCCCAGAAAGTCGATTTACTCAAGTCCATTTGGTTCCTTACCAGCGCTTGGTTTTCAGGTTCTGCACGTGCGTATGCTCGCCGCGCGCGATCGGGGCGACGATCTTGCCGATGTCGGTGCCGTACTTGATCACGGTATCGCCCGGCTTGTAGTCCTTGAGCGCGATCTTGTGGCCAATCGGGATGTCGCTCCTGGCCGTGATCTTGAGCTCCTTGTCGTCCTCCATGATCCAGCCGGTGAGCTCCTGGCCCTTCGTCACGCCCTCGACCACGACCACGCCGACGCCGTCGCCTTCCTCGTGCACCACGAAATGAATCATTCACCACCTCGGAATTGAGAGGCGATATTCTAGTCTCATGTCCAGCCGCCGCGCCTTCCTTGGTTCGCTGATCGCCGCCGGCGCCGCTCCGGCCTTGCTGCGGGCGCAGCCGGGCCTGCGCGACTACCCCTTTGCCCTCGGCGTCGCCAGCGGCTACCCGCATCCAACCGGCTTCGTGCTGTGGACGCGCCTCGCCGGCGAGCTCGACCCGGTCACGATCCCGGTGCGCTGGGAAGTGGCCACCGACGAGGCGATGCGTAACGTGGTGGCGACCGGCATCGCGGAGGCCTCGCCCGGGTGGGCGCATTCCGTCCATGTCGAACCGAAGGGACTGGAGCCAGAGCGCTGGTACTGGTACCGCTTCCGCGCCCGCGAAGCGCAGAGCCCCGTGGGTCGCACGCGCACGGCGCCGGCGACGACTGCCTCGCCCGAGCGCCTGAAATTCGCCTTCGCCTCCTGCCAGCACTACGAACAGGGCTTCTTCGGCGCCTACCGCCACATCGTTGCCGACGCGCCGGACTTGGTCGCGTTCCTGGGTGACTACATCTACGAATCGTCCTGGGGACGCGACCACGTGCGCAAGCACACCGGCGGCGAGCCCTACACGCTGGAGGATTACCGGGCGCGCTACGCGCTGTACAAGTCCGATCCCGACCTGCAGGCGGCGCACGCCACCTGCCCGTGGATCGTGACTTGGGACGACCACGAAGTGGACAACGACTACGCCGACGATCGAGCGGAAGACGGCATGCCGAAGGAGCAGTTCCTCGCGCGCCGCGCCGCCGCCTACCGCGCCTACTACGAGCACATGCCGCTCCCGGAACGCATGAAGCCGAATGGCCCGGACATGCGCATCCACACGCAGCTCGGCTGGGGCAGCCTCGCGCGTTTCTACCTGCTGGACGATCGCCAGTACCGCTCCTGGCAGGCCTGCCCGCGCAGCGGGCGCAGCGGCGGCTCGAACACCGTCAAGGTCGCCGAGTGCGAGGCGCTCGCGAACCCAAATCGCAGCATGCTGGGCCGCGCGCAGGAACGCTGGCTCTCGGGCGCGTTCGCGCAATCGGGCGCGCGCTGGAACCTGCTCGCGCAGCAGACGCCGATGGCGCAGTTCGACCAGCTGCCCGGCGAAGGCCGGCGCGCCTGGACCGACGGCTGGGACGGATACCCGGCGGCGCGCACGCGCCTGTTCGAGGCGCTGCTCGAGCACCGCGTCGCCAATCCGCTGGTGCTGGGCGGGGACGTGCATTCGTTCAACGTCTCGGACCTCAAGCGGGATTTCGACGATCCTTCATCGCCAACCATCGCCAGCGAGTTCGTCTGCACTTCGATCACGTCGCAGGCCTGGGCGCAGGAACGGCTGAACGCGTTCCTAGTGGACAATCCGCACATGAAGCTGGTGGACAGCCGCTACCGCGGTTACGTGCGGATGGAGGTCACGGCGAAGGAATCGCGCGCCGACCTGCGCGCCATGGAGTCGGTTACGAAGCCCAATGCCGCGTGCAGCACGCTGGCGAGCTTCGTGGTGGAGGATGGAAAGCCGGGACCGCGTCGCGGTTGAGGTTAAAATGTTGTTTGGTTACTTTTCGGCGCTCCAGCGGCCCGCTACCGGCAGCGCAGGTTAGGCGAACCGTTCTCGATGGGCCTGGCGCAGTCCTGCTCATGCACTGCGCGCGCGGAGGCCATCGGCGGCACCGCGCGCCCAGCGGACGGATCGAACGCGGTCAGCGGATTCGAACGGACGTAGCCCTGTTGGTGCTCCTGCTCGGAGCCGATGGCGAGGATGCCGACCGCGATCAGGGGGGGCGCGGCTGGTATGGATCTGGAAACTGACGCTGCCCGACCCGCCGCTCACCTGGCTGTGCGCGGCGCAGCCCGAAAGCACCACGGCAAGGGCGGCGATGACGGGCGGCCTCATGGCGCCATCCTACGCCGCAGCGCGCCGCAGGCGGTCCCGCACCGCCGCCCAGCTGTCGTCCTGCGGCGGCGCCTCGATCAAGATACGCTCGCAAGCGGCCGAGTCCAGCTCGCGCAGCGCGGCATAGAGCTTCTGCGCATAGGCCGCGGGCACCTTCGGCATGCGCAGCCAGTAGTCCACCCGCTCGTCCGGGCGGGAGAACGCGAGCACGGCGACCTCGCTTCCCTTCGCATGCCACGTCCCGATCTCCGCATCCAGCTCGTGCGGCGCCACCAATTGCACCGGCGTGCGCGGCGCATAGTGGCGCTCGAGGCCGCCCGAATGCCGCGGCGCGTCAGCCGCCTTCGCGGCAAGCTTTTCCCCGAGCGCAGCTTCGAGATCGGCAACGCCGATGTGTCCCGGCCGCAGCAGCACCGCCTTGCCGCCGGAAAGATCGACGATGGTGGACTCGATGCCGATGTCGCTCGGCCCGCCTTCCAGCACCAGGTCCGCTTCCTTGGCCAGGTCCTTGCGCACGTGCGCGGCGGTGGTCGCGCTCACTCCACCAAAGCGATTGGCTGACGGCGCAGCGATCGCGCCACCAAATTCGCGCAACAGCCTCTGAGCAAGGGGATGCGACGGCACGCGCAAGCCCACGGTGTCCTGACCGCCGGTGACGAAATCACCCGCCTGCTGCGCGCGCTTGAGGATCAGCGTCAGCGGCCCGGGCCAGAAGCGCGCCGCGAGTTTGCGCGCCGCCTCCGGCACCTCCCGCGCCCAAGCGAACGCGCCCTCCACATCCGCGAAATGCACGATCACCGGGTGGTCTGCGGGCCGGCCCTTCGCCGCGTACAGGCGCGCGACCGCGGCCGCACTGGAGGCATCCGCCCCCAGGCCGTAAACAGTCTCGGTGGGAAACCCGACCAGGCCGCCGGCGCGCAGGATCTCCGCGGCGCGGCGGACCTCGGAGGTCACGGCTAGAGCTTCAGCGGTGCGGCCTTGAGCACCGCTTCGGTCTGCTTGACGCGGAACTCGTCCAGCTTCTTCGCCACCGCCGGATCCGAGAGCGCGAGGATCGCGATCGCGAACAGGCCCGCGTTGGCCGCGCCGGCTTCGCCGATGGCAAGCGTCGCCACCGGGATGCCCTTGGGCATCTGCACCGTCGACAACAGCGAATCCAGGCCGCCGAGATGCTTGGAAGGCATCGGCACGCCGAGCACGGGAATCGTGGTGTGCGCCGCGACCACGCCGGCGAGGTGCGCCGCGCCGCCTGCCGCGGCAATAATCACCTTCATGCCGCTGCCCTTCGCCTCGCCCGTCCACTTCATGACGGCTGCGGGCGTGCGGTGCGCCGACATCGCCTTCGCCTCGTAAGGGATGCCGAACTCTTCCAGCACCTTTGCCGCAGGCTTCATGGTCTCCCAGTCCGAGGCCGAGCCCATCACGATTCCAATCAGCGGTTTCATCAGATTTTCTGCCCTGCGATTTTCTCCAATGCCTCGCGGTACTTCGCGGAGGTCCTTTCGATCACCTCGGCTGGCAGCTTCGGCGCTGGCGGTGTCTTGTCCCAGTCCAGCGTCTCCAGGTACCGCCGGTCTGGCGAAGCGCACCAGCCTCGTCGCGAAGGGCACGTACGCCGGCTGGGATACGGCGTTCGGCGAAGTACCGGTCGAGTTCTACGTCAAGGCGCCGAATCAGCT
>SXGR01044296.1_pt1 | contig 10515 bp, 6 predicted proteins | sample 3174711 | NCBI WGS metagenome assembly SXGR01 (sample SAMN11356860, study PRJNA531348) | freshwater metagenome | isolation source: freshwater sample F1-60 | place: China: Fuxian Lake, Yuxi | collected 2017-12-25 | reverse complement strand
GTCGCCCCAGGCGCGCTGGGCGGGAACCCCAACCGCCACGGCGAACTCTGCGATCACAGCGGCTCGATCTCCAGAGAGGATCGAACACTCCACACCCAGCGCCGCGAGCCGGCTACCCGCTGCCGCAGCGTTTGCCCGGGGCGGATCCTCGCATTGACTCGTGAGCGCCAGAGCCCCGTCGACTTCCACCCGCGCGCTGGCCCGCGTATCTCGGCAGACCCGCACCAACTTGCCCTCAACTGTCCCTTGCACACCGATGCCCGGCTCGGCGGAGAATGCCTGCACATCACCCCATGAGAGGTCGGCAGCCCGCGCATGGGCGACGATGGCCCGCGCCACCGGATGCTCGCTGGCCGACTCCACCGCCGCTGCCAGCCGCAGCGGCTCCTGTTCAGGCCAGCCCGGTGCAGCTTGAATCGCGCACACTCGCGGCTCGCCAATCGAAAGGGTGCCGGTCTTGTCAAGAGCGATGCGGCGCACCCGCGCGCCGGCCTCGATCGCCCCGGCTTCCCGCACCAGAATGCCGCGCCCGGCCGCCAGACCAACGCCGGTGGCCATCGCCAGTGGAGTGGCGATTCCCAGCGCACACGGACAGCTGATGACCAACACGGTGACCGCGCATAGCACCCCCGTGGCGGGCTCCCCCACGATCGTCCAGACGATTGCTGTGACTACCGCCACCACCAACACTGCCGGTACGAAGCGGCGGCAGACTCGGTCGGCCAGGCGTTGAACTGGGGCGCGAGTGGCCTGCGCCTCCTGCACGATTCTGGCGATGCGCACCAGACTGGAATCGCGCCCCGGCGCGGTGGCGCGTACTACCAGCCGCCCGTCGGTGGCGATCGCTCCGGCCGCGATGAGTTCTCCGGCGCGGACCGGGGTTGGGACGCTCTCTCCCGTCAGCGCGGCAGTGTCCAGAGCCGCAGTCCCATCCTCCACCACGCCGTCGATCGGACAGCGGCCACCGGGCCGAACAATGATCCGATCTCCAGCCACGATTGAGTCACTGGGGATGCGCCGGGTCTGACCCGCGGCCAACACCAGTTCCGCCTCTTCCGGTTGAAGCGCCAAGAGCGAACGAACGGCATCTCCAGTGCGTCGCGCCCCGCGCGATTCCAGCCAATGGCCGATGCTGACCACCGCCAACAGCGCCACCGCCTCGGCCACATACGAGCCGCCCGCACCGCGGGCCATGTTGCTAATCGACAGCCCCATGGCCGCCAGCGCGCCGATGGCAATCAGAGTGTCCATGTTGGCGTTCCCGGCCCGCATGGCCCTCCAGGCCGAAACGAAGTACGGCAGTCCGACCAGCAGCATCGCCACGAGGGCGGCCACCACCTGCAGCCACTCGACGAATCCAGCGTGATGGGTGGACCCAGCGAGGATATGAATCGCTTCAAGGGGCAGCCACAGGCATACGCCAAGCGTGGCGCGACGCCTCCAGATCAGTTCCCGCCGCGCGGCCTCGCGATCGGCGGCCACCCGGCTCTGCGCCAATGTCTGCCCAATGGGACTAGGCCGCGCTAGGTACCCGGCCTGCTTGATCGCAGTTGCCACGGCTTCAACGGAAGCGCAGCCCGAGGTACGAATCCGGCCGATCGATCGATCTACCGTGACGGCTTCAACACCGACCACGCCTTCAGCGGCAGCGCGCACCTTGAGTTCACACGCCGCGCAGTGCATCCCTTCGACATCTAGTTCAAGCCACACTGCGGGCGCGCTCATTGCCGGAGGTTAGTCCGCACATCTGCGGCAGACCAAGCCGACGCCCTTGCAAGGGGACTCAGGCGACGGCCAAGTCTTCCAGTTTGCGCCGATCGGCTTCCAGTTCAGACAACCGGGCCCGCAGTGCCTCCACCCGGGCGCGCGCCGCCTCGGCCTGTGCCTGCGCCGCCGTTCCTTCCGAAATGGCCTGCATTTCGGCCGCCTGCCGTTCCTGAAGACTGGCCTCCAGCGCCCGTTCAGCGGCGCGTCGCAGCGCTTCGACCTCTTCTAGACGGCGGCGGACATCGGCCTCCTGCGCGGCGAGTTGGGCGTTGTGGCGCTGCTGAGCATCGGCCTGCTCGGCGGCGGACCGCCCGGTGAGCGCCGCCTCCTGCTCGGCCACGGCCACATCCGCTTCGACGCGCAGCGTCTCTTCAATGGATTTCAATGCCTCGGTAACCACATGGGCGGCAGTGATCCGCCGCCGGAGTTCGACCTGCGCCGAATCCAGTGCCGCCATTCGATCCTGCCGGACGGCCTCAATCTCCGTGCGACGCGATTCGGCTGCCTCGGCCTGCGCGTCGGCCACCGATGCCAGCGACTCGGCAGAGTTCACTTCCGCCTCGGCCTGCTGCAGAGCCATCGTCGCGCACTGCAGAGTCATGGCTCCCGCAGCCGCTGATGCCCGCAAAGATTCAGCGCGCGACTGGGCGGCCAGAGCGGACACTCTAAGTTCCTCAGCCTGCGCTACCGCCTGCAACGCCGCTTCGCGGTCGCGGTCGGCGCGGCGCATGGCGTCGACCACTGCCACTCGATCCCGATCGGCGCGGGCCTGCATCTCAATCTCCACGCCGCGCTCGCGGGCCACGACCGCCCCGGCCTCCGCGATTGCCGCCCGGGCTGACTGGGACTGCACCTCCGCGGCGACTGCCAGAGCCCGCGCTTCATCAGCACGGAACTGTGCGGCTTCGCTTCCAGCCTGCTGGGTGGAAAGCCGAGCGATTGCCTGCGCTTCCCGGCTGCGAGCCTGCTCCGCGGCGGCCAGCACCTGTTGAAGATGCGTCCGCTCGGCCTCCATACGCGCCGCGGCCTGATCGGCCCGCCCGCGGGCCACCGTCACCGCTGCCTGAGCGGCATCGCCGCCGGCTCTGGCAACCTCGGCGCGGGATTGAGCAGCGGATAGGGCCTCGTTCGCCGAGGCGCACTGGCCACGGCACGAATCCAGCGACGCCTCTGCGGTTGCCACCGACCGGCGGGCCTCCACAGCCATGCGCTGCTGAGCCTCGAGGCGCTCGGCGACTTCGCGGGCGGAGTCTGCCACCGCGGTCGCCTGTTGCAGCGCCTCAGCCACGGCCCCGCGGGCCGCGTCGGCGCGCCGCTGGGCTTCGGCGACCACGCCGCGGGCCTGATTGCAGCGTTCAATCGCCAATTGGGCATTACGCCGCTCGGCTTCAGCCTGAATGTGGGCCTGCTGCGCGGTAACCCGCTCACGCTCCGCTGCGGCCTGGGCCTCAAGCGCTGCCAAGCGAAACTCCTCGGCCCGGCGTTCGGCGGCCAGTGCCGCCTCACGCTCCCGCTCGGCTCGCTGCTCAGCAGCTTGCGCCACCTCGGATTCGCGCCTTGCCCGTGCCTCCAGCGGTTCGATCGCCGCCGCTTCGGAGGCCGCGCGCGCCTCGGCGGCCGTCGCCTCGGTGCGCATCGCCGCCAAGCGGTGCTCGAGCGCCTCGAGTCCCTTGGCTTCGCCTTCAATCATGGCCACCGCCGCGGCCACGCGCCGCTGAGCCGATTCGGCGTCGGCCGAAGCGACGCCAACCGCCTGCGAAGCCTGTTCCAGCGCCCCGACGAACAGTTCGATCTGCGACACCTGTACCGCTACTGCTCGGGTCGCATCGACCGCCGCGGCAGTCTCCGCGTCGGCCCGCGCCGACATCGCGGCAAAGTTGCCAGCCTCCGCCGCCACCGCGTTTTCCGCAGCCGCCACCGCCTCGCGATGCGACTGCAATGCCGCGGCCGCCTCGGAAACTAGGGCGCGCTCTCGGTCTACCAACTGCTCGGCCGCCGCCGCCGCCTCTCGCTCCTTGACGACTGTCTGCCAGCAGCCGTCAGCCGCTGCCGCCAGAGTTGCGGCGTGCGTCTCGGCTTCGCGAACTGATTCCTCGGCCCGCCGCGCCCGCCGCACACTCTCCTGAGCGATGGCCTGCGCCTGAAGTGCGCGTTCTTCGGCCTCCTTGCAGGCATGCTCCTCACGCCAGCAGCGCTGTTCGGCCTCTTTCACCGCCTCGCGCTCGCGAGCCACCCGTTCCGCGGCTTGCTCGGCACTGACGAACTCCCGCGCGGCATCCGCCTCAGCCTGCTGTGCCACTAGCGTGGCCTGAGCAACCGCCGCAGTTGCCTGAGTCAGTTCGCTGCGCCGCCGCTGAGCCAGAACGCGCGACTCCGCCGCGCGCAGACGCGCCGCCTGGGCCGCCTCTCCGGCTGCGGTGGCCTCAACCGCCAGGTCGTCACCGCTGCGCTCGGCTTCCGCCAACGCTGCCAGCCGTCGATCCACTTCGGCGCGCTCTGCAGCAACCGACTCGGCCTGGGCCCGCAGCCGCGACATCGTCGCCGTGTGAGAATCGATCAGCATCTGACGACGCGCGGCGAGACGCTCGCGCTCCGCGGCCGCCTCCGCCGCCCGCCGGTTGCGCAGTTCCTCGGCCTCAGCCCGGGCCAGCGCCTCGCGGCGTTCGACTTCCTGCCGCTCCAGTTCCTGACGGTGCTTCTCTTCCTCGATCGCCCGCGCCTCCGCGGCCGCGCGCTCCGACCGCAACTGCGATCGTTCGCGAACGGTGCGGCTCAGATAGTCCCGCCACACCAGTGCCTGATTCTCAAAGGCATGAATCTGCGCCTCCGGCACCCCCTTGGCCCGCAACCCGGCGCAGCGCTCCGACAGCAGCGACTTCAGCGCCGCATCGCGGACTTCGCGCCAGGTGCGGCGGTAAAACTCGACCTCCAGCACTCCGATGCCAAGCATCTCGGCGGCCCGGCGCAGGCCCCCCACCCAATCGTTCTGCGACTTGCGCAACAGTTCCAGTTGCGCCTCAGCGATGTCCTCGATCGAGCGCAGGCTGGAAACCAGCTCACCCAATTCCACCACCATGCGGTGCTCACCCTCGGTGAGCTCACGCCCGGTGGTCAACTTGCGACTCTCCCAGAACAGCAAGCTCTCGTGGAGCGTGAGTGGCTTGGCCATGCGCGCCGCGGTCGCCCATTCATTCCGGGCGAACCGCAAACCTCCTTGTAGTGCCGCAATCCTAGTTCGCAGCGAGAGTGAATCAATCGGTTCAGGTCCGGGATGACAACTTGTCCACAGACACTGCTACCCTGTAGCCATGTCCGCGGCGGAGCAACCCGACTCCGGCGCCGAGCCAGCCGAAGACGGCATTTTCGGCCGCTTGGCAACCGTGGTTAGCACGTTGTCCCGATCCAACGATCTGGATGTCATCCTGCAACTTATCCTGACTCGGGCTCGCATCTACGCCGGTGCCGATGCCGGAAGCCTATGGATCTGCCGCGGCGGCCGGCTTCAGTTGGCTTACGTGCAGAACGACACCCTGGCCGCCAGCCTTCCGGCCGGAACAGCCCTCCCGTTGGCCTTCCTGCAGGTCGACATCGGGCGCGATTCGATCGCTGGCGCGGTGGCGCTGGATCGAAAGCCGGTTCGCGTTGATGACGCCTACGCCATCCCCCGGTCGGCCCCCTACCACTTTGACCAATCCTTCGATGAGCGAAGTGGCTACCGGACCCACTCCGTGATGGCTATTGCCCTGCAGGGTGCCGACGGCGAATTGCTCGGGGTGCTGCAGGTGATGAATGCTCTGCCGACCACGGCCGAGCCTGATCGCCGCACATTCACCGCCGCCGACGAGAATCACCTCGAGTTGTTCTCCTCGCTGGCCACTCTGGCCCTTAGCCGCGCCCGGCTCTACCGCTCGGCTGTGCTGCGACTGGTGCGTGCGGCTGAGTTGCGCGATCCGAGGGAAACCGGTCCGCACGTCATGCGCGTGGCGTCATACGCCGTCGCCATCTACGACGCCTGGGCCGCCAGCCACGCAGTCCCGGCCGACGAGGCCACCTCTACTCGCGACCAGGTGTGGATAGCCGCGATGCTCCACGATGTCGGAAAGGTCGCCATCCCCGATCAGGTCCTGCGCAAGCCTGGCCGGCTGACACCAGAGGAGTTCCGGATCGCCCAGACCCACACAATCCATGGAGCCCGGCTCTTCGCCCGACATGAGTCGCCATATGACGACGCGGCGCGAATCGTCACCCTTCATCATCACGAACGCTGGGATGGGCGGGGCTATCCCGGCCGCATCGATGACGCCACCATCCGCAACTTCCCGGTGACCGCGCTGGAACTTCCCCAGGCGGAGGCGCTCGGCGGCAATGAGATTCCACTTCTGGCCCGCATCGTGGCGCTGGCCGACTGTGTCGATGCTCTGGAGAGCGAGCGCGCCTACAAGGCCAGTTGGCCGCGGCAGGCCGTGGTGGCTGAGTTGCGCAGCCAGACTGGGCGACAGTTTGACCCCGAGCTGGTCGAACTGCTGGTGGAGCGGATGAGCTACCTCGCTGGGATCCCGCTGCGCTATTCCGAAGCCGCGGAGGGGGCCTAGATCGGCCGTCCCCGGCGGCGCTTGATAGACAACTAGTGGCGAATGGGTCTACCTCCCCACAATCGCGACGCCACCGGCCGAGAGGTATTCGCCATTCTGGCCCGGGAGAATGCCAACCACCTGCTGGTCCATCTGCGCGCCCTAGTTCGCGACCGCACCGCCGTCGATGATCTGTTTCAGGAAACGATGCTCATCGCCTGGCGACGCCTGCCCGAGTACGACCGCACTCGACCATTTGGCCCGTGGCTGCGCGGAATCGCAACCAGGCTTTCACTGGAATGGAGGCGCAAGTCGCGGCGCCTGACGCCCATCGACCCCGCCTTCGCCGAGGCGATCGAAGCGGCCGGATCACGCTTCGAGCAGGCCGAGGGATTGACCTTCGATGAACGCCTGGCCTCGCTGCGAGAATGCCTGGAGCACCTGAGCCCGGATCAGGACGAGATCGTCCGCATGGTGTATCGAGAAGGCCGGGCACTGCGCGATGTCGCCCAGGTGCAGGGCTTGAACGAGGAGACAATCAAGAAGCGCCTGCAGCGGCTGCGCGGCGCACTGGCCGACTGCCTGCTGGCCAAGGGAGCGATCGCATGAACGAAACGGACCCGAAGCCATCGGTGCAGCGCCAAGCTCAGGAGGCGTTCGTCGAAGCGTTGCTGGAGCACCAGGAACTGCCTCTCTCGATCGACCGACGCATTCGCCAGGTGGAGCAGCGACTCGATGCCGAGGAGCGCCGTGGCCAGTGGATGCGGCGGCTGGCTGGCCCGCTGAGCATCGCCGCAGTGCTGGCAGTGGCGGCATTGCTCAGTTACCCCACCAGCGTGACGGCCGGCGAGCGGGTGCGGCGGGCTCGTGCCGCCGAGACTGCGGCGGGTGATCGCCGCTACAGCCTGGTGATTGAAGCGCCAGTTCCCTCGCCCGATCGCCCCCCTCTGCAGGGCTGGCTTGATGTTCGTGACAGCCAGCAGATGCTGCTGCGGGTGACGCTCCCCGACGGGCGCTGCGTTCTGATGGGCCGCGACGGCGATTCGGCCTGGCAGAGCGACCCGGATGGCGTTCCAGTCCAGCGCGATCCGAACTCGGCTTGGGCCAGTTGGATGGAACTGCGCTCAGGCGGATTGCTGATCGACTCGATGGAGCGGCTGTTGTCGGCGGTCGATGGCCCGTATCGGTTGGAGGCGCACGATGATGCGGGCAGCGGCTCAATCCCGGGCGCCATTCGGATTCAAGCCACCCGCACCGGCAGAGGAGACCTCCTGCCCGACGCGGTGCAACTGTGGATCGATCCGTCGACCGAAGCGGTCATGCGCGCCGAACTGCGCTGGGATGACTCCGCCATGACCGACGAGGGTGCCCGCCCCGCAGCGCCGCCCGGTCGCCGCGTTCCGCCGGGCATCCCCGCCCATCAGCCGTCGCGACTAGTGATGGAACGAACCGCTGGCGTGAAGTTCGAGAGCGACCGCTTCTCCGCGGAGCGCTGGTTCGGCGCCGACTGCAACGACTAGCCGCGCTAGGGATTGCCCGTTGTCCCGGCTTGGCGGGGTAGCATCGCCGCTCCACAAGGAGCACCCATGCGACACTCGGCACCTCGCTCGTTCAGCCACACTCTGCTCGCCTGCATCAGCATCGCCGCCACTGCGGCGGTGGTGGGGTTCCAGTTCGGCGCGACGCGCGACGATGGCGGCCCCAGTGATGATCAGGCTGAGGCAATGGCGGCGTTGGCCGCTTACGCCACGCCGGGATCGATGCAGGAATTCCTCGCTCGCAGGGTTGGGCGATGGAACGGGGCACTGGAGATGTGGCCAGCGCCCGGTGCAGAGGCAATCACCGGCACGGGAGTCGCCACCTACACCATGGATCTGGGCGGTCGATACCTAGTGGAGCGCAATGAGTCACTCTGGATGGGACAACCATTCGTGGGGCTGGGATGGACGGGCTACGACAATTCCCGCAAGGTCTTTCAGTATTCGTGGATAGACACCATGGGAACGGGGATCGCCCGCGGTGAGGGCACACTCAATGAGGCTGGCACGGTGCTGAACTGGACGAGCATCATGACCGACCCGGTGAAGGGTGCTTTGGCTTCCTATCGCAGCACCGACACTTGGCTTGACGCCAACACCATGGAGTCAATCATGTTTGGGGTGGGAACCGACGGAGCGGAGTATCGGATGATGCGAATTGTGCTGGCCCGCGACACATCGACCTCGCCCCCCGCCACCGACGCGGCGGCTACGCCTCAGCTGGGAGCCCAGGGCAAGTGACCGCAAGGGGCAGTGTTCGAATCGGCTTGGTCCAGCACGCCTGTCCCATCGGGCAGTCGCGGGCGGAGTGCTTGGCCTCGTTCGCCGGAATGGCCCGCAACGCGGCTGGGCGCGGGGCGCAGGTCATCGCCACGCAGGAGTTGTTCACCGGCCACTACTTCCCGCAGGTCGAAGACTCGGCCAACATGAATCTGGCTGAGTCGATCCCGGGGCCAACGACCGAGTTCTTGGGCGGACTTGCCCGCGAACTGAAGGTTGAGATCACCGCCAGCCTGTTCGAGCGGCGCGCTCCCGGGCTCTACCACAACACCAGCGTGTACTTGGACTGCGCCGGTCAGATCATCGGCAAGTACCGCAAGATGCACATCCCCGAAGACCCACGCTTCTATGAGAAGTTCTATTTCGCTCCCGGTGATCTGGGCTGGCAAGTGGTCGATGGTGTGGCTCGCAGCGGATTGCTGGTGTGCTGGGATCAGTGGTACCCGGAGGCGGCGCGGCTGACCGCGCTGGCCGGTGCAGAAGTCATTTTCTACCCCACCGCCATCGGCTGGTGGCATGGGGAAACCGAGGCCGACAAGACCCAGCAGCGCGACGCTTGGATCACCATGCACCGTGCCCACGCCATTGCCAACGGGGTATGGGTGGCGGCTATCAACCGGGTCGGAGTCGAAGCCGAGCTCAAGTTCTGGGGTTCATCAATGATCATCGATCCCGGCGGCACAATCGTGGCTGAGGCGCCGGTGGATCAGCCAGCTGTGCTGGTGCACGAGTGCGATCTGGGCCGCATCGAGGAGTTGCGCCGCGGCTGGCCGTTCCTGCGCGACAGGCGCATCGACGCATTCGGCGGGCTGACCAGTCGTCTGCTCGACGCGGCAACCCGGTGAGCACCGTGACCCAAATCGATACCGCGCGCAGCGCTGCGGCGCAGGGCTACCGGATGCCAGCCGAGTGGGAAGCACTGGATGGCGTCTGGCTGGTTCGGCCGCACAACGAAGAGACTTGGCCGCTGTGCCTCACAGCGGCGCAGCGGGAATGGGATGATTGGCGCGAAAAACTAGAGCGGGTGGTCATGGTGCGCGAGACGAGCGCGCTGGGTATCCCCACCAACGACTCATGGATCCGCGACTTTGGGCCGGTGTTTGTGCGCACCGTGTTGGGGTCGGTCGCCGCCCATTCGTTCCGCTTCAATGGCTGGGGGAACAAGTACGAAGCCCGCACCCTCGATGATGCCGTCCCCGAGGGGATACAGGCCCTGACCGGCCTGCCGATGTGGCGCCACGACGCGTTCGTACTTGAAGGCGGCTCGATCGACTCCAACGGTGCTGGCAGTCTGCTGACGACCACCCAGTGCCTAGAGAACGACAATCGAAATCCGGAGGCGGCAACCGATCGGATCGTGAATCACCTGCGCGATTGCCTCGGGATCACCAACATCATCTGGTTGCCGGGGGGAATCAAGGGCGATGACACGGATGGACACATCGACGACATCGCCCGCTTCGTGCGCCGCGATTGCATCGCGGCGCTGCGCGCCCCATTGAGTCATCCGGACCATGATGTGCTCGAGCGTAACTGGCAGGTGCTGGTGGCGGCCCGCGACGAGGGCGGCCGGCCGTTCCAACTGGTGGCCCTGCCCGTGCCCGAGCCGATCTACTACCAGTTTCCAGCCGACCGCTTCGGACCCGGTGGGCGCATGATGCTGCCCGCCAGCCACGCCAACTTTCTGATTGCCAATGGCATCGTGTTTGTGCCGGTGTTTGGCGGCCCCAGCGATGATGTCGCCTGCGATGCGCTGGGGATGGCCATGCCGGGGTTTCGGATTGAACCAATCATGGCTCGCCATCTGGTTGTTGGGCTGGGCAGCCTGCACTGCCTGTCGTGCCATCAGCCCGCCGAAG
>SXGR01190006.1_pt1 | contig 10516 bp, 10 predicted proteins | sample 3174711 | NCBI WGS metagenome assembly SXGR01 (sample SAMN11356860, study PRJNA531348) | freshwater metagenome | isolation source: freshwater sample F1-60 | place: China: Fuxian Lake, Yuxi | collected 2017-12-25 | reverse complement strand
GGGGAAGAAGACCAGCAGCCGGCCCTTCACGTTTCCCTCAACCTGCGGCAGCATCTCCGAGATCTTGAGGAAGCCGAAAAGGGACGCGACACCGTAGAGGGCCAGGACGGTATTCTCCGGGTCGGTGAGTGCCGCCAGCGCGGACTGAATGCGAGCGACGACCGATTGCATGAACTCGCCCAGCTTCGCACTGTCGAGGCTGTCGGGAGCCTCGAAGTAGCTCTCGGCATAGTCGAGATTGTCGGGGCCGCACATCCAGTTCGCAAACGCCTCGGTCAGGTCGATGGCCGCCCACTTATGGCCGGCATGGTGCGTGGCTTCTTCAAACAGCCCCAGCCTGATCCGCAGCTTTCGCTCGTCTTCCTTGTCGTAGACGGCAAGCCAGACCCGCTGCGCACCGGAGACGTTGCGATCCCAGGAGGTTTCGCAGAACCGCTGGTAGTTCTTCTTGAGGAGTTCAATTCGGTTCAATGGACTTCTCCTCCTGCGGCGTCAACAGGCCGGCAAAGACGACCTCGACCACGGAGCCAGCCGCCTTGTAGTTCATCCAACCTTGCTTGGAAGCCTCCGCTGCGAGGTCGGCAATTTCGGCGGGAGTCCGGTCGAGCATGCGGGTCCACACGGTATCCAGCAGCATTTTGCCGCGCAGGCCGCACAGGTAGCCCATGAGCAACGCGAAGGTCACGACCACGGGTGTCACCACCGGGCGGGTCCGCTTCTTGTTCACCTTCCCGGCCAGATACCCGGATTGGCCCCACGACGATGCGAGCCGTTGAGCCGTGGCGAGGCCCGTCGATGCCTGGAATCGTTTCGGGTACTTCTCGGTCAGGTGTTGAGCAATCTGCGTCGGCGTCACGGCTTCCTTGACGGGAACGGCGACCACGAACGGCGTCGTCTCACGCAAGAGCGGGTCGCGGGCGGCGGCGGCGAGATAGGCGAGCATGGGCCGAGCCGATGCGTCGGCGGTCCAGAAGTGGCGCAGCAGCCGGAACACCGGACGAGTCGGGTCAAGGGAGTACAGTTCCTTGAGTCGCTCGGCTGTCCGCTTTCTCGTCGTCTGCGTCGGCTTGCCGAGGACGTTCTGCTCCACGATGGCGGCGACGTATTCCTCGGGCTTCGCCTTCGGCCCGACGTGTTCGAGGACGAGCGACAACTCGCCGAGCATCATCGTGCGGCTGGTGTGGACGCTCGATGTCCCTTCGCGGAACCCCAGCGTCTCGGGCAGTTTCGATTTGCGGCTCTCGGTCACCTCGTCCCCCACACGAACGTCTCCTTGCAATACACGTCTCGGCCCCGGCCATGCGGATGCAAGCTTGGCGGGTTTCCCCAGTGGTCGCATCGGTCCTGTCGTCAGTAAGCTCATCACCGAAGTCAATCCTTAATGGCATTCCGCATTTCCGCTGGCCCCGGCTGCACGATGGCGATCACCCGGTCGGCCACCTTGCGGCCTTCCACGACCACCGCCCGGCCTTCGAGCGGCTTGCCCTGCGATTCCCACTGGCCGAGGTCTTCCTGGCCGTCGCCGTCCGAAAGCGGCTCGGCGTCGAACAGGCGATGGATCACCGAGGCGACCGGCACACGCATATTCGTCGGGATGAAAAAGCCCTCTTCCTGCGCCGCCGCGTTCGGGATGACCTTCACGGCCCGAAGCTCTCCGGGCGGCGGATCGTCGCCGAACAGGCTCGGCGTCTGGAGCCGTCGCTTCACTTCCTTCTTGTGGGCCAGGGCCGCTTCCAAGTAGATCACAGGCGTCGGCAGACGCCGAGTGCAGGCGAAGAGTGTGGCCTGGAAGCTGGCCGCATGGAAGGCACTGCTGATGATCGCCTCGACCGTGCCGAAGCTCAGGTGACGCTTCCCTCGGCTCGCCCCTTGGTAGGCCGGCTGGAAAATCGGTTCGTAGAAGCCGATGTGTCCGGCGATCTCGTCCATCAACCGCTCGATGGGATCATGCTCAGAGCGGTACACCGGCTCCAGCATGTCGCCGTGGGTCGTCAAGCGATGGGCGATCTCATGCCAGCGGGTGAAGAAGCGGCGGGCGAGCTTGAAGCCCCGGCAGTCGATAACGGCGACGAAACGGTCAGGACTATCGGCCCGAGCGTGCCGCCGCTGCACCAACGCCCCGTAGGTCAGGTTGTCGGCGTCATCGAATTTCGTCCTCATCCCGGCGAAGACGAACTCCTTCTTGCCCCGCGCGTAGACCTCGGTGAGCCGGTCGAAGTCCTCGTCGCTCCTCACCTCCTCGAAGACCGTCTGGAGCCGGGATGCGACGAGCGATTCCAGGGCGTCGATGGTGGCAACGCCGCCGGCCTCATCCACCCAGCCGTCGATGCGGCGACGGCAGTGGGCCAGGATGCCGTCCACGGGCGTAGTCTCCCCGACGCCGAGTTCATCGGCGAGGGCGACGATTTCAGGGGCAGCGTCGAGTCGGCTCATTCGTGTTGCAAGAACTCCTTCACGGCTTCGTAGAACTTCCGCCAGTCCACGCCTTCCAGGCCGTCCTTCTTGCTGCTGCTCCGATGGGCCACGATCTGCTTCTGCATGTCGAGGAGCATCAGCGTTTGCCGGAAGGACAGTCCTTCTTCCGCAGCGAACCGGGCCAGCGACGAAGGAATCGGAACCTCAACCGGAGCGGCTTCCGTCGTGGTCCCGGTCATCAGGTAATCCAGGGAAACGCTCAAAGTCCGGGCGATTTCGAGCAAGTTGTCGGCGCTGACCCGTCGCTTGCCGTTTTCAAGTTCCGACAAGAACGACTTGGAGATGCCGGCTTTCTGGGCCAGCAACTCCTGGGTCCAACCGAGTTCGGCTCGGCGTGCTTTGATTCGTTCCCCGACCGACATTGCGATACCTTGCGATGGCCTTCCGGCGTCCGGGTTATGCGACAGGGACAGAATACGGGAAATCCGGGGCGAGTTCAACCGGCAACGTCGTTGCCGCTGCGTCTGGCGAATGATACGATATTGCGAACGGCATCAGCCACTGCGGGAGCATGCCCCGCACGACGGATCGCAAAAACTCGGCGACCACCGACTTGGCATCAACCAAGAGGAAATCCCATGATCTCGTTTCGATGCCGCAAACACCGCCAACCCATTCAGGAACTCTGGCAAGTTGCAAAAGACGGAAGCCACGGTCGTGCAGGACGCCCGCTTGCTGGAAATTTCAAAGAAGGACTGACACCTGGGGGATGGACGAAGGAGGATCGGAAGCTCGTTCCGGGCTTGTATTGCCAGCGATGCCTCACCGATGGTGACAAATCACCAATCGCTGATTACGACGAACAAGACTTGGCCGACGCCGGGTTGCTGGATACCCCTCACGTCGGTCAGGGAGCGGGTGACTTCCAACTCGATGTCGCCTGGAAGACGCTCTCGAAGCCACTGTCGAAACTGGTCGTGGCGACGAGGGACCGAAAACCGTCCCCAGCAAAAATTGACAAACGGCTCCGAACCGACTCCCGACTCCACGCCGATCTGCGAACTGCCCTCTATGATCGTGTCCTTGCGGGCGGCGATCTTTGGTCCCATCAAGCATCTGCCATCGACGGAGGGCTTGATGGCAAGGATGTCGTTGTTGAGACGGCCACCGCAAGCGGAAAGAGTCTCTGCTATTGGGTTCCGGTGTTGAACGAACTCCTCCAGGACCACTCAGCCACTGCGCTCTACATCGCCCCGTTGAACGCGCTGGTGGAAGATCAACTTCAAGCCGTCGAGCGATTCGGTTCTGACTCCCCTACGCATTCTAAACCGGGTTCGTATGCCCACTACGCCAGGACCGTTCGTATCGGCTCCCAGTCGATTCTCGTCGCGCGGTACGACGGGACTCTCAAGAGTCCCGAGATCAGGCGTGCCATCCGTGACAACGGCCCGAGAGTTCTCGTCACCAACCCGGAAATGCTCCACCGCAGCATCATCCCGCATCACGGAAAAGCGTGGTTGAGTTTTGTGTCGAACCTCCGGTACTTGGTGCTGGACGAAATGCACGTCTACAAGGGCATGTTCGGAGCGAACTTCGCCAACATTCTGAGGCGGCTGTTTCGTCTGACGGCGCACTACGGGAGAGAGCCGCAAATCATCGGCTGCTCGGCGAGTATCGGCAACCCGGAGGCACTGTTTCGCGCCCTCACCGGGAGAGACAAACCGACCCTCGTTTCGGCGGCGGATAGCGGTGCGCCACATTACCGCCAGCGCCGAGCCATTCTCGACCTCGCCAAAGCGGAGGAGGTGCTGCCAACTGTCGCCAAAGAAATCGTGGTCACGACTGTCGGCGACATGAAGGCTCGAACCATCGCGTTCATGAGGTCTATCTCGGAAGTCGATCAGATTTATCGGTACGTCACGGGTGAGTTGAGTCGGTCAGTGAAGGGCATCAGCAAGACCACAGTTCGGGAGTACAAGAGGGAGATTCCTCCAGAAGAGAAGGCCAAGGTCACTGCTGACTTGAGGTCGGGGGCCACGCTGGGGGTCATCTCGACCACGGCGCTCCAGTTGGGCATCGACATCGGCGACTTGGCGGTGTGCCTTGTATGCAAGTTTCCAGGGAGCAAGGCCGCGTTCTTCCAACAAGCTGGCCGCGTAGGACGCCGAGGAGACAGCTTGGTCCTGTTCCTGGCCGACGAATCCCCCTTGGACCAGCATTTCGTGCGCAGACCGGAGGAGCTTTTGGACGCCCCGTCCGAAGTCGTTTACCTCAACCCCGATCACCGCCAGACGGTCATGGACCACCTTTGGTGCGCCGCCGAGGAGCTTCCCTTCGACCTGAAGCGGGACAGCAAGTTTTGGGGCAAGAACCTTGATCAACTGCTCAAAGACCTCGTCGCAACTGGGAAGACGCAGGGCCGAGATGTCCTGGTACTAAGCGGGAAGGCCGGCGAGCGTGCGAAAGATGTCGATGTACGGTCGCTTGGCTTCGAGTGCGTCATTCGCGACGAGAGTGGAAGGGAAGTGAGCCGCCCGGATGTGCTGCGAGCGATGAAGCGGTTCCACAAGTATGGCCGATTCCAGGTTCAGGATCAGGTCTACGAGGTCTTGCGACTATCGATCAACTGGCAGGAGAAGGAGGCTGAAGGGACGGCCCGCCGGCTGGACAAACTCGACTACACCACTTCTTCGGTCGTCAAAACGGAGTGTGCCATCTGTGGGACGGAAGACACTCTGGCTGGGAAAGGTGGAGTGAAATTGGAGCGCGGCCCGGTACGGTTTACCGAGCTTGTCGATGGTTACTACAAGATTCCGGCAGGCGGTGCTGAAAAGGCAACATACCAGCCACTTGGGAAAGCTGCCCCGCCGAGACGGGAATTGGACACGCACGGCCTGTGGTTTTCGGCCCCAGCGGGCTGGTTGGGGGAAATCGCCGCCGATGACAGGTTGCCGTCCGTGCGCACAATCAGTGAAAGCCTCAAAACTGCTGCGGGCCTGATGTGTTCTACGGACCCCGACGACGTTGGAGTGCATGTCGAGGAAGACCCGCAAGGGCTGGCTTTCCGGGTGTTTCTTGCAGACGATGCCGCAGGTGGGAATGGCTTAACACATGAGGTGTTTTATCAGGCCGTTCGACTGATTGACGGCGCTCTAATGATATTGGAAGAATGTCCTCATTGCAAGAAGAATGCGGCCAGTCGAGGTTGCCACGCTTGCGTTACCACAGCCTGGGGGGCCGAGGAAGACGTATGTCGCATCGGAGGCATCTCGATTCTGAAGAAGCTGAAGAAGGCACTTAGCTAAGTAAAGTGGGAAGTGAGCTGACGACCCGCAATCGGAGTTCTTGTTCCCGCCGCCGGCTGATGCCCTAGAAAGCGACACAAACCTCGCCGTGTGGAACTCTCATTATTTGATTCATTGGAGGACGAGGAGTGATTCATGAGATCCCTGGACTTGACCCACTCCCGCCAAAGACCACGAAGATTTGGCGGTATATGGGGTTCTCGAAGTTCGTCTCTTTCCTCGAAACGAACACGCTCTGGTTCGCTCGGGCGGACACTTTCGAGGACACCTTTGAGGGGCTGCTTCCGCTCAGAACACATCTCCAGTGGGGCAATCTCAGCAACTGGATGTCTCAACAACGGGCGAAGACCTATGTGAATTGCTGGCATGCAAACGATTACGAGTCGGTGGGCATGTGGAAAGCCTACCTCGGAGCCGAGCCGGGCGTCGTGGTCGAAACGACTCTCGGAAAGTTAGGCGACTGTCTCTCTTCTTATTCGGAAGTGATCTACCTCGGGTCGGTGAAGTACCTCGACTACACGAAGGATGAATTGGAAGGCTGGCAACAGTCGCCCAACATCTTTCATCCAATCATGCACAAACGGAGATTCTTCGACTTTGAACGTGAGATCCGCGCCGTCATCAACACCATGTCGGACACATCCTTGCAGGCCGCAGGCAAGGGTGCGATGGGTATTCCTGTACCTGTGAAGCTGGAGGACTTGATCATCAGTGCGAGGCCATCAACGGGTGCGGCAGGTTGGTTTGTCTCGACGGTTGAGGCCGTTCTACGGCGATACGGTTTGAGAATTCCGGTCGTCCGTTCGGCGATTGATGAACTCCCACCTCGATAGCCCGCACTGATCTCGTCGGATACAAGAAGAAAAGCTGCCGAGTTGCTGTTGCGAAGCCTGTTCGAGATTCCACGGTCGGCGAAGCTGTTCGTATTCTCCGAGGCTGACCTTGCCTCCGTGCGGCTCCTGAACATCGGTATGGAGGTAGAAGTGCATTGCAACAAGAAGTTTGAGTGGTACTGCGAACAAGATCGAAGCGAGGCCAGCCTCCCGACGACGGTCAGTTACCAAGCCTCGATTTTGACCGGCTTTGGCCCTCATGAACCAATGCCAACGTGAGGCGATCCTGCTCCACTCACCGCCAGATCGCCACGCATAGAAGGTCATCGGTGTTTTTATGTCGGAAAACTGCGCCCCGGCCAAGATCTCGACATGAAGCGTGTCTTCTACATCTTTGCCAACGGCTTCGCCGGGATCGTCTTGGTCCTCTTGGTGCTGGACCCTACCCGGCCTCTGGCCCCGATCTTCGTCCTGCTCGCCCTGGCGGTAATCTGCACCGTCGCGGCATGGTATTGGCGGCGATGAACATGGCTGGTCACTCCCCAAGTCCCTCACGCTGCAAAGCACTTCGACCAATCGGCGCTGAGATGCCGCAACACTTTCTCCATCACCCAAACCTGCCCGTTCGCCTTTTCGGTCTGCTGGTACACCCACTTGGCGATCTGCACCTTCGCCGAGAGATCACAAGGCAGCGCCGCCGCAACCAGCCGATCTTGCAATTCAACCTGATGCTCCCGGTTCCGCTCAATCCAGGCCGCAAGGTGGCTTTCGGCTGCCACGAAGTCTGACTTGGCGTTGTTGCATTTGTCGTGGGCCAAGATGAAGTTGTGTCCTAGATCGGCAGGGTAGCGTGACCAGGGAACGAAATGGTCCACCTGCGTCTTCCCCGACAAAGACTTCTGGCAGTAAAGGCAGATACCCTTCTGCACGTCCAGCAGGATGGGCCGATAGGCGTCGAGGCTGGCCCGCTCCTGGCCGAACAGAAACGTGCCGAGGTCGGTGATGTTGCCGAGGTTATTGGCGTTGAGCTTCTGGACGAACCGCACCCAGGCTCCCTCGATCAGGTCACGGACCAGTTCGTAGAACGCCCGGAAGCAGTATGCGACACCGGGCTTCAGCGTGATCCGGTTGCCTCGGCCCAAGTTCTCGTACAAGAATTCCAGCGGCTCGTTCCCAACCGTCTGCAACTTCCACCAAGGCATCGTGCGGACGACTTGATCGACCTCGGCAACCAGTGCAGACCAGCGGTCTGTCGACGTCTGCTTGAGGCGAAAGAGCGATCCGCCACACTCCTGTTGCGACTGGGCGATCTGCGAGATGATCGCCGCCTGCTTGCCCGTGTTCTGCTGGAGAATCAAGCCGGTCGCCTCGCCGCCGACTTGGAAGGGCCGGGCCTGTCGCCAGTAGAGTTCCACGAACTTGGCCGCGATGTCCTTCGTGTCGAGGTCCAGTGGTGCGCCGTTGTCTTCCCCCTTCAGGACGGCGAGATCGGCGATGGCGTGAACAAGGGCGAACTTGTAGCTGGCGACGAACAACCCCTCGGCCAGCAACCGCTGGATGTTCCGCAGGAATTGCACCTGCTCCTCGGGAGTCGGAATGGGCCATGTCATCAATGCCCCTCGCCCCAATACTGGGCCTTCTTGGGCAAGATCCAGCGGATGCCGCCCCTCGGATCGTCAGCATCTCCAAGTCGGCGAGGAATGACGTGGACGTGTGCGTGCATGACCGTCTGGCCGGCGGCTGTTCCGTCGTTGAGGCCGATGTTGAAGCCATCTGGCTTTTGTTCGGTCATCAGCTTGTCACGAACCTGGGCGACGAGCTTCCAGACGGCTGACTGCTCTTCTTCGGACAACTCGAACAGGCTGGCGACGTGGCGCTTGGGGACGACGAGGGTGTGGCCCTCTGCAATGGGAAATCCGTCAGGGAACGCTGCCGCGAAGTCGTTCTCCAGCATGATGCGGCGTGGCTTCAGTTGGCAGAATGGGCAGTCGGTTTTGTCCATGACATTTTTCGCTCTCTACCGCCAACGTGAATGCGGAGCATAGTTGATCTAATTCTCAGGAGCCTGCTGTCGCCTCCTTGATGGCTTGCCCAATTCGCTGACAACGCCATTCAATGAAGGCCGAAAAGTCGTTTGTGAGGAGAGGCGACTCGGCTCCCACCGGGAGAAAATGGGACTGAATCAACTGGTCAAACTTGGCGTCTCCGAGCCGCTTTTGAATTTCGTGGAAGTAATCCTTCGGAGATCGGCGGCTGAGGCTTTGGTTCGTCGCCCGGTCAATGAGAGTGCGGTTGAGAATGCAATCGCGTTTCTTGCTCTCCTTGACCCCCTGCTCACGAAGGTAGGCGTCAGGGAAAATGTGGTGATCGTCTACATTGTCCTCTTCCATCACGGCCCGCGTAATCGGTTTGACCACATGAAAATCACGGGGGTTCTTTGACAGGATCAAAGCGATGACACCGCGATAAAGAGCGCGTTGCTTCGGGGTAACCTCGTTCAATGCTGCTGGGTCAAAGCTGAACGACCCGATGTTGTTGGGAACCGCACCTCCAGCCAGCCATGAACCGACTTCGCCGAGGTCTTTTGCGGCCTGCGAATTGGGTGAGTTTTCATAACTCTGGTTGAACACTGAACACCAAAACCAGCGGACCAGCTTGTTGCGAATCTCTCCAGCCTTCAATCCTTTAGTCACTGGATGCTGGGCAACCAATGCACCAAAGGGAATGAGCATAGTGTTGTACGGCAGCCATTTCGGTATCAACACCCCGCAATCGTCACGCATGATGGTGAGGGCGGATGCCAGCCCTTCCAGAGCCTTGACCCAGAGTTCAGCAACTTTGGCGGAAGTCAACGACAGTACATCCTTCCTTTTGCAGGAAGGCGCAGCTTCAGTGCGCAGAAGGGCAATGATCTGGAGAACGTAATAAGGATCGATGGCGTAATCTTGGATGATCGGAAACTGGGCAGCAGCGTTCTCCCACAGATCGCGGAGTTTCACATCCTCAGACCAGAAGCGTGCGGCAAGTAGATCGAACACACTCAGCTTGACGCCTGTGCGATTCAGCGTCTCGAAAATTGTGCAGACGGCATCAGCGGGGGTTTGGTCAGACAATATGACGACCGGAAACTTGTAGGATTCGATGTTAGACATGACCCTGGTCCGCACGTCGAGTAGCTGTTGACGCAATCCCTTGCGTGCATCCTTGTCATCGATTCTCTCTGATACGGCGTCTCGCCAGCCGAAGTAGCCGTCCTTCTCGCCGAACAGCACACTGAGGGGCATGACGAGATCTTCTGCTTGTCCTTCCAGGGTCGCGTATTTCTTCAAGACCCGAGCATGCCAGCCCCGTTGCGCATTGGCGCGGACGTGAAACAACACGTCTTCATCGTCAATGTCCTTTGCTTCCACCAGCTTCTTCAGGTTGATGAAATACTTGTAGTCGCCTCTCCCAAAAAACGCCTGAAACAGAGAGGTCAGCCGCTGCTGACCGTCCAGAATCAGGTAGGTGGGCATGTGGCCATTAAGGGTGGGCGCACCCTCGAACTCACGGGCGGCGAAGTAATTATGGGTATTGCGAATGGCGAGCAGCGAGCCGGCAGGATAATTGCTGCCGATGGAAACGATGAGTTCCTGTGTCGATGCCGGTTCCCAGACGAAATCTCGCTGAAAATCAGGCAGTGCAATTTCACGTTCCTGTATCTGCTTGAGCAACCATGACAAGTCCTTCGTCGGTGTATCTTCAAAGAGATTGCTCATGATAGCCCTCGTAGACGTTGACGGCGGGTTCGTCAGCCCCAGTCTCGTTCCATCAGGTTCATTGACGTTGTGCTTGCGATTGCTCTGCGGCTCCATGCTGTTGGCGGAATCCAGCCCCAGCTATCCTACCGAAAGGCGATGTACGCGGTGTTATCACCGGCCAGAAGCCAGCGAACCTGAGCGCCTTCCCGCCCCAGGCGGCGAG
>SXGR01325747.1_pt1 | contig 10519 bp, 5 predicted proteins | sample 3174711 | NCBI WGS metagenome assembly SXGR01 (sample SAMN11356860, study PRJNA531348) | freshwater metagenome | isolation source: freshwater sample F1-60 | place: China: Fuxian Lake, Yuxi | collected 2017-12-25 | reverse complement strand
TCTACCAGGTGCGCGGGCTGGCGCTCGCGAACGTCACGTTCATCGAAGCCGCGAAGGGCCTCATCATCGTCGACCCGCTCGGCTCTGTTGGTGCGGCGCGGGCGGCCCTCGACCTGTACTTCGCGCATCGCCCGAAGCGGCCCGTCGTCGCAGTGATCTACACGCACAGCCACAGCGATCACTACGGCGGCGTCCGCGGGGTTACCGACGACGCCGAGGTCACCGCGGGGCGCACGGCGATTATTGCGCCCGCGGGTTTCATGAACGCCGTGATTGCCGAGAGCGTCGTCGCCGGCAACGCCATGGGCCGGCGGGCGACCTATCAGTTCGGCACGTCATTACCGCGCGGCGAGCGCGGCTCGGTTGATGCCGGATTGGGAAAGATCGACGGCGTCGGCGCGCCGGGACGGTCGGTGCGGGCGCCGACGATGACGGTTACGCAGACCATTGAGACGCACACCATCGACGGCGTGCCGATCGTGTTTCAGCTGACGCCGGCGACCGAAGCGCCGGCCGAGATGCACCTGTTTCTGCCGAAGCAGCGCGTGCTGAATCTGGCGGAGAACGCGACCAAGACCATGCACAACCTGCTGCCGTTCCGCGGGACCGAGGTTCGCGATGCCAGCGCCTGGTCGAAGTCCCTGGGCGCGGCGCTCGAGCGATTCGGTCCCGACACCGACGTGCTGATCGCGCAGCATCACTGGCCGACGTGGGGGAACGCGCGCGTCGCGCGCGCTCTCGCGAATCAGCGTGACCTCTACAAGTACCTCCACGACCAGAGCGTGCGGTTGATGAACCACGGCTACACCCCTGCGGAGATGTCGGAAGAACTCGTGCTGCCGCCGGGCCTGGCCAACGACTGGGCCGCCCGCGGCTATTACGGCACGCTGTCGCACAATGCGAAGGCGGTCTACCAGAAGTACCTGGGCTGGTACGACGCCAACCCGGCGAACTTGAATCCCTTGCCTGAGCGAGAGGCGTCGAAGAAATACGTCGAGTATTTCGGCGGTGCGGCGGCCGTGATCGCGAAGGCGCGGGCTGACTATGCGAAAGGGGAGTATCGCTGGGTCGCTGAGGTGGTGCGTCACGTCGTCTATGCTGAGCCGTCGAACACCGCGGCCCGTCACCTGGCGGCCGACGCCTTCGAGCAGTTGGGCTACGCCTCGGAAGCCGCGACCTGGCGGAACGCGTATCTGGTCGGGGCGCAAGAGCTGCGGCAAGGTCCGATCGCGCCGCGGACCGCGTCATTGGATCCCGAGATGGTGCGGGCGATGCGCGCCACCGAGGTCTTCGACGTGCTCGGCACGCACGTGAACGGACCGCGTGCGTGGTCGCGTGAGGTGGTCGTGAACTGGTCGCTGACCGGCCCGCCAGAACAGGTCGCCGTGACGCTGCGCAACGGCGCGCTGACCTACGTGGCGGGTGCGCGAGCGGCGAATGCCGGCGCCTCGGTGACCCTGCCACGCGACACGTTCAACGCGATCGCCCTCGGGCGCCAGTCCCTCGCTGAAGCCGTGAAGCAGGGGTCGGCCACGGTGGCGGGCGACCTGTCGGCGGCGACGCTGCTGTTCGATGTGCTCGACCGCTTCGATGCCGGGTTTTCGATCGTTGAACCACGTCGCCCGCAATAGGGCGGCCGATCACGATGACCTCGACGGGACTCAACGTATGATGAACCTTCGGCTTGCGCGCCATGGAACAGGTCTGTGGCTACCGGTCAGGCTTTTCAAGGGGGCGTCATGGGCGGTTGGCGATGCGGGATCTTGGCGGTGGTGTTTTCACTACTGACGGGCATGGCCTTCGCCCAGGGCAACCCGACCGGTACGATTGTCGGCCAGGTCACCGACCCGGACGGCCTGGCCATCCCGGGCGTCACGATCACTGCCTCATCGACCGGGTTGCAGGGCGTGCGCTCAGCCGTCACGTCGGCCAACGGCGATTACATCGTGCCATTTCTGCCGGCCGGCGAGTACGCGCTGACCTTCGAACTCCAGGGTTTCGCGACCACCCAGAAGACCGTCAGCCTCAAGATGGCCGACCGGTTGCCGGTCAATGTGAAGCTGGCCGTTGGTGGATTGACTGAGGTGGTCAGCGTGACCGCCGGCGCCAGCGAGACCGCGACCACCTCGACCGTCGCGACCACGATCAAGGCGTCCACGGTGGAACTGATTCCGATCGGCCGGACCCTAAATGCCGCGACGCTTCTGTCCCCCGGCGCCACCGACAACGGCCCCGGCGGCAACATCATGATCTCGGGCGCGCTGTCGTACGACAACCTCAACCTGATCAACGGCGTGGCTGTGAACGAAAACCTGCGCGGGCAGGCGCGCACGCTGTTTGTCGAGGATGCCATCCAGGAAACCAAGGTCTCGAGTGGCAACATCTCGGCCGAGTACGGACGGTTCCAGGGCGGCGTCGTCAACATGATCACCAAGTCGGGTGGCAACACGCTGAGCGGCTCGTTCCGCACCTCGTTCACCAACGATGCGTGGAAGGCGCTGACGCCCTATCCCGGTGACGCTAACCTCGACGTGGTGGTCCCGGCCTACGAACTGACGCTGGGTGGCCCGGTGGTCAAGGACAAGCTGTGGTACTTCGCCGCCGGCCGGTTCCAGAAGAACTCGACCAACAACACCGCGCCCTTCACCGGCTTCAACTACACGAGGACCGACGACGACAAGCGCGGGGAAGGCAAAGTGACCTACGCCATCAATGCGCGCAACACCGCGAAGGTGTCGTACCTCAGAAAGACGTTGGCGAGCGGCAATAACAGCTTCAGCACCGTCATGGACGCGGCCAGCCTGTACGACAACGCCATCGACGAAGCGCTGATCGCCGGGAATTACCAGGCCGTGCTGAAGAGCAACCTCTTCGTTGAAGGCCAGTACTCGCAGCGCACCATGAACACCACCGGCACCGGCTCGCGGTTCACGGACCTGCTGAAGGGCACGCCGATCTGGGATCGGTCGCGCAGCCAGGCCCGCTTCAATGCGCCGACCTTCTGCGCCGTGTGCCCCAACGCGGTCGACCTGAGGAATAACGTCGACGGCTACGCCAAGGCGAACTACTTTCTTTCCACCAAAAATCTCGGCTCACACGACATCGTCGGCGGCTTCGATCGCTACAACGAGATGCGCAAGAACAACCAGAACTCGTCGGCCAGCAACTTCCGCGTGCAGGCCACCACCGCGGTCATCGACGGCCAGACCATCTACCCCGTGTTCCAGACCGGCACCACCACCTACGTCGAGTGGCTGCCAGTGTTTGAAGAGACCAAGGGCAACAACCTGCGGACCTACTCGGGCTTCTTCAACGACGTCTGGCGCATGAACAACCGGCTGACGCTCAATCTCGGCCTGCGCTACGACAAGAACAGCACGTTCGATCAGGGCGCCAAGCAGGTGGGGAACGACGCGCGTTTCAGCCCGCGGCTGGGGGCGACTTACGATGTCTCTGGAGACGGAGAGTGGATCGCCAACTTTGGCTACGCCCACTATGTGGCCGCGTTCAACACGCAGATTGCCGACGCGTCATCGGCGGCCGGCCGCCAGGCCTCTTTCAGTTATTTTTACGCCGGGCCGAGCGTGAACGTCGGCGTTGGGCCGTATCTCAACTCGCCGCAGGCGCTGCAGGTGCTGTTCGACTGGTTCAACGCCAATGGCGGGACCAGCCGCGCCACCCGCAACCAACCGACGGTGCCCGGGGTGAACACCGCCGTGCGTGCCGACATCCAGTCGGCGAACACCAACGAGGTGATGGCCGGCCTCGCCCATGAGCTCGGCGGCAAGGGCGCGGTCCGCGTCGACCTGGTCTACCGCAAGTACGACGGCTTCTACGGTAATTTCGTCGACCTCTCGACCGGGGTGGTGACCGATCCGCGGACGGGCACGGCGTTCAACTTGACGCAGGTCGACAACACCGACAGCGTCGAGCGCAATTACCTCGGGACCAGCATTCAATTCGAGTACCGCGCGACCGAGGACCTGCGGCTGAGTGGCAACTGGATGGTGTCGTTTGCCCGTGGCAGCGTGGAAGGTGAAGACCTGACCAACGGCGCGACCCGCGCCAGTGCTAATGAATATCCGGAGTACCGCGAGGCCAGCTGGAACTATCCCTCGGGCTACACCAATGGCGATCAACGTCACAAGGTGCGGGTGTGGGGAAGCTATGACCTGCCGGTGCCGGACGCGCTTGGCAATGCCACGCTGGGATTCATGCAGCGGCTCGATTCCGGACTGGGCTACGACTACAACATGACGATTGACAGCCGCCCGTATGTCACCAACCCTGGCTACATCACGCCGCCATCAACCGTGACTTACTACGTCAGCGACCGCGGCGAGTTTCACTACAACAACATCTGGCGGACCGACCTGTCGTTGTCGTGGAACCACGGCGTTGCTGGCCTAAGCAAGACGCAGGTGTTCTTCCGTGGCGTCGTGGTCAACATCTTCAACACCCAGGGCGTCGACAGCTTCAACACCTCCCTGATCAGCCGGACCGGGGATGCGACGCTCGCGGCGTTCAACCCTTTCACGACAACGCCCGTTGAAGGTGTGAACTACAGGAAGGGACCGAACTTCGGCCAGCCGACCAGCCCGAACAGCTACCAGTCGCCGCGCGAGTTCAACTTCTCGGTGGGACTTCGCTTCTGAAGACGGACGGGCTGAAGCCCACCCCTATAGGCGGTGGGTTAAGGCGGCAGCGCAGTGACTGGTTGGGTCAGGACACCAATCTGGTGTATCCTTCCTAAGTCACTGCGCTTTCGTCCCCAGATGTTCTCGGGACTACCACCCTTCGGTAATTGTTAGCTCAGATGCACAGCGCCCCCTGATGGGGCGTCCTACCGAGCGCGCCAATCCGGCGCCGTTTCGCTAGAACTTGTCGGCTTGCTGCGTGCGGTTAGGGAACGCTCAGGCAATCTCAGGAGCGCTTCGCTATGCCATTCGTGTCTCTCGGGCTCACGCCCTCGCTTTGTAATCCGCTCGCCAAACTGGGCTACACCACGCCGACGCCGGTGCAGCTCAAGTCCATTCCCATCGTGCTCACCGGTAAGGACCTGCTCGCACGCGCGCAGACCGGCACCGGCAAGACGGCCGCGTTTGGCCTGCCGATGATCCAGCGCCTGCAGATCGTCGGCGGCGCCCCGGCCGGGACGCGCAAGCCGCGCGCCCTGGTACTGGTGCCTACCCGCGAGCTCGCGCTCCAGGTGCACAAGTCGCTGACCACCTACGGCGTGCCCGCGAACATGCGCGTCACCGCGATCTTCGGCGGCGTCTCGATCGTCCCGCAGAAGCGCGACCTGCAGCGCGGTGTCGACATCATTGTGGCGACCCCGGGCCGCCTGCTCGATCACATGGAGCAGCGCACGGTGGATCTGTCGGGTATCGAAATTCTGACGCTCGACGAAGCCGATCGCATGCTCGACATGGGCTTCCTGCCGCCGCTGCGCCGCATTCTGAAGGTGCTGCCGCGCGACCGTCAGACGCTGCTGTTCTCGGCGACCATTTCCCAGGACGTCGTGCGGCTCTCGGCCGACTTCACGCGCGAGCCACAGCGGGTGGACGTGTCGGCAGGGCAGATCATGGCGCTGACGGTGACGCACCAGGTCCATCCGGTGTCGGACCAGCGCAAGGGCGATCTGCTGACGCACATCCTGCTGCAGAAGCCGACCGGGCAGGCGCTGGTGTTCTGCCGGACTAAGCACGGTTCAAACCGCGTGGGGCAATACCTCGAACGCGCCGGTATCAAGGCGGCCGTGATCCATGGCAACAAAAGCCAGGGTGCGCGCACCAAGGCGCTCAGCGACTTCAAGGCCGGGCACGTCAACGTGCTGGTTGCGACGGACATCGCCGCGCGCGGGTTGGACATCGTCCAGTTGCCGCTGGTCGTGAACTTCGATCTGCCGATGGTGGCGGAAGACTACATTCACCGCGCGGGCCGCACCGGCCGCGCGGGGCTGGCGGGTCGCGCGGTGTCGCTGGTGTCACCGGCGGATCGCGACCTGCTGCGGGACATTCAACGGTTACTGCCGGCACCGGTAGAACACGTCGTCATCGAAGACTTTGCGGTGACCGCTTCGTCGCACGAAGCGTTGCCCGAAGCCGGGCGCCGTCACCAGGGCAACCGCCCTGGTCGCGGTTTTGGTGGTTCGCGGTCGGGTGGGCGTCAGGGTTCCGGTGGCGCCGGCCGTCGCCCGTCGCGGCCAGGTGGGTCGCGCGCGCGAGCCTAACGTCGTCCGGTTGCTTGCCCCTCATAAAAGGAGCAGTGACGGACGAAACCGAGCGATTCATAAAGGTGAAGGGCAGCCGGGTTGTCGGCCCGTACATTCAGGCCCACCGTCCCGAGGTTCTTCACCGCCTCGATCACCGCAGTGGTGACGAGGCGCCCGAGGCCCCGTCCGCGGCGTTCGCGCAGCGTATAGATGTTGCCGATGGCCACGGCGTCCTCCTCGGGCGCGAACAGGTGCGTGCCCGCGGCCACCGCGAGCACGCCCTGCTCATACACTCCAAAGAACACCCCGTCGGTGACCATCGACGGATGGAAGAAGTCGGGCGCCTCACCGCTCGCCTCACCGTCCCCATACAACTTCAGTAACGCCGGCACATCAGCCGCGCCGAGACGAACGGCGTGTCCCGGTGTCAGGTAGCGTCCGGCTGCAGCCGGACCTTGCCATCCCATGCGCCACATCGGGCGCCGATTCTCCACCACCGCATGCCGCTCGATTTCCTCAAGTGCATCTTCCTGCACCTGCAGATGCACCGGCCAGGTGACATGCTGCAGCGCTTCGCGGATGCTGCCGGTGCCGGCGGCGAACAGGATGTTGGTAGCGAAGTCGTGGAGCACCAGCGTCACGTCAGGCGCGGGCCCCGAAGCGAACCACTTGGTCTTCGGGAACATTCGTGGCGCCAGGTCACCCAGCGCGTAGACGCTCCAGATGGGATCGCGGCGGAGCAGGCGGCGAATGTCACGAGGGTTGGTCAGTTGGGGCATGGGTGCGGCGCGGCCGGGTTCGGGGTATAACCTAACGATTATGTGGCCAGTCCGAACCGTGATGCTCGTCGTGGCGGCGTCCGCCGCGATTCCTGCTGCCGCCCAGAGCGGGTCGCCCCGCAATGACCTGCCTCAACCGTACGCGACCACCCGCACGTGGGGCGAACTGCCGCCGGGCGTGAAGTGGGCCGCAGTGACGGCCATCGAGCCGGCGCCAGACGGCACCATCTACGTGGTCCACCGCTGCTTCGAGAACTCATGCGCTGGCCGACCCGAGGCGCCGATCCTGAAGTACAACGCCGACGGCAAGCTGCTGGCCAGCTTCGGCCAAGGACTCATGATCTTTCCGCACGGCGGCACCGTCGACCGTCAGGGCAACTTGTGGATGACCGACGCCGGCAGCGCGCCAGGCAAGGGACACCAGGCCTTCAAGTTCAGTCCTGATGGCAAGATCCTGATGACACTCGGCAAGGCCGGCGTGAGTGGGTCGGGTCCCAGTCTGTTCGATCAGCCCACCGATGTGGTGGTCGCGCCGAACGGCGACCTGTTCATCACCGACAGTCATCGCAACGGCAAGAACAATCGCGTGATGCACTTCACCGAGGATGGCAAGTTCGTCAAGGAGTGGGGACGTAAGGGCTCGGGCCGCGGCGAGTTGAGCGAGCCGCACACGATGGCGATGGATTCGCGTGGGCGGTTGTTCGTTGGCGACCGCGAGAACAATCGCATTGTCATCTACGACCAGAAGGGTCAGGTGCTGGATGAATGGCGCCAATTTGGACGGCCGAGCGGCATCGTCATCACCCGTGACGACACGATCTATGTGGCCGACTCGGAATCGTGGGGCACCGATACCGGCGCGCGCGAGCTACCGGGCATCAAGAAGGGCATTCGCATCGGTAGCGCGAAGGACGGCCGGGTGACCGCGTTCATCGAGGATCAGGAATCGACCGCCGCGGACCACGCCGGCGCCGAAGGTCTTGGCGTCGATGCGGCGGGCAATGTCTATGGCGGCGTGGTCCGGCGGCGAATGCTGGAGCGGCACGTCCTGATGGCCAACCCACTGGCGTCGCCCGAATCGGTGGGCTTCTCGGCCGACGGCCTCAAGGCATACCAACAGGCCATGCGCGCGCTCGTCGATGATGGCAAGCTTGCCGGTGTCACGACCTTGGTGGCCCGTCACGGCAAGGTGGTCCAGTTCGACGCCTACGGCGTGCAGGATCTCGAGTCGAAGAAGCCCGTCGCCAAAGACACGATCTTCCGCATTGCCTCGATGACCAAGCCGATCGCCGGCGTCGCCATGATGATGCTGTGGGAGCAGGGCAAGTGGACCCTCGACGATCCGGTCGCAAAACACATTCCCGCGTTCGCCAACCTCAAGGTTGCCACGCTGAACGGCGAGGTGGCGCAGACGAGGCCCATGACGATGCGGCAGCTGATGAGCCATTCGGCCGGCTTCGACGTCAGCGCCGGCTACACCAAGCACAACATCACCGACCGCACCCAGCCACTGCAGGCGATGATCGACAAGCTGGCAAAGTTGCCGCTTGCGGCGCAGCCCGGCAGCGACTGGCGCTACGGCCCGAGCGTCGACATCCAGGGCTACCTCGTCGAGAAGCTGTCGGGTCAGACGTTCGACGTGTTCCTGCGGACGAAGATCTTCGAGCCGCTCGGCATGACCGATACCGGTTTCTGGGTGGCGCCGTCGAAGGCCGATCGGGTGACGAAGATGTTCACCTACGGTCCTGACAAACGCCTCATGACGGCGCCGACCCAGGGTGATCCGACGGTGAAGCCGGCGTTTCTGTCCGGCGGTGGCGGGTTGCTCTCGACGATGGACGACTACCGGCGGTTTGCGCAAATGTTGCTCAACGGTGGCGAGGCCAACGGCAAGCGGCTGCTCAAGGCGTCAACCGTCGAGTTGATGCGCACCAACGTGCTGGCCGACGGCGTGACCGTCGATCTCTACGGTCCGAATGTCAACATTGGGGGCATCGGCTTCGGCCTCGACTTCGCCGTCATTCTCGATCCGGCCAAGGCAAATACTCCGGAGGGCAAGAACTCGTTCTATTGGGGTGGCGCGTTCGGCACGTGGTTCTGGATTGATCCGGCCAATGATCTGATCGCGGTCGGCATGATGCAGAACCTGGCCGGCAGCTCACCGACTGGCGGCTCGCCGCAGGTGAGGCCGCTGTCGCGCAAGCTGGTGTACCAGGCGCTGGTCGAGCCCGCGAAATGACCGGCGCGGGGCGACTTGTCGTCGTCCTCGGCGTGATCGCGCCGGTCGTGCTCGGCGCGCAGGCGCCGTCTGGGGACTGGACGCAGTGGCGGGGGCCGGGTCGCGATGGTACGGTGCCGGCCTTCACGGCGCCGGCGCGGTGGCCCGAGCAGCTCACGCGACGCTGGAAGGTCGAGGTCGGCACGGGTCACGCCACGCCGCTGGTCGTCGGCCCGCGTGTTTACATGTTCAGCCGCCGCGGCGACAACGAAGTGCTGGCCGCGTTCGACGCCGTGGCCGGCAGGGAGCTGTGGGCCTCGGGCTATCCGGCGCCGTACACGCCGAACCGGCTGGCCATCGATCATGGGCAGGGCCCGAAGTCGACGCCGCTCTTCGTGGATGGCCGCGTCTTCACGCTGGGCATCAGCGGCATCCTGTCGGCGTTCGACGCGGCCACCGGCGTGAGGCTCTGGCACAAGCCGGCGCCGCCGGCAGGGCCCACCTACAGCACGTCGCAGTCGCCGCTCTTCGACCACGGCCAGCTGATCGTTCATGTCGGCGGTTACGGCAAGGGCGCCCTCACGTCGTTCAATCCGGTCACCGGCGCCGTCAACTGGGAGTGGACCGGCGACGGGCCGGCGTACGGGTCGCCGATCGTCGCCGAGTTCGGCGGCACCCGGCAGGTGATCACCTTCACGGAGAACATGCTGGTTGGCGTCTCGGCCGCGACCGGTGAGCTGCTGTGGAGCCGCCCGTTCCATTCCGCCCGCGACGTGCAGGCCATTACCCCGCTCGTCTACAAAGACACCATCATCGTGACGGCCTTCGAGAGCGGCATCACGGCCATCCGCATCGCCAAGCGTGACGGCAAGTGGGGCACCGATAACGCGTGGAAGAACGACGACCAGTACAGCCGGTTCAGCAACGCGGTGATCGTCGGCGATGCGTACTTCGCGCTTTCGGGGAAGAGCGGCGGCCTGTTCATGTATCTCGATGCGAGAACCGGCGAGTTGCTGTGGAAGGGCGAGCCGCGCACGGCCGAGAACGCCGCCATCGCCAGGGCCGGCAATATCGTGTTCGCACTGAAGGACGACGGCGAGCTGATCGTCGCCGATGGCAGCGACCCAAGGAGATTCACGCCGCTGCGCCGTTACCAGGTCTCCGACACGGCCACCTGGGCGGCGCCGTCGATTGCCGGCAATCGTCTCTTCGTGAAGGATGTGTCGTCGCTGGCGCTCTGGACCATCGATTGACACCGCAGCAGCTCACGGCTGCAGGCTCACGTGTCAAGCCGGCCCGCGGCGGGCC
>SXGR01063540.1_pt1 | contig 10519 bp, 11 predicted proteins | sample 3174711 | NCBI WGS metagenome assembly SXGR01 (sample SAMN11356860, study PRJNA531348) | freshwater metagenome | isolation source: freshwater sample F1-60 | place: China: Fuxian Lake, Yuxi | collected 2017-12-25 | reverse complement strand
TTATTCCAAATGATTCCGGTAATACTGACGCCAAATATGTAGCGCTCCGGTCATTCTTAAAATGAATAGTTATTCCGTGTGTTCCGACTTTCATTTTATTTATCCCGCTCACTACAGGTCTCTTCAAAAAATTTATTTTATATGTTAGTCGTGATAATTCTGATTTTTTGATTGGATTGAACCGTCCGTCATTGAAAGCGCTCATTATTGTTATGTTGGAGATAGTCTCATTCAAATCGCCCAAAAGATTAAATGTCCCGATACATCCGCGCAATTTTCCGTCTTTGTATATCGTTGTAAATATTCCTTCTACATCACGAATGAAAACTGAAAGTTTGGGAGAAGGCGCATTTCCATTTCTTAAAACAGATTCCAGTATTATTTTTGGAAGAGATTGGAATTGTTTGTAATATTCTAAATTGGACTCGTATTTATCAAAGAGAATACTGGCGTATCCAACTGAATTAGTTTGGTTATTTGATTGAATATCGCTAGATGTGTAAATATACTCAGTATATTGATAATTACGGCGCCGCATGATTTCCAGAAATAGTCGGACTGCTGGAAACCCACACATCTCTTTTGGAAATATCTTCTTTCCACTAATGATTTTTCGAATGACTCCCAGATTCGTTTTTTTGGAATTAGCGGGACATTCTACGCCGTAATTGTGTCCGCAATGTAATAAGTCCGTATTTACAATCAAAAGAGCTCCATCCATTTCAATTTCAATAAGCTGGACGAGTTCTGAATCGTAATTTCCAACCGCAATAATAGAACATGGATAACCGATTTTTTCTAAATATGGAAGGATTGATAAATATGAATGTTCAGTTTGAAAAAAGGAACGACTGGTTGGAATACCACGGATTTGGTTGAGTTTTATATGCTGAATTGGGTTGTCCATTTGAAAATTATCGCTGGTGGAGTGATTCGTGGTAAGAAGAATGACTTTATTGAACGGCGCGATGTTTATTTTATCGAATGTGAAATCTACGATTTCTTTGATGAATGCTGAACCGGCGTGTGGGACGAGGAGAGCACTTACATTTTTTGAACCGATTTGGAAATTTGGGGGGAATGATTCGTTTAAGAAATATGGCTTGTTGTGATTTTTTATATATGACATAATTTTATAGGTGATAAAAAATTATATTTTGGGATGGAGATTTATTGGTTTAATTGTTTGTTTATCATCGAATTCAAATATAAATTATAATCGGCTTCATCAAATTTTTCTGGAAATATATCCTGAATACATTTAATTATTTTTGGTTCATAATATTTAATATATGACGTGAAAGTATCATGATTCTTTAATACTTCGCGTTTATATATGGCTATAAAATCAATCGTAATAGCCCTTTGCGTATGAGCACAATTATGATACGGTTTAACATAATTAGAATAAATAGTTTGTTTGCTTATACCGGTATTTTTCCAATAATTAGCTTTGGCTTCTGCGTTCATTCTATCTTTTATTCGATTATAAACAACCTTTTTTCGAGATAATACATAATCACGTACTTGTTCATCAGATATACCCATATTATTTTCGTCAATACTTATTTCCCCTCCTCTCATTTTCCGAACTTTCTCGCAAATAACACGATGTGTTATCGTTTTCCCGTCCCGCTTATACGGCCGGTCCAGCTTCTCCATCCAGCCCTGATACGGCCCACACTCCCTCTCACACCCACGCTTACATTCCTTCAAGCTAAACCGAACCAATTTGCTTGAACTTCAACACAATTTTTTAACTACCTTCTTCGCAACCGCACTTGGCGTCGGTCCAGAACACGTCCCGTATTCTTTCGAATCGACGATTATCTTAAACTTCCGAACCGGTTCCATTTATATTATTAACATATAATAAAATCGATATAAGATGAATAATTTATTATTTTTTTCGGATTTTTGTCAATAAATACTAACTTTTCAACATATTTAATAAAATCATCTTCTCCGATTTTATTTTCATTAAGTCTGGCAACCAATATTTTATAAAGTGATTGCGTAAATATTTCCGTATCATAATACCCATTTTCTAAACCCACCATGAAATAAGAATACGCATCATCCCGATTTTTGATTTCTAAAAAGCCCTTAATGTATTCATTATTCGGAATACGCAAAAGGGAATAATAATGTTCGGGATTCTTATTACATGTGTGATATCGGAATAATTGGATATAATTTAATATTTTTCTCATGTCGCCATTAGAATATTGAATAATTATCTCTAATATATTTGGTTCAATTGAAATGGATTCATCTTTCATGATTTCCCCCAGACGCGATGAAATTTGATTCCCGTCTAAATTGGAAAATTTAAATTTCGAGCACCGCGACTGAATCGCTGGAATGATTTTTCCGATGAAATTACATATAAAACAAAAACGCACATTATTACAGTATGTCTCCATTATTCGTCTTAAACAGAACTGTGCGTCATTTGTCATACTATCGACTTCATCCAAGATAATCAACTTAGAACCAGTATTGAATAAAGTCTTCGAACTTGCGAATTCCTTGATTATTTTTCGAACGACTTGGATATTCCGATTATCACTCGCATTCAGTTCTAAAACCATCAAGTTATATTTTTCTTTATAAATCTCCTTCGCCATCGCAATAATTGTAGATGTTTTACCGGTTCCAGATGGTCCGTAAAATAAAAGGCTCGGAAAGTTCTGCTTGTCAATGAATGATTTAATACAGTTCATATTTTTTTCATCAAGGAATATTTCATTGATTGAATTCGGCCGGTATTTTTCAACGAGTGTTTTCATTTTAAAAAGAATTCGCGTTTTATTTTTAAATTATAATATTATCGTCGAAGAATTGTGTTTATTTTTTCAGCAATCATCTTGTAAATAGACATTGAATAATCCGGTGCGATTTCCCAACACTTCTCACACTTAAACCCACTTACACCCTCCCGCCACTTTAAACATTGCACATTCGTATTACATACGGGACAGTCATATGTTTTGATATCATATGGGACATTATAAATAGTTGAACTCATTGTTCTATATTATAAAATAATTATTTATTTTTTCCGCAAATCAAATCATAAATCCATTTTTTACATGGACTCGATGGCGTCATCTTCCAAAAGTGAATCAATCGCGCTGGTGGAAGTAGTCGTGTCCAGTTTCGCAATTTCCGCTTCGATATTTGCTTTAATATCTTCAACGTTTTCAATTGCTAAAAGGGTGATTGTTCCTCCATTCTTTTTTGGATTCACGGAATGACACGCCCTGTGATTTGGGTTATGTTCATTACAGATTCGAATAATAACATCTTTATGATGAGCTTTTGCGTCATACTGAATAAACTGGATGAATTTTGTAATTGTTTGAAAAATTTGGAGAAACTGGTCATAAACTGCGTCGTCTTCAAAATGAACAATTGTATTTCCGCCACATCCGATTACATTCTTCGGCTTAATGTCAGGGTTCTTTTCCAAAATAATTTTTGTCATTATTTGGGGGCACTCAAACAGATATTTCTTAATGAAATCCAAAATTTCTTTCTTCAATTCGACTTTCCTGTCTCCGACTATGGTAATCATTGATGAATATTTCGCGGTTTCCGAAAAATAAGCGGGAATTTTCAATATTTCAATAAATTTTTTGACGACCATTGGGGAATGGTGTATTTCAAATGAAAGTTTATTAGATAATATATCAAACATCGCTTTTGATGCAGAACCAGTCAATGTAATTGAAGTCTTAGTTTCAGAAGAAACGACTTCGTATTTAACAAAAGCTTGTATTTGTTTTTGGATGATGTGACAGATTCCAACAACCGAACCGTGATTCGTGTTTGGAGGTAATTCAATCTTTAATTCTTGTTTTGTAATATTAAGCTTGGGCATTTTTGTTTAAGTACAATAAAAATATCAAAATAATCATTCAATTTTTACCTAGTTATCTATTTAAAAGCATTCCAACTATTCAAATAATGGACACGAATTCTCTACCACTAACTGAAAAATATCGTATTACTAAATTGGACGATTTAATTGGTAATAAGAATCAGGTTATATTTCTAAAAAAATTCATAGAGTCTAATCGAGTTCCGAATCTCATAATTAATGGAAATACTGGTTGTGGAAAAACGTCTGCAGTTATTGCTTTTGCGAAGGAATATCTTGGCGATTTATATAATGATTACTGTATGGAATTAAATGCAAGTGATGACAGAGGAATCGACGCTGTTCGTTCAAAAATCAAGATATTTTCCCAAAGGAAGATGTCGGACCATAAGTTTAAAATTATCATCTTGGATGAGAGCGATAATATGACCATTATTGCGCAGTTGGCGTTGAAGAGGATAATTGAGCAGTATTCAGACACGACACGGTTTTTCTTTACATGTAATAATATTGAGAATATTATATCAGGAATACAGTCGTGTTGTAAAATTATGTTTTTTGGTAAGATTGATAAGGGTGATATGATTATAAAATTAAAAAATATATGTGGTTCTGAGAATATGGAAATAGATGATGATGCAATGGAGATGATTATTTCTCTAACAGAAAACAAGTCAGATATGAGAGAAATGATTAATAAATTAGAATTGCTCAAAGCAAACTATTCTACACATCAAGATATGATAAAAATAACGATCAAAGAAATATGTAGTATTTGTGATAAACCGTCTCCCATTATAATTCAACATTTTTTGAAAATATTGGGTTCTGATTTGAGAGAAGGTATCCAGATTATTCATACTTTAAAGAATGATGGGTTCCAGAGTTCCGATATTTGTATAACTCTAACGAATGATATATTAAATATGGACATTTCAGAAATAAAAAAGAAAGAATTAATAACATGTATTAGTGAGTATAACCGTTTTTTCTTGGAGGGAAATGATAGTTTATTACAGATGGGCGGACTGATAATTGAGATTTATAAGATATTGCGTTATAAATAATTAAAAAAAAAGATATATGAATTATGAATATATCAGAAGAAGATGATAGACCATTTGATGCAGATGAGATTAGAATGTGGAGTGTTCGAACAATGAGCCGTTTTTTGATGATTGGTCTCCCAAGACTTATTTTTTTAATACTTATATATATTTTTTTTCTTCCTTTTGGATTTATATTTCATGATGATAATTATAATTTTCAGAATATATTATTCCAGATAATTTCACGATTTAAACTATATGTTTTTGGATTTTTTAAAGTTGATATATCAAATAAAGATAAGGAAATTCTTCAGAAAAGCGACGCGCAGATTATAATTGTTAATCACAGTTCATATTTAGATTGTTGTGTAGTCGATTTGCTTATACCGAATACTAAATATATTGCGTCAGAGTTTATTTCAAAAATGATTTTATTTAAACAATTTCTGAAAACGAAATGTATATTTTTGGGGAATGATTTTAAGTCGGGAAATATAACAGAGAAAATACAACGCGAGTTGGATAAGGGGGTGCGAATCGTTTTTTTCAGTTCAGGAGTATGTTCGAGGCCGGAGTTCGTGTTGAAGCTTCGAAACGGGGCGTTTGTTCCAAAACTCAAAATATTGTCGCTTCATGTGAATTATTATGATAAATTTTGGGTGATGGGTGAACAAGATATGAATGCACATATTATAAGCACGATGTCATCTTTCAAGAATAAAGTAAGCGTTCGTGTATTACCAGAATATATACCAAGTGACGATGAGAAGAATAATATCGATTTATTTCGGGAAAATTACCGGAAGTATTATGCGTCGGGGTTTGATTTGAAATTGAGCAACAAGAGCTATAAGGACCATCCGTATTATAAACATAAAATGAAGGATTCGGAATAATTTTATATCTCTTATTTTCAGTTCAATATACGACTATGTCATATATAAACTAAACTAAACAATATCACAATAACGAATTTCATCCGGACTCAATATAATTCCACCTTTTGACGAATCAGATTTTTTAGGAATTGGAATATTTAACTTTTTATGAATCCATTCTAATTTATTTTGTAAAAATTCAATACAAATAAATTCTGGAAAAACGAATATTACTATTTTATTTGAATATTTCTTGACTAATTCTCCTTGCTTAAATTCTTTTAATGATGGATTTTTTATATAATCATAAATTATTATATTATTTTCTCCAAATAATTCTATAATAATATCGATTACATTTTTTCCATCGAATGTATTATTCTCAAACTGAATTGAACCAATACCATCAAATTTGTTTTTAGGTTGGTTCCAATTGAACATAATAATTTTCTTTTTCCATAAAAATTTAATCAAGTTCGCTAATTGATAATCCACGGGAATATATTTTTTTTACTATTTTTAATTAACCATTTTGGATTTCTCAATAAAATATAGTCGTTTATTTGGTATGGATAAACACTCTGATGTAATAATTTATCGATTGTTTTCGGATTATATTTAGATTTTTCATAAAACTCTTCTTTTGATATCTTTTTTAATGTATGATTATTTATTTATTTATAATAATTATCCCCATCGAAAAAATATTTAACATTTCGTAATTCTAACATAGTAGTCATATATTTATGAAATAATTTAATTTTCTAAGAATGCTCCGAATAATTCTGAACCTGTCCCCATCACAAACTGGCTTAAAGAAAACTGGATATATATGTATAAGGAGGAAAATGGCAACATTTCAAGAGTTAAGAACTATGGCATTGGAGGCAAGAAAGGAGAGCTCGACTGATCGTCAAGCTAAGTATTTTCGGGCGCGTGATGATGCGTTCGCGGTAATTACGAATGGAGTAATGGAGAAGATTCATACTGCAGCGAAGGATGGACGCTTTAAGTATCCTGTTTATCGTTGGACGAATCAGACGCGTTCAAAAGATGGGGTTAATGAGGATATGACTCCAGTTGATAACAATGCGCAATTGTATTTTGGAAATGATGATAGTGGTAAGAATGGCCTTCACATTATGGCCCTTCTTCAACCGACTGGTATTAAATATGAAGACACTCTTCTCGCGAAACTTCGTGAGTTTTTCAACAGTCAGACACAAACACAAACAGTTGAATCCAGTCAGAATCATTTACGTGTATTCCTTCAACGTCGTCCGACGAATCCGAATATGTGTGCAATTTTTGTGAGTTGGGAGAAGATTCTTCCTAACCGCGCGAATGTTCGCCCTGCTTCTGGATTTGTTAGAAGACAATTTGATAAGTCTAATAAGAAGCCGGATGAGATGGTTGTTGATGCGACTAACGCTACTGATGCTGGAGTCGCAACAGCGGATGGTTTTCGTGTAGTTGTTCGTAGTGGTGAAAAGAAGACCCGTGGCGCGAATAGTAGCGCCCGTCGTTAGATATTATTTAGAAAATTTCAAACATCGATATTTATTGGATGACCTTTTTGGGAATTTATTTTTATATAGGTTCTCACCTTTTTTAGAACCGTTACTTTATAATATTCATTATTTATAAAATTGAAATAATTTTATAAATATTTTGTCTCATTTTTCTTTCCGGTAGGTGTAATTATTCTCGAAGAGACATCCATTCAGACCATTTACTACCTAACATGACGGGAGCAGGAGAATTTTTCTCAGTTAGAATTTGTTTCTGGCGGTCTTGTTCATAGTTGCTATGTTGTCTAACCACTGGTATTTCAGTTCCTCCAACATTTTTATTCAATGGATTATCTAAATAAGCAGGATAATATGTAGAATTAACTGCATCTTTTATTGAATCATTATTATTAAAACAGTTATTATTCTTTTGTTTTCCGTTATTATCTAATCCGATATTCAAACCTGAATCAAACCTATATTTATTCATATTTGTATCTGGATTATTAAATCCATTGAGGGCGACTGGATTATTATAACTAACATTGATATTAATTGGGTTTATTGAACGAGCCAGTTTATTTGTCATTTGATGTTTTTTATTTTCTAAATATTTATTTACATTTGGGCGTTTATACTCTTTTTTTATTGCTTGTTCTTCTTTCGGATTTTTTTCATAAATTATATTATAATATTTACTTTCTTCTTCTTGGAGAGGTTGTTGATTTAATTTTGTTTCTTCTTCCTGTTGCACGTGTTTAATTGGTAAAACACGGGTTTCTTCTTCCTGTTGCACGTGTTTAATTGGTAAAAATCTGGTTTCTTCTTCCTGTTGCACGTGTTTAATTGGTAAAACGCGGGTTTCTTCTTCCTGTTGCACGTGTTTAATTGGTAAAACGCGGGTTTCTTCTTCATGTGGAAATACTTGTGGCGCAGGAACATATTGAATTTGACTTGCTGGAAGATTCATTGATTGATCTCCTTGATTTTGTTTTGGTGCTTCTTCTTCCTCAGAATACATCGATAATCTTTTCAGTAGATTTGAACCTGTACCATCAAAATTCTCTATCATATCAGAAATTGATGAATCTGATTGTTGATTCAGAAAATTCTCTAATTTTTTTTCGTAAGTTATTTCTGCTGAATAATTAATAATTAAATATATGATAATTGCTAACACTGGTATATTTATTATATCATTCGGTGTAAATGTTCGATGAAGCAAATATACAAATAGTGTTGAAACAAATACAGCAAAAATAAAATATGAGAGTTTTTGTAATATTATCATTAATTTATATTATATAATATTTTTTCTTTGAATATATTAATTTATGGATAATTTATATAAATGTAGTGATATATTAGAATTAATAAAGGACGATTTTATTATGGATAAAAAAATGAGATTGAAATTGAAACCTAAAATAACAGGTGGTCTAAATGGACTTATGATTATTTATGCGCCATGGTGTTCATATTGTATTTCATCAAAAAATATGTGGATTAATATGGCCCGATTATTTAAGTATAAATTTAAAATATACGCCTTCAATTCATATAATTTTCATGATTCGAATAATGAACTTACAATACCGCTCAACATCAGAACATATCCTCTTGTTAAATTCATAAAAAAAGATGGTTCAATTTTTGATTATAAATACGATGAATCAGAATCTGAGATTACTAAATTCATAATTAAAAATTCGTAGTATAGTTTTTCCTTAATATCATGAAAAGAATGAGTATTGCGATAAGGAATGTTAAAATGAATATAATTGATGTAATAATTACGAATGGGTATATTTTATCAACAATATACATAAATATTGGGTCAATAACTTGTCTTTTTATTCTTTCTTTACTCTCCGTTGTGCTTATCTCTTCTACAAAGTATTCAATAACGGACTTCGATACTTTTTCAATCATTTTTATTATATAAAACAAATTTATATTATTTCTTAAACTTAAAGAAAATAATATATTCAGTTTATGGCCGAATATATTACGGTATTTAATACAAAGTCATTATATGGAGTAGAACAGAGCGGAGGAATATATTATTTAAAGGTAATACTTGATAATTCTCATTCTTTTGTAAAAGAACGGTTGGAATTCTTAGAACAAAAGGAATGTGAACGACTAATGAAAGCGGACCGATTTGACGAATTACCTATAATGAGTAATATGCGGAAGATGGATAATGGAACCGTAATTTTGAGAATTCGAATAATTGTAATGCGAGGACGGAAAATATATAAAATGAAATATGACAGTAATATTAATAAGGAAGATTATTTGACCGGCGTAGATGAATTACATATAGATAGTAAAATCGATGTTAAATTTAAGGTTGGAACAAGTTATACTTTTATGGCGAATGGTAAAGTTCATTTTGGGTTAAACATATATTTAGATGAAGTTATGTTATATTAAGGTTTTGCGTAATACTTTTATTTTTAAAAAACATACAATATAAATGGATGAAAAAGTTTTCAATTGTTCAAATTACCACTCAAAGGATGATGCCAACGTTAAATATTCTCACGCGAAACGTCGTTCTGACCGTGTTTTATTTTCTGGTGTTCATTATTTAGAAGACAATAATAAACATCGGATAATATACGAGTTTCAGTCTTCAGGACTTGAATTATATAAAGGGAACGTTAAGTTCTTTTTGGATGATTCGTTGCAGGAGTTTATTGAAGGATTCGATGAGTTAAATATTGGGAGAGTTTATGAAAATAGTAAGAAATGGTTTGATAAATCATTCGATTATGATAAAATCGATAGATGGTATAGTCGTCAGATTATTACAAAATCGAAGAGGGGAAATTTTATATTATGTCGCCCTGCGAAAGAAGTTAAAGTTGAAGATACTAAGAACCGAAAATTAAATTTAGAAGATATAATAACGTCTGAGTGTGTTGTCAGGATTGAATTCATGGGTTTAGAATTTTATAAAGAAAAAATTGTTCCAGTTTATTTATTAAATTCTGTTATATGTAGGGCGAAAAATGAGGATGTTATTGATAGTCAGGATGAAGAATCTGGAATATCGTCGAATGAGGAAACTGTCTACAATGAACATTTAGATGAAGTTGAAAAATTGAAATCGGATGAACATTATGAAGTTTCTGACTTGAATGAAATAAAGACGAAAACATTAGAAAATGGTATAATATACAATGA
>SXGR01015222.1_pt1 | contig 10521 bp, 10 predicted proteins | sample 3174711 | NCBI WGS metagenome assembly SXGR01 (sample SAMN11356860, study PRJNA531348) | freshwater metagenome | isolation source: freshwater sample F1-60 | place: China: Fuxian Lake, Yuxi | collected 2017-12-25 | reverse complement strand
GCATGCAGCCGTGTGATTGTCGTTGGAAGCGCCCACGACGGATTTCTCCACCGGCTCGTTGAAGCAACGCGCACTCTCACAGTGGGTGATCCACTCTTGCCAGGAACGGACATCGGACCGGTCATCGATCAAGAAGCGGCACAGAAGATTCGCCAGTTCATCTCGATTGGCGCGGGCGAGGGGCGGGTTGAGATCTCACTGCCAATTCCAGCGGGAGTTGAAGAGCGTGTTGGCAAACCATTCGTCGGCCCGACGATTGTCTCTGGCATTCGTCCCGAACACCGACTCGCGCACGAAGAGATCTTCGGCCCCGTGCTCGCGGTCATCCGCGCACGCGACTTCGACGAAGCGCTCCAGATCGCCAATGCGACGAAGTACAAACTGACGGGCGGCGTCTTTAGCCGTCGCCCGTCACACCTCGATCGCGCACGACGCGAGTTTCGCGTCGGCAATCTCTACCTCAATCGAGCGATCACTGGCGCACTCGTGGGACGACAACCTTTCGGCGGATTTGGAATGAGTGGCGTCGGCAGCAAGGCCGGAGGTGCGCAGTACCTCTTGCAATTCGTTGAGCCACGGACGGTCTGCGAGAACACGATGCGGCGCGGATTCGCTCCAGGGCTCGAGTGACGGCGCGTCGCGATCTCGTGACGCCCGCGGATAGGGGCTTCGACACCCTGCTATCGTGCGAGCAGTGAGTACTGGGGCACTTCATATTCTTGGGCTTGTTCACGCCTGCCGTCCACGCGCCACTGCGATCGCGACGGCACTTGCGATGGCAGGCGCGGTTGGTGCCGCCGGTCTCGCGGGACCGCCTGGGTCGAGTCAGCCCTCACCAGACAACGGTGCGATCTACTTCGGCGTTGTTGTTCCTCGTGTCACGCGGGATGAGTGGCGCGCAGCGAGTGCGGACTTGAAAGGAAGTGCGCTCAGCGACGAACAGCTCAAACGGGCGCTTGATCAGTACGAGCAGGTCATCGAGAGCCTGTGCAAGGACACTGGTGAATTCTGCACCCAGCGCCGGTTGCGTGAATGCAGTGCAGAGCTCGCGAGCGGTGGGTCCAGTGCTCGAGAGTTCGCACTGAAGGGGTGTCGCGAGTGCTTCACACACTTCAGAACTCGCACATGGCCGCGCGCCGATGCTGCTCTCTCGGAGACATGGAGTCAGCTCACGCGGCAGGTCGATCGTGCAGACCCGCGCGCTGGCACCGACGCCGACCGAGCCGAGGCCGCGCTCCGACGGCGCGTTGCGCTGAGACACACTTCAGGCAATGGTGGCTGGGATGATCTCGGTCAAGGGGTTGACTTTCGATCGCTGTTTGAACGAACAGCCCGCGAGGCGGACTCGCACACGGACTTTCCTGCGCTGTCGCGTGCGATCTGTCGGGCTGAACAGAGCGGCGACAACACCAATCCGGCCATTGCAACGACTGCCGCGAGCGTTCTCAAGATCCTCGTGGCGCATGAATCAGACTCTGCAGCGCAAGTTGCGGCCTACTTTCAGCGGTGGCGTGACGATGCAATCCGCCTTCCAGCGGACGGTCAGTCTGGCATCGACTTCGCTCAGTCGCGACGCGCGCGAAAGATCGCAGCGTCGCAGACTCTTGCAGAGTCAACCCGTCGCGTCATTGAGCGGATCGCACACGAGATCGAATCGGGAGTTGGTGTAGAAGCACGAGGAGCGTGGGAAGACGCCGCGATGGGCGCTGCCTATCCCGCCGCGATCCAACCTGAGACTCCGACGGTGGCCTTCAACTGGATTCTGGCGAATGTCGAGGGACCCGCGACTCTCGACGCATGCCGCATCGTGCACCGCGACTACCTGACTGCGCGCTCGCCGATTCGACTCGAAGCTGTCGATGCGCTGATGTCGGCAAAATGTGCGGGCGGTCCGCCTCCGGTTGGCGCTCCCGCCCGCGCGAGACTGGACGAGATCGCGAAGCGTAGGACCGAACTTGCGCGAATCGCCGTGGGTGACATGCGCGCGCTGCTCGTTCCCGAAGACGCATCGAGATTGCAAGCGTTCATCACAAGTGTTCAAGTGGCTTGGGATCCATCCCGACCGTGGGGCAATATCTAACCAGAGGAGTTCCATGACAACCTTCCGATCAATCGTGTCACTTAGGCAGAACTCCGCAAACTTCATCGCGATCTGCGCGATTTCGATTTCGGCGATTGGTTTCACGCTCAGCACCGCTCGTGCGCAAGTCGTGTATGTCTGGCGCCCCTTCCAGAGTTGCGCGTCCGCCGGCAAGTGCCTTTCCGCAACCGGGAGCTGCTCGGGTCCACTCGCTTCGGGGAAGAAGTGCCTCTTCTGCTCCAAAACTCTACCGGTGTACGAATGCGTCTTCGACCTCTTCGAGAATTGCTACGAAGAGTTCGAGCCAACTCCCAATTGTGGCGGGCAACTTGTTGGTAACTGTGATGGGGCCGGATCGATGTGCATAAACGGGGTGTTCACCGGATTGGACTGCCCCCGTCCGAACTGCTACTGAGAAGATGCCGATGAGCGCGCGCGGCTGCATGTCATGCACCCTTGTGATCGTGCTGCTCTTACTCCAATGGGATGGCTCATTGTTCGCTTTCGGTCAGTCGGCTGAGCGATCCGAACTTGCTGCGGAGATTGAAAACGCAATGGTCCGCGGCGGTGTGGATGCAACATGGGCGATGGAGATTGAACTCAACGCCTCCGCTCGACCGGGACTTGGGACATCGACCCGAATCGGTCGGTTGCGCGTTGTGACCAATGGTCGCCGGATGTGGGTCATGGTGCGATGGGAGGAAACCGGCAAGTTTCAGGCGGCAGCGTTCGATTCGGTCGCTCTTGACGGAGGGCAGACAGTGCTCACACGCACGAAGGTTGGTGCTGAGCATTCAGTGTCGATTTCTCACGACTTTGCGTTGACCGGAGTCTCGGACGATCTACCACTCCTCACGCAGTCGTTTCAAGGGTTGCCTGGCCTTGTGTACGGCGACCTCGCGCGAGCGTTGATCGCCGATCAGTCGCTGATCACGAACGGAAGCGATCCAATCACCATCACGGCCGATGCGAGTTCGAACGCCACGGCGTTTCAACTCTCGTTTGTTCTTCTTGCGCACCCGCTCCGACTGGCTGAGATTCGGAACATGCGCGAGATTCCGCAGCGTGCGGTTGATGGCGATCCCGTGCCGAACGGCGGTACTTCGAGAGTCATCGGGTGGAGAACGATCGGCGATGCTCAGGTTCCTGAAGTGGTCGTCCGTAACAACTATGCGTGGTTTCCGGGTGCCGTCGAACAAGATGTGTACCGGGTGACCTATCGAATGGTCGATGCGTTTGAGGTTCATGACGCTTCCACTTCATTTCCTGACATCGAGGCGTGGCTCGCTCATGGCACGGGGATCGTGGATGAACGACTCGGAATCACCGGCGTCATCGGGAGCGATGTGATTTCAATGCATGGCGAGAGATACATGCTTCGCCGCGCGCTCTCAGCGTTGGATGTGCAGGGTCACGCCTCACTGACGACACTGTGCATCGATGCCGTGCCCACAAACGATGAACCGTCACCGCTCACCCAGAGGACAACCATGCCATCGAGAGTCGCGAGCGGCCTCGTCGCTGCAACGCTATGCGTTGCAGGTGGCGCGGCGATCTGGCTCGCGCGCGGCAGAAGTTCCCGTGGGTGGCGACGCTCGCGCGCCGTCGCCCTCGTCGTTGTGCTCGCTGGGAGCGGATTCATCATCTGGGAGGCGAGATCGCGCTACTTCCCCGGAGGACCTGTGTTTGATTTCGGAACCGTCTTGGTCGCGGATGGTCCCTCCACTGCAGTTGGTTCAATCGAGTTGACGGGAGCGACTGACCACATGCGCACACTCGTCACGATAGTCCCCTCGTGTGGGTGCCTCGCGGTTGACGCGATTGAGAGGTCGATTCCCGCTGGCGAGACACTTTCACTTGGGGCTCGGTTCGATGTGGCGTCCACCGGCGAACACTCAGCGTTCCTCACCGCGCTCTTCGACGACGGAACACGGCAACTGGTCCACGTCCGAGCAACTGGCGTCGACGATCGGTCGAACGGGATCGGTCTGCGGTTGAGTAGCTATCGCGTCGAACTCACACCCGGGCAAGAGCAAGAGATCACGGCCATCTGGAAGGGCACGTCGGACCATGTTCCGGTGCCGCGGTGGCGAACGCCCCATGGCGTACGTGTCGAGCATGAGAGCTTGCGCTTCTTGCCATCACGTGAGAACCATGGGATCGGCACCTGGGAGTACGCAGCGTCCTTCGCGGTAGAAACTCCGGGCGTCCCACGTGGCCTCTGGCCGACGCTGCTTGAGATTGATGGCGCACAAGCCAGTTCATTGTTCATCCTTGCACCACCTACCTCCCACCAAGCGTTCGATACTGAATCGCCTCAGAGACGCACGCAGCGCTGACGGTGCTCTCTCCGGCAAGGTCGGCAATCGTCCGAGCGACTCGGCGAATCTTGTCATGGGCTCGCGCGCTGAGCCCAAGTTCGTCAAGGCCACTGGTGAGAAGTTCAGAAGCCTTTCCATCAAGTTGGCAGTGGCGATCGAGCTGTTCGACGCCAAGCCGCGCATTGGGGGTCGCACCTTGCCTCGCGGTTGAGCGCGCGCGTGCGCGTTGCACTTGCTCGCGCATCGAACCGCTTTCGATCGATGGCTTCAGCCGCACGAGGTCTCGCGCGCTCACACGGCGTACCTCAACATGCAGATCGATCCGATCGAGGATCGGTCCAGAGATTCGTCCGAGGTAGTCGCTCATGGCGCGCGCACCTGCCCCACCCACGACGCGGTCGCCCCGCGCCGTCGGATTCATCGCCGCGACTAGCATCGTCATCGCAGGCCAGCGGATCGATCCGCTCGCACGCGCGATCGAGACGACCCCCCCTTCGAGCGGTTCACGAAGCGCCTCGAGGACATCCCGACGAAACTCAGGGAGTTCATCAAGAAAGAGCACGCCGTGATGGGCAAGGGTGATTTCACCCGGACGTCCGCTTGGACCTCCTCCGACAATCGCCGTCGCACTCGCCCCGTGGTGTGGTGCGCGAACGGGCCGAGGCATCTTGAGTGCACCTGCGCGACCGTGCTGCACACAAGGCACCCCCGCGCACGATCCAATCCGCATGACTTCAAGCGCCTCTTCAGCTTGCAGTGGAGGCAAGATTCCAGCAAGCGCTCGCACGAGCATCGTCTTGCCGCACCCAGCTGGACCGAGCAAGAGCGCGTTGTGTCCCCCTGCTGCAGCGATCAACATCGCTCGCTTCGCGACCGCTTGCCCCTTGATTTCGCGAAAGTCAACGGGAGTGAGCGCCGCGTTCTCGCACGCGACGACTTCTGTTGAGGCGCTGTCACTCTCGTGTGGGTCACCTTCGCTCGGCATCCACTCTCCGCGAAAGAATGCAACAACCTCGCCGAGAGTTCGTGCGCCAACGACACGAACGTCGGGCACGAGTGAAGCCTCGATCGCGTTTTCAATAGGAACGATGATGCCGCGACCCTGCGCGCGAGCGAGCAGTGCCGCGCTGACCGCTCCGCAGATTGGCCGAAGACGCCCATCAAGCGCAAGTTCGCCCGCGATCATCCACCCGCTCTGCTGCGGTGTCCCCTCGCGCGTTGGATCGGCGGTGCCTGCCGCGAAGAGCACTCCCATGGCAATTGGAAGGTCGTAGACCGACCCCTCCTTTCTCGTTCCGGCGGGGGCGAGATTGACCACGACATGATGGCGAGGCACCTCGAACCCTGACGCCTCGACCGCGCGGCGCACTCGCTCGACCGACTCACGAATTGCAGCGTCTGGAAGCCCTACGACACAGATCTGCGGCAATCCGTGTGGCGAGAGATGTACCTCTACCTCGCACGGCAGCGCATCGATCCCGCGAAGCATGAAGGCGTGAACAAGCGCGTGCACGGCGCGACCATAGTGCGCCGCCGATGCGATCCGACAAATCGAGCCCTTTTTCTCTATCGTTGCGATCGAGACTTCGTTGGACCCCACCACACTCATCGTCGCCGTCGCCATCGGAACGCTCGGAGGATTCTTCGGCGGACTCTTCGGAATCGGCGGCGGAATCATCATCATTCCCCTGCTCACCCTCACCCAAGGCAGTAACCCACATCTGTATCAAACCGCGAGCCTCGTCGCAGCGGTCGCCGTCAGCCTTGGCAGCATTCCGAGGCATATCCGCGCGGGTGCCATTCGATGGGCCTTCGCATGGCGCACAATTCCAATCTCGATTGCCGCCGTCGCACTGGGAGTCTTCATCTCGAACAGCATCACAAGTGCCTCGCTGCTCGAGCGCATCTTCGCGGCATTTCTGCTGTACGTCGCCGTTGCCGAACTCGTCAGGCGACGACAATCGTCGCAGGGTCATCCACAGCAAGAATCGACTGGCCTCGAACGCACTGGATGGAAGCCTGCAACCCTTGTTGGTTCGCTGATGGGCATCCTCGCGGGAGTGCTTGGGATCGGCGGCGGGGTCATCGCGGTTCCTCTCATGCGCGTTGTCAATGGATTCTCATTGCGGGTCACGATTGCCACGAGCGCGTTCATGGTGCTGCCGACAGTGATTGCGGGAGTCATCCTCAAGTTCGCAACCCTCTCGCAAGTCCACGCTCCCTCGGGAGACCCCATCGCCTGCGCGAGTGCACTCCAGCTTGCTGCCGCGCTCGCCCCCGGCGCCTTCTTTGGCGCGCGCGTGGGAGCTTCGTTCGTCCACACGATCAATCACAAGACGCTCGCTTTGGCATTCGCGCTGCTGTGCATCGCGCTGTCCATCCGCATGCTCGGCATCGGCGGATAGAGTCACCGACACACACTTCGAGCGATGCCATGACCAACCAGTCACACGAACTGATCGACCGCTTTCATCACCTTGCTCCGTGGCGCCGCAAGGCGGTCTTTGTCCTTGGAGCACTCTGGATCACGCTGCCGCCACTCATGGGGTTCTGGCTCATCGCACAGCTCGGCCCAGTGGGCGATTGGTTGCGCGCTCGCCCCGAAAGCGGAGTCTTGCTCTTCATCGCCTGTTTCGCGGTGACTTCAGGAATCGGCGTGCTTCCCACCTATGCGCAAGCAATTCTCGGCGGCTGGGTCTTCGGCGCAACAACCGGGTCAGCGGCTGCGATGTGCGGGCTGATTGCAGGCACCGCGATCGGATTCTTTCTCGCACGATTCATCAGTGGAGGTGCGATCGTCTCACTCGTCGACGCCAATCCACGCGGAGCTGTCATCCGAAAGGCGCTTGTTGAAGCGAGCCAGCGCCGGACGTTCTTTCTGATCACACTGCTGCGACTTCCTCCAAACTCTCCCTTCGCAGTCGCCAATCTCGCGATGGGCGCAGCAGGCGTTCGACCACTACCACTGCTCGCGGGCACAGCCATCGGCATGCTTCCGCGCACGATCGTGACCTGCGCCGCCGCTGCGACCGCCGCGTCAACGGGCGCACATGACATTCAGCAGCTGGTCGTCGACAAAGGATGGATGGGGCTTGCCATCGGCCTCGGGGCACTCCTCGTCGCCATGATGGTCATCGCGGCCGTTGCGAAGAAGGCGCTCAGGAGCGCTGGATTGCTTGGTGAGGCAACGGGGAGTGGGCCACCCGATCCAAACAGCTGATCTCGATAAGGCCCCAACCACTCACCCGTCGCGACGCGCGGTAGGCGCCTTTTCAAGCGCGCTCGGTGATTCGAGTGCGTTCGCGCCGGAGCTCGCCGGCTGTTGATCGTCACCCGACGTTGCCGCCGTTGCACCTTGTGCGAGCCGCGCATCAATCTCACCGAAGAAGTGATCGGTCTGCTTCCAGAATCCTGGCGCCCGCAGAGTGCTTCGTGTGTCGATCACGACCTTGGGTAATCGATCATCGGTCTCAAGGTGAATCGAGAAGGTCCATGTCTCGCTCTGCCGCTGCAGCGCTGCGCCTGGGGGAGCAAAGTCACGTTTCAGTTCTCTGTAGACCTCGATGCGACGCTGAGGTTCATCGAGAAAGACTCCATTCTCTGTGACCATCCAGTCTGAGTAGCGCGGATGCTGCGCCGCTGCAACAGCAGCCTTCCACAGCGCATCGGGAGCGACTCCGGGATAGTCGCGCGAGGTCGTCGTGCACCCGATCAGAGCGACCATACTGAGCAGTCCAAGCGCTATGAACCAGACAAAGGAGCGCGCGCTAGTCGAGATAGTTTGCATTCGTGAAAACTTTCTGCACATCGTCGTGCTCTTCAAGTGCATCTGACAGTTTCGTGATTTGCACAGCGTGTTCGCCCGAGACATCAACCGATGTCGATGGAACCCACGCGACCTGTGCTTCGCTGGGATGGATGCCTGCCGCCTCAAGCGCGTCACGCACCGCCGCGAGCGATCCTGGCAGAGTCGTGATCTGCCAGATGCCATCCTCTGCGACAACATCTTCAGCCCCAGCGGCGATCGCGAGGTCGACCAGTTGCTCTTCGCTGACCCCCGACTGATCGATCACGATCACTCCAAGCAACTGAAATCCAAAGGCAACACTTCCGGGCACCCCAAGGTTGCCGCCGTTTTTGTCGAAGGCCATTCGGATGTCGCCGGCGGTGCGATTGAGGTTTGAGGTCAAGCACTCCACAATCACAGCAACTCCACCAGCGCCGTACCCCTCATAGCGAATCGTTGTGAAGGATTCTCCATCGAGACCCCCAGCCCCCTTCTTGACCGCCTTCTCGATCGTGTCACGGGGCATGTTGGCCGCCTTCGCTTCATCGATCGCGAGCCGAAGGGTCGCATTGAATCGCACATCGCCACCTCCAGCGCGCGCGGCGACACTAATTGCGCGACCAACTTTCGACCAGACCTTGCCACGCTTGGCATCGACGACCGCCTTGCGGCGTTTGATGTTTTTCCATGCACTGTGACCGGCCATGGTGAACCTCGTGATGCAACCTACAGCTCAGCGCGAGCGAGCCTTGCTTCGTGAGGCTTCCTTCGCCTTCTTCTTCGCAGATGCCGCCGCCGACGCCGCTGCGGCCCCCGAGGGCTTCTTCACGCTTTCGCGGGCGATCCGTGCTGCCTCAGCCTTGCCCGAATTGTGAAATGCGTCAGTCGCTGCAACGAGTGCAAAGTGCATGAGTGTCGCACGATCACTGCTGAACTTCTTGGCGAAGGTCTCGGTCAACTCACTTGGCTTCACCGCTTCAGTCAGCACCTCGTAGTGAATCAACATGTCGACCGTTGTGAGGTCGATCGGCACCAACGGCACATCAAACCCGAGCAACATGGTGCGCGAGACAACATAACTCGGCATCCCTTCAAGGTTCTCGAGATAGGTGCGCACGTCGCGCTTCGGCTTCCCTACGAGTTGTTCGAGTGACACCTTGTGGTGGCGACGGAAGAGGTCAAAGAGCGTTCGGCGCAACCCGCGCATGCGCTCAAAGCCTTCTGGATACTTCACTCCGATCGTCGTCACCATCTCATCAACGAGATTGACGCGAAACTCGTTGAAGTCGACATTTCGGCTTCGAATGCGCTGGATCGCCGCGTCCGCCATCTCGGTCGTCGCGTCGTACAAGAGCGACGAGTGAATCATGAGACCGAGCAGGTCGGTCGCATTTGGCTCTTCACCCCGTGCACGCGCGCTGTACTTCTTGACGAGTGAATTGAGGCGATTGATGTTGAACGCTGGCTTTTTCTCGGTCACGCTTGGTCCTCGAATCGTGGGGTGCTTGAAAGCGAATCATGCAGTGCGGGGGTCGATATCAATTCAAAATGCAGTTCGGGAACGCGTCGAAGGCTGGTCGACTCGCGCATCGAGGCGCGAAGAAATCCGACGGCGTTGCGCAGAGCGGCGAGCGAGAGTGGACCCCGATCTGCTGGCAGCACCGAGACTTTCACTCGCGCGCTCAGCAGGTCATGGCTCATCAATACCTCTTGAACTGAGACCATGCCTTGCAGCCGTGGGTCTGAGAGGCCTCGAACGATCCGCTCTTGGATCGCACGCTGCACCACGCTCGCGACCTGCGCTGGGCGCGAACTGGGGATCTCGTCGCGCAGCGACCCATCTCCCCCGAGGGTGACCCCAGGGGGCAATCGTGGTCCCTTGCCGCGGCGTTCACGCATTGCCACCGCCGAGAGGTCGTACAGTGATTGTCCGGTAGCACTCAAGCACATCGCCAACGCGGATGTCGTCGTACCCGTTGATCTTCATGCCGCACTCGTTGCCCGATCGCACCTCTCGAGCATCTTCTTTGAAGCGCTTGAGCTGCTCAAGGCGACGATCTTTCTCGATCACGATGCCATCGCGTGTGACGCGAATCTGGGCGTTTCGTTCGACAACGCCATCGGTGACATAGCACCCCGCCACGGCGCCGACTTTGGTGATCTTGTAGACAGCGCGCACATCGGCGTGACCGAGCACTTGCAGGCGAACCTCTGGCTCGAGCAGTCCGCGCACCGCTTTCTCCATGTCATCGGTGAGCTGATAGATGACTTCGTAGAGTCGAATGTCGATCTTGCGCACCTCAGCAAGCTGTCTCGACTTGGCGTTGCTCGTG
>SXGR01060445.1_pt1 | contig 10522 bp, 14 predicted proteins | sample 3174711 | NCBI WGS metagenome assembly SXGR01 (sample SAMN11356860, study PRJNA531348) | freshwater metagenome | isolation source: freshwater sample F1-60 | place: China: Fuxian Lake, Yuxi | collected 2017-12-25 | reverse complement strand
TTATTATTTTCTTTAATATTTTTTTTAGAAGATATATTATTAGTATAATGTAACTCTTTTATAAAAATTATATTTTCATTATATATTTGACAAAATCCTCTGCTTAATATTTTTTTATCAAAATAATTATTATAATGTTTATCTATTATTTTATTATATTTATTATCTTTCTTATATGACTCCCATAATATATACATTCTACACATGTTTTTACTTTTTCTATAGAATATTATTTAAATCTTTTGTATATATTATTTTCTATATATCTTTTATATAATTTTTTAAAATTAAAAAATTTATGCTAGTATAAATTAGAATAATACTAGTAAATTATTTCTTATGAAAATAAATAAACAAACTTCTATAAAATTAGCAAAAAAATTTAAAATTAATTTAGATATAATTGATATAGATGAATGGCATTATGGATTAAATGTAGAATTAGAACACGGTAGTAAAATTGACAAACTAACCAATATAACAAATAATAATCTAGATATGACATGTAAGATCGCAATATCGCATTTAATAGAATCTCCACGATATTATAGATTTTTAAGAAAATTAGAAGAAAGAGAAGATAAATATTGGTCAAATAAAAAAAAACCTAATATATTTTTAAAATAATAAAAAAAATAAAACAAGAAGTGATTTAAAAATCACCACTAAAAACATGTACAGGAAGGCGATAACGCCAATTGTTTACCTGAATAAGCAGTTTATTTAAGAACCACTTTTTAGCTCCTCAAGAACATCAAACGAAAATGTCCACTTCCACCAATCATAGTTAAAGATATCCTCTTCTTTAACCCAAACTGTCATACTACTGTCGCAACATTCTGGATTGTTTAGACATCCAATATCAATACCATTTCCATAAGCATAGCAATTTACGCAAGGCTCATTTCCAAGATAATCCCCATAAGGTTGCTTTAAACCAACAAGTTTCCACTTTTTGTTCAAACGAGGTAGTACCTTGGCTGAAAATTGAAGTTTCCAATAGTTTGGACCAGTAAAACTTTCAATAAGACAGGTAATATCTTCATTGGCAATCTTAGAAGGGAACATGATAAGTAATATTATATAATAAAAAATCAACTATTTTTTTATTACTATTAATATATAATGAGTTGTCCATTTGCTAAATATTCTGATATATTTGGAAAGCCAAATGAGGGTGCTCATTCTAAAAGATTATTAAATATTGCTATAGTAGATATGGGAGCAACATTAGGAATAGCTGCAATTATATCAGGTATTACATCATATTATTTAAAAGAATATTTTTATAAAATTTTTATTATTATATTTATAATTTTCTTATTATTAGGAATTATATTTCATAGACTTTTTTGTGTGGATACTACAATTAATAAATTAATATTCGGAGAACTAAAATCAGCAGTAATTCAATAAATTATTAGTATTAATAGTATTTAGTAATAATTCATCTGATATTAATTGAATTGGACTACTATATATAGTATTATTACATAAATTAATAATATTATCATGTATTGTCCAAAATTTCCATGAAGTTATATTAGTGCTAATATTTAGGTCTTCTAAAAGTTTTCCTATAAAATAACCACAATTATTTAGTAATGAAAATTTTATATGTTTATTACTAATATCTATTAAATAATTTTCTTTATCTAATGATAAATTATTTAATAATTTACAATAAAAAACATATCCACTATAATTTTTAACCCGTTCATTTAATGGAGTAACTATAATATTAGTTTTTCTAGATTGTTTAGGATATACATAATCATAATAAACTAATTCTAATACATATAATTTATTTTCTTTTTTAATAATTATTCCTATATGGCTAAAATATGGATTTCCTATAGTTCGTGTTACAACATTACATCTTGCATTAGAAAATAATAATAAATCTCCGCTTTTACATTTATTTATTATATTAGATATTAATATTTTATTATATATTGGATAATCTTTACAACTATGCCCATTACCATGATAATAAATAGTATAAACTAAACATATTAGTAAAATATTAATAAATATAGATATATAAAATATTATTTTATTCATTTCTTTAGATAATATATTAGTTTAATATTTTTTTTAAAATTAAATATAATCTTCTAATTAAATTAATAAAATATCTAAAACTAAAATTAATAAAATGGATACATTAAATCATAAAACAAAAATATGTAAATTTTTTATTAAAGGAAATTGTAATAAAGAAGATAAATGTACATTTATTCATGAAAATAATACAACTGCAAAAATCAAACCGTCAAATAATATTAAATCAAAAAATAGACATAATAATAAAAAAAATACTGAATGTTTTGAGCCTATGACAAGACCAGTAGATTTAAGAATATTATATGATTTAGATTTATATTCATTACAAGAAAAATTAACTGATAGGGATTTATTATTAGTTCCAAATTTATTTAAAAAATATGAAAAAAATGAAATTTATAATAAATTAGTAAATGAAATTGAAACGTGTAATCTAGAAAAAAAAGATTTATTAAAACTTTGGCATGGTAATGATAAAATAGAAGGGACACATTATATTGCCGATGATAAACTAAAATGGAAAGATTTTTGTCCAACTTTTAATAAAGTATTACAAGACGTTATTAAATATTTTAATGTAGAAATTAAAGCTACTAGATTTAACTGGTATACAGATTCTAATCAATGGAAACCATTTCATCATGATGCTGCTGCATTTGATCCTAAAAAATCTAAAACTCAGAACATTACTATAGCTATTAGTTTTGGCGCCACTAGATATACAGCATTAGAATTTGGTGAATATAATCTAAATAATATGAAGACTACAATTAGTATTCCTATTAATGATGGTGAAATATATGTTTTTACAAACACTACTAATAAATTATGGAAACATGGTATATTACAAGAAAAAGAATTTAAAGATGAAGGTAGAATATCTATTATAATTTGGGGTTGGGTAGATAATTTAATAATTTTAGAATAAAAAATTGATTGATATTTAATTAAAATATTATAGATATTATGGATATTATGGATAAATCAAAATATATATGTATTGGTTGTAATAAAATATTTAATATTAAAAACATATTAGATTTGCATCAAATATATTGTATATATTATAATTATAAAAAAATATCAATATATAAAAATTTTAATAATGAATATATAAAACAAATAATAAATATATTATTTGAAATTGAAAATTATAATTTAATAGATGAAAATTTTATTAAAATTACAGATGTATTAAATAATAAAACATTTAAAGATCACGATGCTAAAATTAAAAATATATATAAAACCATTAAAAATTTAAAAATAGATTATATATCTTATAATGAATTAATGCATTTAATTGCTATATATTTTTCTATTGAACCTAAAGAAATTAATAAAATAATTTTATGTTATAAAAAATGTAAAAAAAAATGTATAAAAAATGTATTTATATAATAATATAAATCGATATATTTTAACATATCCTATAATTAAAACAGAAGAATTAGATTCAACATTAAATCCAAGACTAATATATATACGTAAAAATTTTAATTTATTATAAATAATATGATCTTAATATATTATCTATAAGTTCATTAGGTATATTTTTTTTTACTAATATTTTTTTAATATATGATTTTTTATTTTTTCTATATTTTGTGATCCAATATTTAACAATGCGAGGTTTTAATCTATTTTTTAATAAAGAATTATATTTATATATTTTATTACTATTAAATTTTTTAAATAAAAGTAGAATTAATTTTATTGATAAATCCGCATTATTATTTACAATAATATCAATAGTAAGATATCTAATATATCTAATAATAAAATTTTTTGATAATTTTTGATATCTTGATATATATCTCCAAATAGGATAATTAAAATTATCATTATTATCAAAATATAAATATTCAATAGTATCTTCATTTATTTTTTGATATTTAAATAAATCATCAAATTTAAAATGTATATAAAATTCTTCTATAAATTCATTAGATAAAGTCTGTGTTTGTAATAATAAATCTTCACAATTTTGATAAATTATAATGCCTGAATATTTATAAATATTATCCATATTTATTTTACTTTTGGCAATTAATATAGACCAATCTAATCGACTACCAAATAAAGATATAAAATAGTTTATTTTTGAATAAAAATCATCATATGATTCAAGATAAATTAATTTATCTTGAATTGCTAATTCTAAAATATTATCCCATAAAATATTATTTTCACATATACCAATTTCATAATCAGTATTATCTTCCCAATCAGAAGAATTAAAACCAACTTCATATCTATAAAATTCATGTAGATCTTGAATATTTAATGTATTATTAGCAATTTTATTATTAATATAATATTGCCATGCTATATTATCCATATTATCCATAGATTTGCATATATATTTACTTTATAATTAAAATTCAATTTTTTATAAAATAAATTTATATTTAAACATAATAATATATATATAATATAATCCTCTATAGCTCAGTTGGTAGAGCATATGGCTGTTAACCATAAGGTCGCAGGTTCGAACCCTGCTGGAGGAGATGTTCCTATAGCTCAGTCGGTAGAGCATTGGTCTTATGAGCCAAAGGTCGCGAGTTCGAGCCTCGCTGGGAACATTTTATTTTTTTGATAAAAAAAATTGAATTTATATATTAACATAAAATTATTAAGAACTTATGAATTTCAAACAATTATCAAAAAGCGAGAATTTATCTTATGATATTATGAGTGAATATAAAGAAGATTTAGATTGGACAATAATTACAAAAAATTTAATTAAGAATGATAAATTAGAAATTAATTTTATAAGAGAATTTAAAGATTATGTATGTTGGTTATTAATTTTAAAAAATTACAAAAATATTACTATTGAATTTGTTAATGAATTTAATGAATACATTAGTTGGACTGATATATCAAAAAATCCATTTATTACCTTTGAGTTCTTTTCTGAATTTAAAGATAAGTTATATGTAGCAATTATGGATAAATCATTATATTCTATTATAATTGCTAAATATTGTAAATTACATCCAGAATTTATTGAATTAAATAAATCGAATTTAAATTTGAATTATTTAATTGATCTGAATGATATTGATGATATTAGGCGATTTAAAAATCAAATTGATTGGAATCTTATTACTAGTAATTATTTGTTGTCAAATGAATGTTTTATAAGAGAATTTAAAGATTATCTTAACTGGGATCTTATTTCCAGTAATAATAATATGTCTATTGATTTTATCAAAGAATTTCAAGACTATATTAATTGGTCAAATTTATCAGCAAATCCATTTATAAATTTGCAAATTATAAGAGAATTTAAAGATAGACTTGATTGGAAAAGTATTTCTCGTAATAAATCAATTTCTATTCAAATTATTAGAGAATTTAAAGATATACTTGATTGGCAATCTATAGATATGTCAACGTTCTTTGATTTTGAATTCATTGATGAATTTAAATATTATATCCTGTGGCAAAATATTGAAACAAATAAGATGATAGATATACTATTTCAATATATGGATATAAATCCTATGTTTATTGAAGATTATAAATTTGAATTAGATTGGGAATTAATTTCATATCAATTCCCATATATTACGGATGAATTTATTACTAAATATAAAGATATGATAAATTTTATGATGTTGTATGAAAATCAATATATTTCAAATTATTGTATTATTAAATATCAAACAGAAGTTTATTCAGAATTTGATAAAAAAAATGAATATGGTGATTATGATTATGAATTTTTTATGATTAGGTTAAATATCCTAAATGCCTATGTTAGGATTGAAAATTATAATATGTTTGAAGAACATACAATTTATAAAATTATATCGAATTATAAAATATTTAGTCTAATAGAACAAAGATCTGATATAGTAAATAAATTGTATAAGGTATTACGTTCCTACAAAATAAAATTACACAAAGATTTAATTGAAGAATTATGGAAGCCTGAGAGGATTCAGAAATATATTCAAATTAATGGAGATATAGATGGATATTTAGATTAAGTTGAATATAAATATTTTTTTTGATAAAAAAATTGAATATAAAATAACATATAATATAATAAATATGGAACATATATCTGATGAAAATATTTTAATACTTAAAGAATGTTTAGATTGGGATATATTAACAAAATTTAAGATTAATAATAATACATTAACTATTACATTTATCAGAAAATTTAAAGATTATTTAAATTGGTTATATATAACACACTCTAGATTAAATTATAATACAATGGCAAATGATTTTATATCAGAATTTTCTAATTATATTAATTGGTTTTTTCTTACAGATTATATGATTATTTTTAATAAATTAGATATAGATTTTATTAGAATATATAAAGAAGAATTAAAATGGATACTTATATCAAAACATTATAAACTTACAGATAGTATGATTGTTGAATTTGAGGATTATATATATTGGCATATAATTTCAGAATCGCAAAAATTATCTACTTTTATTATAACAAAATATAAAGGATATTTAGATTGGGATATTATGTCTATTCATCAGAATTTATATGAAGATAATATAAGAAAATTTAAAAATGATGTTAATTGGAAATTTATATCATTATATCAGAAATTATCTGAAAATTTTATAGAAGAATTTAAAAAGAAAATTAATTGGTCTTTATTATTAGAAAATCAAAGAATTAATCTGTCTATTAAATTTATTAAAAATAATATGAAAAATATGAATTTAATATGTTTTAAATATCATTTATCAAAAAATATTAAAAATTTTCTTATAAAAAAATATAGAAAAAGAAAAATAAAAACAATAAAATCTTTAAAATTAGATAAAAATTTATGCAATTTAATTATTAAGTATTATCAATATTAGATATAAAGACTTTTAGTATTTTTTATTATTTTTTTATAATAATATAATTTATTTTATATATAATTAATATATAATAACAATTATTATACAAAATGGATACTATTACAATAGTAGTTTTAATAATACTAAGTATGGCAGTTCTTTTTCTATATTTAGATCAATTTAATGTTGTAGATATAGCCCCAAAGTCTAGTGGATTTAATAATCCAAATGGTTATCCTAGAGATGTAATTATACAACTTTTAGAAAAGAACAAAAATGTATATAAAACTGATTATAATGATGTTATTATTGAGATTTTATTAAATAAGCCAAGACATGAGGTAGATAGATATTTTCAAAGAAGTGCAGAACAATATGAGGGTATGAAAATACGAGGACAATTATCACAAGGTCTATTATTACCTCCCTTAGATAATGAAAATGAAAGATCAAGATATATGAACTTTAAAATGATGTCACAAAATAAAGCTCCTGTAGCAGTTTCTGTTTCTCCTCCTGCCCAAACAGGACAAACAAGTACTCCTCCTGTCCAAACAGTACAAACAAGGGGTAAATATTTCCGTGGGTTATTTGGCAGAAGATAAAATAAATACATAAAAGGATTAAACTAATGTATATATAATGAAAATTGATTTAAATATTATGTTATAATATTTATAAAATAATGGAAGAAATAAAGAAATCAATGATATCAGTTAATATAATTTATAAAAAAAATAATAATAATATTTATAATTTAGAAATAATAGAAATAATAGATACAAATAAAAGTGATGAAAATAATAAACTTATATCTGATTTAAATAAACAATTAAAATTATCATATGAATTATATAATTTATGTATAGATAAAATAGAATATGAAAATGATGATAAGTATAAAAATATAGTAGATACATTAACTAAAAAATATAAACATGATTTAGACCTTAATATAGAAAAATTAAATCAACAAAATATGATTGATATTGAATATATTACAACTGATTTAAATAATACATTATCAATTGAACAAACTAAAAGAACATGTTTAGAAAGTAATTTAAATGAAAAAATATTAATAGAATCTGATAAGATTAAGAATGAATATCAAATAGAAATAAATAATTTAAAATACCAATTAGAAACTTATGAAAAGTTATTACAAGAAGAAAAAGAAAGTAAAAATAAAATGTATGAATTTTATAATTCAATAACACATAAAATTGATAATATTGATAAATATTTTAATAAAAACACACCTGCATCAATTTCTGGTGAAATTGGTGAAACTTTTATTTTTGATTATTTAGAATCAAATTTAGAATTAACAAATGCGACATTAAAAAAAGTAAACGGAAAAAGCAATGCTTGTGATATATTATTACAATATAATAATTTAAATTGTTGTATTGAATCTAAAAATCATGCTAATCCAATTACACAAGCACAAATAAAAAGATTTTTAAATACTGATTTAAATAATCCTAATTATAATTGTGGTATTTTTATATCTATCAAAACTGAGTTTGCAGATGTAAGTAATATTAAACATTTTGATATAAAGTATGAAAATGATAAACCTGCAATATTCTTATCTAAATATATAATAAGACCATCAGATATAATTTTAGCAATTAAAATATTAGATTTTATTATATATAATAAAAATTGTAATTCATTAGATATTAATAAATATATGTCAATGTTGACTAATAATATAGATATGTTAAATTCAATTATAGAAATAAATTCAGATAATATAAAAAATCTAAATAAATCAAATTTATTAATTAAAAATAAACAAGCAGAAATTGAAGAATTACTAAATATTCAAACAACAAATGACTTTATATGTAATTTATGTAAAAAAGTATTTAAAAGAAAATCAGCATATGAAAAACATATAATTAATTGTAAATAAAATTATATCTTATATATTTGTGGTGTTTGTATTAAATTTTTATGAGAGAATTCATTTTGATCATTGAGACATAAAATTATATCATAATCATTAGAAATTTTATTTATATAATATTGTTTATATAAATCTGAGGGCATTGTAGTTTTATTTAAAATTAATTTATAATTTTTTTTATCAATGTTAAAAAAATCTAAATTATCAATTGTTAATTGTCTAAATTTTTCATGTCTTCCTGATAAAAATATAATTTGTATATTTTTTTGTATTAAATAACTATATAAAATATACATAAATGGTAAAATAGGACCAAATGATTTATTAATAAATGTTGGAGATTTATAAAATTTATAAAGATCATTATTATATTCCCAAATATGTAAAGTATTATATAAAAATGAATCATTTTGAAAAAAAGTTTCATCTAAATCTAAAACACAACATAATGGCTTTAAAGTTTTTAGATTATTTACTTTATATATATCTATTTGTTTTTTAATATGTTGCATTGCATTAAAAAACACACTATATATATCATTAAAATAATTATATTTTATATATTGATATAATTTTTTATCTAAATATTTAATATCATTATATATATATAATTCTTTAACATTAATCATTTTTATATATATTAATAATGAATAAAAATGATACTATATTAATTAATAAAAATGATATAAAACAATTTATGACACCAAAAAGTATTATAAAAAAATTAAAAAAATTATTAATTAAATTAATAAAAGTATTAGAATTATTAAATATAAAATGGTGGGTAGATGGTGGTACATTATTAGGATTAATAAGACATAAAAGTATTATTCCATGGGATGATGATATTGATATTGGAATATTATTGACAGATGAATATAAAATTTATGATAATTTTGATCTTTTTGAAAAAAATAATTTAAGAATACGAAAGAATAGAACTGGTGTATATTGGCAAGTTGATGCATTATTAGATGATAATAAGCTTAATGATATACATATAGATATATTTCTATATAAATATAATGTATATTCAGATAAAATATTATATAATACAGATCCGAGATTTAGTAAGCCTGATATAGAAAGTGGTCATTGTAATATGTATTATAAATATGATGATTTATTTCCATTAATAAAAAAAAAATTTTATAATTTTGATATTAATTGTCCTAAAAATTATGATAAAATTTTAACAAATTGTATAGGAAAAGATTATTTAGATATTATTATTATTAAAAAAAATAGTAAAATTTATAAAGTTATTGAATAATTTTTATTACTGTCTTAATATATTATTATATGTTATGATATTTTTATTCTGTATTTTATTTGTATATAAATTATTATGAATAATTTCATATGGATAATTATAAATATTATTTGATAAAACAATATTATGATATAATTTAGGTAAATTACTTGGTTTTGTTTTTATATGTATTATATTTAATTTATTATGAAGAATATAATGTATAAAAGATATACATGAATATTGTTTATTAAAATTAAAATTATGATAAAAATGTAAAAATCAAAGGCTATGATATTGGTGGAGAGTTCGCAAAGAAGTATACGCCTGAACGCATTCAGCCCTTCATTGAATATTTGGATTGTACAACACCCATGGTCACTGCAAAATATGATTGTGTTATTTCATTCGAAACGGCAGAACACATTGAACCATCGGGAACAGAC
>SXGR01470529.1_pt1 | contig 10525 bp, 8 predicted proteins | sample 3174711 | NCBI WGS metagenome assembly SXGR01 (sample SAMN11356860, study PRJNA531348) | freshwater metagenome | isolation source: freshwater sample F1-60 | place: China: Fuxian Lake, Yuxi | collected 2017-12-25 | reverse complement strand
ATCGTCTCGTTGATTATTTCAGTCAGATGGGGTTCTAATCGTAGGCGGAATTAGCGCGGGCTGGTGGCAACCAAATCGGCAGCAGCAGTCCGTTCTACTCGATTAACGTGTGGGACACTACTGACTTAGTATTTAAACTCGACACCAACCCGATTGCATTTTGAGCAGATTGGAATAGGTTTACGGCCCTGTTCACGATGAGTTTTCCGCATCTGTACAACGCGAGAACCATTCCAAATGCCGAGCACATCCGTCTCCTGCTCCTTGAATGAGCCATAACCGTCAGCATTCCCGTAAACCACATAGTCACAACAGGGCAACAAATCCCCATTCCAATTTACAGTTAGAACCTTCCATAGCCAATCACATGGAATATTCTGCGGAGACGGAAACTGGACAGGCTGTGCATCCTCCTGCCCTTCCATACCGAGAGGATTCCCTGGCCGCACACTAAATAAAAATCCCAAATCGTGCGCAAACGCCTTGAATTGATCAACTTGGTGGACATTGTGCTTATAGAGAATATAGTCAATGAGTACCAAAAGACGTGCGTTGCGCTCCCTGATCGATTTCAACAGCAATCGCAAGTTTTGCTTTATCTCCTCCACATCTCCAACTCGATGCTGGATTCTGTGAACATCAGTAGTAAAACCAGACACATGCACTTTCAAAAAATCCAAATCGTGATCGAGAATCTTGTCAATGTTCTCCTGGTTAAGCAGCACTCCATTGCTTGCAATCATAGTTGCCACGTTGCACTCCCTGGCAACTCTCAAGACTTCATCTAACCGTTGGTAAATGAAGGGCTCACCATTCACATAGGGCACAGCCATCAACAGCGTATCCTTGGTTTGCCGCAAGATGGACTCGACTATCTCAAACTTCATCGTCCCCTTAGGAATAATCTGACCTGCATTTCCGGGGTTAAGATCAGGAATCTCCCCTTTTTCCGACCGGCAAAATACACAATTCTCATTGCAGTGATTAGAAAGTTCGAAATTAATTACAACCGGTGTTCGACCGGACCGATCCAATTTAAAACGATATGCCGCATAGCATCTCGCCGCATTAAAAATTTTCCTTATGGTCAGCTTACCTTTTCGCAGCATCAAAAAAAGCAAGCGGACCTTCAGAAATGAATATTTCGTGAGCATAAGGATATCTTTTCTCGTACTAGCTGAAAGTTGACTAAAACCCTACTTGCTTCTTGATAATATATTTTGGCCTACTCCGAACTTGATCGTAGATCCTGCCAACATAGATTCCAAGTAAGCCGATCGTGCCCAAAATGACCCCGGAAAGAAACAGGATAGCCGACATGATAGCAGTCCACCCAGGCAAATTCACTCCCGCAATTTTCATAACAATGATATAGCAAAGCAGCAGGAATGAGGCCATCGAAACTGTGAAGCCAAAGAATAACGCAAAATACAGAGGCACCGTGGAGAATGACGTAACGCCCCGCAAAAACTCTTTATATGGGTTCAGGCTTGAGAATAATCCAAACTTCGACTGACCGGCTGATCGAGCATCTCTTTCGTATTTGACAACAGCCTGGTTAAACCCAACCCACACCGAGAGGCCTCGCAGATACGGATCCATTTCACCTAGTTGCAGAATCTCCTCGACGACCCGCCTACTGAGAAGCTTAAAATCACCCGCGTTTTCGAGAAGAGAAATATCCGAGAAAGCGTTGATGGCCCTGTACGCCATCTTCGTGATCCACATTTTCGCGGCGCTTTCTCCATGCCTGTGAGTCCGCACCGTATGCACAATGTCTGCACCATTTTTCCATTCGCGCACCATCTGGGAAATAATTTCAGGAGGATCCTGCAAATCTGAATCCATGTAAATGACAGCATCTCCTCTGCTAGCAGCAAGACCGGCAATTACGCAGGGAGAGACACCAAAGCGTCTCGACATATTAATAATCTTAATTCGGCCATTTTCCTCTCGGAGGGTTTCCAAAACTTCTAGCGAGCGATCCACCGAATCATCGTTCACAAATATCAGCTCGTAGTCCCCAACTGCCTCTACAGCAGCCACAACCCGGCGCACAAGCTCAGGAAGAACCTCCTCCTCATTTCTGAATGAGAACACTATCGAAATGACAAACGAATCCATTCTCCTCCTCAATTCTCAGCGCGTCTCAGCGCGCAAAAACATCTGGGTGATGCCGAGCATTACGTGCACCGAGTGGCTAATACCGTATTGGCACAGCCAGGCTGAGACACTTTCTCGCTCAGATGATAACTCCCAATGAGTGCCGTTACGCAGCTCACACGGACCACAGCCCCTCACTCTATTAAGACAGTAGAGATTGAGTTTAGATAGGCCAACGACAAATCTTCCTCCAGAACGAATGGACGATCTACTCGCCTCAATGATCCATCAAAGTAATTCCACAGCAACAGTTCATTTTGGTTTTCAGGACCCGATGAAACATGGCCACTCAATCGGCCGACTTGCGAGATCTGACCGCCATCATAAACTGTCTTGGCGGCACTGAAAGTCCCGAACTTATGCGTTACGTATTCGACCTTGGACACCTTCAGAAATACATAATGGGCACGGAGTGCCGGACCGAGTGCCCAGGGCTCCTCAAAAACCAGAACGGAATTCACTCGGTTTGGCACGATAGCCAGCAACGTTTTCCCACGACCTTCTCTTGCAATCACTTCGGCAGGAAAAGCATGGATCACTTTCTGTTGGAGCGACCAACTGTCAGCCCAATCCTTGGTCTGCTGAATGAAAATAGGAGCAAAAAATAACATCACTATTACCAGGATGATGCGAGCCCTCTGAGGGAAGCTCTGCGCCAGAACAAATACCATGAAAATAGAAAGTGCTGAAACTACTATGGTGGTTTTTGAAGCTATCCCAAACGGACGGATCGAGTAACCAACGGACATATACATTAACAAGTTCACCAGTGCGCAAAAACCCATCAACATCAAGGCAGCATGGTGTGGCTCAATGCTGCGATCTCGCATCTTCCGTAGATTCCGAATCAGTAAGACCAGAAAGAAGACCAAAATCAGAAGGGGGATCAGAGCTTCAATCCAATACGCTGGATTCCGTACAACCCCGAGGACTCTTGTGAAAATGAATTCAGGATCGAAGTTTTTCCTTGTTCCATTCTGGATCAAGCGATTATAAGAAATAAATGACAGCTGAAGGAGAGAAAAGACTGCGAGATGGCGAACGAGCCTAGTGTGCTTGAAAGAAAATTTATGCTGATAAATCCAGGACAATCCAAGAAATAGAACAAACTGAAAGTAGTAGGCCTCAAGAGTCAAACAACTAACCGAATAGAGAACGAACGAGGCGAGAAACCGCTCCTGGAAATAGGCAACAAAAGCCAGCAGAAATGCTACCACGCACAAGCCTGTAACCATGTGGGCAGGCCAAGCAGTAAACCCAAACGAAAACGGATTAATGATCCACAGGCATGAGATTAGGGCAAGAACCTTGCACTCTAGCCTTGCCGGTTGTAACCCGTTCAGTATTCGCAGCGCCTTGAAAAACAGGAGACTCTCGACGAGAACGACCATGGCACCAAAGAGCTGCCACAAAAATGGACTCACCTGAAACGCACCCAGAAGGGCATAGCTAAACACACCCGCGAGGATGCGGTTCGAATACAGACTAACGTAATAATTCAGCCATTCAGAGGCTGGATAAAATTTGAAAGGCTCAAACAACACAGTGTAGTCATCACTGTAAAACCCTAAATACAATGGGCGCCATATGTAGCAAATGCTCCAAAGCAATACGATTAAACTATACGGATGGAAAAATGCCATTCTAAGTTGCAAGCAATTACGTTCTGCCATTAAATAACTCCCGACATCCTGCGACTAAACCGATTGAGCAGAAACGTGCACCCCGCCGACCTAAAACTGGCAAAGAACATAACCGCATCCCTACCACCTGATTCACAACTAATCAAGCAAGCTAAATTTGAGGGAAAGCTCAGAGCCCGGACGTCAATACCAGCAGCCATAAACAGCTCATCGCAACCGGCTGCTGAAAATCGTACGGTTAGACCAGCTGCAAAAAATGGCACGCCTCGATTGCTGCTACTAGCCGGAACACAAGATCCGAGGCGCTCGGCGATCTCCCTCCGAGCCTGTGCCTGAGCCTCAGAACTTCAACGATGCGCCAGTCCTTCCTCGAGCGCCCCGACTCTCGCAGCAGCAGTTGGCTGTTTTGCTAGCGATATTGAGTGACGGATCAAGTGGTGAATGCGCCACAAGGTTGAGCACTTGATGCCGACAGCCTGAACACGCACACGGCGCACCCTTGGTCCATGATCAGCAGGTTGTCCATTCTGCAGAGTGCGCGTTGCAAAACGCAGAGATCTTCTTCCTCCGCAGTTACTGTTCCCGAACTTCGCTGACGAACCGTTGCAAAGCATCCTGCCAAAAGGGCATACGAAATCCAACGCTATGGAGCCGCTCCTGAGCAAGAACGGAATAGGAAGGACGCCTCGCAAGACGTCCCATCTGCTCGGTCGTAATCGTCCGCACAGGAGTGGAGAGACCCATGAGAGTGACGATGGCCTCGGCGAATTCATGCCAGGTACAATCGCCACTATTCGTCACGTGACAGATTCCTCGCAGGTCACTCGCAACGAGATCTTTCAAGGCTAGAGCCAGATCGTCTGCATTGGTCGGGCAGCCTCGCTGATCTCCCACCACCTCAAGGAAGGGCTTCTCGTGTGCCAGCTTCATCATCGTCTTCACGAAATTACTCCCCGCATGCCCGTAGAGCCAGGCTGTTCGCACCACCAATGCATTAGAGCAACCAGCCAAGGCAGCCACTTCGCCCGCTCGCTTGGATTGCCCATAGACATTGATCGGATGGGGCAGAGCCTCCTCAGAATAGGGCGTCGTCTGCGTTCCATCGAACACATAGTCCGTCGACATATAGATCAATCTCGCCTTGAGCGTCGCCGCAGCGCGGGCCACCAGCGCGGTACCCTGCGCGTTCACCGCCATCGCACGATCCGGCTCTCGCTCAGCCCCATCGACATTGGTATAGGCGCCGACATGGAGGATAACAGAGGGATGGGCAGCCACGATCTGGGATTCGCAGTCAGCTTGGGCGAGATCAAACTCCGGCAGATCTTTGAGGATCAGATCTTCTCCGACGAGGGCCTGCTGAAGCGCCTGGCCGAATTGACCCCGTGCGCCGGTAATTAGGATACGCATAAGGGTTCGAGGTTCAAGGTACGATGTTCGAAGTTAACAGGACTTAGAGGCTCCTGGTTCGAGGTTCGAGATTGGTCGGCGCCGTGCGCTTTAACTTTCAACTTTGAACCTCGAACCTTCTTTAAGCCGCTGCCCATACTGCTGCTCATAGTACTGGAGGAATTCACCTGACTTGATCGTACGCCACCAGCCCTCATGCGCCTGATACCATTGGATGGTCGATTTTAGTCCCTCTTCAAACGGCACGGCAGGACTCCAGCCTAGTCGACGCAACTTGCTGCAATCCACCGCGTAGCGGCGGTCATGCCCAGGCCGATCCTGCACCAATCGAATCAGGTTGCGGGATTGACCCAAGTGGCCGACAATCTGTTCTGCCACGGTGATATTCTCCCGCTCATTACCCCCGCCGACATTGTAAATCTGTCCCGGCTCCCCCTGAAAGAAGACATGCTCGATAGCCGAACAATGGTCTTCCACAGCCAGCCAATCGCGGCGCTGACGTCCATCCCCATACAAAGGGAGGGGCTGGTTATCGATCGCATTGGTGATAAAGAGGGGAACAAATTTCTCCGGATACTGATTCGGCCCGTAGGTATTGCTGCCACGAGTCACCATCACGAGGAACCGATAGGTCGTCCAGTAGCTAAGGGCCAAGAGGTCTCCACCGGCTTTACTGGCAGAATAGGGACTGCGAGGGGCCAGGCAATCGCTCTCTGTCGACATCCCTGTCTCAACACTGCCGTACACTTCGTCTGTGCTGACTTGGAGGAATCGCTGCAGGCCGGCACGACGGGCTGCTTCAAGCAACACGCCGGTTCCCACCACATCGGTCCGCGCAAAGGCCCCAGGATCGAGAATCGACCGATCCACATGGGTCTCCGCCGCAGCATTGATTACCCCTTCAATCCGATGGTCACGAATGAGCCGTTCGACCAAAGGCTGATCGCCAATGTCCCCATATACAAATGTATGCCGGGCATGGGTCTCGATCGCCTTGAGGTTTGCGAGGTTGCCGGAATATTTCAGTGCGTCGAGGTTCACCACCTTGTGGCCGCCCTGTACAACCAGGCGACGGACGAGATGTGACCCGATGAATCCGGCCCCGCCGGTTACGAGGATTCGCATCTTAGGACCTTGCCCTGGTTCGAGGTTCGAGGTTCCCAGTTGAATGATTTTTGTGATCTCTCAGATAATCAATGAAACCAAAAGTCATACGCTGTACCTTGCCTGCCCCTTCATAAACTTGATCGAACTGCGACCGCATCGCATAGCCTTGATCCTGGGCAACGTAAAAATGACTCTGGAGTTCAGACGCTGACCGAAGCGCGTACTACAGAAACTAAATGAATTGCTGGTTCGAGTTGCAATCAACCCCCCCTCTGCAATATTGGCCATGATCGAAACCGCTGCCCGCCGAGCCTGATCGCGCAGACCGAAATCTTTCACAAACTGTGACTCGCCGCTCAGTTCGTACACTCCACGGCAAAGACCTCGCGCACCTTGCCATGCCTGAATATCCTCAAAACGACTTATCGTCATACTGGTATTGGAGGTTCGTAGCTTAGGGCTCCAGGACCGTCCGAGGTCAAGGAACGTCGGCTTCATTCAGCAGAGCTTCGAACATCGAACCTGTAACAGTCTCGTGACTGTCTTACAACTTATTCGCGCCGGTTTTCGCCACCAGCAAATTGGCTTGATGGAGGGATTCGATCGTCCCGGCGTCGGTCCACCAGCCCTCTAAAATATCCCAGGTCAATGTTCCATCTGCGATATAGGCATTGTTGACGTCAGTAATTTCAAGTTCGCCACGACCTGACGGCTTGAGGGTCTTAATGATGTCAAAGACGTGGGCATCGTAAAAATAGATGCCCGTGACCGCATACGCGGATCGGGGATTCGCCGGTTTCTCCTCAATCTTCACGACCCAATCCCCTGCAAGGATCGGCACCCCGAACCGTTGCGGGTCCTTGACGTCCTTCAAGAGAATTTTCGCCCCCTGCTGCTGCTTCCGAAAGGCATCGGCGGCGCGAGCGATGTTGCCTTCGATAACATTGTCACCCAAAATTACACAGATCGATTCGCCATCCGCAAAATGCTCGGCCAATTTGAGAGCATCAGCAATCCCGCCTTCACCCTCTTGGTAGGTATAGTTCAGCCGCTTCAGACCGAAGTCTTTCCCGTTACCCAGCAATCTGAGAAAATCTCCCGCGCTGTTGCCGCCCGTGACCAGCATGATTTCATCGATCCCGGCATTGGCCAGCGCCTGAATGGGATAGTAAATCATAGGCCGATCGTAAACCGGCAGCAAATGTTTATTGGTGACTTTGGTAAGGGGAAGCAACCTGCTCCCTATTCCACCAGCTAGAACGACGCCTCTCATCCTCTACACACTCCTCCCACACTGGATTGTTGAGCAATGACTTACAACTTTTGGGGATTGTACCAGGGTCGCACCCGAGCAGACAGGGAAAACAATTCGGGAAACAAGGCAGGCAACAGGCCCAGGGCCACGATAATTAATGAATGAGCTCAATGCGGCAGGGCGATGTTGGAATATAGGTCGGGACAGCCTCCTTGAGCCGACGAATCAGCTCATCGTCGTCACCCTGGCGCACCGCAGTCTCAAGATGAACGATCGCCAGATCGAGGCGATCCGATTGCATCGCCGGGGGACTGATGGCGCGCCTGATCTTTACGTGTTGCGTGGGCTCGACCTGTTCCGTCTCTTCAAAGAGTTCTTCGTACAACTTTTCCCCTGGCCGCAAACCGCTATACACAATCTGAATATCCTGATCAGGCACAAGACCGGATAGGACAATCATATTCCTGGCCAGATCAACCACCTTGACTTGCTCCCCCATATCCAGCACAAACACCTCACCTCCCTGTCCAAAAAGACTGGCCTGTAGCACCAACTGCACCGCCTCAGGAATCGTCATGAAAAACCGTTTGATCTCTGGGTGCGTCACCGTGACCGGGCCGCCCCTTCGAATCTGGTCCGCGAACAATGGGACGACACTCCCATTGCTGCCCAACACGTTCCCAAATCTGACCGCCGTAAACTTCGTCTGTCCTCTGTGACTCAGGCTCTGTAACAGGTCTTCGGCCACCCGTTTTGTGGCGCCCATGACACTCGTCGGATTCACCGCCTTGTCGGTGGAAATGAACACAAAACGATTAACCCCGCAAGCCAATGCCGCCTCAGCCACAACTTTTGTTCCAAGAATGTTATTGCGGACAGCCTCCTTGGGATTTAGCTCCATCAGCGGCACATGCTTATGCGCCGCGGCATGAAAGACGAGCTCCGGATCCGTCTGCTTCAACACTTCTATCACCCGGTCCTGTACTGTCACATCTCCCACCGCCGGAACAATCCTGACTTTCGGGAACTCGTTCCGTAGCTCAAGATCTAACGCATGGAGTCCGTTCTCATACCGCTCAAAAAGTATCAACGAGGCCGGTTGGTATCGGGCAATCTGCCGACAGAGTTCAGATCCGATCGACCCCCCGGCACCAGTCACAAGCACTCGCTTCCCTTCGAGCAACGGATGCAACTCCTGCCGATCCATCTGAATGGGTTCACGTTGCAGGAGATCTTCCAGACTCATCGGCCTAACCTGCCTCAGCGCCTCAGGATTCGCCAGCAACTGTTTCATGCTCGGCAAGGTCTTGATAGGAATCTTGCACCCCGCCGACGCGGCAAGGATTCGCTGTTTCAGTCCGGTCGAAGCCGAGGGACTCGCCACAATAATCTCATCTGCGGCAAGCTCACGCGCCAAAGCGGGAATATCCACAATCGCTCCCACGACCGGTACCCCGTGAATCTTCACCCTCCGCTTGATCGGGTCATCGTCTGCCAACCCGACCGGCCTGTACTGGGAGCCTCCACTGCTCAGCATATCCCTAACCAGTAACTCACCAGCATTGCCCGCACCGACCACCAAAACCCTGCGAGCCGTCGGGCTCAATACGTGAAGCCATTCGCGAAACCAGCGAACGACCAGTCGAATACCCGCAAGAAACAGCCCACTGAATACACCCGTGAGAATAATGACCGAGCGGGGATATGCAACCCATCCGAGGAGGCCATGCAACACACCATATGACACCACGGAACTAATGACGGAAGCCCAGAGGATACGACCTAAGTCATGGAGACCGACATAACGCCAAAGCCCTCGCTGAATGCCAAATACAGCAAAACCGACCGCATAGGTCGCCACTATGATAGGAAGGCCACGGAGAAGCCGCTGTGCGTGGTCGGCGGGAATATCGCCCTCGAATCGAAGGGCAAAGGCTGTCACATTCGCAGCTGCAATCAGTCCAAGCTGTATGCAAAATACAAGAATTGATCTATGTCGCTGCATTAATTGTCCGTACCGACCGACGAGACAATGAACCAGGGAGATCATTATTTTTCGCATAGGCTCTTATTCAGCTTGATCGTGCAATCCACCAGCTAGACTTTCGTTAAAGCTCCAAACATTCAAACTCAAGTTCCCTCCGCTGCTCGATTGTATGACGGATAACTCAAGACCGCCAGAGCCAGAAGCACCCAAAAGAATACGGCCAACGACCCAACCAGCATTTGATCGAACTGCAGACGTAGCATTAACCCCACAACACTGCCAACAGTGCCCAAAAGCACGACCTTTGACAACCAATCATGAGCATGTCGATATTCAGCAGCGGTCCTCAGAATGACCCGCGCAAAGAGCCATCCAAATAGCAGCATCCCCGGGATCCCGACATGGAGCGCCAGATAGAGAAGAATATTATGTGTCCCAGCATGCGTAACGGGAGCATGGCCGGGCATGACAACTTCTTCATTCTGGTCATATAGAAAAAGATAGCTAAGATTGCCATATCCGATTCCAACCAGCCAATGCCTAGCGATCTCCGACAGGGTAAACCCCCAAATTTCCAACCGGTGGAACCAAGATGAAATATCTTTTCTGACAGGAAGCGAGCTTGCAATATCAGCACTCACTCCTACTACAGACAATGCACCGTCGTTCAAAGCCAGCATGACCGCAGCACTCATACATACCGTCACAAGGGCGACGACAATCTTGGCGGAGACCAAGCGGATGAACCAGGCAATCACCCACACCTCTCCGACAAGGGCAACCAACCCTGCGCGCGACTGAGTCGAAAGCAAGCAGACTATCATCATTCCTGCCGCAATTGCCCCACCACTTCGTACTTCTAGAGGTCCATCCCCCAATGCCAGAACCAGCGCGAACGGAATGACCATGACGAGAAATGTGGTCAACCACACTTCAGCAGAAAAAACCGAAACGACGACT
>SXGR01641336.1_pt1 | contig 10527 bp, 8 predicted proteins | sample 3174711 | NCBI WGS metagenome assembly SXGR01 (sample SAMN11356860, study PRJNA531348) | freshwater metagenome | isolation source: freshwater sample F1-60 | place: China: Fuxian Lake, Yuxi | collected 2017-12-25 | reverse complement strand
CTCCATATTGATATAGATCTCTGCATATAATAAGGCCCAGATCGGTTCATTAATTTTTGAATAGTGCAAGGCAGCATTGTAATAATTGCCGCCATACGATGGATCTGCTTGTATGCCATCTTCCCAACAAGTTATGGCGCGTCCGTCTTTATCGGATGAACGGAGTTCGCCCCATTCACTATATAGAGGGCCACTAGCTGGAAATTTCTTAATTCATTTTTGATACAGTTGTTCGCACTCTTTTACTTCTTCCAATGCTTTGAATACATTACCCGCCAATTGGAAACAAACCACATCAGCATCGGCACGTTGTGTGAGCGCTACTGCCAACTCTTTTGCACTGGCAAACTCGCGTTGTAATGTCAGGGAAAGAATCAGATCTTTTTCTAATTCCAGTGCTTTGGGAAAATCGCGAAGTCCCTGACGAAGTACAATCACTGCATTAGCATGATCACCTCTGTTGTTATAATCACGGGCTGTTTGTTGTAGCTGTTTGATCGAAGACTGTGAGAAACCAATCAAGTTACACATACACAATAATAAGAGAAAGTAAATCTGCTTTTTCATACTTCGTACTCCTTATATCAAATGTGTTAACAAGCCATCACGCAGTTTTGGTTCAAACCAAGTGCTCTTGGGAGGCATTACATTCCCGCTATCAGCAATAGAAAATAATTGTTCTATGCTAACCGGATAAAAACTAAATGCAATTTTCATTTCTCCACTGTTCACTCTATTTTCTAATTCACCTAATCCACGAATGCCGCCTACAAAATCAATCCGTTTATCCGTACGTTGATCTTCAATTCCCAAGTGTTTTTCTAGAATTAGCTTAGTAAAAATGGTTATGTCCAATATGCCTATGGGATCTGTTGTGTAAGTACCTTCGCGTGCTTGGAGTTGATACCATTTCCCTTCGAGATACATACCAAATACATGCAATTGTATAGGACGAATAGCTGTTGCTGAGGGCGAAATCAAAAAATCTTTTTCTAACAACTTGAGCAAAGAATCAGGGCTATGTCCATTTAGGTCTTTAATTACTCTGTTATAATCTAAAATAGCTAATTGACTAGCCGGAAAAATAGTAGTTAGAAAAAAACGCGCATTCTTACTATCTGATAATGAAGTAGCTACTTTGGCTGCAGAGGCAGCGCGATGATGACCATCTGCGATATAGGTGCAAGGAACTTGCTCTGCAAATAGTGAAGTAATTTCTTGTACCGAGTTTGAATCATTCACGCACCAAATAGTATGTTGAATGCCATCATTAGCTATAAAATCAAAAAGAGGTGCATGTGAGCTACGCCAATTTTCAATGCATCGATTCATGACATCTACATCCCGGTACGCTAAAAAAACATTTCCGGTTTGTGCACGAATCGTACGCATGTGTTCAATTCGATCTTTCTCTTTTTCAGGACGGGTGAACTCGTGCTTTTTAATTAAATCATTTTGATAATCGTCTACCGAGGAAACGCAGACCAAGCCAGTTTGGCTGCGTCCGTTCATCACTAAGGTGTAGATATAATAACAAGCACTTTCTTCCTGAACCAATATACCCTCTTGGCGCAAGCGGTTTAAATTTTCCAATGCCTTATCATAAACCACCTGGCTATGCGTATCGACGGAAGGATCTAGATCAATTTCTGATTTGGTTACCTGTAAAAAAGAAAGGGTATTTCCCTTTGCTTCTACACGCGCCTCCTTACTATTTAAAACATCATAGGGTCGTGCAGCCACTTGTGCCGCGTGCGCAGGAGTTGGACGAAGTGCTTTGAAAGGTTGAATGGCAGACATATTAGCCTTTTTTATTTGCGAATGAACGCATGAATGAAGTAATCGCTTGAACTGATTCAAGCGGCAATGCATTATAGAGTGATACGCGGAAGCCGCCTACGCTACGATGTCCTTTAATGCCCACCATTCCTTCTTGTTCCGCGGCTGTCAGAAATTCTTTTTCCAATTTGGGGTCTTGCATTAAAAATACTGCATTCATTATACTACGGTCTTCTTTGGCAACGGGCCCGTGAAAAAGAGGTAAAGCATCTAATGTGTCGTAAAATAATTTTGCTTTCGCTTTATTTCTTTTTTCAATTGCTGGTACACCCCCTTGTGCTTTTAACCAACGAAGGGTGAGTAGGATTACGTAAACGGCAAACACCGGAGGAGTGTTTAGCATGCTCCCTTCTTTAATATGCAAGCGGTAATCCATGAAGGCAGGTATGGGTCGATCGATTTTGCCAAGACAATTTTTATTTACAACCACTAACGAAACTCCAGCAGGCCCAATATTTTTTTGTGCACCCGCATAGATAAGATCAAATTGATTGAAATCAAGAACGCGGCTCATGATATCGCTACTCATGTCAGCAACTAAGGGCATTCCACAATTTGTTGGGAACTGGTGCCACTGCGTACCTGCGATAGTTTCATTCGAGGTTAAATGCAGATAAGCGCCTGGAGTATCGAGATCTAATTTCTTTGGAATGGTAGTATGTCCGGTATGCAAGGATGAACCCGCAATATGTACATTGCCAAATAAGCCCGCTTCTTTGATTGCTTTTTCTGACCAGGTTCCGGTCTCGGTGTAATTAGCTGTTTGATTTGCCCCTAATAAATTCATCGGCACTTGTACAAATTGAAGCGTAGCGCCGCCATGTAAAAACAGTACCTCATGCGCTTCATCTAATTGCATTAATTCTCGCACCAATGCTCTAGCTTCTTCCATGACGGGAGTAAACAAAGAAGTTCGGTGTCCGATTTCTAAAATGGAAAGTCCTGATGCATTGAAATCTAACAGCGCTTTGCTGGCTTCCTCTAAAATTGATTTTGGAAGAATCGAGGGTCCTGCATTGAAATTATGGAGAATCATCGGGGCAAATGTAAGCCAACCTGTCCTTGTTCCATCCTTGTTGTAGTAATTCAAAGGCTGCTTTTTCCTCCGGTGTAAATTGTTGTTGTGCCAACGACGTTAAGGGGGGTTGCCCAGCTTGCATCCAAGCCGTGATCCAGAATGAAGCAACGGCCTTGATTGATTCCTGCATTCTTCGTTCAATCATTCCTCGTAACAAACGGTTATAGGCTAGGGAATAGGCGCGTGCGTATTGTTTGACTAGTACACCATTTCGTTCTTCAAAACTATATTGTTGACCCAACGGAAATTTTCCGGCTAACCACTTTTCGGTTCTTAATACAGTATCAGCGGCGGCTGCACTTTGCAAAACGCGTTCCCAAATAAAAGACATGGGATCAGCAATCCAATTGGCTTTTCCCACCATAAAATCCCAATCAGATTCGGCTAGTAATTCCGGAATTCTGCTCTCCCAAAAACCATGAATCCCCCGCTGTCCGGTTTTTTGTCCATTGTGATTACTGCAGGCATGTAAGGGAACATGTGCATCAGAAATATAGTGGCCTAGCTCGGCCGATAGTTTTAAGATTGAAAAGAGGTCCTGTTTGATAAATGCCTGCGTTAATCGATAAAGCATCGTTTCTATCCACCACGGTACAATGCCGTAGCGATTCAAACTATCTTCTCCACACTCCGCAACCGCCTGTTTCCCTCCCCGGGGTAATGAAATGTAGGTAGCAGGACCATACTGGTCCATATCAATATAATGACGCGGGCCTTCTTCCTTAACTTGATATCTTCTCTTGTCTGGATCTACGGCATGTTCTTCAATAAAGGAAAGTTGTTTTTTGTAAAGCACCAGCATTTCGGGAGGCAATAAAAAAACAGCAATCCGATTTATCTTTTTGTGTGCATAAAATCCCCAGCACCATCCGGTCAAGGGAAGAACCAGACAGACTGGAATCAAAATCCAGCGAAACATACGTTCAGTTTTAGGAAAATTTAACTGTGGGAAGAACGCTCTGCATCCAAATCAACCACACCACCGGTCACGGCGTATTTCATGGCCTCACCGGAGCTGATCTTATCTATTTTTCGAACTTTATCACGAGGGAGAATATAAAGTTGCCCTGCAAAATTGTAACCCTGTGGTACATAGACCGCTACTTTATCGCTACCTAGTTCAAATTTTTCCATTTCCTCGTCAGTCAGAAATCCTACGATCCAAACATCGGGACCAAAGACATTGGCAAGAACAGCACGATTGAATTTTCGTTTATTCCCTGCAAACGCCTCAAAAAAATCACGGGTTGAAGTATAAATCAACTTGACACCCGGGGTTCTTTCCATCCATTGATCAAAAAGCTGAAGAAATCCCCCCATTAGGAAATTAGAACTGACCCAGCCTACCACCACCACACTTGATATTATTAATAAGAACCCCAACCCTGGTACATTCAAATAGGGGCGAAGAATGCTGTCCACCTTTTCAAATAGCCAGTATAGTGCGTATCCCGTAATGGCGATGGGGGCCAAAATAACCAGCCCCTGGATAAAGTAGCCAGCCACCCGTTTGACGGGGCTCCGAAAAGGTCTTTTGGGGTCCATAGGGGGTATTTGAAGCTAAATTAGTACAATCCAGGCCCCTTCCGCACTGGTTTTTGACCAGATTTCATGGGATTTTAACATAAGAAACTTTGAAAACGCTAATAGTTTCCATAGTTTTGCGGCCCCAAATCAACGTATGGAACCCAAAAATAGAATTGCAGAGAAGGCAGAGGAGCTGTACATGCGTTTTGGCATACGCTCCGTTTCCATGGAAAACATGGCAGAGGCCTTGGGTATGAGCAAAAAAACGCTCTATCAATATTATGCTGACAAGGACCAACTGGTGGTTGAAGTGGTCAAGCGCCACACCGACGTGGTTCGTCTGCAATGCGAACAAATTGCTTCGGAAGCGCAGGACGCCATCCATGAGATTTTTTTAATCATGGAACGGGTGATGGAGGATTTTCGGAATATGAACCCGATGGTGTTGTTTGATCTTCAGAAATACCATCCGTTGGGATTTCAGCGATTCAATGAATACAAAAATCAATTCCTGCTCGATTTTATTCGTTGTAATATCCAGCGCGGTATTCGCGAAGGTTTATACCGGGACAATATCCAATTAGAAATTATTAGTCGTTATCGGTTGCAATCGATGATGATTCCTTTTGATATTAATGTGTACCCGCCAACTCAGTTCAATATGGCGGAGACGGCTCAATTAATTGCAGAAAATTTCACCTATGGGTTGGCTACGGTACAAGGGCACCAATTAATTCAGGATTACCAGGAAAAAAGAAAAAATAAATGAAGATGAATAAATCAAAAGCAATTTTATTAGGCGTTGTGGCTGCACTGGGTATTAATCAATTATATGCGCTCGATACACTTCGCTTGGCGGAACATGCTTTTACCGCACAACAAGCCGTGGATTATGCTATGAAGAATAATGTGCAGGTAAAAAATGCATTACTGGGTATAAAGCTGCAGCAAGAAACAAATCGTCAGGTTACTTCCGTGGCATTTCCTCATATCAATGGAAGTATCAGTACCACTGCTAACCCCAATGTAGCTACACAGGTTATTCCAAACTTTATTTCTCCGGCTACTTATCAGGTATTGATTGATAAAGGCGTGAAAGATGGAAACGGAAATCCCATCAATATGCCGCCTGATTTTGGATTTATTTCTGCTCAATTCGGTACCCGATACAGTGCTAATGCCGCCGTAAGTCTCAATCAAATACTTTTTGACGGGCAAGTATTTGTAGGGCTACAAGCACGTAGAGCTGCCATGGAGTTTGCCGATAAAAATGCAGCACTAACGGCTGAAATTATCAAGGCCAATGTATTGAAAATATACTATCAGTTGGTAGTTAGTCGCACACAATTGGAGTTATTGGATTCTACTATTTCTTTTGTTCAAAAGAATTTAGCGGATACGCGAGTACTATACAAGAATGGATTTCGTGAAAAGTTAGATATAGATCGTGTAGCCGTCCAACTGGCTAATCTGCAAACTGAAAAGAATAAGGCACTTGCCATGGTCTCCAATGGGTACTATGGATTAAAAGTATTAATGGGTATGCCTGTTTCTGATCAATTAACACTTACGGATACGCTGACTCCCGAAATGATTAAAGACGGAATGCTGGATTCTGAGTCTTATGATTACAAGGACCGTAAAGAATTTCAATATGCCGACCTCGGCAGAAAATTGGGTGAGTATAATATTCGTCGATATAAGCTCAGTCAAATTCCAACGTTGGCGCTGAATGGTGTGTATGCAAAGAATGCACAACGCAATACTTGGAATTTTCTAAATCAGGACCAACGCTGGTTTACCATCTCCAATGTTACTGTAGCACTTACGATGCCACTATTCAATGGATTTGTGACGCGTTCAAAAATTACACAAACAAAGATTGAATTAGAGCGAACGCGTAATGAAATCGAAGGTCTCAAACGTACCATCGACAGTGAAGTGGCCAGTTCAAAAAATAATTTTCAATCAGCCATCAGCCGAATGGATTTTCAAAAACAAAATGTTGAGCTCGCGGCCAATGTGTATCAGCAAATCAAGAAAAAGTATGAGCTGGGACTGGGTTCACAAACCGAGATCAATTTAGCACAGAACGAATGGAAAGCGGCACAAACTAATTATACAACTGCACTTGCCGACGCCATCATTGCACGCATCGATTGGCTTAAAGCAACTGGAAAATTATAAAACATAGAAAATTTAAATTATGAATACGATATCAATACGCACACTCTTCTTTTTACCAATTATTCTTTTAGTAGCCTGCGGAGGTCCACAGGAGAAGAATGGAGACGCTGCACAACTTCGTAAAAAGATTGAGGAAGTAAAAAAAGAGAAAGCCACCTTAGAAAACACCTTGCGTGGACTTGAACAACAATTAGCCTTGGCGGATCCTAGTACAGCACGCTCTGCTTTTTTAGTATCAGTTGATACCTTGGGAAAAGGTGCATTTGCGCACTACATCGATTTGCAAGGTCGTGTTGAAGCGGAGGATATGGCCTATGTGGCTCCATCCGGTATGGGCGGTGTAATCAAGGCTATTTTTGTAAAACTTGGACAGCGTGTCAGCAAGGGACAGACCTTATTGAAACTAGACGATGCCGTAGCCAGACAACAATTGACTGCTGCACAACAACAAACCGGTATGTTGAAAGCAAGACTGGAGCAGGCACAAACTATTTTAGAGCGTTACGAAAACCTCTGGAAGCAAAATATTGGGGCAGAGATTAGTGTGGTCAATGCAAAAGCAGATGTGGAAGCGTTAGCTGCTCAATTACGTGCTGCACAAGCACAAGTGGGAATGGCCCAGGAGCAGGTAAATATGACTAGTGTAAAAGCAGAGATTAGCGGAGTAATCGATGAGTTAAATGTAAAAGTGGGCGAACTCTATACGCCACAGGCGGCGGCAACACCTGGTATGGGAATCCGTATTGTCAATAATAGTCGATTGAAAGTAGTGACCAATATTCCGGAGAATTACATCGGACGCGTTAAAAAAGGCACCAGCATTGATGTAAAAGTGTTGGAGAGTGGAAAAGAAAACTTTACAGCAAAGCTTGATATAGTGGGTGAATCAATTAATGCAGTTACGCGCTCCTTTAGCGCGGAAGCTGTTATTCCTGCTAATGCTGCGTACAAGCCCAACCAAACAGCAAATGTGCGTATCCTGGATTATAAAGTTGACAGCACTATTGTAGTGCCTTTGAATACGGTGCAGCGTGATGAGAAAAGTAGATATGTGTACGTGGTAGAGCAAACAAAAAATAATCTAATTGCTCGTAAAAAAATAGTTACTACTGGCGAAGCGTACGGCGGTCAAATTGAAATCAAGTCGGGACTGGAAAAAGGCGAAGTACTGATTACCCGTGGTTTTCAAAATGTGTATGATGGGCAAACTGTGAAAGCCGTTCAATAATCGCCACCACACAAAAATTTAATTATGTCAAGTTTCCAAGAGAAGATTGTCAATAAAGTAAAGGAGTTTGGTCCAACCAGTTGGGCCATTGACAATCGTACTGCTATATATATTATTGCCATTTTGATTTCGCTCTTTGGGTATATCAAGTTTACCACCTTACCCAAAGAACAGTTTCCTGATGTGGTGTTCCCCACTATTTCAGTGACTACAGTGTATGTAGGTAATTCGCCCAAGGATATTGAAAACTTGGTTACACGCCCTATTGAAAAACAGTTGAAAGGAATTAGTGGAGCCAAGGTCAATAAAATAACCAGCACTTCTCAGACCGATTACTCTTTGATTGTAATAGAGTTTGATACGGATGTTAAAAGTGAAGTGGCCAAGCGTAAGGTTAAAGATGCCGTAGATAAATCCACTAAGGATTTACCAACTGATTTAACGAGTCAGCCTGATGTACAGGAATTTTCGTTTAGTGAAATGCCAATTTTGTTTGTAAACATCAGTGGTGATTTTGATCCGATAAAACTCAAGGAGTATGCAGATAAGATCCAGGACAAGGTGGAGGAAATGCCTTCTATTACACGGGCAGAGATCGTGGGTGCTCCCGAGCGCGAGATCCAGGTTAATGTCGATCCTTATCGGATGACTACTGCTAAGGTTAGTTTCATGGATATTGAAAATGCTATTGTTCGTGAAAACATGGACATTACTGGCGGACAGGTGGATGTGGGGAATATGAAAAGAACATTGCGTGTAAAGGGTCAGTTTCGCGAGGCAGCTGATATGGGAACCATTGTGGTTCGAAGCTCTGCGCGCGGTGCCTCCGTTTATTTGCGTGATGTGGCTGATATCCGTGATACGGTAAAGCAGTATGAAAGTTTTGCACGATTAAATGGTAAAAACGTAGTAACGCTCAATATTGTAAAACGTGCTGGTGAAAATTTGATCACCACTGCAGACGGAGTAAAAACTATTTTGGCAGAGATGCGTGAGAAGCAAGAATTGCCACAGGATTTGAAAGTAGACTTTACCGGCGATCAGAGTAAGGGTACAAAAACCTCATTCAATGAGCTGATCAATACGATCATTATTGGTTTCATATTAGTATTGTTGATCCTGATGTTCTTCATGGGGGTTACTAATGCCTTTTTCGTGGCCTTGAGTGTACCGTTGAGTGTGTTTGTGGCCTTTATGTTCTTACCGGTGGCTGATGCAATCGTTGGAGGAAGTGTAACGCTCAACTTTATCGTATTATTCGCACTCTTGTTTGGTCTGGGTATAATCGTTGATGATGCTATTGTGGTAATTGAAAACACGCACCGGATATTTAATAATGGAAAAGTTCCTATTATCAAGAGTGCCAAGGAGGCGGCCGGAGAAGTATTTATTCCGGTATTAGCTGGTACGGCAACCACTTTAGCTCCGTTCTTCCCCTTATTATTTTGGAAGGGGATTATCGGAAAGTTCATGATCTATCTTCCTACGATGCTGATTCTAACTTTAGCAGCTTCGCTTGTAGTGGCATTTATTTTCAATCCGGTATTTGCAGTAAGTTTTATGAAGCCTGAGATTAAGGATGATTCAAAACCTAAATCACTAGTATTTCGGCAGAAATGGTTTTTGGTATTTGTGATTGCAGGCATTCTATTGCATGCAATTGGTTTTGCAGGAACAGCAAACCTGTTGTTGTTCTTAGCTATTCTCATGGTTCTCCATGCTTATTTCCTACAGGATTTAATCTGGAAGTTTCAACACAGTACACTTCCTGCGCTCATGAATCGTTATGAGAAATTATTACGTTGGATTTTAGTAGGGAAACGTCCTGTAAAAACATTTGCTTCTCTATTTGTACTCTTTATTATCTCGATTGTTTTATTGATGCTCCGTGGAAACAAAATGACCTTCTTCCCCAGCGGAGATCCCAATTTTGTATATGTCTATGCTAAATTACCGGTAGGTACTGCTGTAGAATACACCGACAGTGTTACACGTGTGTTAGAGAATCGAGTAATGAAAGCACTGGGTGATCAGCAACCTGGTAAGGAGGGTAGTATTGTAGAAAGTGTGATCAGTAATGTGGCCGTTAGTGCCAATAATCCGCGTGATAATAATCGAAGTGTTCAACCGCATTTGGGCCGTATTCAAGTATCCTTTGTTGAATTTGAAAAAAGACATGGAAAGTCCTCTGCTCCATTCCTAACGGCTATTCGTGATGCTGTACAAGGTATCCCTGGTGTGGATGTGGAAGTTGATAAAGAAACAAATGGCCCGCCTACCGAACCACCCGTGAATATTGAAATTGCCGGCGATGATTTTGATGAACTCACCAAAGTGGCCACTCAGCTTTTACAATATCTCGACACTAATCGTGTAGAAGGTATTCAGAGTCTGAAAGCAGATATTGATCTTAACAATCCCGAGATAACTGTTAATGTAGATCGTAGTAAAGCTATGATGGAAGGTGTGAGTACTGCACAAATTGGAATGGCATTACGTACTGCACAATTCGGTAAAGAAGTAAGCAAGATCAAAGATGGCGAGGACGAATATAAAATTCAGCTTCGTTATCAAGCGGATCGTCGTACCAGTGTAGATGACTTATTAAATACGCGAATTGTTTTCATGGATATGAACACGATGCAAGTGAAGTCAATTCCGTTAGGTG
>SXGR01582531.1_pt1 | contig 10530 bp, 8 predicted proteins | sample 3174711 | NCBI WGS metagenome assembly SXGR01 (sample SAMN11356860, study PRJNA531348) | freshwater metagenome | isolation source: freshwater sample F1-60 | place: China: Fuxian Lake, Yuxi | collected 2017-12-25 | reverse complement strand
GATGTTGATGGGGATGATCGCGCGGCCCCGCGCCACTTCGTCGCGGACGAATTCCGGGGTGATGCGGGAGGGAATGCTGGCGCCCCAAGCCTGGCCTGGATGCTGAAGGACTCCGCCACCGTGGCCGTTCCTGTGCCCGTTGCCATTGGCCGGCGGCTGCTCGATCATGGCTTCCCGCAGCTGGTTTTCCCGGATGGCGATGAATTCCATTTCCGGTGTGACGAGGCCCTGGCGCGCATAGTGCATCTGAGTCACGTTCCGGCCAGGCTTGGCCTGCAAGGGCTTGCGGATGTACGCGAAGCGCAACTCGTCCAGCTTGGAGTCGGCGGCCCGGAGACGTCCGTAGTCCGAGGACACATGGGGCAGTTCCTGCACGTCGTTTCGGCCCAGTATCCACGTCCGGCGCAAGGGGGCCAAGCCGGCGCGGATATTGATCGTGACGGTCGGGTCGGTGTAGGGGCCGGAGGTGTCGTAGACGGTCACGGGCCGGTTGTGCGTCGGCGCCCCGCCGTTGGCCGCCTTGGTGGGCGTCAGGCCGATCTCGCGCATGGGCACGCGGACCCCCTTCACCCCCTCCACGTATACTTTCCGCGAGCCGGGGAAGGGGTGGGTGCTGAAGAGGGGCTTGCCCCCGTTGTCCGCGCCGTTCTGGCCGGAACCCTGTATGCCGGTCTTGGGGCTGCTCATGGCGAAGATCCTTTCGCTAAAGAAGTGCGCGGTTGTCAGTTTTCAGTTCTCAGTTCCGGTCTTTTCAGAAACTGATTATTGAGCGCTGTCCACCGATAACTTTTGCTCCAACAAAAAAGCCGCACCGAGAGAGGGTGCGGCTGGATTAGGCCGTGATCGACCAACTGCTGCCGCTTCCCTACGCTGGTATTATCCAGGTCAGGTTCTGAGGGTCGTCCGCTGGGTCGGACTCTCAGCCTCGGAGCCGTCCGTCAGGCTCCTGATGCTCCCCTAGCTATGGCGGGATCGTACACCCCGGTTTTCGAGCTTGTCAATCGGCCGTTAGGCCTAGCCGTTCGCGGGTCGGATTTCGGCCGCAGCCACTCCGCCGAACCGTTGATTGTCCTCGGTTGCCTAGCGTAGAATGAGCAACTTTCCGCGAGGCGGACTTCCATTCGCGGGTCGAATCACCGCCTGCTGCAGGAGCGCAGAGGGAACCTGTGAAAGCTGTCGCAACCGTTGCCCGGCCGATCACCGCTTATCAGGCGTTGACGCCGGAAGAGCTCTTCGCGCGTATTGAGGCGGCCAAGCGGGCGTTGGGCGACCAGGTCATGATCCTGGGCCACAACTACCAGCGTGATGAAGTCATTGAACATGCCGATTTCCGCGGGGATTCCCTGTTGCTGGCCAAGCTGGCGTCGGAACGGTCGGAGCGGCCCCACATCGTCTTTTGCGGCGTCCACTTCATGGCGGAGACGGCGGATATTCTCAGCCGCTCGAAGCAGACCGTGATCCTGCCTGACCTGGCAGCCGGCTGCTCGATGGCCGACATGGCGGCGATCGAGCAAGTGGATCAATGTTGGGAATCGCTCGGCCGCGTGTTGTCCGTGGAGGAATCGGTCACGCCGGTCGTCTACGTGAACTCCGCAGCGGTGCTCAAGGCCTTCTGCGGCGAACACGGCGGTAGTACCTGCACCTCCTCCAATGCCTGGGCGGTCATGCAGTGGGCCTGGGCCAGGCGCGAGAAAATTCTGTTTTTCCCCGATGAACACCTGGGGCGCAATACGGCGAACAAGATGGGCATGCCGCGGGAGGAGATGATCGTCTGGGACCCGTTTCAGCCGAGGGGCGGGAACAGCGTCGAGGCGATCCACAAGGCCAAGCTGATTCTCTGGAAAGGCCATTGCAGCGTGCACCAGATGTTCCAGCCGGCGCATGTGGACCATTTCCGCAAACAGTATCCCGGCATCAAGGTCATCGTGCATCCGGAATGCCACGAAACCGTCGTGGACAAGGCCGATTTGGTGGGTTCCACCGAGTTCATCATCAAGACCGTCAGCGCCGCGCCTGCCGGCACCGCCTGGGCGGTCGGGACCGAGCTGAACCTAGTCAACCGGTTGAAACGGGAACAGCAGGACAAGCGGGTGTTTTTCCTCTCCTCCACGGTCTGCCAGTGCGCTACCATGTTTCGCATCGACGCCCCCCACCTCTGCTGGGCGATGGAGAACCTAGCCGACGGGCACGTCGTGAACCAGATCGTCGTGCCGGAGGATGACAAGGCCTGGGCCAAGATCGCGCTGGACCGCATGATGGCGGTGAGCTAACCGCAAATTTGAATTGTGAATGCTGAATGTTGAATTGCAGATTCAACCAGCCCCTCAATTCATCATTCAACATTCATAATTTAAGGCAATGGACTATAAAGCGACACTCAACCTGCCCCAGACCGACTTCCCGATGAAGGCGAACCTGCCGCAGCGGGAACCGGAGCTGTTGGCCTGGTGGGAGCAGGAGCGCCTGTACGAGCGTATCCAGGCGGCGGGCCAAATGAAAATCGCCCCCTCTATGTCCTGCACGACGGTCCACCTTCCGCCAACGGCCGTATCCACCTCGGCCATGCGCTGAACAAGATCCTCACGGACCTCATCGTCAAGTCCAAGACCATGGCCGGGTTCCGGGTGCCCTATGTGCCTGGGTGGGATTGCCACGGGCTGCCGATCGAGCACCAGGTGCTCAAGGAGCTGGGCGACAAGAAGAAGGGCCTCGACGTGCCCGCCATCCGCAAACTCTGCCGGGACTATGCGGAGAAGTATGTCAATCTTCAACGGGAGGAATTCAACCGCCTGGGCGTGTTGGGTGACTGGGCCCATCCCTACCTCACGATGGATCCGGCCTATGAGGCGACCATCTTGCGTGAGTTCGGGAAGTTCGTCGCCAAAGGCGGGGTCTATAAAGGGCTCAAGCCGGTCCTCTGGTGCACGGTGGACCAGACGGCTCTCGCCGAGGCGGAAGTGGAGTATGAGAACCACACGTCTCCCTCGATCTATGTGAAGTTTCCATTGGCTGTATCTCCAGACGTGCTGAGCAAGCAGGCCCAGTTGGGCGTTTCGTTTCCCGCCGACGTCAAAATGGTTTCTGTCGTCATCTGGACCACCACCCCATGGACATTGCCGGCCAATCAGGCCGTCTGTCTCCACCCGGACATCGATTATGCCTTTGTGAAAATCGGGACGGACGTTTTGATTCTCGCCGAGAAGCTGGTGGGCGATGTGGCTAAGGCCTGTGCTGTGGCCGACTATGCCATCCTCGGCTCGCGCAAGGGCAGTCAGGGCTTCGAGGGATTGGAAACGCAACGGCCCCTGACCGACGGGCTCTCGCCGATTTTGCTCGGGGATTTTGTGACGCTGGAGCAGGGAACCGGTTGTGTGCATATCGCGCCGGGGCACGGCATGGAGGACTACCTGCTGGTGCTGGAACATAATCAGCGGGCGACGCCCGGCGAACGGTTGGAAATCCTGGCGCCGGTGGACGATGCGGGACGGTTCAAAGAGTCGGTGAAGGAGTTCGCCGGGCAACCGGTCTTGAAAGCCAACCCGGCGATCGTCGAGCGGCTCAAGGCCAACGGCAAGCTGCTCGGCGCGGGGAGCCTCGCTCACTCCTATCCGCATTGCTGGCGGTGCAAGAACCCGGTGATCTTCCGGGCGACCGAACAGTGGTTCGCCTCGATGGAGACCCATGCGTTGCGTCAGCGGGCGCTTGAGCAAATCGGCGACAAGGTGCGGTGGATTCCCGCTTGGGGAAAGGATCGCATCAACGGGATGATCCAGAATCGGCCCGATTGGTGCCTCTCCCGCCAGCGGGTCTGGGGCGTGCCGATCCCTGGCTTTACCTGTGTTGCCTGCAAAACCGTCCTGGCCGATCCGAACGTCATCGAGCATGTGGCGTCGTTGGTCGAGCGGCAGGGCGCGGACGTCTGGTTCGAGAAATCCGCGGCCGAGTTGATGCCTGCCGGCACGGTTTGCCGATGTGGCGGGAAGGACTTTCAGAAGGAGAAGGATATTCTCGACGTGTGGTTCGAGTCGGGCGTCAGCTATGCGGCGGTCCTCAAGCCTCGGAACTGGTGGCCCGCCGCCCTGTATTTGGAGGGATCCGACCAACATCGGGGCTGGTTCCACAGTGCGCTGCTGGCCGGGGTGACCGTCGACGGACGGGCTCCCTACGACGCGGTATTGACGCACGGTTTCGTCCTCGACGGGGCCGGCAAGAAGATGTCCAAGTCAGCCGGCAACGTGGTGGCGCCGCAGGATGTGATCAAACAATCCGGGGCCGAAATTCTCCGCCTCTGGGTCGCTGCGCAGGACTATCGGGAAGACCTCCGGATTTCACCGGAAATCCTGAACCATCTCGTCGAGGCCTACCGGAAGATCCGCAACACCTGCCGGTTCCTGCTGAGCAATGTGTATGATTTCGACCCGGCCATACACCGGGTGCCGTTCGAGAAGCTGCCGGAACTCGACCGCTGGGCCCTGCTGCGGCTGGGCGAACTGATTCCGAGGGCCACGCGCAGCTATGAGGACTTCGAGTTCCATACGATCTTTCACGCGGTGAACAACTTTTGTTCGGTGGACCTGAGTGCCGTCTATCTCGATATCCTGAAGGATCGGCTCTACACATTGCATAAAAACTCCCCGCTGCGTCGGGGCTCCCAGACCGTCTTGTTCGACGTGCTGGTGGCGCTGACGAAACTGATGGCGCCGGTCCTGAGCTTTACGGCGGAGGAAATCTGGCGGACCTTGCCGGAACCGGTGCGTAAAGAATCCGGCGCGCCAAGCGTCCATTTGGCGCCGTTCCCCAAGCCCGATCCTCGCTGGGCCGATGCAGCGCTGGCGCAGCGCTGGGAGCGGTTGCTGGAAGTGCGGGTGGCCGCGCAAGCGGCGTTGGAAGCGCAACGCCGCGACAAGGTCATCGGGTCGTCGCTTGAAGCCAAGGTGATTGTTCAGGCCAATCCGGACCGATGCAAGTTCCTCAAGCCGTATGAACAAGACTTGCCAAGCCTCTTTATCGTGTCGCAGGCTGAGCTGCGCGAAGTGCGCAATCTCCCGCAGGCGCCTGATTTTCTGGTCGTTGTGCAGAAGGCTGAAGGGCAGAAGTGTGCCCGCTGCTGGAACTATCGGGCCTCGGTGGGGACGACGGCCGAGCATCCCACGATCTGCGACCGTTGCGTCGAGGCGATCCGGTGAAGGGCGACGCGACCCGCTATGTGATCCTGGCCCTGGTCGGCCTCGGCACGGTCATTGTGGATCAGCTCACCAAGATCCACATCATGCAGACCATGCGGCTGCACGAATCCATTCCGATCATCCCGAACCTCTTTAGCCTGACCTACATCCGCAATCCGGGGGCCGCCTTCGGGATTCTCGCCTCCAGCGGGATACTGTTCCGCATGGTCTTTTTCGGCGTCATGTCTCTCTTCGCCCTGGGGCTGCTCCTGACAATCTTTTTCCGCTTGCCGCAGGAGGACCGGCTGGGGCAGTTCTTCATCTCGGGGATTTTGGGCGGGGCAGTGGGCAACCTGCTGGACCGGCTGCGCTTCGGCGAGGTGATCGACTTTCTGGACTTCTACATCGACGTCTACCACTGGCCCGCCTTCAACGTCGCGGATGCGGCGATCAGCATCGGCGTCTGCTTTCTGATCGTGCACTTCGCGTTCGAGAAAAAAGAACCGGACCGGGCGCTTCAGCAGGACCACTCGTAAGTCTGGGTTAGGCCGGCAGCTCGAGAATAAAGCCCCCCTGCTCGGTGAACTGTCGCTGTTGCTCCGCCGAGAACATGACGAGGGGCTCGCTGTGGCAAAATTGACACTCGCGGGTCGTGATCGTGGCCTCGGCTTCGCCGATTCCGGCGAGATACTCCCTGGCCAGCCTCAAGGCCGTTTCCTCATCGGTCGTCATCACGTCGAAGTGCAGCCGGCCTTGCTTGCCGTTCACCCAGGTATCGAACACCTGCACCGTGTCTATTGTCGGTTTCGCCATGCGCGTCGCCCTCTTGTCCTCGACCCTGATCATCCCAGGACCAACAGCACCACGATGCCCAGCGCCACCCGATAGTAGGCGAAGACGCGCAGGCTGTGTTGCTTGACGAAGGCCAGAAATGCGGCGATCACGCCCCAGGCGACGAAGAACGCGACCAGCAGCCCCAGGACCAGGGCCAGGGCATCCTGGCCGGTCAGCAGATCGCGGGACTTGAACATCTTGTAGCCGGTGGCGGCGATCATGGTCGGCAGGGCGAGGAAAAACGAATATTCGGTGGCCACTTTCCGGTCCATCCCGGTCAGCAGACCGCCGACGATGGTGGCGCCGGAGCGGGACATGCCGGGAATCAGCGAGACGCATTGCGCCAGGCCGACCCAGAGGGCCGCTCTCGCGCCGACATGTTCCAGCCGGTTGATCTGCGGCTGCTTTTTGGCGGCTTCAACCGCCAGAATGACGAGTCCCCCGACGATCAGTGAAGCGGCCACGGTAGAGGGGGAAAACAGATAAGTTTCAATCCAGTGGTGGGCCAGGAGTCCGAGGGCGGCGGCCGGGAGAAAGGCCAGGCTGAGCCCCGTGAGGAACCGGAGGTTCGGGTGGGTGTCGGCCGATCGCCGCAGGATATAGCTCCAACCCTCTTCCATAGTCCGGTCCGACGAATCGCGGGAGGCCCGGACCAGGGCACGGAACGAGGCTTGTTCTTTGAACGCGCCGGCGATCATGTGGGCGAGCTTGCGCCGTTCATAGGCGATGATGGCCAGGATCGAGCCGAGCTGGATGGAAATTTCCACGCTGATGGCGACGGCGCCGGTAAAGCCGAGTCCGTGTCCGACCAGGATCAAATGACCGGTGGATGAGACCGGCAGAAACTCGGTCAAGCCCTCCACCAAGCCCAACGCAACCGCCAGCCCAGGCCCCCATTCCGTCATCTGTGCCTTCCCTGAAGGTTATCCGATTTGAGGCGGGCGCATGATCACAGACTGAGTCCCTGGAGTCAAGAGCGGACGAGGGGCTGGGCCGGCTGTGGCAGGGGCTGCGGGATGGGGCCAACCCCTCGGACCTATTGACAAACAGGGGCTGATGGACTACACATCACAAGCGCTATTGGCTTGCGGGAACCCTGTAAAAATCGAGTGTTCTAGAGGGACCGATCGCGGATCGCCTGGTGCTCAGGAGAGGGAGGACGGAATGAGGAAGTCGCTCATGCTCGGTGCGGCCCTTGTGGTCGCGGTCGGATCAGGCGGCTGTGTGTCCAGCGGCAAGTACCAGCAGGCGGTTGTGGAAGCGGAAACCGCTAGGACCGAGTTGGAGCGGGTCCGACAGCAAAAGAACCAGCTTGAGCAGCAGGTCAAGACCCTCAAGGACAGCAACGGCAAGATCATCGCGGAGGCCGAATTGGCCCAGGCGGAATTGCAACGGATCAAAGACAGCCGGGACAAGGAGCGAGAAGACGTCGAAGGCCGCGTTCGGGACCAGGAACAAAAAATCAAAGAGCTGATGACCCAGCATAAGACGTTGCGTCAGGAATATGACGAGGCCAAGCAGCGCAACGAGACGCTCACGGCTGCGGTAAACCGGTATCAGAAGGAGCTCAAGGACCGGCAAGGCGGCGCTCCGGGAGCCCAGGCCCTTCCCAAGGCCCCCATGATGCCGGCTCCCTCGACCGCCACGCCGAAGATGCCGGTTCCGTCGGCCAAGGCTCCATCCGCGCCCCAGCCAGCTCCGGCCAGTCAGTCGGCGGCGCTGGCTCCGGTGAACGTCAATACGGCCTCGTCCAACGACATGGTCCTGTTCCTGGGGTTGACCAAGGAAGTCGCCGAACGGATCGTCACCAATCGCCCCTACAAGGTCCGCGGCGAGCTGGTGGCCAAGAATGTATTGCCGAAGGCCACGTACGACGTGATCAAAGACCGGATCACGGTCGCGCCCTGAACGAATGGTCCTGCCACGATCGATGCCCATGCCGGCTGTAACCGTGTGCCTCCTTACGGCGACTCTCTTCATGTAAAGAATCCCGACTCTCCTGCCGATATTTTGATGGTGTGACAGGCCATTCGCGCAGGTTGGGCGGATGGCCTGTTGTGTTTCTGTCTGTGGCCCCCTAGAATGAACAAGGCTATCCCTCGTTGCGTCGGCCGAAAGAGGAACGTCGTGCGGAAAACCGTCTGGATTCTCAGCGTGTTGCTGGTGGGCTTGGCCGTCGGCGGCTACGTCTTTTTCAGCGGGGAGCGTAAGGCGCCGATCCGGTACCGGACCGCGCCGCTGGAACGGGGCACGGTGGTGTCTGCGGTCTCCGCCACCGGCACGATCAATCCGGTCGTGTCGGTCCAGGTCGGCAGCCAGGTGTCGGGCTTGATCCAGAGTTTGCACGCAGATTTCAACTCCATCGTCAAGGCTGGGGATATCGTCGCGCGCATTGATCCCTCGGCGTTCAAGGCCCGGCGGGACCAGGCGTCGGCGAACCTGGAAATCGCGAAAGCCAGTTCCGCCAAGGCCCGCACAGCCCTGGCGCAGGAAAAACGAGAATGGGACCGGTTGAAGTCCCTGCTCGGCCAGAACTTCGTGTCCCAGAACGAGGTGGACGTGGCGGGGACCGAGTATCAAGGCGCCCAGGCCCAGCTCGAAGTGGCCGATGCGCAGGTCAAACAGGCCGAGGCGACGCTGAATTCCGCCGACCTGGATCTCAAGTACACGGTCATCCGCTCGCCGGTGAACGGGATCGTCATCGCCCGCAACGTGGAAGTGGGGCAGACGGTGGCCGCCAGCTTCGCGACCCCGAACTTGTTTTTGATCGCCCTTGATTTGACCCAGATGCAAGTGGACACCAACGTCAGCGAATCGGACATCGGCGGCATCGCCGAAGGCAAAGAGGCGACGTTCACGGTGGATGCCTACCTGGGCGAGCGGTTCCGCGGGCAGGTGCGGCAGGTCCGGAATGCGCCCATCAGCGTGCAGAACGTGGTGACCTACAACGTCGTGATCGGGGTGGACAACAAAGATCTGCGGCTCAAGCCGGGCATGACGGCGAACGTTTCGATTGTCGTGGCCAGGAAGGACAATGTGTTGACCGCGCCCAATGCGGCGCTGCGGTTCACTCCGCCCAGGGCCGAGCGAGGCGAGGGAAAACCTGTCGGGGGCGGCGAGCCAGGCGCAGCCCCGTCCCGTCCGGCTTCCGCTAAGGTGCGCGGGCTGGCGGAGAAGAAAGTATGGAGGATCGGGGCGGCCGGCGATCCGGAAGCCCTGGCCATCCAATCCGGCATTTCCGACGGCAATGTGACCGAGATCGTCGACAGCGAGCTGAAGGAGGGGGATCAGGTGATCATCGGCATCGAAACGCCCCGTGGGGCCAAGAAGCAGGACTCCCTTCCGCCGGGCTTCGGATCGGGGCAGCAACGTCGGCCGGCCGGGCGTGATCGGGGATTGTAGGGGAGACCGGGGCGGCCTCTGTGCTCGCGCATCGCGCACGATGAAGCGGTGCTCGCTGGACGCACGCAGTTGAGGCCAGCCCCGGCTTCCCCTTTGTATTGTGAGAGTGGGGAGAGAAGCTGAAGGCGAGATGGGCGCGCTGATTCATTGCCAAGATCTCTGGAAGGTGTACCGCCTGGGCGATATCGAGGTGCAGGCGCTCCGCGGGGTGAGTCTCTCGATCAAGCGGGGCGGATTCGTCGCGATCATGGGAGCGTCGGGCTCCGGCAAGTCCACGCTCATGAACATCCTCGGCTGTCTGGACCAGCCTACGCGCGGAACCTATCTGTTGGATGGGCTCGACATCGGCAAAGCCGGACGGGATGAACTGGCCGAGATCCGCAATCTGAAAATCGGGTTCGTCTTCCAGAGTTTCAACCTCATTCCCCGCACCAGCGCTTTGGAAAACGCGCAGCTGCCGCTGTTTTACCGCGGGGCGTCCCTGCGCCAGCAGCGGGAGCGGGCGGCGGCCGCGCTGGCCCGCGTGGGGCTGAGCGGGCGCGAGCACCATGCCCCGGCCCAACTGTCCGGCGGCCAGCCGCAGCGGGTGGCCATCGCGCGGGCCCTGGTGTCCGAGCCGGCAATCCTATTGGCGGACGAGCCGACCGGGAACCTCGATACGGAATCCAGCCGTGAGATCATGGGTGTTCTGGAATCCCTCAACCGGGACGACGGGATCACGATCATCCTGGTCACCCACGAACCGGACATTGCGCACTATGCGGCGCGGCAAATCGTGGTCAAGGACGGGCAGATCTTGAGCGACCGGACCGGCGCGCCGGTTACCATCGGAGGTCATTGAGCGATGGGGGCGTTTATCTGGCTGACCGTCCTGACCGCCTTTCGCATCCTGTTCCGGAACCGGATGAGGGCCGGGCTGACGATGTTGGGGATCATTATCGGCGTCGGGGCCGTAATCGCCATGGTGAGCATCGGGCAAGGGGCGAAGGCCGTGGTGCAGGCGCAAGTGGCCAGCATGGGGACCAACGTCATCATCGTGCTGCCGGGCGCCACCACGGTCGGCGGCGTGCGGGGCAGTCAGGGGAGCGGCGTGACCTTGACCGTCTCGGATGCGCTGGAATTGAAGAAG
>SXGR01209919.1_pt1 | contig 10531 bp, 9 predicted proteins | sample 3174711 | NCBI WGS metagenome assembly SXGR01 (sample SAMN11356860, study PRJNA531348) | freshwater metagenome | isolation source: freshwater sample F1-60 | place: China: Fuxian Lake, Yuxi | collected 2017-12-25 | reverse complement strand
GCACACCGCTAAATGAACATAAACGTCACGCATCAAAGTCGGAGAATCGGCAATGGCAATGACATTCACGCCAGATCTATCCGCCATTTTCCACCAATTATGGGCTTGAGAAGTATTGGCCTGATGTGCAACATTTAGTGCAATTTTCACCATAATTTGTGCACGTGCCTTTCGTGTAACTTATCTTAGCTCAATTATTTATTTTTGAAACTGATTGCAAATTTATTAAAAAGAAATTTTTACTTTAAAAACAAGTCGAAAAAACAACATCAAGATTAAAACCATGCCCCAAAGTCCAACGGAGATCGCGGCCACATAGGGCAGTCGTCCATTTGAGTAGTAGCTGTACATGACTGTTGAAATCACTTCCGTACCAGAACGAACTAATAATACAGACGCAGAAAACTCTCGCATAAACGTTATAAAAGCCAAGAGCAAGCCACCAAACAGCGCAGGCAACAAAATGGGAATGACAATCCGGGTGATAACTCTAATTTGAGATGCACCCGATATGCGACCGGCGTATTCCAGGTCAACCGACAACTGCGAGACTGGTCCAGTCATTTGTCGAATCGCGACAGGTAAAAAGTAAACCACGTAGGCTATGCCAATGATCCAAAGCGTTCCATAAGGACTAAACCCGCCAGGAAAGCTTAAAGTTATGTAAGTATATACCAAGGACATTGCCAGAACTGTCAGTGGTACCATCATTGGTAGTGACGCACCATAGTCGATATACCGAGTCCAACGACCAGGCCATCGAACGACCATGTATGCAAGCAATAATCCCAATAACATGACGATGATTCCTCCCAAAATTGACAACTTAAAACTATTTTTTACACTGCGCCAAATAATCGGATTATCGATGAGTTTATGATAATTATCAAGAGATACTTTTGATAACAATGCAACACTTGGTCTCCCGATGTAAGGAAGCAATGACCCGCCTAATACGGCCAAAAATGGCAAAATCAGTGTAAAGAAAAAAAATAATGCGCAGGCAGCAAAGCCAATCCATCTCCATCTCCCGAGCCGCATGGCCGTTTCGCGGGAGGACTTGCCCCCAACAGTAACAAAACGTTCGCGGTCACGAATCAACCTGAAATAAATAATAAGTATCAATAAAGATGACACGAGCAACAGAACTCCCATCGCCGAGGCTCGGCCGTACTCAGGAGGAAAACGAACCTTCAAAGCCGAATATATGTCAGTTGTGAATACATACTCTCGTGCTGGAAAACCAAAAAGTAAAGGTATCTCCATTGAGCCCAGACCAATCACGAAACATAGAACCGCAGACGAGAGAACAGCTGGCCGACAAACCCCAAGAGTTATGCGAAACAAAATAGACAAAGGCGAAGCACCACAACTTCGAGCGGCGTCTTCAAATTCAGGGTTTACTGTACGAAGACTAGATGACACTACCAGAAAAACCAGCGGGACTAAATAAAGAGACTGCACAAATATCATTCCAGCCATTGAATAGACATCAAATCCTTGAAAGGGCGAAATTGATCTAATCAACTCATTGAGTAAACCATTTCTTCCGCCAAGAAGAATACTCCACGCAGTGCCTGCCGCAAGTATAGGAATGAAATATAAAGCCACGGAAGAAAACTCCCAAAGCCCTCTCAGGGGAACATCGGTTCTTGTTACTATCCAAGCCAATGCAATACCAATTAACAATGGCACCAAAGTTTGACCTATCGCAAACCTCAAAGTATTCAGAATTAGGTCGTGCGAATCAAGAATTGCACTTCGATAATTATCAAGTGTTAATGGACCTGAATCTAGCGGTCCCCCTAAGTGCAACGAGCCTGAAACCAACCGACCGAAAGGGTACATCACAAGGACAATCACCAACAAACTGGAGATGGTCCGAATCGTATTTCCGAAATTTAGAAAACGACTCTTGTAGTACACCAATTTTCTGTAAGTTACTAATATCATCCGTTAACAACTCTGTCTTTTCCTGAAGAGAAAGCTGTTGCAGCTCCTCGGTCAACCAGCAGTCGAATAACTTGACCTCTCTCGCCTAGTTTTTCCCGGTGCTGAACAATCAAATTTAATTCGCCTACCTTAATTTCATGCTCGTAAGATCCTCCAAGAAACTCCACGAGCGAAATAACCCCTGAGAAGCCCTGCTCTCGAGAAAGTTTAAATCCGTTCGGTTTGATACAAACAGTCGTAGTATCCCCAACAAAAAGTGGATTCGAATGCTCTACTTGAACTAGTTCAGTGCCAAGAACTACATGATCACTATCCGCAATAGAAAGTTCAAGAATATTTCGCCCTCCTAAAAATTTGGCAACTTCCAACGAATTTGGGAAGTTATATACATTTTCTGGGGAGCCTTCTTGCAAAACATTACCGTTATCCATAACAAGAATTCGATCTGACATCGCTAACGCTTCAGATTGGTCATGGGTAACATAAAGCATGGTAAGACCTAAATCTTGATGCAATCTCTTCAGTTCAATTCTCATATTCTCCCGCAGACGCGCATCCAAGTTAGAAAGTGGCTCGTCTAGGAGAAGAATTGGTGGGCGTGCCACGATTGCTCTAGCAAGTGCTACTCTTTGTTGCTGGCCTCCCGAAAGTTGATGCGGAAAGCGCTTACCCAAAGCCCCCATGTCCACCGCGTTCAAAGCATCAGACACTAACTTTTTTCTTTCGTTACGTTCCACTTTGCGATATCGGAGTGGAAACTCAATATTTTTAAACACTGTCATGTGTGGCCATACTGCGTAAGACTGAAAAACCATCCCAAGATTCCTACTCTCGGGTGGAACCATTAATCCCATCTCAGGATCACTTACTATTTTCCCACTTAGTTCAACTTTTCCTGCATTCATTGTTTCAATTCCTGCGATTATCCTCAGAAGGGTTGACTTGCCACATCCACTTGGACCTAGCAATGTCACAAACTCGCCAGAATTGATAGTCAGATCAACTTGTTTCAAAACTTCATTACTGCCGTAAAACTTTTGGACTTTTGAAACAGCCAGCAAGCATTCCTTGAGTTTTTTGTTTTCTGAATTACTCAAGGAATGCTCCTGATGCTTATTTTCAAATATTGATTTCAACTGCTAACGGAGATTAAACCAAACTTTGGCTTTATCAACATAATATTGAGCGTTGTCTTTGTATTCTGCAGCAGCACGTGGAGTGCCCAATGCTGGTTGCTGCACAATGCCATCGGCGACTTTTGCTGGTTCAGGGAAAGGAGCGCCTGGGCGACCTGGTACCTGACCGACAAGATTCGATACGTGAGCTTGACCCTCTTCTGAAAGAATGAAGTCAACGAACGCTTTAGCATTTTCCGGATTTGGAGCAGAAATTGGAATATTCACTGTAAACGGAACAGTAATTACTGGCTCCACTGCCACGAACACAATCGGTGCACCTTCCGCAACTGCCGCCTGAATGTAGTCCAGGTAGCACAAACCTAATATCCCGAAGTTTCCTTGGACAACTTGTTGTTGGGCTTCTGTGTAACTCGGCTGGATGACAACTTTGTTGGCTCCATAGCCTGTCCAAAACTTTTCCCAACGTACATCATCATTCCAATAAACCCGAGTTTCAATCATCAGGTCATGAGCACCACTGCCTACTTTTAGTGGATCCTGCATTACAATTTGACCTTTATATTGCGGGTCGGCAAGATCTTCCCAAGATGAAGGAACTTTTAAGCCTTTCTCTGTTAGGACATCTTCGTTATAGCAAATACCTTCTAGAAGGGATCCGTATGTATGCCAAGAGCCACCAACACCATAGAGCTCGACTGGATAAGCCGCTTCTTCGACAGAAGGATGCTTCAACAACAAACCATCAGCATCCCACATTCTTGAAAATCCATCCCAGCCTATGATGACAATATCGGCCTTCATGGTTCCGGCCTTTGATTCAGTTCCAAATCTGTCGAAGATTTCACCATCGTCGGAGCGCGTATATTCGACCTTGATATCTGGATATTTCGCATTAAATACTTCTATGAAGGCTTCAGTTTGTTCGATTGTCCAGTCCGACCACCATGTAAGACCCCCGGAAAGAGTCGATTCCACAACTGTTGACTCTTCAACTGTTGACTCTTCAACTGTTGACCCCGAACTGCCTCCGCAACTAGCAAGAGATAGTGCGAGCGCTCCTAAAATCCCAATTCTGAACCTTTTCTTATATTGCTGAACCATATCTGTTACCCCCTTGATAACTTTTTTGAATATTGGTTTATTTACCCATTTTTAACTTAATACATCAGACCATTTTTTGCAAGTTCAAATATTGCCGTAAAATGGACATATCAATGGGATTTTTCTGAGCCAAAACTCTTTTATGCACCCTCGTAGTCAAATATGAGTCCAAAAACTTTAGCTTCTCTAAAATTCTTATTAAACAAAATAGATCATTTCCAGCCAATTTCTGAGCCCGACAAAGTCGACTAAAATTATGGACTGAGCTTTTAGAATCTTCTCTCTTCCGCTAATTTTCTGTTTGAATCTCTTGGTCGATCTCGGCATAAGTCTTTTTTAAATTAAGAAGATGGTCTTTCATAAGACGTGCTGATTCTTCCTCGTCTCGATCTTTTATTGCCAAGAATATAAGTTGGTGATCTGAGGCAACCTGGTGCCAAAATTCAATTGGTGCTCTGTCGCGCAAAAACCTGTTTCGCAAGACGTTATTCAGCGGCATGGACATTGATGCAAGCAATTTATTGCTAGATGCAAGCATGATGCTGTAGTGGAAATCTTTATTACCCTCAAACTTATGATGAAGATTTATACCATCGGATCCAGGCAATGAACTCTTGATCCTCTCAAGATCAGCCAATGTCCATCGACGTGCTGCAAGAACAGCTGCCGGAATTTCAAGCAATTCACGCGCTTCCAATATCTCGGCGATCGTCAAATTTCTCTCAGTTGTCATAAGCCCAATTGATATTTCTAAATTAACGCGCAAGCGTTCTTCGTCGGGCTGTTCTACGAATGTGCCGCCACTGGCGCCACGCTTTGTGACTAATAAATTTTCTGACGCCAGAGTTCGCAAGGCCTCGCGAATCGTACTTCGACCTACGTGGAAGATTTTACTGAGATCTGCCTCAACTGGAAGACGGTCGCCTGGGACCAACTCCCCTCTAATTATAAGATTTCGGATCTGTTCTGAAATTTGTTCGTAAGCAGGCTTAACCCTTCCCAGCAAAAGACCCAGAGAGTTAATTTTGGACTCCACTTCAGGCACTCCTCAAAATAACAGCTTTCCCCTAAAATAATCATAGTGAATTGAACCAATGTGATACTTAGCCGAACGCACTATTTTCTGACAAGTGCCTTATCGTCTCTTCGTCATAATGAAGCATCCCCCGCAATATTTGCTCACCATTCTCGTTTCTCTGAGGAGCCCTTTGCGGAATTGCTGTTGACTTACCAACTTTTACCGGGCTGCCAATTTGACGAACTTTGCCGAACAAAGGATGATCTGTCTCAACAATTAAATTTCTAGCAATTGTTTGCTCATCAGTTAGAGCTTCTTCTAAGGACAAAATTGGTCCTGACGGAACTCCTTTCGCCGCAAGTTGACTAAGCCATTCGTCTGCTGTTCGAGTCAACAGCCTCCTCTCAAGAAGCGGGATCAACAACGCCTTGTTAGCTAATCTTGCACTAAAGTCACAAAATCTTGGGTCATCGGTTAGTTCTTCATAATCTAAAACGCTAGTTAATCCACGCCAAAACTTCTCTTTTGCACAACCGATGACAATCCAATCATCGGATGCACGAAAAACTTGAAATGGGACAAGGGAAGGATGCCCCGAATTTGAAACTCGCTGCGGTACAAACCCATTGGTAAGGTGCCAGGTCGCTAAATAACCGGTCAGACTGATAGCCGTGTCAAATAAACTTAAGTCGCAGTCCATTCCCTCCCCACTTCTTCTTGCCGCATGGATGCCAGCCATAATTGCTAGTGCAGCAACCATCCCTGATGAAAAATCAACCAAAGAAAGTCCTGACTTCATAGGAACACCGCCCGGCTCTCCGGTCAAAGACATCCAACCAGCAAGCCCCTGGAGTATATAATCGTACCCAGGATCTGCAGTCCTAGGTCCAGTCAATCCAAAACCAGTTAAAGAACAACAAACAATACTTCGGTTTACATGTTTAAGGTCGTCATACCGAATTCTAATCTTTTGTGGTACGTCGCCTCGCAAGTTAGAAAAAACTGCGTCAGCAGAACTCACTAGGTCAAGGAATACTTTCCTACCTGATTCATTTTGTAAATCCAAGCTTAAACTTTTCTTATTTCGGTTATAAGTTTCGTAAAAAAGACTGTCTTCACCTTGCTGAAATGGAGGCACATAACGACCGACATCTCCACCAGATGATGGATCTTCAATTTTTATTATTTCTGCACCAAGATCGGCGAGCAAAGAGGTCGCATAAGGACCTGCGCCATATTGCTCAATCGCGAGAATACGAAAATCATCTAGCGGTAACATAACTGCTCCCAATTTCAATTAAATCAAAGGAAATCAAAGGTTACTGACAATTTGATCATACATCAGACAATACCTTGCTATAGTTAGCGAAATCTCAATAAAAAAATTTTGACAATTACGCAATTTTCACTGAGGATTACCACCAAAGTTTGATCGGAGCAACGATGGGCCAAATTAGGTTCGGTCTTTTTCTCACTAACCAACATCCAATAGGTAGCAACTTAGTGCAGTCCACAAGAGACCAAATACGTTTAGTTCATCGCGTACGGGATCTTGGATGGGACTCTGTCTGGACAGGACAGCATTATCTTCCTGATGGTATGTCCATGCCACAGTGTGTACCGTTTCTGTCAAGAGTCGCGGCCGAAGCAGGCGAAATGCACCTCGGGATCGGAATCCTCCTACTCGCATTACATAATCCACTTGATGTCGCAGAAACATGGGCATCAATTGACGCGATCTGTAATGGAAAGCTAATTTTTGGCGTCGGCCTTGGATATCGGGAATCTGAATATCGTGCATTTGGAATTGACCCTAGAACCAAAGTAAAGCGTTTCGAGGAAAATCTCGCTTTGATAAAAAAACTCTGGCAGGGCGAGGAAGTCTCTTCAAATTTGCCTTGGTGTGAATTGATCAATGCTCGAATAAGTGTCCTACCATCCCAATTACCGCACCCCGCAATATGGATTGCAGCGAATGCCGATGCCGCAGTAATTCGTGCGGCGCGACTTGGTGACGCATGGATGATAAATCCGCACGCGAACTCAATCACGATTCAAAAACAACTGGAGCTCTTTCATTTGACAAGAAAATCGCTGGGTTTAAAACCAGTAACAACGATTCCAGCCATGCGTGAGATCTACTGCGCCCCATCAAGAGCTGCGGCAATGGAGCTTGCCCAACCATACCTTTCAAACAAGTACAAGTTGTATACAGAATGGGGACAAGACAAAGCTCTTCCAGGAAATGAATCTTTCAATATTCCATTCTCTGATTTAGAGCGAGATCGATTCATCATTGGATCACCTGACGAGTGTCTTGAACAACTTCTGCCTTGGCGTGACAAGTTAGGTGTAAATTATTTTATTCTTCGCACGGATTGGATGGGCATGCCACCAGAAATTGCGCTCAAGTCAATCAACCTTCTCGACAGTGAAGTACTGCCTGTGCTGCGTTCGGCATCCAACTAACCTGTCTTAAATCTAAAATCATGAAAATCTCGATATCCTGAAAGTCATATTTGGCTATTCGTAAAGGTTCCTTTAGTGTCTGATGCGCCTTTGCAATTGAACGAAAACCAGTCAACCCGATGATTGACAAACTTTGAGGCAAAAAACCGATGACCTTAAATACTTCTAATTTTTTCAGACTGCGACTAAGATCCGTCGTGGCTATCCATTCCAAGGCTTCGACCTGCAATGCCCATCATCTGTCCAACCACCAGTACAAGTTTCGCCAGGTCTATAGTTGGCGTGCTTATCAGCCCACAATTCCAGCCTTCTGCAATTGCCAAATCATCTCCGCTGGCTTCAAATACACAACCAGCTATCGGTACTGATTCGCTTGAAGCGAACTGCGTCACAAAAAATGAAATCTATTTTTGTGATGGCTAATCGCACTCGGCTTTAGTTTCAAAAACCAGTCCAAGATGTTCCGTCATGTGAGTCACGACCACAGGTGCAACTGCATTTACGGTCGCCCAAAAATTATCCAATTCAAGCGATGCAATATTCGCCGATGAAGTGACGCCAGCTTTTGTAGCGTTGTAATTAGTTTGCATCACATTGTCGTAAATTCTGGAAACCGAAGATCTATATATAATTCTTCTGTCAACTGATTTACAAGCATTGCTTCAATTGCGCCAATACGAGCCATCACCCAGATTCACCGCACTCGATCTGTCTGTTGACGCCTGCGATGTGATTTTTTAACGAAATTGCAGTTAGATGTGGCAAACCACCAAAGATCGGTACATTTTGCGAATCTGTGGCTCTTGCTAATCAATCGCTAAAAAGAATCGCTGGTTCTTGGTTTGAATTAAGAGTCAAATTAATTAATATGTAGTCACTTTCTATCTGTGCCCATTAACATTTATAGTGTCAATGTGACCTCGAGCGTAGATGCTTCGAACTCAAAACTTCTGATGCATAATAAATCAGCCAGTTTTTGTTATTTCCCGAATTAAATAAGCTACTAATTGATAAAACTATTCTTGTAAAAAAATTTAAAAGAAATATGCATCTCATTTGTAAAGTACCTCACTCACGGATTAGCCTCAAGACGTCCGCTGGTAAATGCTTATTTAAACTTTGAATATCTATTAGCGCTCTATGGTTTAATTTTTTTAAAACATCTCTTGGTATTTTGTCATGTCTCCCACCAAATCGCGCTGAAAGAATAGCCAGGCGTCGCCACCCCATCGTTTCAACGTCATAGCTTGAAAAGCGTTCGGGAAGGTCGTAGCGAAGATTACTGATTACATCAACATCTTGAAATCCCAAGTTACGATTTCGTAACAATCGTTGAGTGAAGCCATAAATCATACAAATCCAAAGCTTGTTTATCCAAGAAGTTGGGCGAGTCGCATATAGATAGAATTCCTTAGTAATATTCTCATCGATCGGAACGCACCATCTCATGTAAAGTGCCGAACCACCGCTTATCCGCTGTTGTCCGGGCATGTGTGGTCCTGTATTCCACTCATGAGAATCAGGGTGATACATCTTCGACGGTGGATACCCATCGCCGACGCGCCAAATCCAACGCAAAGGGCGTGTTGCAAATAGCCAAGTCCAAGCTTTTCGATAAGAGTGTTTCGGCCAATAGCCATTAACTTCTGGGAAGAATTCGCGATAAGGGCGAGTCAATTCATCTCCATCCGAATAATAAATTAAACCACAGCCACCGCCTATGATTAGACTGCGAGTGCCCTTATACGATGCTTTCATAAATCGTTGCATCAAAATTTGAACTGCATTTCGGTGGATGTAACTGGCGTGATTATCTGAAAGGTTCTCTAATGCAGGTCGCCAATTAATTTGCCAAATTGTCGAATCATGCTGTATCAAGCTGCCGTCAAACAATTCAGGTGGGAGATCTTGGTTCGGTGCCACTGGCTCGCCGACACCCATCCAAGCAAAGACGATTCCATGCAACGTCACAGTCGGGTAGTTGCGAACCGAAACGTTTCCAGGGATAGATGAAATATCCCCAGGACCCTCAGAAAGAACAGCCTTAACCATCCCAAACTCGTCGAATGTCCATCCGTGGTAGGGGCACGAAACCGTTCCTTGATAATGACACTTACCGTCACTCAGGCTTGCACCCCTGTGGGGGCAACGATCTGAAACTATTGCGATCCCACTCTCCCCATGGAAAATGCATAACTCATCGCCAAGAATTTTTAAATAAAGGGGTTTTTTGATTGGAACCTTTCGCGCGCCGATTACTGGATACCAATAATCACGGAAACCGAGTGCTGGGATTTCACGTCTCGGATCGCTATCGGCATCTTCACCATTGTGCACAACTCGAATGATTCCAAGTTCTTCTTCACCTTGTTCCGTCTTTAAATTATCTTGAATTTCAATAGTCATAAAAATCCTTCGTCGGATTTGATGACAGTATCACAGGTTCACACCTTTCGTATTTGAGGATGTTTCACGACTAATTGATCAGTCAGATGACGATCAGTATTTGTTCTCGTCTGATTATCCACATGACGCATCGAAACCCAATCAGATCAACCGTTGAAGACCGCTGACGACAACCGAGAACAAGGCAAAACGGTTTAGGAAACCGTCGCTCTATCCACTGAGCTACGGAGGCTCAAGATGATGCTAGACGGATTAATTATCAGAAGTGTTTGCGGTCATAAACAAGATGAAGCGCCCACCCTGCTGCCATTTGCGACCGCCCCGCATTGTTCACACACACAACACTGACGGTTTCTTGGTGAGCAAATTCTCCACGCCTCAAGTGTAAATTTCGCAATTTCATCGCGGGAAAGTTCTTAGGCGAACACTCGATTAACAGTCAATT
>SXGR01424709.1_pt1 | contig 10532 bp, 10 predicted proteins | sample 3174711 | NCBI WGS metagenome assembly SXGR01 (sample SAMN11356860, study PRJNA531348) | freshwater metagenome | isolation source: freshwater sample F1-60 | place: China: Fuxian Lake, Yuxi | collected 2017-12-25 | reverse complement strand
GAGAGCATCATCATACCCATGGACATGAGCACACTTGATACCACCAGATCAATCACCACGAAGGGGATGTAAATCAGGAAACCAATCGTAAAAGCACTTTTGAGTTCCGATGTCATGTAGGCAGGCACCAGGGTGGTGAACGGTACCGATTCGGGACCTTCCAACTCCGTCTTGTTGCGAGAAATTTCCATGAACATCGAGATGTCTTCCTCGCGCGTCTGCGCCAGCATGAAACTGCGAATCGGTGCCTCGGCAGCTTCCAGTGCTTCTTCGAATGGCATTCCCTGGTTCATGTAGGGCAGGATGGCGTTGTTGTATACATCCATCATCACCGGCTGCATGATGAACAAAGTCAGGAACAATGCCAAACCGGCGAGTACCTGGTTGGGCGGCGTCTGGCCGGTGCCCAATGCTTGTCGCAGGATGGAGAAGACAATAATGATGCGAACAAACGAGGTCATCATCAGCAGCATCGAGGGCAGCAGTGTCAGCACCGTCATCAGCGCCAGCAACTGCAGGGTGAGACTATAAGACTGAATGCCACCTTTGCCTGTGACTACATTCACGATCGGCAGGCCTTGTGCGAAAGCGAACGCCGGTATCAGGGCGGGCAGTAAAAGCAGCAGGGCGATTGAAAGTCGGCGTGCCATGATCAGGCCTTGTTCTTGTTCTGTGCGGATTTGAGCAGCTCGGCGAAACGCTGGGCCAGTGGCACCGTGTGCTCTGCACTGTGTATCTGAGCTTCTGCGTCAGCGGCCAGCTCTTCGGCAGACAAATAGAAGCTGGCCAGCGTATTGATTTCTTGTGCGGTGATGCCGAGCAGGATGTCTTGATCTTTCACGCGCACCAGCACGATTTTCTGGCGGGGTGCGAGCGACATGCTGTCCATAACGCGGATGCGGCGCTGACCCATGCCGAGCAGATTGCCACTTTGCATACGCTTGAGCGCATAGAGCAGGGCGCCGAGCAGCGCCAGCACCACGCCAAAGCTGAAAGCGAAAGACAACCAGTCGGCAGCATGCATGATGATCTTTCTTTACAGGTTCTTCATGCGGTCACTGGCGGGTACGACGCGCGTCAGTCGAATGCCGTAGCGGTCATTGACCAACACGACTTCGCCCTGGGCCACGACGGTGTCGTTGACCAGCAAATCCAGCGGCTCGCCCGCAATGCGTTCGAGTTCCACCACGCTACCTTGGGTCAGGCGCAGCAGATCACGGATTTTCATTTTCGTGCGGCCGACTTCGACCTTGATCGCTACCGAGATGTTTTGCAGTACCTCGGGGTTAATATGATGGTTCGGCGGTGTCTCAACCGCCTCAGTCACATCGCCGTCGTTGTCTTGTTCTGTCGTTACGTCACTCATGATGCATCCTCGGTCGTTAGAGGGTTTCCGGGCTGGTGGCTTTTTCGATGCGAACCGCAACCTGCGGACCCGACATACCCACCTGAACTTCGAAAGCCGGCAGACCACCAATCAGCATGGTCGCCAGCTCGGGTTTTTTGAAAAATAACAAATCGCCTTCCTTGAGTTGCCGCACACGCGAGTAGTCGTCAAGGACGGTACCCAGCAGGACTTGCAGTTCCAGCTGCGAATCACCGACGGCCAGCGTCAATTCCTGGCGCCATTTCAGATCGGATTCTTCGCTGCCGTCGGCTTGTACCCGGTTGCGCAGCAGGTCGCGCAACGGCTTGAGCGAGGCATACGGATACACCAGATCGACAAAACCTTTGATGCCGCCGACGCTTTCGGTTTCAAAGCGCGTCATGATCACAAGATCATTTTCATCGGCTATCTGGGCAAACTGCGGATTGATTTCCGAGCCAGTATGTTCAAATTCGACTTGCAGCAGCGGTGCCCATGCCTCCTTGAGTGATCGGAAGAACACCTCAATGATGATCTTGATGATGCGCGATTCCGTCGGCGTGAACATACGGGTCGGTGGCAGCCAATTGGCTGGTACTTCTCCTTCTTTTTCATTGCCGCGACGCTTGGGTGTGCCCGGCATGCCGCTACCGGAACCACCGAAAAAATTATCGAGTGCGGAAAAAACAACCGTCGGCTCAATCGTCACCATCGAGAATCCACGCAGGGGATTGATACGGATGGTGTTGACTGCCAGTGGTGCGCGCAGGTCTTTGAGATAGTCACCGAAGCGAATGATTTGTGCACGCGAGGGATTGATACGTGGACTGGTTCGCAGCACTTCCATAAGTGCCATACGGAACAAACGCACGAAGCGCTCGTTGATCATCTCGATCGAGGAGGTATTCACCCCCAGCGTGCTGTCCTCGCTGGCCAGATCATGCTTCTTGACTCTGGTGGTCAGATTGTATCCGGTATCGACTGCGATAGTGCCATCATCGATCCCGCTGGCCAATGCAGCGAGTTCTTCCGGTGACAGCAAATTGCTTGTATCGGCCATGGCGTCAGTCGTCCCTGGATTCTGTAAGAGGGGTTATTGAACAACAAACTCGGTGAACATCACTTCTTCGATACCACCGAAGCCTTCGTACTTTTCCAGCAGCGAATTGATGGTCAGCCGTACTTCTTCAGCGAGCGCCTTGCGGAAATCGGGTTCACGCAAATCAGCTTCGGTCTTCTGACGCATCACATCAAGTATACCGGCGCGCAGTGCGAGCTCATGCGTCTTGACGTTCTTGATCACACGGTCATCGTAGTGCGTCATGATCGTCAGCGTCACCTGCATCACTTTACGGGAACCGGCAAGATTGGAGAGCAGCGGCTTTTCCAGCGCATAGTAATTGAACTTCCAGCGCTGATTGTCGGCGTCTGGCGTCACCAGTTCTTTGGCAGGGGCTTCTGCGGCAGGCTTCCCGTGGTCATCTTTCTTGGCATCGCCGTGGCCGTCATCTTTTTTAGCCTCGCCATGACCATCATCCTTCTTGGCCTCGCCGTGACCATCGCCGCCCTCGAGTTTGTCGAGTTGTGCATCAACGGCTTCTTTGGCTTGCTCTTTTTTCGAGAAAAATCCGGTCGCCAATAAAGTGCCACCGACGGAGGCGCCAATCAGGAACAGAACCGCCACGACCATCAGGATGATCTTGATCAGCGGACCTTTTTTCTTCGGTTCGCCTTCGACTTGTTCTTCGGGTGCCGCAGCTTCTTCAGCCATCACATCCTCCAGCTATTAATTGCATTCTTGTACTGCGATCAAACCAGAACATCGAGGCCATCGGGATCTTTGCCGATGTTCCGGGCCGCCGTTGAGGTGGATACCTCGCCGACTTTCTCTGTTTCGCCTTTCCTAGCCTGGCTGCCAGACCCCGACGATGAGCGTCCGGGTGTCGGGTTTCCGCCATGTTGACTATTTTGCCTAACGTTAACATTCATCGCAGCAACATCCATGCCTAGCTGGTTCAGGATCTCTTTGAGCCGGGGCAGACTATCGGCAATCAGCTCTCGCGTCAGGGCCTGACCAGCGCTGAAACTGGCTTGCAGACTGCCTTTTTTCATGTTCAGCTCGATGTCGATGTTGCCCAACTCATGCGGCTTGAGCGCCAGATCGACCCGCCAGTCACCTTTGGCAATTTGGGCTGCGAGGCGGTGTCCCAGAGCTTCACCGAGACGTTGAGACAAGCGTTCATACTGTTCTGTGCGCTGGGCCTGGTCCGGACGGGGTGCGGCGGTCGTGTTGGTGCCGCTCTCGCTCAGACTTGGCGCGCGGTGCTCGCCACCGTGCGAGCGTCCCGACACGAGCTCGGCCATGTCATCGGGGGCGATATCGGGTGCGATGACCAAGGTTTCAAGTGCAGCGATCTTTGTTTCTTCGGGCAGCATCGCCACCTCGGTAGGCAGGGTCGGACCGGTGCCGGCAGCGGTGGGCGGCAGCCAGCCTGGGGCCATACGTTCAGCCCGTTGGCTCGCCTGTTTCGTTTCGAGACGGCGCGCAAATTGTGCCGCCTCCGAGGCACCTAGTATTAGGCTCGCTGCCAGATTCTGATTGGCGGACTCCGGATGCGCGGCCGCATCGGTTGCTAATGCCTGAATCGGCGGCGACGTCGGCATCAGATGTCGCACCCCATTCAATCCGAAGAGGCTGCTCTGGACCGTCGGCTGGGTGCTTGCCAGCGTCTCAGCCGCTTTGCCCAAGGTCCAGCGCAGACTGGCGTCCTCGCCCAGGTCCAGACTCTCGGTTTGCGGGTCGGTGGCGGGGGCAGCCTGGGACAGCACGGAAGCGATCGCTTTCTCTTCAGGCTTCAAGGCGGTGGCCAGCCGATCAGCGGTAAGCTGTGTGGTGAGCGGTGCGCTTGTTGGTGGCGAAGAGAATTCGTCGAATGCGGCTGCCAGGGCGGAAGGGGTCGTTGCAAGGGATTCCGTCCCGGGTGCCCGGTTCTGGAAAATCAGCGCAAGCGCATCCTCATCCATCCCCTGTGATCGAGCGAACGCATACAGACTGTCATCGCTGAGTACGGGCGTGCTAGCGGTGATGATGTGCACCGCGGGCCCGAGAACTTGCGCGGCGAGACCCACCAACGGTGGCGAGGCTGTTCCTTCGGGGGCGGCAATAATTTGCCCCTCAAGGCCATTCATCATCGCACCGAAGAGGGCGCCAAATTCGCCGTCGGCGCCTTCCGTATCGAGGCCAGAGGCCTTGGAATGACTGAGTTTTTCAGCCTTTTTAGCGTGGTGGGCGGCAGACGTTGCGGAGTTGAGTACAGAGGTCATGGGGTTTTCTGTTTCCAGTTTAACCAAGGATTTCCTGTCTCAAAGCAAAAATCATGTCAGGTCGGAAAGGGGCCTTTTTGTCTGCCCGCGATTATATTTTCTACACGTAACTTTTTGCAAATAACATCCCTTTCGGGCTGCCAAGCGAAAAAAAATCCCGGCTCGCGCCGGGACTGGTTGTTGTTCGTGATGTGCTGGAGAAAATCAGCCCATCCTCAGTTCGGGGCAAACGTTCTCGCTGAGGGCGGTACCAGCGAGGGCACCACTTGCCATGCGCCGCGGATTTCGTTCATCAGGTTATGAACTTCCTGAAGGGCTTCAAGATCATTGCGCGCATTCACATGGAACAGGCGGCGGGTCACATAGCTATACAGGTCGTTCAGGTTGCGCGCAATGTCGCCGCCTTTGTCAAAGTCCAGAGCACCTTGCAGGCCCACCACGATGCGGCCAGCGCGCGCCAGACTCTTGGATTTTTCATTGATTGCGCCCCGCTCAATATGACCCTTGGCAGTCGCCAGGCTCTCTATGAGCCCATCAAACAGCATCTGTATCAGCTGGATATTGTCAGCGCCGGCAACACCGGTGGTGACCTTTACGTCGCCATAGCTGGCTAGCGCACGTTCTCTCATGTTCATAGTCTGTCGCTCCTGAATGAATCACTGCTTCAGAGCATGTATCGGCAGTCCCCTCGAAGACTTGAGCGGGGAAAGCCATAACAGAGTATTGATTTATAAAAAAGACACTGTGTGCCCTGCAAGGGCGGTCCAGTGTCTTTGTAGGTTTACCGAAAAGAGGGCAGACGGCCACGCTCTGGGGGTCAGGAAAACGTGGCTTTTTCGGGTTCGGCTGCCGCCTGAATTTCGGGTGCAGCCTCGGCATCGCTGGGCGCGTCGGCTGCCATTTCAGCAGCATTCGCCTCTGCGGCTTCCTCCGCGAGCGGCAATGTTTCGCCGCTCTCCTGGTTCAGTTCCACCGGGAGGTAATCTCCCTCGTCCGGTGGGGGCAAGGCCGCCACAGCATCGCCTTCCAGTACGGGCTGCTCGCTATCCCAGTCGGCCTCTTCGCTCGGCGCAGCATCGTCCTCACTCGGCACTTCACCATCGACCGTCGTCTCTTCTTTCTTGGGTCGGCTCGCAGGCACCAATACTTTGGAGAGCAAATGTCGCGGCGGCAGATTGGTGGCGGAGTAGAGCGCCTCGCCAATGTCATCAATGCGTGAGAGAACAGCCTCGTGTTCTTCGGGAGGCAGATTGATCAAGTCTTGCGCCGCGCGATAAATACCGGACGCATATTCATGCGGCATCCAGGATTCGATTTCACCGCGCAGCGTGGGAACCACACGGTCGCAACGAACCGGCATTGCAAAACCTTCGCGTGCGTCGAGTTTACCGTCCTCGAACAATAACTCCAGGTGCTTTTGCAGCACGGCCTCATAGCGTGGTTTGAGCGGCTCGAGTTTTTTCGCATCCCAGCCCGACATAGGAATGCCGATCATGGCATCCCACAAGGTCTTGCCACTCAGGCCGCCAAACGTATCATCAGGTTGATGCAGTGTCTTTTGCAGATCGGCATGCTTGTGCAGCTCATTGAGTCGATCGAGCATTAAAAAGACCACCAGCAGCAGTCCCACCAGTCCGGTGAAGATCAGCAGCAGCAGGATGGTATTCATCTGTTGCCCCATAAGTACCTCTCTTTATTGACGCACCAGCGGCTCGGTCTGCAGCTGCGCGCGCAGCTTTTTGACATTGGCCGTCAGGATTTGCGAGACGCGGGATTCCGACACGCCCAGCACCTCACCGATTTCGCGCAGATTGAGCTCATCGACGTAGTAGAGAGAAATCACCTGCCGGTCGCGCTCGGGCAATCCTTCGATCGCATCCGTCAGTGCTTCCATCATCTGGGCTTCCTCGACGATCGCCTCTGGCTGTCGTGATGCTTGTTCCGGCATGTTCATCACTTCATCCGAAACCACCTCCATGGAGAAGGTTTCGAACTGGCGTGCAGCCCCCCGGTCTTTCTCGAAACTGTCCAGACCCACACCCATGTACTCGGCGAGCTCCGCCTGAGAGGGCGCGCGTCCGAGTTCGGACGCCAGTGCCTGATTGGCTGCGCTATGGGATTTGTTGAATGCCACAGCAGAGCGGGGCAGGAAGGACAACCTTCTGACCTCATCAATCATGGCGCCGCGGATGCGGTTGTGCGCGTAGCTTTCAAAGACCACGCCCTTGGTCGGGTCGAACGCACGCGCAGCCTCGATAAGGCCGATCATGCCAACCTGAACCAGTTCATCAACTTCCATGAACGGGGGAATGCGGGCCTTCAGATGGATGGCGATCCGTTTAACCATGCCAAGATGGTCAAGGATCAGCGCCTCATCCCGATTGCCGGTCTGATCGTAGAGTCGGATGGATGGTGGCATGGCTTAACCCCCTTTGCCCGGTTTGACCAGTCGCTCCATGAAAAACTGGAGCCCGCCCGAGGCACTGCTGATTTCCGGCAGGTTGGTCATCGCATCGGCCAGTCGCCTGAAATCACGGGCGCCGGCGCTGCCGGGTGCGAATTCCAGAATAGACTGGTATTTTTTTAATGCTGCCAGCACCAGTTCATCGGCTTCAATCGATGTCAGGTACTGCAGTGTTTTACCCAGAAAACGGTCGCAGACTTCATTGACGCGTCGGTACAACTGCGCGCCGGCAGCCTGGCTGTCGACCATGTTGGGAATCAGGTAAATCTCGTCAAGCTCCATATCGCGCGTCATTACCTTGATGATGCCGTAGGCATCGGCGATCGAAGAGGGTTCGTCACGCACCACCACAAAGCGGCGCTGACAGGCCTCCATGAAAGCGAGCACTGAGGGCGCAATGCCGGCTGCAGTATCGACGATCAGATAATCGATTTCATCATCGAGCTCCGAGAAGGCTTGCACGATGCCCGCCGTGATTGCCGGGCTGATGGCCGCCATGTGATGCACACCCGAAGCGCCGGGCACGAGCTTGACGCCCTGGCGCGAGGTGATAATGATTTCTTTCAGCGTTTTCTCGCCCGCGATCACATGCGAGAGATTGTGCTGCGTCTGGCAACCCAGCGCGATCTGCGCATTCGCCAGACCCAGGTCGGCGTCGAGCAGCATCACTTGCTTGCCCATCATCGTCAGCGCGACCGCCAGGTTGGCCGAGAGGGTGGTTTTACCCACGCCGCCTTTGCCGCTGGCGATACCGATGACTTCGGTTTTTCTTTTAGTTGATGGCATGGGCGCTCTTTTCGATACGGGCGACCAGGGCTTGCGCCGCAGTCACTACGGAATGATCGGGTTCTGCTTCTGCAAGTTCGCTCGCTGTCTCGTCGGTCGGCAATCCAAGTCCGCGAATAGCGAGTGACACCAGTTCCGTCGCTGTCAGAATCTGACAGTTGTCAGTCGCCGAAGGGCTGTGCGATGCGGCCGATAGTGGCACAGACTTTTCGCACAATATCTGCAGCAGAGACCATGGCTGGGTTGCTTCATCCATGCGCGACACCATCAGGCTGTGCCAGTGGATTCGGGTATCAACGAGATATCTTCGCACTGTCGTGCCCGAGGCATCGGCGGGCAGTACAAGGTGGCAGCTAAGCTCTTGTGCACAGGCTTTGATCTGCTCCATTTTGGTGACGACCTCGATGCCCGGCGTGTCGATCAACACCAGTTTGCGATGACCCAGTTCACTGAGCAGCATTGTCAATGTGTCGGCGTCGGTGGCGCGCAGGCAGTCAACACCGCTTTGCGCACACAGCATCTGAATCTGGCTCCATGCGCCGGCGCGTTGATCGCAATAGCTGATTACCGCAACCGACTCCGAACCCTTGCGCTCAGCGGCGGCTCGGGCAAGGCGGGCGACCATCATGGTCTTGCCTGCACCGGAAGGGCCGGCGATCGTATGAATACCGCGCTGTGGCAGCTTGGCCCAGTGTTCGCCCAGACTCTCTATCAAGTGAGCGCGTAGTGCGTCGGTCGCCTGCTGCAGATTGTCCATGTCGCTGATGTGATCTACCAGCAGCGTGCGCAGCGAAACGGGAATGCTGGCTTCTGCCAGTGCCATCACCAGGGGGCGCACGGCCGACTTGGTACTTGATTCCGATTGCCATGAAGCGACACGTTGTGCGAGCTTGAATTCTTTGCGAATCGCCGAGAGCTCATCACGCACCATGTCCACGATCTCGCGTCCGCGAATATAGTCGCGTTGATCCGCTTCATTTTTTTGTGTCGGTGGTGTGATCTCTGGAGCAAGGCTGGCGGTGGCGCCATTCTCCACTTCTCTGAATGATTGCTTGAGCACCTGATTGAAGCGCTGGCCATCCCCCAGATCACTCGTCTCCAGCAAGGTCTCGGGTGCGACGTCGACGGCCACGATGACTTCGGTCATGCCGTTGACCTTGGCGTTCGAGACGAAGAGTACGTCCTTGCCGTAGAGAGCGACTGCTTTTTCAGTGGCTCTGCGAATGTCTTTGGCGAGTATGCGTTTGAGTTCCATGGGTTATGCCTTTAACTCTTTGCTTGCGCTTCTACGGTGTAAATGACTTTGACTGACTGATCGTCGGGTATTTCGGTGTACGACAAAACGATCAGCTCGGCAATGCGGTGACGAACCATCTTGGATAACCAGGGGCGAATCGAGGGGGCTACAACCAGCACGGCGGGATTGCCCTGATCTTCCACGGTGCGCGTTGCATCGCGCAGGGCAGAGAACAGGCTTTCTGCCAGGCCAGGCTCGATCACCACACTTTGTCCGGGTGCGCCGTTGGTCAGCACGTTGTGGAGCAGTTGTTCGAGCTCGGGCGCCAGTGTCATGACCGCCAGATTTTCCTGCGTATCCAGTAGTTCCTGAACAATCATGCGGCCCAGTTTGGGTCGGACCATCGCGATCAGTTGTTCGGGGTCTTGTGTTTTTGATGCGGCATCCGAGAGCGTCTCGACAATCGTGCGCATATCGCGGATGGCTACGCCTTCGTAGAGCAGCAGCTGCAACGTGCGCGTAATGACGCCCAGCGCCATTTTCCCCGGTACCAGATCTTCCACCAGCTTGGGCGACTTTGCTGCCAGCTTGTCGAGCAACTGCTGGGTCTCGTCATGCGAGAGCAATTCGGAGGCGTTTTCACGCAAAACTTTATTCAAATGGGTGGCAATCGCAGTCGCCGGATCGACCACGGTGTAGCCCAGCGTGCGTGCGTAATCGCGCTGCGAGGGATCGATCCACACAGCTTCCAGACCGAACGCAGGTTCTTTGGTCGGTATGCCTTCGAGTTCGCCGTACACCTTGCCGGGATTGATCGCGAGCTCGCGGCCACTCTTGATCTCGCCTTTGCCGCGCACAACGCCATTGAGGACGATGTGATACCCGTCCGGATCAAGATTGAGTGCATCGCGGATGCGGACGGGCTGCACCAGGAAGCCCAGTTCGGCCGAGAGTTTTTTACGGACGCCTTTGACACGCGGCATCAGTTGCCCCCCCGTTTCCGGGTTGACCAGCGGGATCAGACCGTAGCCGATTTCCAGACCGATCAGGTCGACCTGATCCACATCATCCCAGTCCAGCTCTGTCGGGGCATCGGGTTTGGCTTCAGCAGCCTGAATCTCGGCTTCTTCGGCGACGGTTTGTTCTTTCTGGATGAGCGCGAACCCGAGACCCGCCGTCGCCAATGCGAGCGTCAGGAACACCAGGTGTGGCATGCCCGGTACGATGCCCAGAATCGCCAGAATGCTCGCACTAATAAAGAGTGCGGATGGATTGGACAGCTGGGTCACCGCTTGCTCGGTCATGGACTCCGCGGTCGTCACACGAGTGACGATGATCGCGGTCGCCAGCGACAG
>SXGR01199915.1_pt1 | contig 10534 bp, 15 predicted proteins | sample 3174711 | NCBI WGS metagenome assembly SXGR01 (sample SAMN11356860, study PRJNA531348) | freshwater metagenome | isolation source: freshwater sample F1-60 | place: China: Fuxian Lake, Yuxi | collected 2017-12-25 | reverse complement strand
TGTGATATTTGGTAATGCTCCCAAAAAGCGCAGAAATGGTTATTAGTGGAGAAGCAACAATGGAAGAAATAAAACAGGAAAACCAAGAAGGCAGAGGAGCGGAAAGAAAAATAAAATTAGATGCAATAAAAAGACATTACAAAAAAATTGAAAAAAGCGATGCGATTTTGGTTTTGAATTACACCAAGAAGTCTATTAAAAATTATATTGGTGGTAATACTTTTTTAGAAATGGGCTTTGCCCATGTGTTGGATAAAAAAATCTTTTTATTTAATCCAATACCACAAATGTTATATACCGATGAAATTTTGGCAATGGCGCCAATAGTAGTTGCCAAAGATTTGTCTAAAATAAACTAGGGTTTGTAAAATCAACATATTTTAGTTATAATAAAGGCATTAAAGCCTTATTTTTATGACATTAAAATCTAAGTTATCAGTAGAGCCTTATAAAGGCACACGGGATTTTTATCCTCAAGACAAATTTGTCCAGGATTATATTTTTGGGGTGTGGAAAAAAGTGGCGGAAAGTTACGGGTATTTGTCTTACGACGCATCTATTTTAGAGGAGACGGATTTGTATCGCGCAAAAAGTGGGGAGGAAATTGTGGGTGAGCAGACTTATAGTTTTACTGACCGCGGGGGGAGGGATGTAACCATTCGTCCGGAAATGACGCCCACAGTAGCCAGAATGGTGGCACAAAAACGCAAAGAATTAACTTTTCCTTTGCGTTGGTATTCAATTCCCAATCTTTTCCGCTATGAACGTCCTCAAAGGGGGAGGCTTCGCGAGCACTGGCAGTTAAATGTAGATATGTTTGGTGTGGATAGTGTGGAAGCCGATGTGGAAATTATTAGTTTGGCTTACCAGATGATGAAAAGTTTTGGGGCCAAAGATGAGCAATTTGTCATTCATATTAACAGCCGAGAATTTTTGAACCATTTGCTAATTGATTTTTTGAGATTAACTGAAACCGAAAGAAAGCAGACTGCTAAGTTGTTAGACCGAATGCGTAAATTAAGTCCAGCGGAATTTGAAGAGCAAGGTAAACAAATTTTAGGACCGGCTCAGTTTAAAATTTTACACAAAATTATTGGCACCAATGACTTAAACGATTTACCCTCGGAGATTCAAGCTCATTCATCGGTGAAAGAATTAAAGGTAGTTATTGAGGAGTTAAATACCCTCGGGGTAAAAAATTTGGCTTTTGACATTGGGCTAGTTAGGGGTTTTGACTACTACACTGGCACAGTGTTTGAAATGTATGATACCAGTCCCGCTAACCCCCGGGCGCTTTTTGGGGGTGGTAGATATGACGATTTAGTGGGAATATTTGGCGTGGAAAAGGTGAGTGGGGTGGGGTTTGGTTGGGGTGATGTGACTACGAGAGATTTTTTGGAAACCTATAATTTACTCCCCAAATACAAATCAGCAGTGGATTTATATGTGTGTCACTTAGAAGGTTTTAAAACCCAGGCCAACCAAGTAGCGGTGGATTTACGAAAACAAGGTATAAATGTGGCAGTGGATTTTACCGATAGAAAAATTCAAGCGCAAATAAAAACCGCGGATAAAGAAAGCGTTCCGTTTGTGGTGGTGGTGGGGGAAGAGGAAGTAAAAACTAATCGATTTAAGCTTAAAAATTTAAGCTCAGGACAAGAAACCGAAGTTGAAACATTAGGTATAGTAAAAGTGCTTAATCAAAAAAAGTAAAGGTTCTCGGAGCAGAGCTGTGAGGTATTTAAACCTGTATTAGCTCCTCGGCTCGCAAATAAAAAACTATTATACTACAGAGTATTGGAGTATTTGGCTCTTATGGAATTACAAGTCGGCGTAAAAATTTTACTAAAAAATAAACAGGGAAAATTTTTACTATTACTTAGAAACCCCAAACAGTATCCCGAAGCTGGGGAGACTTGGGATATGGTGGGTGGGCGCATTCAGTCTGGAGTTGGATTATTGGACAATTTAAAGCGGGAAATTAAAGAAGAAACTGGTTTGGATTATCCTGGTGCGCCAAAGTTAATTACAGCTCAAGATATAATCCTAAGCACAAATAAACATATTGTTCGTTTGACTTATGAGGGGGAAATTGAGGGAGAGGTTGTGGTAGGCGAAGAGCATTTAGAAGCACGCTGGTTTAGTTTGGCAGAAATAAAAACTACTCCCAGTTTAGATAAATATTTAAAAGAGATGTTAGAAAGTTATGGAAATAAATAGAGAACAAGCGAATAGTTTAATGTGTGAGTGGGTAAAGTCCGAGTCTTTAAGAAACCACATGTATAGTGTGGAAAAAGCCATGAGGGCTTATGCACAAAAATATGGCGGGGATGTAGAGGAGTGGGGTATAACTGGACTTCTTCACGATTTTGACTATGAAAAATTTCCAGAAGTTGATGCAGAAAAAAAGACAGGACACCCATTTGAAGGTGTCCGGCATTTACAAGCTTTAAATTACCCAGATGCGATTATTCAGGCCATTTTGGGCCATGCACTCTATAGTGGGGTAAAAAGAGAAACTCAAATGGCTAAATGCTTATTTGCCGTAGATGAGTTGTGCGGATTTGTGGTGGCTGTGTCTAAAATGCGTCCTGATGGTTTTGCTACGCTGGAAGCTAGGTCTGTTAAGAAAAAATTAAAAGATAAAGGCTTTGCAGCAAAAGTTAGTAGGGAAGATATTGCTTTGGGGATTTTGGAATTAGGGACAACCGAAGAGGATCATATAAATTTTGTAATTCAGTCATTTAGGGGATAGAACTCACCCTAACCCTCTCTTTGGAAAAGAGAGGGGATAAAGCACATCCCCAGTTTCTATTAGGAAAAGAGAGGGAATAAGAACTTGCTTTAATTCTATTTTTGGAAGAGAGGGGATAGAGTTGCAAAAAAAGATAGTTTTTTAGCCCTCCCTCTTTTCCAAAGAGGGAGTCGGAGGGAGTTTATGTTTATAAGTAATATTGCAAAAAATAAACAATTAAGAAAGCAATTACGGAAAAACCTAACTGAGCCGGAAAGAAAAATTTGGAATATTGTAAGAAGTAGGCAAATTAATAGTTTGAAATTTTTTAGGCAGTATGGAATAGGAAATTATATTTTAGATTTTTATTGTCCAAGCAAAAAATTAGCTTTGGAGTTAGATGGCGGACATCATTATGAGGAAAATAATATTAAAGCGGATAAGAATCGTAAGGAGTATTTGGAATTAGTAGGGATTAAAGTTATAAGATTTCAAAATATTGATGTTATTTCAAATGTTGAAGGGGTTTATTTAAAAATTTTAGAAATTGTTAACTCACCCTAACCCTCTCTTTGGAAAAGAGAGGGGATAAAGCACATCCACAGTTTCTATTAGGAAAAGAGAGGGAATAAGAACTTGCTTTAATTCTATTTTTGGAAGAGAGGGGATTGCGATAAATGAAAAAAATAATATTTTTTATTTTAATATTAGTTTTAGGTATAGTTGGTTTGGAGTTTTATGATAGGCACACGCCGGAAGTAAAGCAGTGGGCGCAAAATTTAAAAAGCGGGCAAGCAATAGAAAATTTGTATACCCAAATTTTTACCCCCGGTGGACTGCGGGCAAAGATTGAATCCAAAACAGCCTTTTTATCCATCGCTGGCACTATTCAAAAAACCAACGAACAGCGTTTGCAGTTTGGAAAATTTGGTTTGCGGGAAAACAGCTTGTTAAATAAATCTGCTATGGCAAAAGTAAAAGATATGTTTGCTGGGCAGTATTTTGAACATTTATCTCCTTTAGGTAAAGGTCCGGGTGATTTAGCCAAGGAGGCCGGGTATGTTTATATAAGCGTTGGCGAAAATTTGGCATTGGGAAATTATAAAGATGACGAAGAATTGGTTCAAGCTTGGATGGACAGTCCGGGGCATAGAGCCAATATTTTAAATGGGCAATTTACGGAAATTGGTGTGGCAGTGCTCAAGGGGCAGTTTGAGGGCAAAACTACTTGGCTCGCAGTTCAGGAATTCGGGCGACCAGCCAGCGAATGTCCCAAGGTAGATGAATTTTTAAAAGAGCAAATTGATGTTAATGCCAATGAAATAACTAATCTTGGCAATCAAATAAAAGCTTTGGAGAATGAACTAGAGACCAGTTCTAAACCCAGTAACCCAGAAGAAATAGAGGCTTACAATAAAAAAGTAGAAAGCTATAATGCCATTATAAAAGTTTATAATAATAGCTTGGATAATCAGAAAGAATTGGTTAACCGATATAATCATCAGGTTAAGTCGTTTAATTTGTGTATAGAATAAGCGCCGAAATACGCTGAAAAATGAAGCGCCGAAATACGCTGAACAGAATGTGCTAGTTTAATAGGAATTTGTTATAATCATTTTAGAATATTAATCAATAATTTATGAACAAAAAACGACTACTTTTTTCATCAATTTTGGCTTTTTCTCTTGCAGGCACTGCTTTGGGAGCTGAGTTTATTGCCCCAAAACAGGACGGTGACCCCAATATTACTATTTCAGCCTCGGAAACTCATAACAATTTGTATATCGCTGGGGCCAACGCCACGGTAAATGGTCCAATTTCTGGGGACTTATATGTTTCCGGAGGGATGGTTACAGTAATCGGCGATGTGAAAGAGGATTTAAATACAGCTGGCGGTTCCATATCTTTAAGCGGAAAAGTTGGTGGAGACGCGAGAGTAGTGGGTGGAAATTTGACCATATCTTCACCTATTGGCGGGGATTTATTAATCGCTGGTGGCAATATTAACATTACCGAAAAAGCTACTATTGGAGGGGATTTGATTGTGGCTGGAGGTAATATTATTTTAGATGCACCAGTGAGTGGTAAAGTTCAAGTCATGGCTGGGAATTTAACCATCAATAGCAAAGTGGGCAAAGGTGTGAGCGTAAGAATGACTGGGAAAAGGAAAAACGAAGGTAATTTAATTTTTGGTTCAAAAGCCGAAGTCTTGGGAGGTATTCAGCATAAGGGTGCTAAACCAGCCGTGGTAAAAGAGGGGGCAAAAGTAGGAGAAATAAACTATATTCTAACCACCAGTGTAAATAAAAAAGCTTTAGTAGGGGTGGGCGCAGTTGTGAAATTTTTAGCGGTGCTGTTAGCTGTGTTAATATTAGTTAAATGGCAAAACCAAAAATATAAACAACTTACCGAGACTATTACCATGAAGTTTTGGGAGAATTTAGGCATTGGTTTAGTCGGGGTAATTGTTGTGCCCATTCTTGCTGTGCTGTTGTTATTTAGTATGGTAGGTTTTTATATAGCAATAATTTTGCTGTTATGGTATATCTTAATATTACTATTTGCTTACTTACTTGCGGTTATGGTTTTGGGTTTGTGGTTAATGAAAGTTTTAAAAGTAAGACCAGATATGTCCATTTTAGATTGGAAAACTGCTTTACTGGGTTCGGTGGGTATGTTGATTTTGGGTTTCATTCCAGTGGTAGGGTGGTTGGTGTGCACAATAATATTTTTGGCTTCCGTGGGTGGAGTGTTAAAAATTAGTAAACAGAAATGGGCAAATAGTAATCAGCAGTTAGTTATCAGCTAATCAGAACAGGAAGTGATATTTAATAACTAATATCTAATATCTAATAACTAAAGACTAAAATTATGGGAATTTTTGACAAACTTAAAGATATAAATGAAATGCGCAAAGAAGCCAAGGTCATTCAAGCGCAAATGGCAACTGTGGTAATAAGTGGGTCTTCGGCTGGGAGTAAAATTAAATTGTCTATGGATGGCAACTTTGAAGTTAAATCCGTGGAAGTAGATGAGTCTATTGCTGGAGATAAAAGCGAAGTGGCGAGACATATTCGCTCGGCTTTGGAAGATTTATTTAAAGATTATAAAAAACAAATGCAAAAGAAGTTTGGGCAGTCTATGATGGGATAGGGTTGAAGAAAGAGTTATGAGATAAGAGTTGAGAGGTATGAGGTAAGAAAAATGATCCAAAAGGCATGAATTAAGAATTATGAGTCAAGAATTAAGAGTTATGAGGTATGAGTTTAGAAAAAAGGTGGGGAAAATCATAACAAAAGTAGGATTATTAGTATTCGTCTGTTTGCCAGTTTCAGCTAAGGCTTTGCAAATTCAAGATTTTGCTTTGGGCACTGTCAACAATGGTTTAACGGCAGAAAGTTATATTGTAATAGATAGACATTCTGGTAATGTCCTCATGCAAAAAGATGCCGGCGTCGTAAGAGTGCCAGCTTCACTTACGAAATTAGTTACCGCTTTGGTGGTGTTAGATATGAATCCTAAACTTACGGGCAAAGTAAGTATGAAAAAGTCAGATGAAGTGGGTGGGGCTCGGCTTGCCACTAAAGCTGGCGTGAGTTATAAGGTGGCAGATTTATTTTCTGCTATGCTCATAGCTTCTGCCAACAATGCGACTAATGCTTTGGCTCGGAGTGGAGGAATTACGAAAGAGGAGTTTGTGGAAAAGATGAACCAAAAAGCAGTGAGTTTAGGCGCCATAAATACTCGGTTTGTAGAGCCAACTGGGATAAGTGAATTTAATCAAAGCACAGCTGAAGATTTGGCAAAAATTGCTTTACAAGCCTTTAGCGCACCGCATATTCTTTTAGCTTCTCAAAAGGAAAATTATAGCTTCAGGGCCGTAAATAATAAGCGGTATTTACACAAATTAAAAAATACCAATAAACTCTTAAAAGACGGGGAATTGGAAATTATCGCAGGGAAAACTGGGTATTTAGATGAATCCAGATATAATTTTACGGCTTTAGTTAGAGACCAATTTAACCAAGAATCAATTATTGCCTTAATGGGAGCTCAGGATACTTCTGCTCAATTTAGAGAAACTAAACAACTGGCTTTTTTGGGTGGTTTGGTTAAGCAGTTGGAGTTTTTGAGTGGAGGGGTTTTAGGCACCAGCACAATTATAACTAAATAGTTTATAACTAATAACGAAAAACTAATAATTATGGGAAATTTATATTCTAATCCAGACAGTAGTCAGCTCGGGCCTAAAAGACTCATTACCATTGGGATTGTGGTTTTATTGTTCGTGGGTTTTGGGTATTATTTATTTAAGGTGGGTGGGGGCGTGCCGACTTCTAATAGTGTGGATTTTGATGTAAGTAATGTAAAGTTCACAGATCAGCTCCGTGAAGTGCAAGCTGCCGACCATATTTTAGGCAAAGTAGAGGCAAAAAATACCATGGTGGCTTTTGAGGATATTCAGTGTCCGGCTTGTAAAAATTATGAACCAATTCTAAAATCCTTTGCAACTGAACTAAAAGATACCAAAGTAATTTTTAGGCACTATCCTTTACCTACTCATAAAAATGCTGGGCTGGCAGCTTTAGCTTCGGAATCGGCGAGTAGTCAAGGTAAATTTTGGGAATGGGTAAATTTGGCTTATGACAGACAAGAGAAGTGGTCAGAGCTTTCTGACCCCACAGAAATATTTGTAGAAATGGCTAAAGAGGTTCGGGTGGTTGATTTGGAAAAATTTAGACTAGATGTCCAAAATAAAACTTTTAAAAATAGAGTTCAAGAAGATGTGAGAGAAGCCTTTGCTTTAAAGGTCGGTGGCACCCCAAGTTTGTATTTTAATGGGGTGAAGTTGGAATTGGCAGGGTTGGATGAAATTAAAAAGCAAGTGGAAAAGTTGTATAAGTGAGTTTATAAAGTTTATCAAGTTTTTAAAGTTATAAAGTAAAAACAGAAGGCAAGAGCAAGATAATAGTAGTAAGTTGTAAGTAGTAAGTTAAGAGCGAAGAGTTATGAGTTAAGAAATAAGAATAAAAAGGTTAAGGTATTATTATTGTCAAATAGATGGAAATTTTAAGATAATTAATCAAGAAAAAAATATGCCAGATGGACAAAAAAGACCACCAATAGAAGACAATCAACTATCGATTATTGATGGAGCAAGAACAAGGGAGGGTGGAAACGAGCCTCAGGTTTCTGATCCATTAGGTCTTAGGTCAGACACTTACCAACGGAGAAAAGGATCTGGTGATGAATTTGGTGTAGATGGTGAATAAAAACAACCCCGCCTCTCGCCAGAGGCGGGGTTGTTTTAGTATTGAGCAGTTATTACCTATCCGGTATAATTGGTGGGTATGAAAAAGAACTCCCCCAGCCCCTCTTTGGAAAAGAGGGGGGTATCTAAAAAGAACTCCCTCTGGCCTCAAAGGACAGGGAGTAAAAAAAGAGTGTTAATTGCGCTTAGTGGCGGAATAGACAGCGCGGTTTCGGCATATCTACTTATTAAACAAGGTTTTCAGGTAGAGGGGGCGTTTATGAAGAATTGGACTAGCCAAGAGGGACTACTTAAGAACGAGTGTCCGTGGTTAGAAGACAGGCGAGATGCGCTTAGAGTGGCGGGGTTTTTAGGCATAAAACTCCACACTCTAGATTTTGAAAAGCAGTACCAAAACACAGTTATGAAATATTTTTTTACTGAGTACAAAGCAGGTAGAACTCCGAATCCAGACGTAATGTGCAATAAGGAAATAAAGTTTAAACTTTTATACAATTGGGCTCGCCAGCATAAGTTTGATTATTTAGCCACGGGGCATTATGCGCAAGTTTGTAGCGCGCCGATTTATCGGCAATCAGAGGAGCCCATAAATGGGCACGCTACATTAGTCCGCAGTAAAGATGAATTCAAAGACCAAACCTATTTCATCTACAATATAAAAACAGAACAACTGCCTCATTTGCTTTTTCCCATTGGGGGGATGAAAAAAACCGAAGTGAGAAATTTGGCAAGGAAAATTAAACTCCCCAATGCCGAGAGAAAAGAAAGTATGGGACTCTGTTTTGTAGGGAAAATTCGGCTCAAAGATTTTTTACAGCAGAAGATAAAAGCCAAAACAGGGAATGTGGTTTTCTTACCTCCCCTAACCCCTCCTTCGAAAGGAGGGGAAAGTGCAGTGCCACCTCTCCTTACTAAAGGAGGAGAAGGTAAAGTAGTAGTTCCTCCCCTTACGAAGGGGAGGGTAGGAGGGGTTATAGGTCACCATCAAGGCTTGCATAACTACACCATAGGACAAAGGCAGGGGATACAAGTTGGAGGGCAAGGCGGGCCATATTTTGTGTTAGGTAAGGATTTAAAAACCAATACTTTACTGGTTACCAATGACCCTAAAGACCCTCGCTTGCTGGTTAAAGAAGTGCAATTGCATAGTGTGAATTGGTTAACTCCCCCTAACCCCCTCTTTAGAAAAGAGGGGGGAAGAGATAGTTCCCCTCTTAAAATAAGAGGGGATAAAGGGGTGATATTAATTGGAAGGTATAGGCATCAGGGGGAGTTGGTGCCGTTGACTATTAAATTTATTAAAAAAGATTTGTATAAAATAATTTTTAAAAAACCCCAAAAAGCTGTTGTGAGTGGTCAAAGTTTGGTATTATATAAGGGTCAGGAATGCGTGGGAGGGGGAGTGATAGCATAGGTGATAGGTTATAGGTGTTAGGTTATAGGTTTTAGATGCTTGGTTATAAAATTGAAAAGGAAAATAAATTTATGATAATTTCAAATGTAAAATCAAGAGGGTCGTTAGATGCAGTTCAGCCAGTTCAACCAGTAGCAAGAGCAGAAAATGATCTTAATAGACGTGAAAGTCAAGATCCACCTGTGGATACTGGAGTAATATCAGAGCCAGCAAGATTAAAATCAGAGGAAGCTCGGGTAAACCCAGAGCTATTAAGGTTAGAAGCACTTCATGAAATAGAACATACTGATGGTTTAGTTAGAAGATATATGGACGAAGAAAGAAATAAATAAATAAAGCTAATAAACGCTAAAATTATAGAATTAAGCAAAGAGTAAAATATGCCACAACCAGATGAGTTTTTTAGAAAATTAGAAAATGAAATGGCAAATGTGTCAGGTGGTGATGGACTAATAGAGATAGAGCGACGGATTTATTACAGAGGACTCGCTGAAAGAGAAAGCGGTATCTCACCAGAGCAAAGTAAATTAACAGAAGCTGAATGGGTAATTTGGCAGACCGCAAGAGTAAAAATTACTGAAGCGGAAAAAAGAAAAAATAATCCCAATGGCGTTGTTGTAAATATTCGTCCAGGTGTGCTTCTAAAGGTTAGGCGTTCAAGCGGAAAAATAGAAGATGGTTAGACTTTAGGTTTTAACCAGAGATTTGCAGATCAAGGTTATGTGCGTGTAGAAAAACCGGGTGTGGCAGAAAAGGATATTCCAGTTAAAGACTTAGCAGAAGTAAATGATTTAGCTGGAATAATGAGTGAACCAGAAAATGTAATGGAGTGGGCAGGGTTTAGGGTATTAAATAAAATAAAAATAAAAGAAACCGGTGAGATACGACTTATTCATCAATTTGAGAAAAGAAATGGTGAGGTGAAGGCAAAAGTTGCAATGAGTGGAGATAACCACAAAAATTTTAAATTTAAATACTTTAGTTTAGGAGAAATAGAAAGAGTACCGCTTAAGTATTAAACTGAAAAGATTAAAATAAAAAAACAGCGGTATTTATCCGCTGTTTTTTTATTTTAATACAGGACAAGTAGTTGTCAAAGGTGCTCTTCGTCTCG
>SXGR01205884.1_pt1 | contig 10535 bp, 8 predicted proteins | sample 3174711 | NCBI WGS metagenome assembly SXGR01 (sample SAMN11356860, study PRJNA531348) | freshwater metagenome | isolation source: freshwater sample F1-60 | place: China: Fuxian Lake, Yuxi | collected 2017-12-25 | reverse complement strand
CCACAAGCTCGCGGGCATGACCGGCACCGCCGAGACCGAAGCCTCCGAGTTCCACGACATCTACCGCCTGAACGTCGTCGCCATCCCGACGCACCGGCCGTGCGTCCGCGTCGACGACAACGACATCGTCTTCAAGACCCGCAAGGAGAAGTACCAGTTCGCCATCAAGGAGATCGCCGAAGCCCACAGGCGCGGCCAGCCGGTCCTCGTCGGCACCGCCTCCGTCGAGGCCTCCGAGACCCTCGGGCGCATGCTCGCGATGGCCAAGGTGCCCCACAAGATCCTCAACGCCAAGCACCACGAATCCGAGGCCGACATCGTCTCGCTGGCCGGCCAGCGCGGCGCCGTGACGCTCGCCACCAACCTGGCGGGCCGCGGCACCGACATCACGCTGGGCGAAGGCGTCCGCGACCTCGGCGGCCTGTACGTCCTCGCGACCGAGCGCCACGAGTCGCGCCGCGTCGACCGCCAGCTGCGCGGCCGCTGCTCGCGCCAGGGCGACCCCGGCCGTTCCCGCTTCCTGGTCTCCCTCGAGGACGACCTGATGCGCCTGTTCTCGAACGCGGGCATCATCTCCTCGCTGCTCGAGAAGTCCTTCAAGGAGGGCGAACCCCTCGAGCACCCGCTGCTCAACCGCTCGATCGGCACGGCGCAGAAGCGCGTCGAAGGCCAGAACTACTCGATGCGCAAGCGCCTGCTGCAGTACGACGACGTGCTCAACCAGCAGCGCCAGATCATCTACGGCCTGCGCAACCGCGCCCTCAAGGCGGCCGACAGCCGCGCCACCGTCCTCGCCGTCATCGAGGAGGAGATCGAGGAGCGTCTGGCCGCCGTGTATCCCGACCCCGCGGGCGAGGCCGACCGCCGCGCCGCCGAGGCCTTCGTCTATTGGTACATCACGGCCTTCCACATGCGGATCGACCTCGAGGACATCCTCGCCCGCACCAAGGACCAGATGGTCCTCCTCGCGACCGACCGCGTCCGCGCCCTGCAGGCCGGCCGCGAGCAGCATGAGTCCGCCGAGATCCTGCAATACCTCGAGCGCAACGTCCTCCTCCGCGCGATCGACCGCAACTGGCAGAACCACCTCACCGAGATGGAAGACCTGCGCCGCGGCGTCGGCCTGCGCACCTACGCGCAGAAGGATCCGCTCAACGAATACAAGGCCGAGGCCTTCAAGGCCTTCGAACGCCTGATGCAGCAGTTGCGCACCGACGCGTGCGCCGGCCTCTTCCGCACCGCGACCTCGATGGAAGCGCTCGAAGCCCTCATGCGCCGCGCCCAGGGCCAGGCCACCGCCACCGGCCCGGCCGAACCCGGCACGGGCGCCGCGACCGAAAGCAAGCCCGCCCAGGCCCCCAAGGCCGAGCCCTTCCGCCGGCTGACCCCGAAGATCGGCCGCAACGCCGTCGTCCGCATCCGCAAAGGCCCGGAAACCCAGGACCTCAAGTGGAAGAAGGCCGAAGCGCTCGTCCGCGACGAGGGCTGGGAAGTCGCCGAAGTGCTCTCGGAATGACGGGCCCGGACGCGAGCCGTGCCGCCCCCGCCTGGCCGGCCTGGCTCGGCGCCGGCCTCACCGCCGCGCTGCTCTTCGCGTCGTTCACGCCCGTCGGCCACCCCTTCCTCGCGCTCGTCGCGCTGGTGCCGGCCGCCGTGGCGGCGTCGTCGCGCCCGGGTTGGCGCGCGTGGCGGCGCGCGAGCTTCGTCACGAGCTGGGCGCTCTGGGTCGCCCTGCTGGCCTGGCTGCGGCACGTCTACCCGCCGCTCGGCTGGCTCGGGCTGGTGCTGCTCACCGCCTACTGCGCCCTTTACCCGTTCCTGTGGCTGCTCGCGTTACGCTGGATCTTCCCGGCCTGCGAAGGCGCCGGCCTGCCCGCCCGCGTCCTCGCCGTGACCGGCCTCGCCGGCGCCTGGGGCCTGCTGGAATGGACGCGCGCCACGGCCCTCACGGGCTTCGGCTGGCTGCCCTTGGCGGCGTCGCAGACCGGCAACCCGGTGCTGCTCAGCCTCTGCGCATGGGTCGGTCCGACGGGCCTCTCGATGGCCCTCGTGCTGTTCAACCTCGGCCTGGCCCGCTGGATCGTGCGTCTGGTCGCCGGCCAGCGCGACGCGGCCGGCCTCGCCCCGGCCGGACCCGGCGACTGGCTGCGCCGCCTCACGCCGGAACTCTACCTCGGCCTCATCCCCGTGGCCTGCGGCTTCTTCGCCGTGCTCTCCGCCAACGCCGCGCGCGCCACGGCGACGCCTGACGTCGTCACGCCCGCCGTCGTGCAGACCGACTTCGACCCGCACGCGAAGTGGGACGGCGAGCGCCTGCAGGGACACCTCGAGCTCACCGAGGCCATGACCGCCGAGGTCACCCGCGGCCGCGCGGCGGACTTCGTGCTCTGGCCCGAGGCGGCGCTGCCGCTGACGCTCGACAGCGAACCCTACGTCGCCCGGCTGACCGCGCTCGCCCGCGGCGGCGAGACCCCGCTGGTGATCGGCGCCATCGACCGCCGTGGCGGCGGTTACGGCAACGCCGTCGCGGTGGTGACCGCGGAAGGCGTGCGCAAGCCCGTCTACGCCAAGCGCCACCTGGTGCCCTTCGGCGAATACGTCCCCTTCGCGGACTTCCTGCCCCTGCGCAAGGTCGTCCCGATCGCCGAAGACTGCGTGGCCGGCAAGGGCCCGTCCCTGCTGCCGCTGACCACCCGCGCGGGCCGCACGTTCATGGCCGGCGCGCTCGTCTGCTACGAAGACGTCTTCCCCGGGCTCGCCCGCGAGCACGCCCTGGCCGGCGCCGACATCCTGATCGTCGTCACCAATGACGCCTGGTATGGCCGCGAAGCCGGCGCGTATCAGCACGCCGCGCACTCCGTCCTGGCGGCCGCGGCCACCGGCCTCCCCGTCGTCCGCTGCGGCAACGCCGGCTGGAGCGGGAGCATCGACGCCCTCGGCCGCGACAGTCCCATCCTGGAGCAGGGCAGCGTGTATTTCCGCGGCGCCCGCGTGGCCGCCCCCCTCGCCCTGCCCCGCGTCCGCCTGCCGGAGACCTTCTGGGTCCGCCATGGCGACTGGGCGGTCGGCCTCGGCGGCCTGCTTTTCGCGCTGACCTATGTCTGGCGCCGGCGCACGAGGATCTGAGCGGGGGAAATCCGCAGGTCCTTGTCGACCTCTCCCGGTTTCCTCCCAACATGCAGGACAGGCTCGGCCGACCCCGGCTGGCCGACGCTCCTTCCCCGAACCCATGCGACGCCTCCTCTGCGGAATCGGTCTCTGCCTCGGACTCCTGGCCGCCTTGCCCGCGCAGGAGCTCAAGAAGCCCGTGGCGAGTTTCCCCGAGAGCGGCATGGCGACTTTCCGCCTGCGCGTGAAGGCGATCCCGACGCTGCGCATGAAACTGAACGGCGTGGACGTGCTGATGGGCGTGGACACCGGCTGCCAAGGCACCGCCGTGATCACCCCGCTCGCGGCGCGGCGCTGCGGCCTGACGGAAGCCTTCAGCCTGCCCACCATGGGCAATTCCGGCCGCAGCGAGACCACCTACGGGCTCGTCGAGAGCCTCCAGGCGGAGGAAGTCACCTGGAGCGGATTCCACGTCTCGATCATGCCGCTCGACGGCATGGAGATCGACGGCCTGCTGGGCGCCGACATCCTCTTCGCGCGGCCCTTCTACATGGACCTGCGGAACAAGGTCATGATCCTCGGCAAGATCCCCGACACGTCCGCGGCCCACGAGATCCCCTGCTACAGCCGCGGCGGCCACTGCGGCGTGAACATCGAGGTCGAGGGCGTGAAGGTGCCGATGATCGTCGATTCCGGAGCCTCGAAGTCCTACATGAGCTCGCTCAAGTTCCGCGGGAAGACCGAGTTCCGCGGCTTCCTGCCGGTGGCGACCGTGCGCGGCACCTCGCTCACCCGGGTCGAAGTCTGCGTGATCAAGTCGCTGCGCATCGGCGGCGCCCCGCTGACGGGCGTGGAGTTCATCCGCGACCAGGAGCATAACCTGCTGGGCGACGACTTCCTGCGCGCCCACCCCATCGCGGTGGACATGGCCTCACGGCGCCTATGGCTGTTCGAGCCGCAGGCCGCGGAAAAGCCGGCGGCCGCCCCCGGCAAGTAAGCCGGCGTCTCAGCGACGGCGACCGGATTTGCCGGAGCCCTTGGCGCCGCCTTCGGACTCGCCGCCCTCGGACTCGCCGGAACCCTCCTCGGCGGACTCTTCCTCGTCGTCCCAGCGGAGGTTCTTCTCCATGTCCTTGTCGACTTCCTCGACGTCGGGGAGATCGGCGATGTCTTCCGCGGCCGCCTGCGGGCGGGCCGGCTTGTCGTCATCATCGTCGTCGCCCGGGACTTCGTGGCCCTGCGGGACGAATTCCAGGATGTCGGTGATCTCCTCGAAAGGATGGATGTCGCGGCCTTCGATCATGGCCTGGTTGCGCAGCTCGCTGAGCTGTTCGTCCACGTCCTCGACCGTGAGCTTCTGCTCGAGCTTGATCGTGTCGTTGATGAGCTTCACGCGCAGGCGCATGACATGCTCGAGGAAATCGGCGTAGGCGCCCTTGTCGCCGTCCTTGACATTGGGCAGGGCGAAGAGCGGCTCCTCGGAGTCGAGGATGTGTTCGGCGACGCGGACGAGGCGGACGGTCTGATCCTTCTCGATGTCCTGGGCCTGGAAAGGCACGAAGGCGGCCTCGAGGATCTCGTTGGACAGCCCGTATTCCCGGAGGGGGTCCATCATGTCGAGGATCCAGGGGAACTGGTAGGGGTCGAGGATGCCGAGGCCGTCCGGTTCGTAATGCTTCGGATCGGAGTTCTCCTTCACCCACCAGTTGCCTTCCTTTTCCTTGAAACGGATGGTGCACCAAAGGAGCTTTGAGGTAGTCACGGCCATGGCAGGGTGGTTTGCCCAAGTCTGGGCGGGAGTCAAGAGGGGTCGGCGACGACGACGGCGGGCTTCTCCGCTTTCCTTCCGCCCTTTCCTCCCTTAACTGCGTGGCATGTCTTTCCTGTACGAGAAGGTGATCGCCAAAGCCCTCTACGCGCTCGACCCCGAGACGGCCCACCAGGTCGGCCTGCGGGGCATGGGCCTCCTGGGCGCCTGCGCCCCTCTTCGCCTGCTGATGGAACGATCGCTGACCCCCGAAGGCGGCCGTCCCATCGAAGCCTTCGGCCTGAAGTTCCCGAATCACATCGGCCTCGCCGCCGGGTTCGACAAGGACGGCCTCGGCTGGCGCGGCGCGGCCGCCCTTGGCTTCGGCCACGTCGAGGTCGGTACGGTCACCCCCAAGGCACAGCCCGGCAACGAGAAGCCCCGCGTGTTCCGCTACCCCGAGCTCAACGCCGTCGTGAACGCCTACGGTTTCCCGAACGACGGCGCCCAGGCCCTGCATGACCGCCTGAGCAAGCAGCCCGGTCGCGGAAGGCGCGTCAGCCCGCTCGGCATCAACATCGGCAAGAACAAGGCCACCGCCAACGAACAGGCCCACGAAGACTACCTCACGTGCTTCAAGCTGCTCGCGCCGCTGGCCGACTACGTCGCCGTGAACATCAGCAGCCCGAACACCACCGGCCTGCGCGCCTTGCAGGACCGCGCCCCGCTGGTCACGCTGCTTTCCGCGCTCGCGCGGGAGAACCGCTCCGTCACCGGCGGCCCGGTGCCGCTGCTGCTCAAGATCGCCCCGGACCTCAATCCGAACCAGCTGGCCGACATCGTGGGGGTCGTCGGCGAATGCGGCTTCGCCGGCATCATCGCCACGAACACCACCGTCACGCGCCCCGCGGGCACCGAGCAGTGCTCGCCCGGCCGGGGCGGCCTCAGCGGCGCCCCGCTCCTCGAGCGTTCCCTGCAGGTCGTGCGCTTCCTCGCGAAGGAAGCCGACGGACGCATCCCGATCGTCGGCTGCGGCGGCATCCTCTCCGCCAAGGACGCCGGGCGCTTCATGGACGAAGGCGCCTGCCTCGTGCAGGTCTACTCGGGCCTCGTCTTCCGCGGCCCGGAACTCGCCCGCGAAGTCGCCGAAGGGCTCGCCTGGCGCCAGCGAGCCTGGGTCTGATCACTTCGCCGGCGCGACCGGGATGTGCACTTCCGACTGCTTGAAGAAGAAGGGCACGAAGGGGCTGTTCCAGTAGACCGCATACGGCTCGCCGGCGGCCTTCACGTCGGTCCGCTTCGCGAGCCAGGCGCGCAGTTCGGCGAGGGCCTCCTCGTAGTTCTCGCGGCTGTACGAGCCGCGGACGCCGATGGCGGCCACGCGGCGCTCGGGCGCCGACGACAGCTTCACCTGCGGGGTCTCCGCGAGGTCGGCGCGCTTCGCCGAGGCCTCGTCCATGTAGAACACCATCGTGCCCGGCTTGATGCCGGCCTCGACCGGCGCGGTCATCGGGATCTTGTTGGAGTCGATGTAGCGGAACAGCTTCATGAACAGCCCGTTGTCCGCCGCGAAGTAATCCTGCGAAGATTCCGAGCGCATCCAGCGCGCCGCGGGCAGGGTCTTGAGCTCGAGGTCGCCGGGCGCGGTGCGAGGATAGGCTTCGGACACGGCCAGCAGGCTGGCGGAGGAAGCGACGATGGCGAGGGCAACCCGGAGGATATTCTTCATAAGGGGATTAGACCGGAGGCCGGCGCCGTTTCCAACCTCCGAAACCTGCGACCGCCCTTGCCACCGTCACCGGACTCCTTTTTCATGGTCGCATGGGCGAACCCAACGAAAAGACCACTTTTGCCTCCCGCCTGGGCCACAACTTCCTGACCGGGCTCTTCCTGCTCCTCCCGATCGGGCTGACCCTCTACGTGGTATCCGTCCTGCTCGACCTGATGGGCACGTTCATCCAGCCCGCGCTGGAGATCGGCCTGACCTGGCTCTGGCAGAACGCGAAGCAGCCGGTCCCTGACTTCGCCGCCGGCCTTTACCGGCAGCTGGTGGTCCTCTCGTCCGCCGTCGTGATGATCTTCATCCTGGTCGTCGTCGGCTACCTCTCGAAGCGGCTGTTCGGCAAGGTCCTCCACCGGTGGTTCGCCACGGCGCTCGAACGCATCCCGGGCCTGGGCTCGCTGTATGGGACCATCCGCCAGATGGTCGACGCGCTCAGCGGCCGCAACAAGGACACCTTCCGCCGCGTGGTGATGGTGGAGTTCCCGCGGCCGGGAATGTGGGCCATCGCCTTCGTGACCCACGAGCAGCCTACCGTCTTCAGCGAAGCCGTCGGCAAGCCGGTCGTGAACGTCTTCATCCCGGCCGCGCCCGCGCCGACCACCGGCGTCATCCTGCACGTCTCCCCCGAGGAAGTGCGCGAGACGAAACTGACCGTCGGCGAGGCCCTCGGGCTGCTGATGAGCTTCGGCTCGGTCGTCCCCAAGCCGACGGACGAGGAATAGGCCGGATGTCCGCCGCGAGCCTCCGCTGCCTGGTCCTCGGGCGCGACCCCTCCGGGGAATCGCACGTCCTGCTCACGCTGCTCGAACCCGCCGAAGGGATCGTGCGCTGCCTCCTGCGCGCCCGCGGCGCGAAGGGCGCGACGACCCCCGACCTCTTCGACGAAGGGGAGATCGCCCTCGAACGCGCCAAGGACGGCGGCACGCGCTTCGCCCGCGACTACCGCCTGCTCGCCCGCCGCGCCGGCCTCGCCCGCGACCACCGCACGCTCGAACGCGCCAGCCGCCTGGCCGCGATGCTGCGCAAGAACCCGCCGCCGCCCGAATCCGCCGAGGTCTGCTACCGCATCGCCCTCGAGACGTTCGACGCCATGGCCGCCCGCCCGCGCGCCGACTGCGCCTACTTCAAGAGCCTCTGGCTCATCCTCAAGGACGGCGGCTGGGGCGTGCACGAGCAGTGGTTCACGCGCCTCGGCGCCCGTCAGGCCGGCGCGGCCGCGATCCTCGGCCAGCCGCTCGACGCGCAGACGACCGACGAGGAGACCGTCGCGGCCCTGAGCACCGACCTCGAACGCTGGGCCGCCGGCGAGGCCCACTTCGTCCTGCCCTGATGCGCATCGACCTCAAGGCGAAGCGCGTCGAACTGAGCGCGCAGGAGTTCGCGACGTTCCGCCCCGGACCGGGCGCGGGCGCCGGCGGCGCCCCGTGGCGCGCCGAAGCGGGCCGCCAATGGCACGAGACGATGCGCAAGGTCGCCGAAGCCGAGGGCCGGGGTTGGCAGTTCGAACGCACCGTCGCCTGCGAGGTCGGCGCGCTGGGCTGGACGATCGCCATCGCCGGACGCGCCGACCAATGGCGGGAGACGGAGACCGAGGTGAGCATCCGCGAGATCAAGACGATCAGCCTCAAGCTGCCGCGCAAACCGGAGTTCCTCCTCGGCCGCTTCGCCCACCACTTCCTCCAGCTCGCCGCCTACTGCCACGCCGCCCGCCTCGGTTCCGGCGCGCGCGAGGTGAAGGGCGAGCTGATCTTCATCGATCCCGCCGACGGCACGCGCCAGCCCGTCGCCCTGCCCCGCTCTGCCGAGGCCGACCTGCTCGCCCAGGCGGAGACCCTCGCGGCGCACGCCGAGAACCGCCGCGCCAGCCACGCCCGCCTCCTCAACCTGCCCGACCGCCTGCCGTTCAAGGAACCGCGGCCGGAATGGCTCCAGTGCGGCGCCGACCTCGACCAGGCCGGCCTCGACGCGCCGACCCGCCTGCTCGTCGCGCCGACCGGTTTCGGCAAGACCTCCGCGGCCTTGCGTCACGGCCTCGGCCTGCTCCGCGGCGGCCGGGCCGGCCGCCTCCTCTACCTCACCGGCAAAGGCACGGGCCAGACGCAGGTGCTCACCGAACTCCGCCGGCTCGCCCGCAGCCACGAACTCCGCGCCGTGCTCCTGCGTCCCCGCGCCGAACACGAGGTCGAAGGCATCACCGACGACCCTGAGCAGATCCGCCGCAACTGGGCCAACGCGAAGATCGACCCGCAGCACCTGCTCGAGGAAGCCGCCGACCTCCGGCGCGTCCGCGAGATCGGCCGCCTCGCCGGCGTGCCGCCCTGGGACATCACCAAGGCGATGCTCGCGCACGCCGACGTGGTGATCTGCGACTACAACTACGTCTTCTCGCCCCGCAACCGCGCCGCCCTCGAGACCGTGCCGGGCTGGGACATGGCGGACACCGTGCTCATCGTCGACGAAGCGCATAACCTGCCCGAACGCGCGGCGGAATGCCTCTCGCTGCGCGACGACGAACAGTCGGCCGCGGATTTCGCCTTCACGCTCACCCGCTTCCGCGCGCCGGAGGCCTGGTGCCAGTCCGCGCAGCGGTGGGCCGACTTCCTCCGTCGCCTTCCCAAGGCCGACGCGCTCTCGCCAGACGACCGCCTCGAAGCGATGGGCATCGCCGAACGGATGTCCGTGCTCGCGGCCGAACATCCGTTCAACACCGACGACCTCCCCGACGCCGCCAAGCAGGCCGTGTGGAACGCCGCCGCGTGGTCCGACCGGCTCGAGGCCGCCGACCTCGGCTGGCTCCTCTGGTCGCCGAAGCCCGGCCTGCTCAGCCTCGACTGCCTTTCCGCCGCGAAGGCCACCGGCGAACGCCTGCGCGCCTTCGGGCACACGTTGCTCATGACCGCGACGCCCGGACCGCGCGGCTCGCTCGCCGCCGACTGCGGCCTGGATTCCGATCACCTCGTGACCGTGCACGCCCTCGCGCCGTGGCGCCAAGGGGCCTACACGGTCGCGATCGACGGACGCGTGGACACGCGCCTGAAGACCCGCGAGACGCACATCGCGCGCACCGCGGCCGCGCTGCTCCGCCTGTCGACGGAAGGCGCGGTGGCGGCCTTCTTCCCTTCTTATAAATACGCCGAGGCGGTCGCGAAGGAAGTGCGCGACCTCGACCCCAAGGCCGACTTCGCCCTGCAGCCGCGCGGGCTCGGGCCCGAAGGCACCGCCCGGTTCGTCGAGGATTCGCTCAACCGCCACACCATCCTCTGCCTCATCCTCGGCGGCTCGCTCGGCGAAGGCGTCGACATGCTTGGCGGACGCATCCGCTCCGCCGTGGTCATCGGGCCGGCGCTGCCGGAGGTCAACGCCCTCCAGGAAGCCCGGCGCAGGATGTTCGCCGAGGCCGGGGCCGAGGACGCCTTCTCCCTCGCCTACGTGCGCCCCGGCATGCGCAAGGTCAACCAGGCGCTCGGACGTCTCGTGCGCGCGCCCGGCCACTCGGCGCGGGTGCTCCTGCACTGCCGACGTTTCGCCGACGAAGCCTACCGGAGCCTGCTCTCCACCGAATACGGCGACCCGCAGGTGCTGGCGGACGACGACGAGTTCGTGCGCTGGTCCGACCGCAGCTGATCAGACGCGGCGGATGACGCGCGCGGCCGGGAAGCGGATCTTCTTCATGCGCGCGTATTTGTCTTCCGACGAGCGGTAACCGACGGCGCAGGCGACGACGACCTCGTAGCCCGTGCCCTTGAGCCCGAGGATCTCGTCATAGGCGGCGGGGTCGATGCCTTCGAGCGCGCAGGTGTCGATGGCGAGGGCCGCGGCGGCGCCCATGAGCTGCCCGAGCGCGATATAGAGCTGACGGGCCGCCCACTCCTTCTGGCCGGCGGCGTCCTTGCCCTT
>SXGR01556281.1_pt1 | contig 10536 bp, 7 predicted proteins | sample 3174711 | NCBI WGS metagenome assembly SXGR01 (sample SAMN11356860, study PRJNA531348) | freshwater metagenome | isolation source: freshwater sample F1-60 | place: China: Fuxian Lake, Yuxi | collected 2017-12-25 | reverse complement strand
GGCGGGAGCACTTGATCATCTGCATAAAGGAGTTCCTCCATCACGCCATGCGGGTAAGCCTCAGAAGCCGTCGCACAAACTTCGCCGTTGGCAGTGTTTACGAGCACCGCCCGAGCAGAGAGTGTCCCAAAATCAACACCAATAACATAGGTGGTTTTCTTTGCTGTTCGAGTTGAGGTCATTCACAGGATTTTTGCGACCGTATGGTCCCTTGCAAGTCTAAATCTTGAACGGATTCATAATAGGAAAGCAACCCACTCCAAAAACCACGAGTTTTGACTTGCCCAATCTCATCTGTTGCAAACAATTCAGGGAGTTAGCTCCACGGTAAACCACGCTATCAATCTTATGGGACGCATCTACAACAATATCGTTGAAACTGTCGGTCGCACTCCTCTGGTGAGGTTGAACAAAGTTTGCGCCGGAGTGGACGCAAGAATTCTGCTCAAATGCGAATTTTTCAATCCATTGGGTAGCGTCAAGGATCGTATTGGCATGGCGATGATTGACGATGCTGAGAAGCGTGGGTTGATCAACCAAGATACCACCATTGTTGAACCCACGAGTGGCAACACTGGAATTGCCCTAGCTTTCGTGGCTGCCGCACGAGGCTATAAACTAATTCTAACGATGCCAGAAACGATGTCTCTGGAGCGTCGGACTTTGCTGGCGATGTTAGGTGCCAAATTGATTCTTACGCCCGGAAGCGAGGGCATGCGTGGAGCCATCGCTCGAGCCGTTCAGATTCAGCAGGAAACCCCAAACTCATGGGTGCCTCAACAATTTGAGAACGATGCAAATCCCGAGATTCATCGACGCACAACCGCATTAGAAATATGGGAAGATACCGATGGGCTGGTTGATTTCTTTGTCTCCGCTGTAGGCACGGGTGGAACGATTACCGGGGTGACCGAGGTGATCAAACCTCTCCGTCCTTCGTTTCAATCTATCGCGGTCGAGCCCAAAGATTCTCCGGTGATTACTCAGACGATTACAGGGCAACCCGTTAAGCCGGGCCAGCACAAAATCCAAGGAACTGGTGCAGGGTTTGTGCCGAAAAATCTACATCTCAACAATAGCAAGGGAGAACCACAGATTGTTGAATGTGTTCAGGTCAGCAACGACGATGCCTTCGCGATGGCACGCCGTTTGGCGAAGGAGGAAGGTATTCTTGTTGGGATTTCCACAGGTGCCAACGTTTGGGCTGCGATCGAAGTTGCCAAACGTCCTGAAAACCAAGGAAAGACAATAGTCACCGTGGCATGTTCCACCGGTGAACGATACTTAAGTACCGCGCTGGCAGCCGAGGCGAAGGCGGAGGTTGGCGGTTGATAGGGTTTTTGCTGATTTTCTCGGAGTTTTCCTTAGCACCGATTGCTCCGCCCGGTCGTTGACGATTCTCGCCGTCATGGACTACAACTCTCCTTGATGCTCGGTTTCGACCTCAATTTTCAGGACGGTGGTATCCATCTGCCACAACTGGACTTGTGGTTAGATCCTCGCGTTGTTCAGAGGGATTCGCAGCTAGTTTTCATTAGCCGCCCAGATCATTTTGCAAGTCATCGAGAGGTGATTCTGAGCGAAGCATCGGCGGCTATCACCCCAGCCTCTGGGACTCTTGAAGTCAAAAAGCATATTCTCGCGTTTGATCAACCATTCGCTCCACCGAATGTGCCCATCCCCTTTGAAATCACATTGCTCCCAGCGGGTGGAATACCTGGGGCCACCATGGCTTGGGTTTTTGATGGTAAAAAATCCCTCCTCTACACCGGTAGTTTTAAATTAACCGCTGGGAAACACGGGGAACACTGTCGGCCAAGGCCGTCCAATATTTTAATTTTGGAGACGGTTTATGGTCTTCCTATTTACCGATTTCCTCCAAGAGGAGAAGTGATTCAGGATGTTGTCCGGTTTTGTCAGGAGACATTGGAGAAAAAAGAGATCCCAGTTCTGTTTGGGAATTGCTCAGGAGTCGTGGAGGATATTGTGCGTGAACTAGCGTGCACCAGCATCCCAGTGGTATTCTTGGACGCCATCCATCGCTTCAGCATTCCTTACTTGCCGGGCCACGTTGTCATCGGCCCAGAGAGTTTCAACAGTTCTTTGGACGTCAAGAATCTTGGAAAAACTCGCACGGCACTCCTTTCTGGTTCCGCAATGGCCGCGAATTCTAAGGAGGAATCTGGGGTCGATATTGCGTTTCCACTCAGCGACCATCCAGATTTTTCTGAGCTGCTCCAGATGGTACAACTGGTGAATCCTTCGAAGATATACACAGTGCACGGCTTCGCTTCAGACTTCTCGAGAACGCTCCGGGAGATGGGGTACGATGCGCAGGATCTCACCGAGCCAAATCAACTTGATCTCGGGATTCAGATGGTTCGTCGCCAATCGATAAACCGCATAAGCAACTCGGAGGTAACGTGCCATGATGCTTTTGAGCCACTGATTCCAGCGATTACATCGTTTGAAATATTCGCACAGACTTGTGCTCTCATCTCTGCAAACACACGAAAAACAGAAAAAATACAACTGCTGGCAACCTATATGCGACAATTGCCTTCAGGGGAATTATCGCACACAGCCACATGGTTTACGGGAACTCCGTTCGTTTCTTCCCAGAATCGAACATTACAACTTGGTTGGGCAATCATTCGTGATGCTTTGTGTCTCGCAGGGGAAATCGACCATTCTCAGTTTGGTAGAACTTATCTCAACCACAGTGAATTAGGGGAGTGCGCTTCGGAGATTCTCGCGACAAAGTTTCGGCCGCAGCATTTTCCATCTCTACTGCGAATCCATGAGTTGTTCTTGCAACTTCACGCTGCGAAAGGTCCGACAGAAAAAAAACCTCTGCTCAGGAAGGCCTTTCTGGAAGCTTCTCCACTTGCAGCAAAATTCCTTGTAAAAATCCTCACAGGAGATTTGCGGATCGGATTAAAGGAAGGCTTGGTAGAAGAAAGTCTAGCACAGGCATTTGATTGTTCCCTCGAAGCGGTAAAAAACGCGAACCTGCTTCTTGGCGATATTGGTCAAACCGCCACGATGGCACGAGATGGACGTTTGGAATCTGTTTCGATTGTGCCGTTTCGTCCCGTCCGATATATGCTGGCCTCACCTGGGGAGACTTCCCGAGAAATTTGGTCACGTATCGCTTCTTGGCAAACAGAGCGAGAGAATGACTCTCCGTTACCCCTTTGGACGGTCTCCCCTGCAGAGGGGTGGAGTGAGGCAAAATACGATGGTGTTCGTGCCCAAATCCATAAAGTGGGGTCCCATGTTGAGATCTACTCCCGTGATCTCAAGGTGATTACCCCTGCGTTCCCTGAGATAGCAAATCGTATTAGGGGGTTATCCCAAAACCTGATTCTCGATGGGGAGATAATCGCGATGCGGGGGGAGCGTGTCTTGTCTTACAGCGACCTACAGAAAAGACTAGGCCGGCGGGAAACAGACTTCTTTTTGAGCGAAGAAATACCTGTTCAATTCATGGCATTTGATCTTCTTTGGCTCGATTCCAATAGCCTGTTAAGAGATCCACTTTGGGCGCGACGCCAATCTTTGGGTGCATTGGCTCAAAATGCGTTTCGAGTCTCCAAGATTTCATCCGTGAGAAACGCAGAACAAATAGAGAACGCGTTCAATGCTGCAAAAGCAAGCGGGTGCGAGGGGGTGATGATTAAAGACCCCTCCAGCATCTATACTCCGGGCCGACGAGGGATGTCTTGGCTGCAGTACAAGAAAAACTTCATCACTCTTAATTGTGTCGTAGTAGGTGCTGAGTATGGACACGGCAAGCGGAATTCGATGTTGAGTGTCTACACTATCGCACTTCGTGACGAGATTTCAGGTGAATTGAAAGCCGTCGGGAAAACATTCGTTGGACTAACCGATCAAGAGATTACTTTCCTCACCGAACATTTTTCCGAGAACAGACTTGCGCAAATGGGTCGATTTATTGGAGTGAACCCAACGATTGTCTTTGAGATGGCGTTCAGCCAGATTCAGGTTTCCTCCCGATATGACAGTGGATTGGCGATGCGTTTTCCGCGGGTTGTAAGATTGTGTCCTGAGAAAACCCTTAATCAGGTGGATACTGTCGGAACCGCGCTCTCTATAGCAGTGGGGGAAACTGGCTCTTCAAAAACCCAATAATTTGCACGACAGTTTAACTATCGCTGACCCCTGAACGAGTAAGTTTTTTCTAACCACGCTCGAATTGCGTTCACATCGGCACCCTTCGCACAGTCATCGATGCCTGCGGCCATCCCGCTGATCATTGCTGTCGCAGGAGATGTCCCCGTAACTAAGTAGGTTTCCCCATTATGTTTGATTGGGGTGGTCCCAGGAGCAATGAGATCTACGAATTCGCCTCGGTTTGCATAGGACGCGACCTTTCCTTGCGTGTCACTGGCGGTAACTGCGATCACATTCGGGTTTGCAGCGGGAAAAACGGGTTGAGTCGTAGGCTCATTACCTGCTGCTGCGAAAACAATGGTCCCTTTGCTCCGAGCGTATTCGATGACGTCGTTGAGCAGAAAACTATCTAAACTTCCTCCCGAACTTATGTTGACGATAGATGCACCATTCCCAACAGCCGCATAGATTCCTTTCGCAAGATCGTAACTCGATGTCGCCTCGTTGTTTCCATAAACGTCTATAGGTAAGATTCTGACCGTAGATCCGGTTCCTTTTGGAGTCACCATTTTCAGCCCGTTTAAAATGGATTGTGCCATCGCCGTCCCATGTGTTGGGGAACTCGATTGGATGGTGCTCTCCCCTGCAATACTTAAAGGTTTCAAAAGAAACGCGGCTTGATTTGCTGGTAAAGATTGAACGGCCGTGTCCAGCATCGCAACGACAACGTTACAACCGTCAGTGGTGGTCGTCGGCGAAATCGGAAAGTCGCTTAAGTCCTGAGTGCGCCCCATTGGACCTTCATCCGGACGGTGATAGGCGTAATTGTTGTCTGCACGGACACCATCCATCTCATCTAGCGATTCTCTAGCTTTTGCAGCACTTTCCTCAGAATCAAATCGAAGTCGGTAAGACTTCATTTCGTCTGAACGTGCGACGATTGTTCCGTCGAGTTTTTTTGCTAACTCATCAATAGAAATCTTGGAATCAGGTGCCAAACTTACTACCAATTCGCGTGCCAACCAATCCGAGGTTTTCGGTCGACCATCCTTGTCGGTCAACAGTTCAGTGGCAGCAGCAGGGTTGTTTTGGTAGATGCGAATCTCTGTGCCTCCAGCCAGTGCTGGCACTACAGCATAGTTCAAATCTCCTAGCATTAGGCGAAGGGCCGCACCTCGATCCAAGCCCTTAAACTTTACCTGCAGCGGCCGATCTGTTCCGGGTTGGAGATAAACTTTCCAGCCTGTCGCCCTCGAAAGTTTGGAGAGAACCGTGGACAGGCTGAGGCCGGATACATTGGCATCAATTCTGCGCGCTTCCTTGTGCCAGATGATGCGTCCTGTAGGCAGTGCGAATGCATCCTTGGCTAAAACTTTGGCTGGCACTAACAAGGCGAAGGCGACCGTGAAGATTATTCGCAGTGGATGCATAAAAAGGTTCGTAATCAAACCTTACAACAGTTCAAACACGCTCGCGACTCAAAGGTTGCGGAAAAGGGTTTACTAATGGAGATGGGTCACCTACCCCATCGTGCTGGCAGGAAGATGGATAGACCATCGTAAAGATATTGAGTCCAGTGGGCTTGCCAATTGAGAGGTATAAAAATCCAAACCACAGCAGCAAGTGCGATGTAAGGTCCGTATTGCACCTTCGCGGACCACTCACGTTTGCCAATGAGAACCGTCGCGATCGCGACTAAGGATCCGAAGACTGCGCTTAGCATGAGACAAAGCACCGTTGCAGCAGGGCCTAGGAATGCACCGATCGCTGCCATAAACTTGACATCCCCTAGCCCCATTGCTTCGCGCGGGATGATGAGTTCATCTGTGGTGACTAGCATTTGATGGATTTCAGAAGGTTGTAACACTTGCTCCCCGATCCTGAGTTCTGTGGTTGAGAGACTGACATCCGTATCTCGATAACAAATCTCCGGAAGTTCAACCCTGCTAGCTCGTAGGGTGATTCGATCTGAGGATCGATAAAAAATGTCTTCATAGGGGATTACTTTATCGGGGAAAGTAATTCCAGTTTCTCCGAAGACAAGACAGGTCCCGTTCGGAAACTCAAAACGCTGACGGCCGAATAGAACCTTTCCCAAGCGCAACATTCCATAAACGATTCCACCACCGATCAGGATTCCGTAGAAACTGATCCGCATTGCGGCAGCTCGGTCGGAGGTGTGATGAATTGCTGGAATAATCACCGTGGCAAGGAACCCTGCACCGATCCCACCAAGTGTTATTTCGTCTGGGATGATGAAGTGGTCGTAATCAATAAAAGTGGCCGCTACCAACCCTGCCAACACCACGCTCATCACAATCGAAATCGGCCAGTAAATGTCTCCATACCGCAACCAAGCACCAACGAACAGAAGTCCAGTCAACACTTCCACCAATAGGTAACGAATGGAGATTGGATTCTGGCAATTCTGACAACGGCCTCGCAGCAAGATCCAAGTGAAGATCGGCACGTTAAGAAACCAAGGGATGCGGTATTCACATTGAGGGCAGTGTGAGGGAGGAGAAATGACGCTTTTTCCTAATGGTAGCCTGTGGATGCAGACATTGAGGAAACTACCTACCATAGATCCTAATGCGAACATAACCATCGACCAAAAATGGAATGGCACCCCTGCCCAGAGTCTAGAATCAAAATTTAGGTCCATGAACAAAACTTTACAAATTCTGGTTCGAACTTAGTGAGCACTGGAAAAACCAAAAATCAGTTTTGGACTTCTGCAGCATGGGTTGTCCTGCCATAAATATTTTCGTGAAGTGCTCGACGCATCACATCAACAGGTGCTGACTGCCCTGACCAAATCTCGAGAGCCTTCGCACCCTGAAAAAGTAACATCCCCAATCCATTTGCGGTTCGGCAACCGGCTTTTTCTGCCATTGTAAGAAATGGTGTTCTGGATGGTCGGTAAATCATGTCAAACGCAACGGCTGTCCCTAGCAAGGAGTATCGGGATCCATCCCATGGCAAGGAATCCTCTGGATTCAAACCCAATGACGTAGCGTTGATGACAAGATCAACCGGGCTGTTTGGATAACCCACGACTGCCTGCACATTTGGGAAAGTGCGATTGATTTCTTGGGCTATTTGATCGCACTTCTGCTGAGTTCGATTGACAAGGTAAAGAACACCCACACCTTCGGCAGCTAATCTCAAGGCAGCAACCCGCCCTGCCCCGCCGGCACCCAACAACAGCACTCGCAACCCTTTGACGTTGCATCCGGCATCCTCACTTAGAGTACGAATAATCGCGTCAGCATCGGTATTGAACCCTTTTGCTCGCACCTCCGTTGTTGGCATCGAATTGATTTTAGCCAACGGTATCCAATCATCATCCGGTCCACGCACTTCAAACCGGATCGTGTTCACCGCACCCCAAACCCTAGCACTTTCATCGAGGCAATCAACCAACTCCATTGCGATCAGTTTATGTGGCACGGTCAGATTCAGACCAACAAATCCCATTGATTTTGCCCCTTTAATGACTTCTGCCAAGTCCTTCGGATCGACTTCGAACGCCAGATAACGCCAATTCAACTTCAATTCGTTGATCGCCGCATTTTGCATCGCCGGCGATGCAGAATGGTGAATGGGCTGCCCTAACACTGCACAGAGTTTGGTGATTGAATTGATCTCCATAAAACTCTCCACTCCGTTATCTGTGTCGAGTTTCAATGATTTGCTTAGCGGGGTGAATCCGACAGAAATCACCAAAACTCCCACCTAGGAGCAAGCCCACATCCCGTTTGAGTTCGTCATCAGAAGGTTCCCAACCTGAGGAAGCTAAGCGGCAATAACTTTGTTGCAAAACGTTGGTGATCACTTCACGAGAGTGATCCCACTTATAGATTAATTGATCTACCACCCGTGCATCCGAATGTTGAGCAGTAAAACTGAATCCCAGTAATTCTAGGCGCATTGTGGTCATCTCCTGGATAATGCTTGGGATATTGGTGAACCACCAGCAACCAAACAAATGCAGATTTCTGAACTTTCTCGCCAACACGCAAAGTTCATGCTGGTTTTCACGAGCAAGAAGAGTCACTAGAAATTTTTGATCAGGATACTGCTGACACAAGTTTTCAAGTCCACGCAGGTTGCTTAAACCGAGACCATCTCCTGCCAATCCTAGTTCTGGATTAACAGCTCTTCGCACACCAACCATCATCGCGAATGGCAACCCGAACTCGGAGCAATGAGGTAGAACGACCTTCTCAAGCAACTGGCTCGTGATCGAATCCGTTGGATAACAGAATGACGGTGGCAACGAAACCATCGCATAATTCGGATTAATCCTCGTGGTCCAGTCGCGCAAAAACCTTCTGAGTTCGAGAATTGTTTCCTTCGTTAAAGTCGATTTAACCTTGTAGCCCGAACTTTGAATCTCGCGGAATGACGACTTCCAGCTCAACAGAAGGGGATCAAGGCGTAGCCCGCTTTCAAATCTAGGGTGGCGGTGAAAACCGGTTTCCCAGATTTTTCGCTCATCAGCATCGAAAGGGGAATTTGTCATGCAAACCGATTGCACATTTGCCAAATTGAGACAATGGTCAACGTAATCTGCAGGCTTCCAATCTTTGAACCATCGCCGAATGCTTGGAAGATCCCCCTGACGGGCATCGAGCCCCAACCGGTTGAGAGTCGTGATCACCCCTCGCGCGGCTTCCGAGATGGGTGCGCGACCCAAAAACAAGGATCGCCAAACCAATTCCGCTTGTTGGGATTTTTCCAATTCCCAAAAATTTTCGTAGGGCAAATCAAGCTGTCGAAAAGCTTCCGCTACTAAATAATGGTATGTGAGGAGGTCGTCGATTCCCCACAAAAGGAGTTTTCCGAATGCAGGATCGTAAAGGTGGGTATGAATGTCCCTCACCGGAGCAGCAGCGACGGTCGCAGCGATTCGCTGTGAAAGTCTCCTAGGATCAAGACGCTTGTTCGGACTGGTTTTCATTTTTCCAGAAGTGAGTTAGCCACGCACAAACGCTCCAACCAAGCAAATAATGCTACAGTCAGAATCCCCTCTGATCAGGATCAACCCAAGCTTATGGTTCCTTGTGTCTTGATACGACCTGTGAATTGGTGAGTCTCTAAAAAACCAGCCGCGGCCGCAGACCTCAATGCTTCAGAAAAGTTCATCCCAACTTCTTCAGGTGAATGGGCATCGGAACCGAAGACAATTTTAACCCCGGCGGCGGAGGCGGCCTCCAAAAGCGTTTGACTGGGATAAATCTCACGGCAATCTTTGCGAAGGCCAGCGGTATTGATCTCGATGGCAACCCCTCGCGCCGCAGCAGTTTTCAGGAATTCCGCGAACATTGGAACTAGAGGTTTGGTCGGATAGATGCAGAATTTTTTAGCTAAATCTATGTGGCCAATAAATTCGAATAGGCCAGAAGCTGCTGCTTGGGTCAACCGGGCGGCGTAAAGCTCCCAGACTTCGTTGGGATCGTGTTGTTTCCACTGAGAAAGTTTTTTGGGGTTATCAATATCCCATCCCCCATCTAGATAGTGAACTGAGCCGATGAAATAATCCCATGCATGCCGTTTTGCCAAATCACGGATCCAATCTTCGTGACCCGGAATGTAATCGACCTCAAGCCCTAGTTTTATTCGAAGCTGGGGAAAAGCCCGCTGAGCTTCTCGCACCATTTCCACATATTCGTCCAATTCTGATGATTTCATACGCCAATCATCAAAATCATCACGAGGCATCGGGGAGTGGTCTGAAAAACCAATTTCTTTCAATCCTACCCGCAATGCGTGAGCTGCATAATCGACCGGGCGCCCCACCGCATGACAACAAAGCGGGGTGTGCATATGGTAATCTGCAGGCAAATTCATACGTCGTGAGTCAAAGGCGACATGTCATCCTGATCCGGATTAACTGACTGAATCAAGTGGGAACTAGGAGGTTGGAACTATGTTAGACTCACGAAAAGGTTTGTGATTGAGAATTTTCCACACCCGTAAAATTTCCGTGGATGCCCAAGCCTGAGCGTCACAGCCCCGGGGAAGGTGCGGGGCATCTCCATCGAGTATTTCAGGAATGTGTCCGATACACCCTTCGTCCAGCAAATAATCAATGCTCCCAAGCCATGCTCGCGCGGCAGCTATTGACTCGGGTGAAAACTTCCAAGCTGTTGCAATGGCTTCACAAAAAGTTGGAAATGTCCAAGTCCACGCAGTGCCGTTATGGTAAGCTGGTTTTCGTTTGGTGTCTTCATCCCCTTGGTAGTGTCCCCAATAAGGATTGTGAGGATCGTTCAGTGGTTGACCGTGGTTACTGACGATTGGCAAACCCACCTTCACCGATTTAGGTGCCAAGGATCTCAACGCTCCGGGAAGCACCAACCATCGAGTTGCAGCTTCAACAGTTCGTTCCGC